>Ga0105048_10009162_pt1 | contig 15777 bp, 18 predicted proteins | sample MAT05_FD_78382 | JGI IMG/M metagenome (GOLD analysis project Ga0105048, IMG submission 78382) | Freshwater microbial communities from Lake Fryxell liftoff mats and glacier meltwater in Antarctica - MAT-05 | ecosystem: Environmental > Aquatic > Freshwater > Ice > Liftoff microbial mat | place...
CGCCGCAACTGTCACGCCCAAAGACGTGTTGCCGCCGGAACTGGCTGGTTCGAATCTGCGGCTCACCTTCACCACTTCTGCCTCTGACGGTGAAGTACTGGTGGTGCCCCTCGCCGCGGTCTCGGCGTCGGCCGACGGTAAGACGCGAGTGTCGGTCTTGAGACCGGGAGTAAACACTCCGGTTGATGTGCTGGTTGAGGTGGGGATATCCGCGGACGGGTTTGTGGAGATTCAGCCGACGGTGGACGGTTCCCTGCAAGAGGGCGATCTAGTAGTCGTTGGCCGATGATCACCACCGCCCCGTTGACGAATGTCATTGATGTCGAAGGGCTGTCGAAGACGTTCCCCGGACCGCCGCTGGTCACAGCTTTGCAACCGTGCAGTTTTCAGGTTCGCCAGGGTGAGTTCGTGGCGATTACAGGGCCGTCAGGTTCTGGCAAATCGACGCTACTTTCATTGCTCGGCCTTCTCGACAAACCAACTGCCGGCAGATACACGCTCGACGGCATGGACGTCGCAGGCCTATCCGACAACCATAGATCGGCGGTGCGAGCACACCGGATTGGCTTTGTATTCCAGGCTTTCCACCTCATTGGTTATCGAACGGTAACGGAAAACGTTGAACTCGGGCTTCTTTATCAAGGTACGTCCATGCGCAAACGTCGCACCGATGCGTTAGAGGTAATCGAGCGGGTGGGGCTGATCAGCCGTAAGGACGGGCTCTGCGCTCATTTATCGGGCGGAGAAAAGCAGCGCGTCGCCATTGCTCGGACACTGATTCGAGACCCGGCGATAGTGCTCTGCGACGAACCAACTGGCAACTTGGACACGGCAAACGGCGAGGTGATCTTGTCGACTCTTGAATCATTGATTGCCGATGGCATGACCGTGGTCATCATTTCGCACGATCCGTCAGTCGCGGCCCGAGCACCGCGCAATCTCCAGATTCGTGACGGCTTACTCACCGAATCGCTCGTTGGAACGTCGCGATGATCGATTCATCAAGACTGCTGTGGTGTGACACGGTCAGAGAGGCGCTGGCGGCCATCACCCGTCGACCAGCGCGAACGACATTGACGGCACTCGGAACCATCCTTGGGGTTGGTGCTTTCGTCGCCACCAACGGATTGGCCGAGACCGCTCGGGCTCAGGTGTCGTCGCGATTCGACGCTCTCAAAGCCACCGAAGTGCGAGTCCAGGACGCCGCTCCCGATGGGACGAACTCATTTCCATCCGATGCGAGCCTGCGACTCGAACGCCTTAATGGAGTCAACCACGCTGGGATCTACTACTTGATTCCCGAAGATATTCCGCTTCAACCACGAGCCATGCCAGGGCGCGACGGCCACGGCGGCATCAGCCTCCCCGTCATTGCTGCGCAGCCCGGCGCTGTGCTCGCTTCGCTCCCTATTCTTCGAGTTGGTCGTCTATTCGACAACTTTCACGAGTCGCGAAGCGAACGAGTCGCACTGGTGGGAAGGGCCGCGGCCGCGCAGTTGGGCATCACGCGAGTGGATAATCATCCTGCTGTCTTCATCGGCAACATCGCGTTCACCATCATCGGAATCATTGATGACGTGAAACGAAATCCGGACATCTTGCTATCGATTGTCGTTCCATTCTCGACGGCACAACGCGAGTTACCGTCACGCGGCGCAACGTATGAGGTGATTATCGATACGCAGCCGGGTGCGGCCCAGCTCGTTGCTCGACAGACATCGCTCGCGCTACGCCCCGACTTCCCGGAGCGACTTCGAGTCCTCGTGCCGCCAGATCCGAGACGATTGCGAAACCAAGTTTCGGGGGACGTTACCAGCTTGTTCCTGGCCCTTTCAGGTTTAGCGTTGCTGATCGGAACAGTCGCTATTGCTAACGCCACGCTATTGAACGTCATCGAGCGACGAGAGGAAATTGGCTTGCGGCGAGCGCTCGGGGCTAAGCGAGCACATATTCGCCGCCAAATCACGGTCGAAGCGGGCCTAGTCGGATTGGTCGCGGGCGTCGCGGGGGCGAGCATCGGCATCCTTGGCGTCGTGGCGACTAGCGCCAGTCGCGGCTGGACGACAACGATCAGCCCGGGCAACGTACTGCTTGCGCCAATTATTGGTCTGTTTGCGGGAACGGTCGCGGGTCTCTTGCCGGCAATTCGGGCGAGTGGTACGCCACCAGCCGTAACCCTGCGTGCCTGATACCGGTCTCGGATTCGACGAATATCCGGTACCGAGTTCGAGCAACAGCTGGAGGAGACGCCCAGATTGCCGTAGGAGTGGAACTCGGCCAGTTCAGCCGTCGTGGTTAGGGTCGTTTGGAGCTGAGTCAGGGCGACGGGCAGGTGGCGCCGATTTTCCGTCTCAAACGCGGGGCGATGGCGGGACTTGTGCAGCAATGCAGCGAGTCGAACGCCTCCCGCCGAGACTTTGTGTGCGCGCATGACACATATGTAGTAACTTTTGTGATTGTCACAGACGAACCGCTTAACGACTCGAAAGGAACCGAATGCGATCGGCACTTCTTGAGGGAATAGCAGCCTCAGTACTCACGTTCGCAGTGGTGGCCACGGAAGCCGCAATTGGTGGCCCCGAACGCTAGGTGAAAAGTCGATGTCCCTGAGTACAAGGATTCGTTTTCCGATTGTGCTCGCTGTTTTGCTCGCGACCATGGCCGGATGCTCGGGGCGATCGAGCGGAACATCCACAGTGGACTCAGCCGTAGCGCCCCCCGGTTCGACAGCGGTTGGATCGGAGTCGAGTGACTACCCAGTTGGTCGGGAGTGGCGCGAGATACTCGGAATGACTGAGGTCGAGCTGTTCGACGCTGAACTCTTCGGCGCTGGACAGCGGGCCATTGCAGAGTGTATGTCAGCCAGTGGATTCGACTATCTACCGCCGGTCGTACAGCCATCAAATGACACAGAATTTGAGCGCGCCCGAAATCCTCTCAATCGAACTTACGCCGCCGTGAGCGGCTACCACCTTCCAACATTTGATGCTCCGTTCGTCGACAACAATTCACACACCGCACCCTTCGACCTTGCGCTGTTCGGCCCCGACGACGGACAGAATGGCGGTTGCCTTGCGCATGGCTCAGCTGAAGTTAAGGAACTTGCATCGGGACTACTGGAAGAACTACAGAGCCTGCTCAATTTGCTTGCCGAGGCGACCGAAGGCTTTTTCGAGTCGGAAGACGGTCGCAATCTGACCGCCGACTGGGGCGCGTGCATGAGAACGCACGGTTACTCTTTTTCCAGTCAACCTGCGGCTGCGGCAGCTTTCGACGACGGGCCCGTCTCCGATGAGGAGATTGTTGTACGGCTCGTGGATCTCGATTGCGACGTCGCACTCGGCGTCACCGCCGCTCGGTCGGCCTGGGAGCGACAAAGATTCGAGGAATGGGTGGCGGAGTTCGGCGACGCATGGGCTGAACTACTCGCCCGCATTGTCGAGGCCACCAAGAGAATAGTGGGAGACATTTGACCGGAGATCGAGCTACGCGCTAACAGTCAGCACCGACAGCCCTACTCGCGGGGTCACCTTACGGACCGAATGTTCGCGATGACGTTGACCTGTCGGACACGCGTTATTCAAGAATTGGTTCTCCGTGGTTACGACAAGAGGTCGGGCATCGAGATTGGTTCACAGTGGATCAGCAGCGGTGAGTCAGAGTTGATCTCGCTCGGGATTGAGCTCCTGATGTTTTCCAGGGAGAAGGAGGCCGGGAAAACAAATCTCCTAATCCTCAATGAACCGGATGTGCATTTACATCCTGACCTTCAGGTACGACTCACCGAGTTCCTATGTCGACTTGTGGATGAGGGTGACCTGTCCGTAATCATCGCGACTCATAGCACCGCGATCCTCGGAGGACTGACCGGCTACAAGGGCGCAGCAGTTGCCTTCATGCGGTCGGGCGACAAGACACTCACGTTCGAGCCAATCGGCGCGATGTCACCTCGGACTTGGAACCATCCGTTAGCTATCCAGCCCCGGTACGTGGAGACCGCTTTCCTTCATTGGCGCACCAGCGTGTTCGACGCAGTTTGGGCGTCGGTCGACATGTCCTCCCTCAACCCTCCGACAACGCGTCCCCAAGAACGAGTCCGTGTGGCAGCCTAGGTCAGGGTGAGCACTGGCCGGTGAGGAACCGAATCGGCACCCGCCTTCCAACAAGAAATGTCAGGCCTACGACGTCGTGCTCGCAATCCGATCGGCCGCCGAGCCTGAACGGCTGGAGGGTGACGACGCGCTCTGCGTCGACCTGGCCTCTGGAGTCGCTAGTTGTTCCACCCGCGCCGTGGTCGTACTTCGTTTCCGGCGCGAGTGAACTCGTTGCGGATGGTGGTCTCGTTGACGTTGAACTGTTTGGCGACGTTCTTGAGCGACAAGCCGGTCGCGTACAGGTCGGCCGCCTTCTGAACCAGTTGGTCAGTCAGCTTGCGGACGTGAGGTCTGCGAGCAATGCCAGCTCGCTTGAGATGGTCGAGCGCCGTCTCCCTGTTGATTCCGAATTCCTTGGCGACCTGCACGACCGTGCTTCCACTCTGGTAGCGAAATACGAGCTGTTGTACAATGTCAGCCGGAAGACGGCGTTGTTGCTGCAGCTTTCTTGCAGGTTGTGGTGGACTCGGGAGAATGGTCGGAATCGGCTGTTTCCAAAGGTCCAACACCTGTGGTGAAAGGTTTGAGAGCAGCGCGCTGAGGTCCACTCTGCGCCCACCGGATAGCACGGTCGGGCGATGCTTCGCGTGGTCCATCTCGCTGGTGTTTCGCGCTTGCTCATTCTTCATCAGATCTGGCGGGACCGCCGTCGCGCAGAACGCTTGAAGCAGTTTCTGGCGTTCAACGGCGGACTTGTGCAGCCGGTGCTGTTGAATTCCGCGCTCATGTTCAGCGAGGGCCTTCCGCGATGACAGCTGATCGAGTAACGCCTGTCGACCACGGTTGGCATCCGCGCCGGAAGCTCCACAGCCGAATAGTGCTGCTCGACGAGACGCTCGACCGTCAGAGAATCGTGACGGCCACGCAGCTTTCGGGATCGCTGTTCGCCGTGCAGATTTGATACTGGCCTGGTTCGATTTCTTCCGGAATGAGTACTCGATCCGGACCCGGCCCCGTGACGCCAAAGGCCAGGATTTCAAAATTGTCGAGATCCAACGTAAAGCCCGGCACCCCTTCTTCATTTCGATCCGACCACAGACCTGCAACGCGTTCGCCTGACTCAGCAATCAGAAGAAAGTATCCGCCGCGGAGCTCTGCAAGCGAACCGGCGAACGAAAGGTTGACTTCGTGACCTCGCTCGACCACATCAACGTCCGACGACATTTCTCCGGAATCACGCTCAGTAATAGGAGTGCTTATGTCCGGTGAAACACCAGTTGGATCGGTCGCTGAGCCACTGTCGCGCACGGCCTCGCCACACCCGCTGGAGAGAAAGGTGAGACTCGCGGCGCACACGCCGACCCAAATGTGCCTACTGCACAAACCAGGCTTGAGCATTGATGGCCGAGATTGGAACTGAGTGCATGTTTGATCCGGCATTGCCACGATGGGTCCCCCTCGGTATGTAGGTAGTGGGGCAGCAACCCTCGAGAGTGATGTACGGACCACCACTATCGCCGGGCAGCGAGGCCATCGTGCCCCCGCTGTACAGCCGAATCTGCACAGTGCACGAAACCGTCACCGTGGAGAAGTTGCCGGCATAGCCGTAGGTCCACCCCGATGTTTTTCCGTACTTGTAGACCAACGCGTTGTTGGCAGCGTCAAACTGCCCGCCCCACCACCCGTAGCCGTTGATGGTGAGACTTATCGAACTACCGGACCCCAACTGGTTGTCAATAACGCATTTTTCAACCTGGTGGGTGATGCTGACCCCATTAACCGTGCCCCAAGAATTCTAACAATGTGACGCCGTACTAATTCGGTTGAAGTTCATTCGGAACCCCGAGGTACAAGACGAAGACGGCTCATTCTGAGATTCCGTGGCGCGATCTCATCGGTACCCGAGTCATCCTCGCTCACGCGTACTTCCACATCGATCAGGACATCATTGGTCAGGTGATCGAGCGCCATGTTCCGGCCCTCAGGATCCAGCTGGGTCGTACTTGGATTCCGGCGCGGGTGAATTCGTTGCGGATGGTGGTCTCATTGACGTGGAAGCGTTCGGCCGCGTGCTTCAGCGATAGGCCGGTCGCGTAGAACCGTCCCGCTTCTTGAACGAACTCATCGGTCAGCTTGCGGACATGTGGCCTGCGAGCGACATCGGCTCGTTTGAGTGTTCGAGCGCGGTCTCGTCGTTGTCGGTTGGGACAACGACACATGCTGGTGTCGGTAGGACTCGATCATGCGACTGACAGCTGCGGTTGCTCACGAGGGCGACTGGTATGTGGCGCGGTGTCTGGAGGTCGAGGTGGCGAGCCAGGGTGAGAAGCCCTCCAACGCATCAGCTAGTCGGCGACTAGGACTTTCGACTCTGCCGACAGTGGTTCTGCGGCCCTATCGGCTGCACCCAGTAAGCGCAGCATGAAGGCGAGGCCACGTTGTGGCCACCAAGGAGGTAGGGCCATCATGCGAAAGGTCCTATGGATGATTGCCGGTGTGGGTGCGTTGATGATCGCGTTGCCGTTCGCGATCGGACTCCCATCAAAGGCCGATGGCGGGCAGAAGATGATTGATGACTTCCGGCCGATGATGCAGCAGTCCAACGTTGACATTACGGCCGACTACTACAACAACGTATTCGTGCCACTTGGTGATGTTGTCCCAGCGATGAGCGCGGACAACGTGGCTACTTTCCAGGGTTACCTGGAAGGCATCAAGGGAATGCAGACCGACAGCGAGCAACTCGTACCCGGGCTCGCAAAGGCGCTCAAGATGACGCCCGAACAGGTGCAACAGTTCCTCGCCACTAACTACCCGGCGATGTCGGCGATGCTGGCAAGCCTGCCGCAGATGTCGGCCGACTTCGGCAACCTGCTTGGGGTGATGTCCTCCAACGAGGACACTTTCCAGCAAGTGCCAGCCGGCCTAGAGCACTACAAGCCGCTGGTCTCGACCATGCAACAGAACGTCGGAAACTACAAAGGCATTGATGGCCTGCCGAACTTCCGGCTGTTCACATGGTTCTTTGTCGTCCCCGGCGTGTTGCTCGTCGCTCTCGCTGGGTGGGGTCTGTTCAGCGGCCGCCGCCTAGCCGTCAAGCGTGAAAGCCTCCCCGAGCGCGAAGACAATCAAGAGCGCGAACTCGTTAGTTCAAACCGTTAACTCACCAAGCCGCTGTAGCCGTCCGGCTGCAGCCGCCGCCGGGGAGAGGCACGATCGAGATCAGCTGGTAGCTGCGCGGTGAGTCAGACTTGAGCCTCGACGATTATCTGTCGCAAGCGCTGGGCGGTCCGAGCGAACTCGGCGCCGGACATCACGTCGCTGCGGCCGAGGCGGAACTGGTCCTCGAGCAGCGAGGCGAGTTCGCTGCCCTCGCGCAATCCGTACATGCCGAGGCTGCCTGCGAGTCGATGCGCCGCGTCACGGGCTCGCGTCGTCGTTTCGCCGACCTCCGACGCTTCAGCCGGAAGCGTCGCGCGGTAGGCGACGAGCTGGTCGGCGAGTTCGAGGGCGATCTTTGCGTTCTCCATCCATGTCCGGCGGATGAGGTCGTTGAGGCTCATAGTCGCCTGGTCACGGACCGAACCCCAGCAGTGCGGCGACCTGGTTCGCCAACTGCATCGGGTCAAACGGCTTGACGAGGACGCCGATGGCCCCCAAGCGAAGCAGGCTGTCGTGCTGCGCGCTGCGCGCCTTGGCGGTTAGAAAGATCACCGGAATGTGTGCGAGTTGATCGTTTCTTTGCAGCTCGGCCAGCGTGCTTGGGCCATCGAGGCCGGGCATCATCACGTCGAGCAGGATCGCATCGGGCGGTGAGGCGGCGGCTTCGGCGAGCGCATCGGCGCCGGAGGAAACAGCGGTGACAATCCACCCGCCAACTCGCTCAAGTGACACTCGCGCCACGAGTCGGACACCATCATCGTCGTCGACTAGCAGCAGCCGCCTCGTCATGTCTTCGCCTCGTCAGGGTGGCCGATAATGGGCAGGGACACAGCGAACACCGAACCGACGCCGGGCTCGCTGGTCACGGTCAGCTGACCGTCGTGCATCTCCACCAACACCCGAGCGATGGCAAGGCCGAGCCCAGTGCCACTGCCATGTCGGGCATCGGACGAATCGACTTGTTCGAACCGTTCGAAAATGCGTTCAAGCCGCTCGGGCGGAATGCCACGGCCATTGTCTGCCACTTCGATCACCACGAAGTCGAGACCCTCGTGCAAGTCGGTCACAATGTGCGATCTGATCGTGACGGTGGATGCGGCCGGAGAGAACTTGGCCGCGTTGCCCAGCAGATTGGTCAACACCTGAACGATGCGGTCTCCGTCGCAGCGAACGTCGAGACCTTCGTGAGGACCGACACAGTTCTCCAGATGCACACCGCGTGCGGTGAACAGTCCACTGACACTCGCGATTGAGTCGGCGACCAGCTGCGCGAGCGAGTGCGACTGGAGGTTTAGCTGCAGGCGTCCAGCGTCGACCCGTTGTAGGTCGAGGATGTCGTTGACCAGTCGAACAAGCCGATCTGTGTTCGCCACCGCGACGGTGAGCATCTCCTGCGCCTCGTCGGGCAATTCGCCGAAAACCCCTCCGGACAGGAGCCCTAGTGAGCCTTTGAGCGAGGTGAGAGGCGTGCGTAGTTCGTGGCTGACGAGCGAGACGAACTCGTCTTTGGAACGTTCGATCTCGGCCTGGTCGGAAGCATCGGCGAAGATCACCACGGCCCCTGTCACAGCGCCGTCCTCGATGATCGGCGCCGAGGTGCACGACACAGGAACCGAACTGCCATCGGCACGGTCGAACTTGTCGCGCAGCGCAGCCAACGTTTCGCCCTCTTGGAGGGTCTGCCACATCGCGGAGCCCAGCCATGGCTGTGGCGGGCCGTCGGTGTCGGTGTGATGCGTGACGGTGTGAAACTGGCGACCCGCCAACGCGCCGTGGGCAAGGTGCAGCAATCTGTGGGCGGATGGGTTCGCGTAGATGACGAGCCCATTGCGGTCGAGTCGCACGATGCCGTCGGCCGACGAATTGAGGATCAGCTGTTGTTGCTGCCCGATTACCTCAATCTCGCGGCGCGCTTGTCGCTCCTGCGTGAGGTCGCGACCACTGGCGATGTAGACCGGCTCGCCATCTAGCTGTGCCGCTGCGAAGGTGACATCGAGCGGAATCGTCCGGCCGTCTCCCGATCGGACTTGCATCTCGATGCGTTCGCTCGCATTGCCGGATTCGGCCTGCTGGAGGAGGTCGATGATGTCTTCGGGGGAGTGGTCGGCGACCACGCCAGCAGCGGGTAGGCCGACCAACGGCACCTCGGCCGAGTCGCCGAAGAGATCCCGGGCTGCGGAGTTGGCGAAAACGATGTGGCCACGCCGGTTGATAGCGACGACGACTTCCGCGACCGACTGGACGATCACCTGTAGGCGTTCTTCGGCTTCGCGCTTGTCTAGCATGGCGATGTGTTGCTCGTGTTGTCGTAACTCGGCTTCGGTCTGCGCCGCTAACTCTCTCAGGATCGAGCGTTGGACATCGTCGAAGTGCCGTGGGACACGATCGAGTAGACAGAACGTACCCACGCGAAAGCCGTCGGGCGATGTCAGCGGCTGTCCCGCATAGAAGCGGATGAACGGTTCGCCGATGACTAACGGGTTATCCGCGAACCGTTCATCGAGCAGCGCGTCTTCCACCACGAAGATGTCCGGCTGTTGAATCGCGTGACCACAGAACGAGATCGATCGACTCGTTTCATGTGCATCGAGTCCGATGCAGGCCTTGAACCATTGACGGTTCGTGTCCACCAGGCTGACTAGGGCGATTGGAACGGCGAACACGAGGGCGGCCAAGCGTGTGAGCCGATCGAAACGTTCCTCCGCCGCAGTGTCGAGGATCTGTAGACCATGCAACGCAGCGACGCGATCGTCGTCGTCCAGCGAGATGGTCGGCTCAATCACGAAGGCTGCTCGGCCTCATCCGTGGTGGGTCGTGGCGTGACCTTCCATTGGCGATCACCCATCAGTTCTTTGACCTGGGCGACTCTGGCGATCAGATTCTTCAGTTCGGTGTAAAAGACGGTGGAGGCGAACAAGTAGAAAAGGAACCATCGCTTCCGTTCGCGGATCTCGGGTACTGCTAGGCGATAGGCGAAGTAGGTCTGGAAAGGTCCGACCGACATGGTGAACACCGTCGTCAGTACCAGCACCGGTACGAACCAGTCCAGCCGGCGGCCAGCACCAAAGATCCAGTACGCGACGATCGGGAACATTTGCAGCGACAGCCACGGGTAGAACTCGCGCCACATGAGCAAATGGAAGAAGCCCAGTTTCTGGCGCACACTCAGCTTTGGATTGCGCAGCGCGCGACCGGTGTGCACGATCGAGACTTGGAACCAACCCTGCGCCCAGCGCATCCGCTGATTCCAGAGTTGTCGCAGAGTGGTTGTAGCCAACTCTCGTGAGATGAGCCCCGGGTCCGAGACGATGCGGCCGCCTTCTTGCACCACGCGAAGCGACGAATCGATGTCTTCGGTGAGCATTCGCCCGTTCATGCGAATGCTGCGCAGCAGAGCCGTTCGCCAGAACCCGTTCGATCCACCGAAGATCGCGAAGTCGTGCAGGCGGGCGCGACCAGGATGGCTGACGGCGTAGATCGCCTCGAACTCGACGGCGACCGTGCGAGCAACCCATGAGGCATCGCCATTTCGCACTACCGGGTGACCCTGCACGATGTCCGCGCCAGCCGCAATCCATCTCCACGCGCGAGTGAAGGCGGTGGGATCGGGGTGATGGTCCGCATCGAAGACGCCCACGAATTCTCCGTCAACCAAGGCCAGCGCCGCGTTGACGTTCTGTGCCTTCGATGTGCTGTCCTCGACTCTGTGTGCGACAAATCGTGGGTCGGCGCGAGCGATGGCCGCCAGCGTCGCCTCGACAGGGTGGGGTTCGGGGCCGTTGTAAGCGAGGATGATCTGTAGACGGCTGGGGTAGTCGACAGCGAGGAACGCCTCGATGGTGCTGACGATGGTGGCGGCCTCATTGGGCAGAAAGGCGGCGATGATCGCCGAAGCGACCGGGAACTCGATATCGGGGTCGTCGGGCGGCACTGTTGGTCGCACTGCTGCGATCCCCTCGGCGATGATGAGGAGGCCGGTGAATAGGAGTGCAACGACCACGATGAGATACATCACTCCGGCAAGGTCGAACCCGAGCCCGTCGGCAGCCCAGTACATCAGGAAGGGGATCACACCACCGATGAGGAAGGTGAGCAGCACTTGCGCGGGGGTGCGGGCTCGACTACGCCAGCGCGATGCCGTCGAACTCCGTTGCTCCCGGCGGCGATCTGCGATCATGGCATCGAAGCCGACCTCGTATCGAAGGGGCAGCAGATCGAGGTGGATCGACGCCGCGTCGGATGCGGTGCGGGCTCGGTTGATGAGGACGTCGACGCCAATCTCTCCCGCTGCGAACTCGTACCCGACGACCGGTGTGAGCCGGAGACTCGTATCTCCGACGAGCACATCCTGGTCGTTCACGAGGCGAGCGATGTCGGCCAACTGCTGTTCTGTTGCCTGGGTGTCCATGCTCCGAAGCAGCAACCAACCACCAGTCGGGTCGCGTGCGACGATGTCGGTCTGGGGGAGTGCGGTCTGGAGGATTGCTGTGACCTTGCGCGCCGCTTCGCGCTCGGCTCGCGGCCCCAGTTGTTCCTTTACGCGCGTCAATTCCGGTATTCGCATATGAACGACAACCGCGGAGAAGTTGCCCCTGCTCCGTTCGCGTTTGAAGACTCGTCGGAACGCGTCCAGCGTCAGCGCACCCGAAGCTCGATCCACTGATGACAACTCCGCAGGCGAGGGAGGCCGTTCCACCTTCGATCGCACCCGGGCCACGAACTCGGCCAGCCCGAAGGGCTTCACCAGGTAGTCGTCAGCCCCGAGGCCGAGACCGGTGACGATGTCTTCCTGCGTAGATCTGGTAGTCACGAAGAGCAGGGGAATAGCCCGCAACGCCGGCTGGGCGCGGATGCGGCCGATCAATTCAAATCCGCTCAAGCCGGGCATCATCACATCGGAGACGATGACGTCGGGGATCGCTTCGGCTAGGCGGGCCAACGCTTCGGCACCTGACCCTGCGCTGATGACGTCGAAACCTGCGTCGCGCAAACTCTCGGTCATCAACGAATTGGCCATCGGGTCATCGTCAACGACCAGGGCTGCGCCCAAGTATCTCTCGCTTGGCGTGCGCTCGAACTCGCGATTCACGGTCAGCGGCGCCCCCTCATGGGCGCCCAGCGAAGGCGTGCCAAGCGGAGTCTGTTTCACGGCTTGGTAGTACCCAAATGAGTCGGTGACGAACCCTGCGAAGGGCCGTCGACACGGTTGAACACGGCCGGGATTGGGTATCTGGCACGCGTGCCACGTCTGTTGTCGAACCGCTACGAGCTAGGCGCAGTGATCGGCTCTGGTGGATCGGCTCGTGTGTACGAGGCACAGGACCTGCTACTCGATCGGCGGGTAGCGGTGAAATTGCTCGACGGTGTCGCCGCCGAGTCCAACGACCCTTCCGGCCGAGATCGCTTTCTGCGCGAGGCACAAGCGTCAGCTCGGTTCGCACATCAACATGCGGTTGCGGTGTTTGACGCTGGCGATGCCGACGGTGATCTGTTCATCGTGATGGAGTTGGTCGAAGGGACATCGCTCGCGCACCTCATCGCGACGAGCGCGCCGATGTCCGAACCGGAAGTCGTGCGCATCGGCGCGCAGTTGCTCGACGCATTGGACGCTGGACACAGGGCCGGGCTGGTTCACCGCGACGTCAAACCCTCCAATGTCTTGCTCGACGCGTCGGGCGAGGTGAAGCTGGCCGACTTTGGAATCGCGAAGCGCTTTGATGATCTCGCAGCGTCGCTCACCACGGCTGGCTTCGTGATCGGGACGCCGCAATACCTTGCGCCCGAGCAGGCGGCTGGGCGTGCAGCGACCCCACAATCGGACATCTACTCCACCGGCGTCGTGCTGTACGAGATGTTGATCGGGACGCGCCCGCTCGTTGTGTCGCCTAGTGCAGATGTTGCTGCGGGTGCAGGGGCCGATGTACGCGTCTCGCGGCCGGAGGTGACAGTCGCGGTGGCGGATGTAGTTTCGCGCTCACTCGCCGCTCGCCCGCAGGATCGGTTCGCAACGGCCGCGGAGATGGCGTCGACACTTCGCGGCGAACTGTCGTCGTCGGCGTCGTCGTCCGTCGAGCCCACTCAGCTGTCGCCACAGGTCTCGGCGGAGAACGCAGCGACACGCGTGATCCCGGCTGATGATCCAACGGCGTTGTGGCCCGCCTCTGCGGCGTCGACTTCTCCGGCGGCGCTGCCTCCGCCGCAGCCCCCGACGCGGGCCGGTCGTCGACGGTGGGTGCCGGTCGCACTGGCAATCGTTGTGCTGATCGCCTTGGTTGGGTTCGCCCTTGGGGGATCCTCCAACACGGCGACGAACCTGGCGGTGACGAGCGCGGCACCGCCGACCGAAACAGTTCCGCCTGTTGAAACAGCTGCGCCGGTCGAAACAGTTCCGCCGGTCGAAACAGTTCCGCCGGTCGAAACGGTTCCGCCTGTCGAGCTCATTCCGGGATTTCTAGCCACCGACGACCTCCAACAGTTCATCGACCAACTGCGTGTTGGTCGCAATGTGGTCGGCAAGCAGTCGAAGAAGCTGGCCGATTCATTACAGAAGCTGCTCGACAAGGACCCCGAGGAGCGCGCGAATGATGCGAGAGACCTTGTGGACCAATTGCGCGAGTGGGTCGACAAGGGTGAGATCGATTCGGTCGTGGCAGACGCTGTCTACCAGTTGCTCAATGATCTCGGCCTCGGGCCGTTCGAGATGACCGATGGAACGCTGCCAACGTAAGCTTGCGACTAGTCAGCTGCCAGAAACGACGTTCTGCTCTACGACGTCGCCGCAACGAAGATGATGTCGCCGGTGGCCACTTCGACGCCCGCGCTCGGTTCCACGGTGATGGCCCACTTCGACGGCGAATGCGGCAGGTCGAATGTGGCGTGCACGGTCCCGTCGTTGCCCGGGTCAAGGATGCGCATGGCCACCGAATGATCATCGGTGATCAGCCACAACTCGTAAGCCTTGCCGCTTGGTGCTGGCGGCAGGTCGTCACCGATGAGCACCGCTCGGTGCAGTGAGTCGGACCACGCGACCTTGAAGCGGCCAGCAGTTCCGGGCTGCTCGGCGAGCTCCAGCAAGTGGGCATCGGGCTGTTCAAGCACCATGGCGAGGTCGACGGCGAACTGGTCGGTGCCGTCGCCACCGGAGAACGCGACGACGCCCACCACCAACAACACCGCAGCCGCAGCCGCAGCCAATGATCCTGCGATCCAGTTGCGCCGAACGGTCCCGCCATGGCGAGCGCGATCGGATTCGCCCGATGCGTTGGTGCGCGGTGACACTTGCCTGGTCCGGGTAATCTCGTCGAGCACCCTTCTCTTCATTGCGGGGGGCGGGGTGAGCGCCTGTGCTTGGGCCATCGAGGACTGTGTGCTGCGGAACTCGTCCACGTCGGCACGGCACGTCTCGCAACTGGCGAGGTGGGCTTCGAACGCCGCCCACTCGTGTGGATCAACGGCATCTAGCGCGTACGCGGCGGCGAGGTGGTGGATGTCCTGATCACTCATGCCTCACCTCCCAGCTCATCGCGCAGCTTGATCATGCCATCTCGGATGCGTGTCTTAACCGTGCCTTCGGGTACCCCGAGCAGGACAGCTACTTCGCGATAAGTGCGACCGTCGAAGTAGGCGAGTTCGACCGCTTGGCGCTGTGCGTCGGTGATTGTGCCGAGCGCTTTGCGTACCCGGTACTGGTCGATCGACGATTCCACCTCGGCCACCACCGAGTCGTGGGGCACCGCGGACTTGAGCGACTCCAGATCGTCGCGCTGGCGGCTGGACTGTTCGCTGCGCACCCGGTCCACAGCGCGGCGGTGCGACACCATCGCCGCCCAGGCACGCACCGAAGATCGCGCTCCGTCGAAAAGGGTCGCCGTTCGCCACAATTCGAGGAACACTTCCTGCGCGACCTCTTCGGACTGCGATGGATCGCGCATCACCTTGCGCACCACGCCGTACACCATCGGGGAGAGGTGGTCGTACAGGCGGGCGAACGCGGCTTGGTCACCCTGTGCAACGAGGCGCACCAGTTCGGCAGCTCCGTCGCCGGACGGTTGGTCCGTCGCGGCATCAAGGGCGGTGGCGACGTGGAGCACATCTGTAGTTCGTTGCCGATCGTCGTCCGGATTGCGCCGACTACGCCAGCTTCCTCTTTCCGACGTCACGACGCAGCCTGTGTTCCCAACATGGCTAGTTGCAACCGATTGTGGGCGATGAAGATTCCCGGCGGTCACAGAACGCGCAACGGCCCGAGTTCCACATGGAACTCGGGCCGTTGTATTGCATCCCACCTGCAACCAGCGGGAAGGAACCAGTTACAGCGTGGAGATATCCAAGCCGGGGGGAAGGAGCACCGCATCGATGACATGAATGACGCCGTTGGAGGCGGCAACATCGGTGGCGACGACTTTCGCGGTGCCGTTGAGGGTGACTGTGCTGCCATCGATGGCGATGGTGATAGGCGAACCCTCGACGCTGGGCACGTCACCGGCCGACACGTCGGCCGCCATCACCTTGCCAGCCACCA
>Ga0105048_10009163_pt1 | contig 15777 bp, 22 predicted proteins | sample MAT05_FD_78382 | JGI IMG/M metagenome (GOLD analysis project Ga0105048, IMG submission 78382) | Freshwater microbial communities from Lake Fryxell liftoff mats and glacier meltwater in Antarctica - MAT-05 | ecosystem: Environmental > Aquatic > Freshwater > Ice > Liftoff microbial mat | place...
GCTTGAGTGTGTTACTACTTATCAAACACCGCAACTCACCGAAGGATTTCAGGTTTTTTAAAACAATCCGCGAGTCCTTCCGAAAACCTCGCTTGTTCAAGGCCTAGACCCTTCGTGTGTATTGACCCAAGCACACTCGCCGCCATGCTGCGAACCGCCAGAAACATTGGTTGGTATTTATCGAGAAGGAAAGATCGGTGCGCCATCTGGCGATGGCGACGGTGACTTCTAGTTATTACATCTATATCGTATCAAGATTAACAAAAACAATGAGAAAATTCCAACACAGGCGAACTGTCCGTTCAGCATCAAGATTAAAACCAACACGATGAATGCAACCCAAGCCATGATTCGTAAAAACCTGCTAATTTCATCCGATTTCTTATCTCTGATCGCAGAGCAATTTTGGCAGAGCGAAACCTTTACGTTCACGCCATTGCCAAAATGCTCTTCCACCCGAGTAATCTGACCATCGGGTATTTTGTTCCCGCAGTCGTAGCAGCGGTCCATTTCGTCAGTCATGCCCAACACTCCTTTACCAGATTCGAGTACGTGTCGTAACGGTGGACATTTCCCCTACTTGTCGCTCTCCGGTCGCATCACGACGAACCTGAAGAAGTTGAGCAACTTCGCGGCCGATTCGAGCAAGGCGACGGTTGGCAGCTAGAACAACTGCAATTCTATTCTGCAATAAATATACAAAACGAAAGCCACCAATCCAAGAAACACCGTTCGAAACACTCGCCCCCACGAGAACGTAGAATTGTATCTATTTCTCGCGCATTTCGAACAAAGAGAAATCTTGGCACGAACACCGTTTCCGAAATATTCCTCGACGCGGACAATTGTTCCTTCCGGAATCCGGCACGCACAATCGTAGCAGCGATCCATCTCATCTGCCATAACCAATGCGCTCCCGCACATGAGGACATCCGCGCCGAAGTACCGCCCGTAGCGAAGCCGGCCGTTGGGTTGAAGATCGACCTTCGAATCCAGATCGGCGTAATTCTCCCCTTCCGCTCCGCGAAAAGCAAATCTTAGGTCATCAGTTCGCCCGGCCTTCATTTCTCAGGGACGTGATTCCCGCATCGGCTGAATCACCGCCCATCAGTTTATGAGCCACGGCACCTTTTTTGAATGGAGCGAGAAGAATCGCTCTAATCAACGTGATAACAATAGTGGTCATTGCCAACATGCAGGAGTGCTGATGGTGCACGTTCCGTAGACGTAGACAGCGTAGACGGCTCGCATTCGCTTTCACCCGCTCGCCGCCCGCACCATCGCCGAAATGTCGGCCTTAACCGCACCCGGCAATCGCTCCCAGGAGTCGATCACGGCAACGAGTTCAGGGGGTAACTGCGCCGCTTTCTGCGCCGCGTGTGTGGCTGAGCTGCGTTTTTCTCGGGATTTGCGGGGTTCGTTCGACTCCTGTGGGGCGTACTTTTCCAACTCCATATTTTTCCGGCACTTACGACAAGAGTCTTGAACAAACGATGGTTTGCTAGAGACTCTTTTGTAGCCAATGACGATCATCCGGCGCCGGCGGCCTTCGGACCGTTTGTCTTGCCCTTGCTGTGCAATTGCTGCTCGAACACGTCGGCGGCGGCGTCTTGCTGCGACGTAAAAAGATGGGTGTAGATGCTCAGCGTGGTATCAACCTTTGAATGCCCGAGGCGCTCTTGCACAACCTTTGCCGAGGCCCCCGACTTGATGAGCAATGAGGCCGACGTGTGACGAAGGGAGTGAAGCGTAGTCTCCGGAAGTTTGCTGTTCCGCAGCAGTCGCTTGAACGACTTCAGGATATTTGCCCCGGGCAGATAGGTTCCCGTCTCGCTGGGGAAGACGAGCGATCCTGCATACATCCGCTCACGGAGTTTCTGTTGGTGGTCCTTCAGCGCCTGCTGAGCAGAACAAGTAACTCGTCGACGCCGAACGTCAAAACCTCATTCCTTTGCGGCTTCGGTAGCTTCGTCACTGGGTTCACGGTCAGGATCTTGTGCTCGATGGCTTGCTTGCAAACGACGGACAACAGGCGATCCGCTTTAAGTTGGGAGTCTCGCGACTCGTCTAGGCGGTTCATGGCAAGGAAGAGTTGTTGGACGTGGGCGCCATTGAGGACCGAGACTGGCACGCGTCCGATGTGCTGCCGGATGTGGCCGGCCGAATACCGTGCTGGGCGTCCAGCACCGCCATCTTCGGGGACCCGTTCCGCACCGCGAGGGCGGCGGCGGGGATGCGGACCGATGGGGATACGCGGCGGAAGACGAACTTCACCTGCAGGTACATGCCCGGTCGCAAGGCGTTGTCCGAGTTGGGGACTTGCACCTCGGTCAGCAGCGTCCGCGTGTTGGGGTCGAGCGCGTCGGCCGTGCGCGTCACCTTGACCGCGAACTGCGGCGAAGGCTCGTCACGCTGGTAGACGGCCGCGTCCAGGCCGACCTGGATGCCGGTGGCGAAGACCTGCGGCACGTTCACGAACACCCGGAGGATGGACGAGTGCGAGAACTCGCACCCACACTCGGCGCGGGCTACGGTGCCTGACCGGCAACCGTGGCGGGCCGGAAGCCGAGAGCTTTTCAACTGATAGTAAAACGGTATTTAGGATTTGGCTCCCACCGGAACTTGGATGGGTGCCATCAGCATCGCGGCTGACAAGATCATCTTTAAATCGAACGCGAACTCTACAATCTTGTTCGGCCTTGCTCTTCCGTGCCGTTTGATCGCCTCGACGCCCACCCGCCGCATTCCATCTTGGCGGTCCCAACTGCACCCGATGCGGCTTTTGTTGTTCTTGGCGATGGTTGGCAAGCTTGGCCACGTTAAGGTAAAATGCCAGGAATGCCATGACCGCACTCATGAAGTTCTCAACGTATTGCCCTTTAGCCTTCTCTCGTCGGCGATTGAGCCACTAATTCTTGCCGGACACGTGCGCGGCTAAAATGGTCTTTACGAGATCGTTTGGAAGGTCGTCGCATCGAGTTGGCATTGGTTCCGAGTAGGCGGCGCCGCTCGACCGGACGACTTCACGGTAGCTGCTTAGATAGGCGACGCAATCCGGGCACTCGCCGAGGTGCTCTTCAAAGTGCGCCGATTGATCCGCGGCCAATTCGCCGTCGAGATAGGCCATCAAGAATTCAGCAATTTCCCGGCAGGTCATCATGGGATTCGTTTCTCGATTGAGTCAATCGGCGAGCGAGTTCACTCGACGTTGGCGATAGTAATTCCTGATCAGAATAAGCAATCGAATGAGGCTGAGCGGGCTCTGGCCGCGTTGGCGGTTCTCATGGCCAATGCGGAACAGCAGACTCCATTGGCGAAACAGCGTTGCGTACGCCTTCCAAATCGACCAAGCGGGGTCATAGATATTCGTCGACTCGGACGTGGCCCCGTTCAATTCAACGATGGCGATGTCCCGCCCGGCTTTGAATCGTTCGACGTCGCGATAACGCACGTCGAATCGGCCGATGAAAAAGCCGGGAAACGATTGACAAATCGCATCAATGCGACGCTCGAGAGCAGGCGTGATGAGATGGGCGCCGTCGCGAAATAGCGTCCCCTGGCAGTGGTTGCCGGCAACGGCAAGCGCGAATTCCTCGCCCTTGGCGAGTATACGATCGCACTCGCTGGCGTGTCGGGACAGAAATACAGCCGCTTGCATCCGGTAACGTGGATGGCATCGAATCAATTGCTCCAGTGTCGACTTGCCATCGCCAACGACTACGGGGAAGATCTTGTCGGTAATCGAGAATAGGTGGCCGTGCTCTTCGCTTGGCAGTCGGTAGTAGAAGACGCCCGCTTCGAATGGTCCGGGGTGAAACGGCTGCACGAGAATTGCGCCCGGTTGCTCCAGCGCGTACTTCTGCATCTCGACATCGCCAGCGATCTTCTTCACGCCCGCGCCGCGCTGGGCGGCATCGGGCTTGAGTATCAGCGGATAGTTCCATTCCCGATTTACAAGATCACGGCGAACCTGTCGGATGCGCTCGAACCCCTCGCCCGGTTCGACAAGAAAGCTCGGAATGATGGCATCGGCGGGGAGTTGATCGAGGATGGAGATTTTCGATTCACCGACCACGCCGCCGGCGGGAATGGCCGGGTTGGCCGCGGTCCAGACCGTGAAGCTGCGATAACGCAGGCTCAACCACGCCAACCAAGGGAGCAGCGGCAAATAGAAGAGCCATGCGGGCCAGAACTCGTGGTGACGGCGCCTCACGCGAAGAAGCATCGACACTCCCAGCATGCCCGCGATGGCAACCGCGAGCCATTGGACGCCGAGGAGGTTCTCTCCCAGGTACGCCGTCGAGAGAACCAGCAGTGGCGTCCAAAGCAGAGACGCGACAAACGTCCAGATGATAAAGCGGCCGGGTTTGCGTCCGAGAATGCCGGCCGCGACAAAGAAGGGCAGGCGCGAGCCTGGCACAAACCGCGCCGCCAGCACCGCTTTGCCGCAATTCCGATCGAGCCAGCCACCAATTTCGTCCAAACGTCGGGCCGGCAGCCGACGACTCACCCATCGCCAATTCAGCGCCGGTTTCCCCACGTGCCGGCCGAACAACCATAGGCTCAGATCGCTCAGAATGATACCCAAGAAGCAGCCAACGGTTCCCCAGAACGGATCGGCCTGGCCTGATGCGATCAATAGCCCGACGCCAATGCAGGTCAGGTCCTCAGTGACGAACGTCGCCAGGATCGACCCCAGCAACAAGGTGGGAAGTGGGATCATCGAACCACCTCCAACGTCAGTGGGAGTCGAGCAATCAGCGGTACTCCCACGCGATTTGGCGGGCCGGAACGATAAGCCATGGTTGCACCGGAGGCATCGAGATCGATCGTCGTATAGCTCACCGTGCAGGCGTCATCACGGCTCATGCGGACGCTCAGGTGAGTTCGATTCGGCCAGGAATGCCGATGAAAGGCGTCCTGCCGCGATGGCCAGTCGCCATCCGGTGTGAAGAACGATTCGAACAACAGTCGCCGCGGCTCTTCCACCAGCTGATCGCCCAATCCCGACGACGTGAAGAATCGCGGCGAAAGAATGGGTTCGGCCAGTGACTCGCGCATCAAGCGGCCGTCGGAATAAAGCTCGACGAACTGGCCATCGGCGAGAAGGATCAAGCGAAACGGGGGATAGTCCGTTGGCGTCAGGCGCTGGATGCGCTCGACAGCTTTTTCCAGGGTCGTGCAGTCGATCAGATTGGGGATCAAACCACCTCGACTCCGCCGCTTGCGGAGTCGCGCTAGGCACGACGCCGCGAGCGGCGGATTCACGTTCAACACCGCAAACGCCAACCCCGTATCGTTGACGGCGATCCAGGTACCGCCCGAAACAGGGTCGGTCGGCAAAATAGCTCTACGCTCGTCGAACTGCTGGATTCGCGGCGGAAGAGCCGTGGGCCGGCTGCGTTGTTCATCGCGATTGAAGGCGATGCGGCATCGCTCGCCGACTTCAGGAACGATCGTCATCGTACACATTGCTTCGCCTCCCGATGGGCAATTGTCGAAGGGGCGTAGCCGAAGTACTTCGGAATGGTGACGGCCATTAGCTGCGCGATGACACCGATCAGTGAGTTGTGATGGATCGTATGGCTCAGCACGAAGGCCAACTCGCGCTCGACACTGGTCAGTACGAGAACGGGTTGCGCTTGCGGATCGACCAGCATCGACAGCCGCAGGGGATCGCGGACCGCTTCCCAACGGGCCGCGTACAGGCAGGTCTCCAACCGGTCGATCGCCTGCAAGGCGGCCTGGCGGGACGTTCCCACATCGGTGCCGCGTTGACGATCGTCATAGTCGATCAGGCCGCGCTGAATGCCATTCAAAAACGATTCGATGTGATCGAGATTATGCCGAACGTGTCCGCCGATACTACTGGCAACGACGCTGACTGGTTTGCGGGTATATTGCTCGTCAGACAGGCTCTCGATTAGCTCCGCCAGTTGGTGGAGCACCGCGATCAGCGGTTCCAGCGCGGCGGGGAGACACTCGCTGATCTTGTGCCCATGCCCCCTCTCGTTCATCACGGAAATCATTCCAGGCTCCCGCAAGGTTTCGCGAATTTGTTTCACCCTGCCTTCGATGTCGAATTGGGCATGCGGTTACAAGAAACTTTGCTCTCATTCAAAACAGAACATTTCGCGGAAATGGCTGTAACCTCACCGCTTCTCCGTCATCCAACGCACTGTTCAAATAATTCACTTTCTTGGAGCCGGTCAAAATCATGCAAACTCACAAAGTGGCCTTGGTTACCGGCAGCGGCAAAGGCCGGGTCTGATCGCATGTCGCGGAGGCCCTCGCCATTGCCTCGAAACTTTCTCGTATATTCAGTACGAACGAGTGCATCGACTTCACGCCGGAGGCGCAAACCCCGTATGGACCTCTTCTCCAATTCCGAAATGCCGTCACTTTGTCTTCGCGACGTCGAGCGAACGCTGGCGTTTCGGGAGGCCATCCATCGAGTCGTGAAACCGGGCGATGTCGTTCTCGATGCTGGGGCTGGCAGCGGCATTTTGTCGTTCTTCGCGGCCGAGGCAGGCGCCAAGAGGGTATTCGCTATCGAATTCGATAAGGCTCTTTCGGACCGGCTGCGGCAGAACGTCGAGTTGAACAAGTTGGGCGCCGTCGTTGAGGTTGTCTGCGCCGATGTCCGATCGTTCAAGCTTCCCATCGCCGTCGATGTTGTGATCGCCGAGATGATCGACACCTGGCTGCTCGACGAACTCCAAATTCCCGCCCTGAATGCGCTACGTGCCAGTGGGACGATCGCGCCCACGACGCGGATGATACCGAATCGTTACACGGCTTACGCGACATGGGGACACGTCGATTTTAATTGCTACGGCTTTCAGATGCCATTCCCAATACACGATTGGCCTAACCTAGGCGAAGGGAGCGGATGGCATCCGTTGCCGTTCCAGGCGCTGACCGAGCCGGTTGTCGTGTTTGATGCGAACTTCAATGATCGGGTCGAACAGCAGTTCCATAAACGTGTAACGGTCACGCCGACGAGAACTGGCAACGCCAATGTCATTCGACTTTCGGGCTTGGCGCATCTTACGGATTCGTTTTCTCTCGCGGACACACTGGCCTTCAACGGCAACAAATTGCTGCCCATCGCGCCGGTGCAATTGACGGCTGGGAGACCGGTCACCTTTCTCATGTCCGGTTACCGAGGAGGAAGAGGCGGGATCGAGCAGACATTGTGTCGGGAGGAAAAAGGAACAGCGGACTGAAGGCGAATGTTAAGATTTAGCTCGAACCGATCCGGGGCATAAGTGAACTCGAATTAGAGCGTCTGCGCCAGGATCGTCGCCACGACGATCTGGGCCGTCCAAAAAAGGTCGCTCGTTGACTAACCCGATAAGGCGTTGTCCTACCGGCAGCGAGTGGTAAAATTGATCCAGGTGCTTCGCGGATGTCGGCGTCGGCGTGAGCCAGAGAACTGGGGAGTTGCAAGATGTCCTTTCAGACTGACGAAAGTCTCGCGCGGGACGTCCGCAAGACGTTCGGCGAGTACATCACGACCTTTACCAGCAGGGGCGGGCAAGTGCGCGCCGACTTTTTCCGGACAGGAAGGGTGGTGGTGGCTCACGTCGCTTTCCCCACCGGACTGGACGCCAGCAACGTCACCGATCCGTATGTGAGCGAGCTGTGGAACTACGCTCGCGAGCGGGGAATCGCCGACAACTTCAAGGTGATTCTTTCTTGATGTCGTTCGGGGTTTCAAGGACATGCCAGCGATTCGCGTGACGATCACGCTCCCCTTACCTGCGGCTTTCGGAGGGTGACTACACCGGGCCTGGCGGGGTCGAGGTCGTGCGTGTGTTGGCTCCGGAGCTTGCCGAGGGGATGCCGCCGAAGACTTCCGTGCAAGCGAACTTCGAGAACCTCGAAACCGCGGACCCGGACGAAATCCAACGCGAGAAAGCGCGGAACGCGAGCCAGTTTCTTCAGTGGACGAACCGCTTACTTCGGCAATATCGGGCGGTAACTCGTCGTGCCGATATCATCGAACTGACTCGGGCTCAGGCAAGCCCGTTCCGCTTTGAATCGGTCGGGACAGCGGCTGGACCCGAGTGGAGCACCGCTATTGCGTACGAGGCTACTGGCCCACAGCCGGCGCCTCTCACCGTGGAACAAACAGCAGACGCGGTGCGGGAAGGCCTACTGAGCGGGAACGATCCCAGTGTCGCGGATTTGTTTCTTCTCGATGCGGAACGAGCACTCCACCAGGGGCGTTTCCGCGAGGCGGTGCTGTTCTGCTGGAGCACGATCGACAGCGTGTTCAATCTGAATACAACGCCCTGGTCGACGCTGTCCTCGTGGGGGAGTGGGCCGCTGGCCGAGACTTCTTGAAAAACCACACCTTTGGCATGCGGAACAAGATGAGTGCGGTCATGCACCTCATTGCGAACCGTTCCTTGTTCCGTGAGCCTGGGAACCTCTGGCACGAGATAACGGTAAGCTACAACAAGCGGAACGACATCATCCATCGGGGCGAGAACGCGACGGAAGACGACGCCAATAAGGCGCTCACTGTCGCACGGCGGATCGTGGTGGTGATGAACGCCATTCCTGTCCAGGCTCCGGCCGTTCTTTAGTTGCCGACGGAAGCCTTGCACGCCTTGGCCCAACACACCGCAGCCTACTACACACCCAATCGCCCCAGCCCAGGCAACTCCCGCCACCTCATCACCAACACAAACCCCGCCCCCACCGCCACGATCAGCGCCAACCCAAACAACAACCCGCCATCCTTCTCGCCCGTTTCCGGATTGGTAATCTGCACCCCCAGAATGAACAGGTGCGAGAAGATCGCCCCGCCAATGGTGCCGAGCGCCAGAACGGCCCCGATGGCTGCTGTTCGCGGAATTAGCAACAAGACGACGCAGGCGAGTTCGACGATGCCAACCAGCGTGGCCATGGGCCGGCCGCCCAGGTCAGCGAAAATGACTCGCGTTTCCGGAGCGTAAATAAACTTGAAGAAGAGCGTCTGCATTAGAATCGCCGCCACGATGATCTGGGCGATCCAAATGAAGATCATCCGAGTCCGGTTGCTTGGACAGGCGGGAACGGCCGATGGGCGTGGTTCCGTCATCATCAGGGGTTCTTGCGTCATACTGGCCTCTTGGGAAATAGAATGTCTTTCGGCGACTCTCCGCCTTTAGATGCCGATCGAATCGAGCGGTTACTCCTCATGATGCCGAATTCCACGAGCGCGTCGCCGATCGCCGAAATCGAGGCTCTTCGCGCCTTGGTGTCGGGCACCGCTCGCCTGACCGGGGAGCCGTTCTTCCAGTCTCTGGTTCGCCGGCTTGCTGAGGCGCTGCAAGTCGAACACGCCTTTGATGCCGAGTTTGTTGAACGGCCAGTGCGGGTGCGGACGCTCGCCTGGTGGGCCCAAGACAAATTCGCGGACAACATCGAGTTCGACCTGGATGGCACGCCTTGCCAGGAAGTCTATTCGCGAGGCCTCTGTCACTACTCGGATGGCGTTCAATCGCGTTTTCCGCGCGACGCCGGCTTGATCGATCTCGGGATCCAGAGTTATCTGGGCGTGCCGTTGCTCGATGTGGCCGGTGAACCACTGGGGCATCTCGTTGTGTTCGACCCTCGGCCCATGTCAGCGGAGCCTCGCTTTCTCTTCACATTCGAGTTTTGCGCCGCCCGGGCCGCCGCCGAACTGGAGCGTCTGCGCTCGGAGAAGCTCTTGCGTGACAGCGAGCAGCGTTATCGCGACCTGTACAACGAGGCGCCCATCGCCTACGTCCACGAAGACCTCGAATCACGTTTCATCAGCGCCAACCGGGCCGCCTTGAAGATTCTCGGGATCACCCCGGAAGAAGTGCCCGGCACAGTCGGGATGTCCTTTATTCCGGATACGCCCGAAGCCCAGCGCCGAGTCAAAGAGGCGTTCGAGTCGGTCGGAGGGGGCGCCGACACGAGCGGCGTCGTTCTCGAATTGCGCCGTAAAGACAACGGCAAACCGATCTGGATTCAATGGTGGTCCAAGCCCGATCTCGACGGCAAGTCAACGCGCACCGTGTTCGTGGACATCACCGACCGCGTGCTCGCGGAGCAAGAGAAGGCTCGCCTCCAGCAACAGAACATTTACCTTCAGGAGGAAATCAAGGCCGTTCACAATTTCGAGGAGATCATCGGTCAAAGCCCGGCCCTCTCCAGCGTTCTGAAAAACGTGAACCGGGTCGCGGCCACCGACACCACGGTCTTGATCACCGGCGAGACCGGTACGGGCAAGGAACTGATCGCTCGCGCCATCCATTCGACCGGCAAGCGGAAGAACAATCAGTTGCCGGAGCAATATCGGACCGTGTTGGTCATGCGCGACATCGACGGTTTCGACACCGACGAATCCGCTCGACTACTCGACATCAACACTGGGGCCGTCAAGACACGCCTGCACCGAGCCCGCCAAGCGCTGCGGACACTCCTGGCGCCGCATTTTGAGAGCCCAGAAGCGTCCGCCAGGTCCACGATGGCCGACTCAGATTGATCTCTAGCGATGCGATTGAGCGATCCAGGCCTTTCCACATCCAAACTCGGGCCTGCTGGTTCAGTGATGTCGGCTATCGTCAATTGCATGTGTGCTCGCTTCACGTTACGGTCGCCCGCGCAGTTGGTCGTCAATTCGAAGCACTTTCGTAGCTTCTCCATGCGGACCGATTTGGGAAGTCCAGGCGGTACGCAGCGCCCGGTAGGCGAATAGACGACAAGGATTTCGCCGGCCGCTTGCAGCCAATTTTCGCGTTGCATCGCAACCAGCCGGGCCTTCCTTCGCTAGAACAGTTGAAGAGTCATGATCCCCCAGTTACAGTCAGTGGCCAGCATTACACAGGCCGATGGAACGGTCGGAACTCGAATGGGCAATCGTACCGCGGCATGTAGTCGACTGATTTCTCTTGATTCAAGTCGGACATCGATATGACCCAAACGTCCCCATTCGGCCTGACGAGTGCCGAAGCGGCGAGCCGAACACTCCAGGGTTTAGCCAATCGAAGCCGGCGCTCCGCCTGGGCGGATTACGTGCCGATCGTTTCACGGCATCTATTCACGCTGTTCAACTTCATCGTGGCTCCCGCCGCGATCGCCTTGTTCTTTCACGGTGAATGGCAGGCTGGGATTTCCGTTACCGGCACCGCCCTGATCAACACCGTGATTGGCTTGGCCCAGGAATGGCGGGCCAAAAGGCAACTGGATCGATTGGCCATTCTGACGGAAACCAAGGCCCGTGTCATTCGCGACGGCAAACCGGCCGAGATTCCCGTTAGCAGCGTCGTGCAGGGAGATGCGGTTCTGGTGCGTGCCGGCGACGCCGTCATTGCCGACGGGACCATCCTCGAAGCGCATTTTTTGGAAGTCGATGAGGCTCTGCTGACGGGAGAATCGGACCCGGTGCGTCGACAGGTGGGGGATCGCCTTCTTTCCGGAAGCATCTGCGTGACGGGCGACGGCTGCTATCAGGCCGACAAAGTGGGTGATCAAGCCTTCGCCCAGAGCATCTCCTCCGCGGCCCGCCGCTATAGCTATACGTCCAGCCCGATGACGCGCGTCGTCAATTGGATGATCACGATTCTCAGCATAACCGCTCTGATGTTATGCGTTCTTTACTTCACGCTTTATTATCTGAAACTCGTCAACGGCGACCGGCTGGTGCTCATGATTGCCGCCACCATCACGTCGATGGTTCCGCAAGGCCTGGTTTTGACAGCGACCGTTTCGTTCACCATCGGGGCTGTGGTCATCACGCGGCGCGGCGCCCTCGTTCAACGGCTCAATGCCGTCGAGGCAATGGCGGCGGTCGATGTGATCTGCACCGACAAAACGGGTACGTTAACCACCAATCGGCTTTGTCTCAGCCAGTTAAAGAACCTGGCGAACGACTTGCCCGAAGCCGAAGTCAAACGACGGCTGGCCTTATTCGCCACGGCATCGATCGATCAACAGAACAAGAACATCCAGGCACTGCGCGTTGCGTTCGGGGAAGAAAAGGCAGATGTCCTCGACCAAATTCCCTTCAAGTCCCAAAACCGCTTCAGTGCCGTTCGCCTCCGCGCCGCCGACGGCGAGCACGTCCTGGTGCTCGGCGCTCCCGAGGCTCTCTTGACCGCGAGCGTCCCCTGGAGCGGCGACGTGCAAGAGCTTCAGCGTTCAGGGTTGCGCGTTCTGCTATTCGCCGAAGTGCCGAGCGAACAGGCCACGAAGACCTCATTTGAGTCCGGGACACTCCCCGCTCCGCTCCGATTCTTGGCGTCAATCGCACTGGCAGACGAGTTGCGTCCCGACGCGGCGGCTGTTCTCAAGAAGTTGTCGGCTCAGGGCATCGCGTTCAAGGTGATCTCCGGCGACAATCCCGACACGGTGCGGGCCACGGTCGCGCCTCTCGATCTACCGTTGTCACGCGAGCCGGTAGTCAGCGGCAAGGACCTGGCCGAGACGTCCGATCTCGCCCTGTTCGTCGAAACGCATAGCGTGTTCGGACGCGTCGAGCCGCTTCAGAAGGTTCAGATCGTCGAGGCGTTGCGGAAACAAGGAAGGCACGTGGCCATGATCGGCGACGGCGTCAACGACGTGCTGCCAATCAAGCGTGCTGATCTCGGGATCGCCATGGGGGAGGGAAGCCAGGCGGCGAAGTCAGTCTCCAGCCTGGTCTTGGAAAAGAATGACTTCGCAATGCTGCCCGAGACCATTGAGGAAGGCCGAACGATTGTTCGCAACGTGCGCCGGGCCGCCAAGCTGTTTTTGGTGAAGAATGTCTATTCGCTGATCATTATCCTGCTGTTCGCCACCGGTCTGTTCGGCCTGCCGTTTCCCTATTTGCCGCAGCAAGTAAGTCTTTTGAACTGGCTGGTGATCGGCATTCCCGCCTTGCTGATCGCCTTGACCCGCGAACGCTCACAAGTCGCGATTCGAACGTCGTTCCTGCGCGATGCCGGCTGGTTCGCGGTCCGCACCGGCATTGTGTTCGCCTTGGCGGGCATCACGATCCTCATCCTGTCGAAGCATCTCTGGGACTACGATGAGAAAACCCAGCGAACGATGCTGCTCTCGCTGCTGGTCCTCCTGGGAATCACCAATCTCCAGCGGGCGCTCACGGATGGCAATGACCAGAAGCTCGCCGCCGATAAGCGATTGATCAAACTCTCCCTGGCCGTGATTCCGGTCTATCTGATCGCCATGTACTGGCCCTTCTCGGCGAACTTTTTTCGGCTGACGATGTTCAGCGCCATTCAGTGGCTGGAAGTGCTTGCAGTGGCGCTCCCGGCGTATGGACTGTCTCTCTTGAGCGATCGGATTGAGCTACCCTCTGCGGCTCGGATACGTCCGGAGCAATGAACGGCATTGAGTTGAGGAACTCAAACCGCGCCTTGGTAGCCTGACTGTCCGGTTCGCGGAGGTTCGCGTTGACCTTGCGATCCGCGCTGGTTCACGAGGCCTACTTGCGGCTGGTCGGTCAGGGCATCGACTGGAACAGCCGTGGCCACTTCTTCGGCGCGGCTGCGGAGGGTTATTGGGTACGACATCACCGACTCGGGCAACACATTTACGATTGCCGCGACCTTTGCGGCTAGCAACACGCTCACCAAGCTTGGCTCTGGCACACTGGCATTATCGGGTGTCAGTGGAACCATCGGTCTGATCAACATTAATGCAATCGGCACGTTGGACGTCGTTAACACCGCCCTGACGGTGACGCCGGCCACGGCTGGCGGCAACGCCGTTCAGTCCACCACTGGAGGTATAATCAACGGGAATGGTACTGGCACAATCACTCTGACCCAGAATTCGGCAACGGACGGCGGCAACGTCGGCACGGCCGCCGGGACTACCTTAACGATCAACGCCCAGATCATTGGGACCAACGCATTCGAGTTGGCCGGCGGTTCGGCCACGGGCGTGGTTGTGCTGACCAACGACAACACATACACGGGCAACACGCTCATCAATACCGGTATTCTGAGCGTTGCAAAGGTCGGTAGCTCGGGGTCCACCACGAGTAACCTTGGGACAGCGGGTACCATTGCCATCACGACCGATGCCATCCTGCGATACACGGGGACGGGTGAGAGTAGCAACCGCGCGATTACTCTTTCGGCTACCACTACGGGCGGCATCTTGGACATGTCCGGCACCGGGACGTTGACGTTTTCGGCCAACTTTGGAACACCAGGCGCTGGTGCCAGAGTGCTGACCCTGACAGGCTCCACTGCCGGGGGTGGTGTGATCTCGGGCATCATCAACCAAGGCTCCACGACCAACACGACCGGCGTAACCAAGACCGGCACGGGGACTTGGTCCTTAAGTGGGGCGAACACTTACACAGGTGCGACGACGATCAGCGCCGGGACCTTGGTTATTTCGGGCGGAAGTCTCGCAAACACGGCGGTCAGCATCGCCAATGGCCTACGTTCTCGATCCTGGGCAGCAGGACCATCGGTAACGCGGCCACCGCTTCTGCCGGTGGCTCGGTGACGCTCAACGCCGGCGGCATCCTCAACATGAACGATGCCACGGTCGGAACCTTGACCATCACCCAGAGCGCCGCCACCCCTCCCACGGCCCTGACGCTCAGCAGCGGCACCCTCAATTTCGACGTGGCGGGACTCACCAACACCGCGGACCAGATTAACTTGGCGGGTAACGCTGCATACAGGGGGGTGGCCTCCGAGAACGTCACGTTGAATCTCGTCACTACCGGCACGCCAACGCTCAACACAGTGTTTACGTTAATCACGGCAGGGAGCGGGACCAGCACCCTCGGTGGTGCGACTTACTCGCTCGGCGTCGGCACCACGTCGGCTGCTGGGCAAACATACCTGCTCACTCGACTTGAGTTTCACGGGGACAGGCACGCCCGCGGAAACGAACGTCGTGACCATCGGCGGGACGAACACCTTGACACTGCTGGCTGCCAACAGCTTTACCGATTAAAACGCGACTTCTTACGGGGCTGGCATCGGCCTGGTGGTTCAGTCGGGCTCCGCCGCCCATCTCATCAGCGCCCGGGTCGCGCTTGGTAGTAGCCAAACCTGGCAGATCGACAACAGTGCCGGCTTCACCGTGAGCGGTATCGTCAGCGGCGCATTCTCGCTGACCAAAACTGGCACGGGAACGCTGAGTCTTGGAGGGGCGAACACCTTCAACGGCGGCTTGCTGATTAAAGAAGGCACCGTGGTGGGCATCACGGTTGCGGGCGCCTTCGGCACCGGCGCAATCACCATCGGCGACAGCACCGGTTCGGCCAATGCCACCTTGCAGGGCGGCTTCATCGGCACCCACACCAACCTGATCTCAGTGGCTTCCGGAAACTCCGGCGCGGCCACCATCACCAGTAGTGCCGCGGCCATCTTCAGCGGGGCAGTGACGCTCAATACTCACGACCTGATCCTCGCACCTTCCGCGACGGCAGTCACTTTGTCCGGCGGTATCGGTGGCACCGGCGATCTGCTCCTCGGCTCTACGGGCGTCGGAGCAGTCACCGTATCCACGCTTGCCGGAAACGCCCTCGTACTGGGCGGTGCTACGGCCGTCGGATACGTCGCGCCGACGCTGAGCTTCGACATCGGCGGGGCCACGACCTCGGATATCGACCTGCTCAACGTTACCAAGATTGCGTCGGTCGGAACGGGGGGCGCCGTCATCAACGGCTTGGCGTCGGGGCGCTGCCGTCGCCACAGGCTCGACCAGCGCCAGTCCTCGGCCCGCTGCACCAAATTGGCACGCAGGGCGTTGCGTTCGACGTAGCGGACAACTCGGTAGAAA
>Ga0105048_10009166_pt1 | contig 15775 bp, 16 predicted proteins | sample MAT05_FD_78382 | JGI IMG/M metagenome (GOLD analysis project Ga0105048, IMG submission 78382) | Freshwater microbial communities from Lake Fryxell liftoff mats and glacier meltwater in Antarctica - MAT-05 | ecosystem: Environmental > Aquatic > Freshwater > Ice > Liftoff microbial mat | place...
CCGCTCGTGTCGCCATGCTCACAATCCTCATCGTACTGCTCCGCGACCGAGATGCCTCGGGAGCATTTTAGATGAGGCAACACCTCAAACTTCAGGAGCAGTTCTAGTGAGGCAATGCGCCCACGATGCAGGAGCTTGCCCGCGAGATTGGCGTCGAGCCCCTGCGTCGCCTCGTCCAGGCGTTGGCCAGCGAACTGTCCGGCCAGGCTGATCGGCCCCGCGCCATCGAACTTGTCGGAGCAATCAATCGGCTGATCGAAGCAGCCAGCCTTTCCCTGGAAGCCGATCAGCCGCTATCCGAGGATAGGCAGCAATCGGACCGTCTCTCAGACATTCGATCAGCCTCTGCGAGCTGAACACCCGCGAAGCGCTTCCGGAACGCGCCTTCAACTGACACCGCCGCCCCAAAACGGTCAGCCCCAAAACGGAAACAGCCCGGTCTTTCGACCGGGCTGCTCCTCATCTAGTTTCGACTGACCGAGATTAACGGCCGATCGAGATCTGCACTTCCGCGCGGCGGTTGAGCGGCTCGCGGGTGCCGTCCGGACGCGGCTCAGCCGGTTCGGATTCGCCCTTGGCAGCGGTGTTGATCGAGGCTTCCGGGACGCCAGCGGCGACCATGGCCTGTTTCACCACATCTGCGCGACGGAGCGACAGACGATCGTTGTAAGCCGTGCCGCCCGACGAGTCGGTGTGGCCTTCGACGGCCGTAACCGTGATCGAGCAACCGCCCGTTTTGGCGCGAGCCACAGCGGCGTTGATCGTGTCGCGGTTGACCGCGGTGAGATCCGAGCGATCCCACTCGAAGTACACCACGAACGGAGCCGGCTGCTGCGCGCACGTCTGGGCTTGCTGCTGCTCCTGGGTAGGAGGCGGCGGCGGGGCCGGAGGCGGCGGAGGAGGCGGAGGCGGAGGCGGCGGGGGGGGCGGCGGGGGCGGCGGGGGCGGAGCCGGCGGCGGAGGCGCCGCAAACTGCCAACGCAGACCAGCCGTGATCGCGTGGTCGTTGTAGGAGCTCTCGTACGTACCGTTCACGCCCGTGTAGGCAAGCTCGGGAGCGTCGAGATAGGTGTAGCCGATGTCGAGCGTGAGTTGCTCGCCCATCTTGATGCCGAAACCAGCCAGCACGTTGTAAGCATAAGACGTGTCGCTGTCGTCGAAGCCATTGGCCTGGACGCCGGTGCCGGTCCTGTACAGCGAGGCCATACGGGTGTCGACGCGGGCAGCGCCGACGCCAACGCCGAGGTACGGCTTGATGTTACCACCGAGATTGAAGTCCTGGATGACGTTCGCCATCAGGTTCGTGACGCGCGTGGAACCTGCGCCGCTCGGGCCAACCGTTCCAACCGGCTGAACGCCGAGGAAGGTGTCCGGAACGTCGAGTTTCACGTTGCGATAGCCAGCAACGCCTTCAAGGCGAAGGCCGCTGTCGAAGCCGAAACCCAGGCCGAGTCCGAAGACCGGGTCCACGTCCGGCGACGAGCGGTTGTCGATCGCGCCGTTCGGGTTGCCGCTGGAGAAATCTACGTCTTGCAGGCCGTCAACGACGAGACCAGCTTTGGCCGTGCCGTACCAACCTTCTTGTGCATAGGCTGTCGCGCCTGCGGACACCATGGTGGCGGCCGCCGTTGCGCACAATAGTGCTCTTTTCATTACCGTTCCCCTTGTCATAAAGGTACTCCCCGGCGTCCGTGGGCCGGCGCCGGGGTAACAACGCGGTCGCCCCGCATTCTGATCCCGAGGTACACGTTTTTTTTTGGGGTGGCCATACGAGCCCGTACTTGGGGGGCCGTTCACGTGCATTTTCGCGTGGAAAGGGGCTGCAAGGCAACAACGTTTCCTGTTTGCAATCTGACGAGACGGCTTTTCCGGCACCGCAGGGGTGAATTGTTCATCTGTAGGAGGGGGCCGATTCGGGCGATATCCGCCCGCCACGTCCTTCGCGCGCCGACAGTGAAGGTCCGAGCTGAACGGCCCAATCTGAATCTCTGCAGACGAACGCTCACAGCCTTGGACGCTGTCCAGCCGTCCACGCTCAAGCTTCGGCGGGCCGCGCCTTGCGCTTTGCGCGGTTAGCTGCGGCGTCAAGCGCAGACAGGAAAGCCGAGCGGTCCTTGGGCGAGAATGGCTTTGGCCCGCTGGTAATCTCTCCGAACGATCGCAGGTGTTCCATTAAACCCCGCGTCGCCAGCGCCGAGCCGATCATGTCGGCCGTGAATACCTTGGCCGTCGGCGAGATGGCCTCTGCCCCGTTCTCAAGCGCGCGGGCCGCCAGCGGAATGTCGTTCGTGATGACAACATCGCCCGCCACCGCCCGCTCGGCGATCCAGTCATCAGCAATGTCGGGCCCGGCATCGACCAGAACGAATCGTATGCGGGGTTCAGCCGGCGTGCGGATAAATGAGTTGGCGACCACAAGGACGTCCCAGCCGATCCGGCGGGCCACCTTGTAGACTTCTTCCTTCACCGGGCACGCATCTGCATCGACGTAGATCGCTGGCATCCCTCAGGACTAAGCAGCGGCGCCATGCCCTGTCCAGACCCGGCTCGTACGCGCGACATCAGACCTTCGGTTTGGCCTTCGTCCGCGATCTCGCCGCGGGCTTCTTGCCAGTACTCTCCCGCCGCCGTCGCTCGCCATGAAGACGATGCGCGTTCGCCTCCACCTTCTTGAGGATCGCCCGCAGCGCTTCGTCCGTGAGGTGCTCGATGCCGATGAACTCGTTATCGGCGTCGACCGTGACCCGGATGAGTTCGTCGAGCTTGGCGTGTAACGCGCCATTGTCGCGGTTCTGTGTGTTCTGGATCAGGAACACCATCAGGAAGGTGACGATGGTGGTGCTCGTATTGATCACCAGCTGCCAGGTATCGGAAAACCCGAACAGCGGACCCGTGCACGCCCAAAGGATGACGTAACACCCGCAGATGTTGAACGCGAAAGGGCTCCCCGCTGCTGCGGACACGGCGTTCGCGAACTTTGTGAAAGGCTGGCTCATCAGGCACGCAAACGTGCCGCTCCGTCCATCAGTTCTAAACCAGCGTGCGGCGGAGGCCCCCTACGTCAGTTGGGCTTAGGCAGCAGCTCGCCTTGCTTGATATCGGCGGACCCGGCGGGCAGGTCGATGCGCAGCCCATCCCAACCAATCACCCATTGGTCCGCAGGCCGGATAGCCGCAACGCCCGCGAAGTAAGGCGGCAGGTTCACCTGCGCCGACGGAATGTGGTGCGTGTAGACCAGCAGCTTCACGCCGGCATCGTTCGCTGTTTTCGCGGCTTCCAGCGGGCTGATATGATAATCTGGGATGTCGCCCATGATCTGCGCGCCACGCTCATTGCCGGCCGCCTTCATCTGCTGCTTTCCCATCGCAATGAGATTGCCCGCGAGCGATTCAGTCACCAGCACGTCCGCGCCTTTTGCATTCTCGGTGAAGTTCGACGACAGCGCCGTGTCTCCCGAGATCACCACCGACCGGCCGTTCCAGTCGAAGCGATACCCAACAGCAGGACGGATGGGATCGTGATCGACCTCGAACGCGGTTACGGTGAGGTCGCCGTCGCGCAGGATGACTTCCTCTGCATCGAGATTTCCGACAAACGCCTTCCCGAACTCGCGGGCGACAAGCGGCGAAGCCGAGAGGTTGATCAGCGACGAGCCATGGTGCGCAAAGCGAAGCCGCGCGTCTTCCTCATACGCCAGGTTGAAGCCGGCCACGAGATTGCCGACGCCGCGGGCGCCATAGACCGGCAGCATCTGCGAGCGGCCGGCGACCATTGTCTGCATCCGGAACTCCCCCAGATCGCCGATATGGTCGGAGTGGTAGTGCGTGATGAAAATGCCCGCGATGCGGATCCCCGGGAACTGCATGCGCTGAAGCTGTTCCCAGCTCTCCGGACCCGTATCGATTACGTAGGCCTTGTCGCCAGCAACCACGATTGTGCAGGCCTTCGCGCGGCCAGTGTCGGGCAAAGGCGAAGATGTGCCGCACAGGATGACCCGCATGGCCTTGCCGTCGAACACGTCGGTCATCGCCGGATTCATCGGCATCGGGCCGAGCGGCGCTGCATTCGGGTCACGCACAACCGGCGGCGCGACGGTGGGCCCCGTGGCGCACGCCGAGAGGATGGCTGAGGCGAGCAACGCCGTCAGACGCCGTTTGATTTTCATAAGTGTTCCCTACGTCCCGCCATATGATGCGAGGTGGTATCAAGAGCTTGGCTAAAGGAATAGCCCGACCTTGCGCAAACTTTGCCGACCGGCGGTTGTCCGGGTCAGCCTTACCTACCAAGTGCCATGTTCGCCTCGGGCAGGACAATTACGGAGTACGGCATGAAAAACCTGATGGCATCGGCACGATGGCGGCCAGCGCAGCGCCCGCATTCGCTGAGGACGATCTGTCCCCGGCACGCCTGCAGAAGCTGGATGAACGGGCGGCCTCACAAGGCCTCTCCATCACTCACACCAAGGCCGTCGAGATCGCAAAGGCCAACGGCCTGGTCACCCTCCGCGAAGTTGATCTGGAAGACAACGCGGAATGGAAGGTGGAAGGTCGCGACGCAGAGGGCCGCGAAATCGAGGTCGAGCTTTCGGCGCGCGACGGCAAGGTCAGCAAGGTCGATCGCGACTAATCACCAGAACGACCAACACCAGAACGCGAACGGCCGGACAATCGTCCGGCCGTTTTGCTTTGTGCGGAAGATATTCAGGCGAACTCGACCAGTATCTCGTCCGCCGCGACGCTGGCTCCAGCTGATGCTGTGACAGTCTTCACGACACCGTCTGCTTCCGCCCGGATGATGTTCTGCATCTTCATCGCCTCGACGATGCACACAGCCTCACCCGTCTTTACTTCCTGACCAACAACGACAGACACCGAAACAACCAGACCAGGCATCGGGCTCATGATCAGCTTCGATGTGTCAGGCTTCTGTTTCTCGGGCAGCAGCGCGTGGAATCCCGCCTGCGCCGGCGTGCACACCTTCACATGCGCCTCGACGCCGAGACGGCGCAGGACGAAGCCTTCTTCCGCCGTAGTGATCGAAACAGCATATGTCTGATCGTCGAACACCAGCTCCATCATCGACATGCCGGGCTTCCACTGCGTCGACAGCGTGTGGACCTTCTTGTCGCCGACGAATTCGATCTCGGCCTCGCCCATCTGATACTTGATGTTCAGCGGCGTCTGCTTGCGGCCGACGAGCGCCACCCAATCCTTGCGCTGCGGCTTGGCCGGCTCGATGCGGCCCGAAATACCCGACAGACGCGTGCGAACAAGCACGTTGGCGTATGTGGCCGCCGCGATCAGCACCTTTTCGACTTCAGGCGAGGTATCCGCGCCGCTAAAGCCGTTCGGGAATTCTTCCTTGATATAGCCGGTCGTGATGTTGCCCGACTGGAAGCGCTTCTGGTCCAGCACGGCTGCGAGGAACGGCGAGTTATCCTGGATACCCTTCACTTCAAGGCGTTCCAGCGCCTTCACATGCGTGGCGATCGCCGTCGCGCGATCCTTGCCGTGCGTGATCAGCTTGGCGATCATCGGGTCGTAGAACATCGAGATCTCGTCGCCCTCGCGGACGCCCGTATCGATGCGCACTGTGCCCTCGCCCAGCTTTCCCTCAGCGGGAAAGCGCATACGCTTCAGACGGCCAATGCTCGGCAGGAATCCTCGGTACGGGTCTTCAGCGTAGATGCGCGATTCAAGCGCCCAGCCGTTGATCTTGATGTCCTTCTGCTTCATCGCAAGCTTTTCGCCGTACGCGACGCGGATCATCTGCTCGACAAGGTCATAGCCCGTGATCATCTCGGTCACGGGATGCTCGACCTGAAGGCGCGTGTTCATTTCGAGGAAGTAGAAATTGCGATTGCCGTCGACGATGAACTCAACCGTCCCGGCGCTGTCGTAATCGACAGCCTTGGCCAGCGCGACGGCCTGCTCGCCCATCGCCTTGCGTGTTTCAGCGGTGAGGAAGGGCGAAGGCGCCTCTTCAAATACCTTCTGGTTACGACGCTGGATCGAGCACTCGCGCTCGTTCAGGTAGACAATGTTGCCATGCTTGTCGCCCAGCACCTGGATCTCGATATGGCGCGGCTGGTCGACAAACTTCTCGATGAAGATGCGATCGTCGCCAAAGGATGAGATCGCCTCGGCGCGCGCGCCCTCGAAACCTTCCTTCGCTTCAGCGGAATTCCACGCGATGCGCAGGCCCTTGCCGCCGCCGCCGGCGGATGCCTTGATCATCACCGGATAGCCGATGGAGTCCGCGATCTTAACCGCCTCCTGCGCGTCGGCAATGAGATCCATATGGCCGGGCACGGTGCTGACACCCGCATGAGCCGCAAACTTCTTCGACGTGATCTTGTCGCCCATCGCCTCAATCGCGCGGGGATTGGGGCCAATGAAGACGATCTTTTCGTCCTTCAGACGCTGGGCGAAAGAAGCGTTCTCCGAGAGGAAGCCGAACCCGGGGTGCACAGCTTCCGCGCCCGTCTTGCGCACGGCGTCGATGATCTTGTCCTGAACCAGATAGCTCTGCGCAGCCGGCGATCCACCGATATGGACCGACTCATCCGCCATCTCGACCGCCATCGAGCTGGCGTCGGCGTCCGAATAGACCACCACCGTCTTGATGCCCATGCGCCGCGCCGTCTTGATCACCCGACAGGCGATCTCACCACGGTTGGCGATCAGGATTTTCGAGAACATCCACTACCCCGGCAGGCCCAGCTTTCGTGACGGCAAAGTGACGATAAGAGGCTGTCGGTCAAGGCGAATCTGCCCCTGCGGAGGGTGACCGCTGGTCGCTATGCATCAGGCGGGCTTCGAGCAGCCCCATCTTGCCGGTGACCGAAACGAGGAAGGCCGTGGACCAGCCGATAAGGAGGAAACCGTTTAGGCCCTCGATCGCCCCGATCAGGCGATGCGCGTGGGTCAGGGTCACGTCGCCATACCCAAGCGTCGAGAAGCTCGTGGTCGAGAAATACAGAGCAGACTCGATATCAGGAAACTCGCCCAGACTGAGATACAACGCAGCATAAGCCCAGATTTCCACGGTCTGCAGGGCGACGAGACCAAACACGGTAAACAGGATCGTCATCGCCTTCTGCAATCCCGTCCCTGCTCTGAGGCGCCGCGGTATCTGGGTGTTGAGCACCGCAATGAGTGCGGCGAGCCCAAGAAAGTGGAAGACCACGGTTGCGCCAACCATGCCGGAGGCAACCGCCAGATTGTGCATGAGCATGACGAATCCCCTGTGAAAACACCCGCAGTGTACCCGCGGGACGCGCACGATCGCACAGCCAGATCAAATCTGCGGGGTTCCATTTTCAGAAAGCGTTAACCGACGACCGGAAGAGTCCGCCTTCGACAGGCGGGACGGTTACGATGATATTCTTCGGCAGGCATGGCTGGACGGGCGAATCCGGACGGACCTACACGTTCAAATGCGCGCTGACCAAGCGGGGCATCCCTGCTGATTCCGGCGGCATCTATGTCTTCGTGCGCCGCCGTTACGCATTCTTCCTGCAAGCCCTCTATGTCGGCAAAGCCGCCAACCTGCGGGGCCGCCTCGTCGGTCACGAGAAATGGGGCAAGGCCTGGTGGATCCTCGGCGCAACCGAGCGTCACGTCCTACGCATCGGCAGCGAAACTGAACGTCGCCTGATCGAGGAAGACCTGATCCGCGGCCTCAAGCCCCAGATGAACGACGTTCAGATGCCGCGTTGTGAAGACGACGCCCCGAATACGCCGGAGCTCAGACGCTGGTGGCAGGTGCGTCGCGCCATGATGAACTGGGTTCGCTCGCTGGTTGGCCTGAAGCCGAGGTCGCTGCAGATCAAGCACGACCACGCCCACAACAACTAGCGCAGTCTAGACCCTCACAACATTCTCAGGCGTCTGCCCCGACAGCACGGCTGCGATCCCGTCGATCGCGAGTCTGGCCATCGCCGTACGCGTCTCGATCGTGGCGCTGCCAATGTGCGGCAGCAGGAACGCGTTCTCCAGATCATTGAGCCGCGTGTCGAAGTTCGGCTCCTTCTGGAACACATCAAGCCCGGCCGACCCAACCTGTCCCGTCTTCAGCGCGTCGATCAGCGCGTCCTCGTCGACTAGCGACCCGCGCGCCGAGTTCACAAAGATCGCGCCCTTCGGCAGCATCGCGAACCGCTCGCGCGTCATCAGCACACCCTGCCCGCCCGGCAGGTTCAGGCTGAGCACCTGGCAATGCGGCAGCATCTCATCCAGCGACGCGAAGTAGCGCGCACCGCTTTCCAGATCAGCGGAAAGCCGCGTTCGATTGTGATAGAGGATCGGCATGCGAAAGCCCCGCGCGCGTTCCGCCACCGCGCGACCGATGCGGCCCATGCCGACAATCCCCATCGTCTTGCCGGTCACGTCCACACCGAGACCCTGGAAGAATCCGTTTCGCACCTTCCAACCGCCATCCATGTTGCGCACATGCTCTTTCGCACGTCGCGCGGCGCCCAGCAGCAGAAGCATGTGCGTGTCCGCAGTCGCGTCGGTAAGAACGTCCGGCGTGTTGCACACCACGATGCCGCGCGCATTCGCTGCGGCGACATCGATATGATCATAACCCACACTGGTGGTCGCCATCACGCGCACGCTCGCCGGCAACTGCGCTAAGTGTTCGGCCAGCATCGGCATGCCCAACGAAATGAGCAGACCTTCGGGATTGTGCAGATTCGCCAGCGCGATCAGATCGTCCGTCCGAAGATGCCGCTCAGGCGCAAAGCACTCGAACTCAGCATCGACCCGATCCCGGAGAACATCCGGGATCGGAAGCGATGCAACGAGACGTCCGAGCTTGGCCAAAGCGTCTAGCTCCCCGGATTCACAGGCGCGCTTTTGTCATGGCTGATATCCCGCTTGTAAGTCTCAGGCAGGAAGAACAGCGCCACCACAAACGTGATGCCGGCAATGATCACCGGATACCAGATGCCCGCGTAGATGTTGCCGGTAGACGCCACGATTGCGAACGCGATCGTCGGCAGCAGCCCGCCAAACCAGCCATTGCCGATATGATAGGGCAGCGACATCGACGTGTAGCGAACCTTCGCGGGGAACAGCTCCACCAGCATTGCCGCCATCGGGCCATAGATCATGGCGGTGCAGAGCTGCGTGAAGAACAGCAGCGCGATCACCATGGCAGCGTTGACGAGATCCTTGTCGGCGTTGGCCGGATAGCCCGCCGCCTTCAGGGCGTCGCTGACCTGCGTGTTGTAGGCCGCAATGGCCGCTGCTCGCGTCGCCGCGTCCATTGCTTCGACTGCGGGAGCGGGATACACTTGCCCGCCAATATGAACTTCAGCGAGACTTCCTGCCGGCAGTTCTTCCGCGTTGTAGCTGACGCCTGATTTCGACAGCAGGGCCTTGGCGACGTCGCAGGATTGCGAGTCGAACTTGTTCTTGCCCACTGGATCGAACTGCAGCGAGCAGGCTGCAGGGTCCGCACGCACGACAACCGGGGAGCTCTCGATCGCGGCCGCCAGTCCCGGATTCGCCGACTGCGTCAGCGCGTGGAACAGCGGGAAGTATGTCAGCACCGGGATAAGCAGGCCCGCCAGGATCAGGTTGCGCCGACCGATCTTGTCCGACAGCCAGCCGAAGAAAATGTAGAATGGCGTGCCGATGATCAGCGACAGCGCCACCAGTGTGTCAGCCTGCGCGGGATCCATGCGCAACGTCTGCTTCATGTAGGTAAGGCCGTAGAACGTGCCCGTGTACCAGATGACTGCCTGGCCCATGACGCAGCCGAACAGCGCAATCAGCACCCACTTCATATTGCTCCACTTGCCGAACGCTTCCGACAGAGGCGCCTTGGAGGTAGCCGACTCCTCTTTCATCTTGAGGAAGACCGGGCTCTCGTTGAGCTGGACGCGGATCCATACTGAGATCACCAGCAGGAAGGCAGACAGCAGGAACGGGATGCGCCAACCCCACTCATTGAAGTCTTCCGGCGACATCATCGAGCGAATGCCGAGGATGACCAGCAGCGAGATAAACAGGCCGATCGTGGCGGTGATCTGGATCCACGAGGTGAAGAAACCGCGGCGATCCGGCGGCGCGTGTTCGGCGATATAGGTGACGGCGCCGCCATACTCCCCGCCAATGGCCAGACCCTGAAGCACGCGCAGCAAGACGAGAAGAATAGGCGCGATGACGCCCATGCCGGCGCCCATGCTCTCGAAGAACGCCGCGCCGGGCAGCAGTCCAACAAGGAAGGTCGCAATGCCCATGATGATCATGGTGACGAGGAATGTGTTCTTCCGGCCCACGATGTCGCCAATGCGGCCGAACGCCAGCGCGCCGAACGGGCGCACGATGAAGCCGGCGGCAAAGGTGGCGAGCGCGAGGATGTAACCCGTCGTCTCGTTCACGCCGGAATAGAAGTGCATGTTGATGTTGGCGACGAGCGAGCCGTACAGGAAAAAATCGTACCATTCGAACATGGTGCCGACGCTGGACGCGCCGATGACGAGCGCGCCATTCTGCTTTTCAGGAATAGCGGCGCCCTTCGGGCTGGCGGTTTCCATACAGACTCTCCCCTCGCGGTTGGCGCAGCGGCCACCGCCTTTTGTTTCGCGCAAGCTGCAATGCCCTGACGCCAAGGGCAAGGCGAAACGGCGACGCTCCCCTCGCCTCCCGACAGACTTTGTGAGACGCTCCAGACACGAGTTGGGGAGAATTCGTATGCGCTTTCTGATTTCTGCCGCGCCTGCGGCATTGTTGGTGAGCCCAGCTGGCGCACAGGTGGGGCTCGAGAGTGATCTCTGTCGTGGGACAGAAATCGGCGCGAAAGCATCGAAGGAGCTTGCCGTAAACGTGAATGCGGCGAGCGCAGCTTTTATCGCGCAGGACTACGCTGCGGCCTTGAACGCCGTAGAGCGAGCGCGGCCGCACGCTGCCGACATCGCCCAGCGCTCGGTCGTCGCGCAGATCGAGGTCGCCGTAATGGTGGATGCAGGCGCCGGGGCCGCCGTCATCCCGAAGCTTGAGGCCGCCATCCTAGACCCCTGCTTGGCCGCGGTTACACGCGAAGGATTCACTAAGTCACTGGAACAGGCCCGCGCCAAGGCCGCCGCCCCCCAACAGCAGTAACTGCTTGCAGGCGCAAGTCTGGCGGACCAGATTGCGCCCACACATTCGGGAGGGACCCCATGCTCAAGAAAATCACACTGCTCGCCTCGGCGCTCTGCTTCGTCGCGCTCGCCGCTTGCCAGCCCGAGCTGACGCCGGAGCAGAAGGCGGCCGCTGCGCTCGAAAAAGGCCTGAAGGATATGGCCGCCGCCTTTGGCCAGGATCCGAACGCCGTCAACGTCGACCCGAACCAGCTTGCCGCTGCGCTTGCGCACGCAGGCGCGATCGCCAACGCCGCCGATCCGAACATGTCGGCTGAAGACCGTGAGCGGTTGAAAGCCTTCACAGGGGCCATGGCCAGCGGCCAGGTTCACCCCGCCGCGTCCGCCTATGTTGCCGGTCTCGACAAGGTCTTCACCATCGTCAGCACCGTGAAGGACGACGCCACCGCCGCCGCCGCCAAGCCGCAGATCGACGCCATCTACGCCCAGATGGCCGCGCCCGCCGCGACGCTGAAATCCATGAACCCGAACGATCGCGAAGCCGCCTTCGGCTCGGCCTACCCGCAGCTGATGGGCTTCGGCCTGCGCATGGCAGGCATCATGCTGCCGCTGACGTCCAAACCCGAGCTGGCGGACAAGGTCAGCGACCTCCTCGAAGGCATGCCGGTGCCGGAATAGGCGCCCGCCGTCGCGTCGGTAAAGCGTCTGCATCCCCTTGCAACCTGCGTGGCCCTGCTGGCGCTTGGCGGCTGCGGGGGCTCTGCGCCCGACCAACGGACGCTGATGACGCAAACCTGGTCCTGCACGATGACCAGCGAGACCGACGGCCTGCGAACCGAGTTCACCGAAAACGTGGAGTTTCGCCCCAGCGGCGACTATCGCAGCACCGCCACCGTGCGCGCGACCAAGGGTGACACAAAAGCCAACATGCAACTCGAATGGGCAGGCCAGTGGAGCGTCAGCAATGGCGCCTTCCGCCGCACATTCGTCGGCCTGAAGGCAACCTCCGGCGAGGTCAACGGCGCGCCACTCTCGCAGGACCAGCTGGACACCGCAGCCTCGGAATTCCGCCGCGGCCCCACCGCCGAGGAAGGCAAGATCCTGACCCTCGACGCAACCCAGCTGAAGATCGAGACAAACTTCGATCCCCTAGTCTGCACGCGTTAGGTCGACACCCGCCCTACAGCGGAATGTTGTCGTGCTTCTTCGGCGGATTGCTCAGCTGCTTCGTCTTCAGCGTACGCAGCGCGCGCACGATGCGCTTGCGCGTGTTGTGCGGCATGATCACGTCGTCGATGAAGCCGCGGGAGGCGGCCACATACGGGTTGGCGAAGCGATCCTGATATTCCTTCGTCCGCGCCGCCAGCTTTTCAGCATCGCCCGCCGCTTCCGCCCGGAAGATGATCTCGACCGCGCCCTTTGCGCCCATCACCGCGATCTCGGCGGTAGGCCAGGCAAAGTTCACGTCGCCCCGCAGGTGCTTCGAGCTCATGACGTCATAGGCGCCGCCATAAGCCTTGCGCGTGATGACAGTGACTTTCGGCACAGTCGCCTCGGCATACGCGAACAGCAGTTTCGCGCCATGCTTGATCAGGCCGCCATACTCCTGCTTTGTGCCCGGCATGAAGCCCGGCACGTCCACGAACGTGACGATCGGAATGTTGAAGCAATCGCAGAACCGCACAAACCGCGCAGCCTTCCGCGACGAGTCGATATCCAGCACACCCGCGAGGCTCATCGGCTGGTTGGCGACAAAGCCGACCGTCGTGCCTTCCATACGGCCAAAGCCGGTCAGGATGTTCTTGCCGAAGTCCTTGCCGATCTCGAAGAAGTCGCCCTCGTCCGCAACCTTCTGGATCAGCTCTTTCATGTCGTAAGGCGTGTTGGGGGTCGCCGGCACCAGCGTATCGAGCGAAGGCTCCGCACGCTCCGGATCATCGAATGACGGGATGGTCGGCGGCTTCTCGCGGTTCGACAACGGCAGGAACGACACCAGCCGGCGCATCTGCGTCAGCGTCTCGATGTCGTTGTCGTACGATCCATCGGCCACGCCAGACTTGGCCGCGTGCACACGCGCGCCGCCAAGGTCCTCGTGAGAGACGATCTCGTTCGTCACGGTCTTCACGACATCAGGTCCGGTCACGTACATGTACGACGTGTCCTTCACCATGAAGATGAAGTCCGTCATCGCGGGCGAATAAACGTCGCCCCCGGCGCACGGTCCCATGATCACGCTGATCTGGGGGATGACGCCCGAGGCCATCACATTCTCGAGGAAGATATCGGCATACCCGCCGAGCGCCTCGACGCCCTCCTGGATGCGCGCGCCGCCCGCGTCGAACAGCCCGATCACCGGCGCGCCGTTCTTCATCGCCGCCTGTTGCACCTTCACGATCTTCTCGGCATGCGCCCGCGACAGCGACCCGCCAAAAACCGTGAAGTCCTTCGAGAACACGTACACGACACGGCCGTTGATCGTGCCCCAGCCGGTGACGACGCCGTCGCCCGGAATGCGCTGCTTCTCCATGCCGAAATCGTGCGACCGATGTTCGACGAACATGTCCCACTCTTCGAACGAGCCTTCGTCCAGCAGCAGGGCGATACGCTCGCGCGCCGTCAGCTTGCCCTTGGCGTGCTGGCTGTCGATGCGCTTCTGCCCGCCGCCCAGCCGGGCGACCTCACGCTTCTTCTCCAGCGCTTCGACGATGTCTTTCATGGTGTCGGCAGCCCCTGCGGAAATCGAGGTCGCCAGATAAGCGGTGCAGGGGTCACGGCGCAAGGCTGGAAGGGCCATTGGGCGAGCCCAGGCGCCGCGCAATCGTTAACCACCCGCTGCCCGATTATGCCCGCACGCCCTATCGCCTGGCGCGGGAGTCTGGTTGGCTGACCGGCGAAGACAGATGCGGGGATGGCGCGGCAAGACGCCGCCCTGCGCCAGACGAGGATACGCCCATGGCGGATACGCTGAGCGAAACCCACCCTCCTGAAAGGTCAGCCGGGCATGTTGATGTGCTGATCGTCGGCGCAGGCCTGTCTGGCATCGGTGCAGCCTGGTGGCTTAAGCATAAATGCCCCGGCAAATCGTTCGCCATCCTTGAACAGCGCGACTCCATCGGCGGCACATGGGACCTGTTCCGTTATCCCGGCATCCGCTCCGATTCGGACATGTACACGCTAGGCTATGCCTTCCGCCCGTGGACCGAAGCCAAGGCCATCGCCGATGGCCCCTCCATCCTCAAATACGTCCGCGATACCGCGCGCGAGGCAGACATCGATCGTCACATCCGCTTCCGCCACAAAGTCATCTCCGCAAGGTGGGACAGCCCCACAGCCCGCTGGACTGTCACAGCCGAAACCGACGGCCGCCGCGTAACACTCACCGCCTCCTTCATGATGATGTGCTCGGGCTACTATCGCTACGAAGCCGGCTTCGCGCCGACCTTCGAAGGTCAGGAACACTTCAGGGGCCGCATCGTCCACCCTCAGAACTGGACAGCCGACATCGATCACGCCGGCAAGAATGTCGTCGTCATCGGCTCGGGCGCCACGGCCGTCACCCTCGTCCCCGAAATGGCGAAGACGGCAAAGCACGTCACCATGCTCCAACGCTCGCCCACCTACATCGTCAGCCGCCCCGCCGAAGACAGGATGGCCAACTGGCTACGCAAATGGATGCCGTCGAAGATGGCCTACGCCACTGTGCGCTGGCGCAACGTGCTGATGGGCGCCTGGTTCTACAACACGGCTCGGAAGAAGCCCGAGAAGACCCGCGAGATGATCACGAAGATGGCGGCCAAGGCGCTCGGTCCCGACTTCGACGTGAAGACCCACCTCACCCCGCGCTACAATCCCTGGGACCAGCGCGTCTGCCTCATTCCTGATGGCGACCTGTTCGTCTCGCTCAAGGCCAGCACATCCAGCATCGTCACCGACCAGATCGAGCGCTTCACCGAAACCGGACTGAAGCTGAAGAGCGGCAAGGAACTGCCCGCCGATCTCGTCGTGACAGCCACAGGCCTCGACCTGCTCTTCCTCGGCGGCATGAAGGTCAGCGTCGATGGCGCCGAGATCAACATGGCGGACCAGCTCACCTACAAGGGCATGATGTATTCAGGCGTGCCCAACCTCGTCTCCGTGTTCGGCTATACCAACGCATCCTGGACGCTGAAGGCCGACCTCACCTGCGAATACGCATGCCGCTTGCTCAACCACATGGACGCCAACGGCATGACGTCCGCCACGCCGCGGAACACCGATCCCGACATCACAACCGAGCCCTGGCTCGATTTCACATCAGGCTATGTGCAGCGCTCCATCTCGGTATTCCCGAAGCAAGGCTCGAAACTGCCGTGGAAGCTCAACCAGAACTACATGCGCGACATCAAGTTGCTCCGCAAAGGCAGGCTGGACGATGGCGTGCTGCGGTTCGAGCGAGCTGGCGCGAAGACGAAGGAAGTGGCGTAAGATGACAGCCAATGGGTGCGCGTAGATTTGTACGAACTGTCCGCCAGTTGAGACGATCTTCCGCAGCACTTTCAGCGTTCTACCCAAAACCCGCTGTAGGAAACGTGCAATCAACCCGGCCCCCTCCTGAAACGCGCGCATAGTGCACGCATCGTCACCGCATGGAGGGCATCTGCAGTGTCCAGTAGAGCGGAGCGATGTGATCGAGCGTGAGCC
>Ga0105048_10009167_pt1 | contig 15773 bp, 16 predicted proteins | sample MAT05_FD_78382 | JGI IMG/M metagenome (GOLD analysis project Ga0105048, IMG submission 78382) | Freshwater microbial communities from Lake Fryxell liftoff mats and glacier meltwater in Antarctica - MAT-05 | ecosystem: Environmental > Aquatic > Freshwater > Ice > Liftoff microbial mat | place...
GACGCAGGCAAACACGCCAAGGTCGCAATCACAGCAGTCATGCGAAAGCTCCTCATCTTCGCAAATTCGCTCCTGCGCGACAATCGAAAGTGGAATGAAGCACGCACCTGAACATGACGGATACTTCACCAAGCAAAAGGGCTGGATCGGGGCCTTTGAGAACCGCAATGTCGATATCGGCCTTGAATGCGGTCGGTCGGGGCGGGCACAGATCGGCAAGGGCATGCGGGCGATGCCGGATCTGATGGCCGCGATGCTGGAGCAGAAGATCGAGCATCCGAGGGCCGGCGCCACCTGCGCTTGGGTCCCATCGCCTACGGCGGCCACGCTGCATGCGCTGCATTATCACCGGATTGATGTCTTTGCCGTGCAGCGCAGGCTTGCAGGCGCAGGGCGGCGGGCGCATGTCGATGCGCTTCTGGACATCCCGCTCGCGACCTGGCGCAAATGGTCCGAGCCGCAGATCCTGCGCGAGGTGGAGAACAACGCCCAAGGCATCCTCGGCTATGTCGTCCGCTGGTCGATCAGGGGATCGGCTGCTCCAAAGCGCCCGACATCAACAATGTCGGGCTGATGGAGGATCGCGCGACCTGCCGCATCTCGGCCCAGGCCCTGGCGAACTGGTTGCACCATGCAGTTGTGAGCGCTGATCAGGTCATGGACGCACTGCGACGCATGGCGGCAGTGTTGGATGGCCAGAACGCCGCTGACCCCGCGTACCACCCCATGGCACCCGGCTATCAGGGCATCGCATTCCAAGCGGCCTGTGATCTGGTGTTCAAGGGGCGCACGCAACCCTCGGGGCACACCGAGCCGTTGCTGCAGCACTACCGCCAGCTTGCCAAGGCGGCAGGGCAGGGGGGAGGACTGCTCGACCCGTCGCGCGGCGAGGCAGAATGTATCGGGCACAAGATTTGATCAAATGCAGGGCTAAACCCGGTTGAACCGGCCTTTGCGGCGTGGTCAGACTGGCTGCGTTGCGGCGGAGGTGAGAGGGGCAGGATGCGGGTCTTCATCAACGGGTTCGGGCGGATCGGGCGGTCGGCCCTGCGGGCATGGTTGCAGGCGCCGGGGCAATGGCCGGGGCTGGAGATTTCGGGGATCAACGATATCGCAACACCGGAAATCTGCGCCTATCTGTTCGAGCATGACAGCATCTTCGGTGTCTGGCCGGGGGACGTGGGCTTGGACGCGGGGTGCCTTGTGGTGGACGGGCACGCCATTCCACTGCGCCGCCTGGCCGACCTTTCCGCGCTGGATCTGGCCGGGGTGGATGTGGTGATGGAATGCACCGGACGGGCCGACACGCGGGACGTGGCGATGCGGGGGCTGGTGGCCGGGGCGGGGCAGGTCCTGATCTCGGGTCCCTCTGCCGCGGCGGAGGCCACGGTGGTGCTGGGGGCGAACGAGTCGGTGCTCGCGGGGCAAAAGATCATTTCCAACGCCTCGTGTACGACCAACGCGTTGGCGCCGCTGGTGCGGTTGCTCGACACCCATTGGGGGGTTCGGACCGGGTCCATGACAACGATCCATTGCTACACCGGCAGCCAGCCCACAACCGATGCGCCTGCAGCAGACTATGCGCGCAGCCGCGCGGCGGCGCTGTCGATGGTGCCCACGACCACCAGTGCGCAGCGCCTGCTCGACCTTGTGCTGCCTGACCTGGCCGGGCGGATCAGCGGTTCGGCAGTGCGCGTGCCGGTTGCCAGCGTTTCCTGCGTCGATCTTGCGGTGATGACCGAGCGGCCTACTTCCGTGGACGAGGTCAATGCCCTCTTTCGCAGCGCCAGGGGCGTGATCGGATATACCGACAAGGCGCTCGTCTCGACCGATTTGCGCGGGCGGCGCGAAAGCATCGTCATGGCCTGCCCGGAGACACGGCTCACCACAGGGGGCATGCTGCGCGTTTTCGGCTGGTACGACAACGAATGGGGATTTTCCAACCGGATGCTCGACGTCGCATCGCGGTTGGGTTGATCGGGGGGGTCAGGAGGCGCGGTGGTTGGCTGCCCGACTGTTGCCTGCGCTGGCAGGGAGCGCCTTTTCGGCTGAGGCGCGTGCGAGAAGCTGCGTTTCGTCGCGTGCCATCAGTGCGATCAATCCGATGTAAAGGACCTGGCCCAGAACAAAGGTTGCAGCTGCCATGCCGAGCGTTTGTGCGAAACCAGCGCCCATGATGAAGGATGCGCCGCCTGCGCCCAGTGACGCAAGACAGAGCCCAAGCAGAAATACCGAAAATCGCATCTGTAACACCCGAAGCTGATCGTTAAGGGGTCTGAGAGGCAATTCGCCGGACGCTCACACCCTACAGTTGAAAGCTTAACCTTTGTTGGACGAATTAACAAATGATTCATTTTTACGAATCAAAGATCCCCAATCTCGCAGTGATCCCCAATCTCGCAGTCTGCTGGTGGCGCCGTTCTTCACCGGGCAGGACGCGCCCGTGGCCGCGTTTTAGCTTTCGGCGGCGAAGTTTGGGTCCAGAATGAAATGGGGGCGGCCCGAAAGCTGTATGGGTCCCGCAGACACTGCTGTCGTCTTGGGCAGGGCTTTGGCGGGTTGAAAGGCCCAAAGGCGGCCTGATTTCCCTGCGGTCTGGTTGGATCAGGCGCCGCGACGGGAGGTCATCGCCGGGGCAATGTAGTTTTGGTACTCGTCGAAGAATTGTTCGGGTCCTCCGGATCGAGTGTAAGATTTCAGCGCCTTGAAGTCGACCTTGTTGAGCACGACACCAAGCAGTCTTGTGGCAAGCAGGGGTTCCGCGGCCAACAAGTCGGCCAGAAGCTGCCGCGGCAGCTTGCCCCATTCGGCCACAATCGCCACCCGATCAAGATGCGGGATCAGCACGCGCGCATCGACAAGGGGTCCCAGAGGCGACAGATCGACAACAACATAGCGATAGAGGCTGCGCGCTTCGGTGATCAAGCCGGCCATGTGCGGAGAACCGAGCGCCTCCGGAGCGGAGAGGTCGAAGCGGCCACCTTCGGCCGGGCGGTGCGCGCGGTGGGGCGGCGCTGCGCCCAGAAAGTCGATGCCGGTGCCTGCGATGGCGTGCAAGGCGTCCGACCAGCGCAGTCGGCCGGAAAGCACATCTGCAAGGTTGGGGGTGCGACCGCCCGCCGGCGCGCGTTGACCCTGCGGCATCAGCGCGCGGGTGAGGCCTGGGCTGCGCGGATCGGCATCGATCAGAAGCACGCTCGCTGTCCCTTCGGCCGCGGCCGGTCCGCCTCCCGCGGCGAGCACGCCTGCAAGGTTCAGTGCCACGGTCGTCTTGCCTTCACCCGGACGCAGCGACGTGATGCCGATCACCCGGCCACCCGGGCCCGCCCTGTCAAGGTCAAGGTCAAGCGCCAGTCGGATGCTGCGCAGCGTTTCGGCAAAGAACGAGTCCGGATCCTCATGCACCGGCAGATGGGCGAGAATCGCGGGCAGGACTCGCGGTGAGGGTTGCACGGAGGTCACGAGGCCGGGCTGACGGGAGGCGAACATGAGGGAAGGCTCGCTGCCGGATCCGTCCTTGGCCGCCCTTGCAGATTTGGGCTTGCGGCCATCGGACTTGCGGGGAAGGTTTGGCAAATAGCCAAGAAACCGCATCCCGACTCCTTCGATCACGTCTGCGGCGGTGCGCAGGTACCGGTCCCGCCACTCCCTTATCATTGCGTGAACAAGCCCGATCAGACCGCCCAGCACGAGAGCTATTCCAAGTGTGGGGGTCGTCCGCGGGCCGACAGGATCTTTCGGCGCTTCAGCGGCAGAAAGGATTCGCACGTCGGTGACGGGAAAGGATTTCTGCTGATCGATGGTGGCCAGACGCGTAAGCATCGTCTCGTAGAGGGCCGCCATCGTGCGCGCCCGTTGTTCAAGGGCCCGCAACTCGACCATTGCCGGGCCCGTCGCGGTGCTGGTGTCCACAGCCAAGCCCAACCCTTCGCGCAGGGCTGCCACCCGGGCGTCGGCGACCGCCGCATCCGACCGCGCAGCCTCGGCGCGGCGGGAAAGCTCGGTCAGGATGCGGCGGCCGACCTCGTCCATCTCGTCGCGCAGGCGGGTGGCTTGCGGGTGGCTCGTGCCATGGTCGCGCACGACCCGTTCCAGGCGGACCTGCAGGGCGACAAGCTCGTCCTGCAGCGTGGTAAGTCGGGTATCCCCGGTCCCGCCAAAGGTGAGGCTGCCTGCCAGATCGCTGCGGCCCGACGCCTCCACCAAAGCCGCATCGAGGCTTTCGGCCAGAACCCGGGCGCGCGCCGCCTCGGCGCTCGCATCGATCAAGTCGGCATTCAGACGCCCGACGTTCTGTTCGGCCACCAGCCCGCCGTCGGCCCGCACAAGCCCCTGTGAGGCGCGATACTCTTCTGCCGCCAAGGCCGCATCGCGCGAGGCGGTCTCCAGCTCGCCCAGGCGGGTCTGCATCCAGCGGGTGGTGAGTTCCGTCGCCTGAAGATTGGCGTTCAGCAGGTCGGCCACGTAACTTTCAGCATAGGCGTTCGCGACCTGCGAAGACAGCGCCGGGTCTTGCGAGGCAAAGCCCAGGGCCAGGGCGTTGCTGCGTCCGATGCGGGCGACTTTGATCTGCCCCTGCAGGGTGCGCACTGTCTCTTGCCTGATCGCGGCGGCCTGCTCCTCTGCGCTCAGCGGGGGAAGGAGGGTGGGAGGCAACAGGCGGTTCCTCGCGGCCTCGACCGACGCGCGGATCATCGACCGCAGCGCTGCCGTCCCCCGGGCCAACCCCGAGGGTGCAGGGGACTGGATGACCGGATTGCGGTCCAGCGCCAGCTGGTTCACCACGACCTTTGCCAGCGCCTGCGAGCGGATGACCTGAATTGCGCTTTCAAGCATGCTTTCAGTCACCTCGCCTGAGTCCATGGCCGAGGCCTCGGCAATCGAACGGTTCAGCTGGGCATCCAGAAGCACGGTTGCCCAGGCCTCATAGGTGCGCGGCGTGGTGGCCAGAATGCCAAGACCTGCGAGTACTGCCGCAAGCATCCACAGCCCCACAAGCTTGCGCTGGCGGCGGACCGACAGGAAAATGCGGCCAAGGTCGATGGTTTGCGCCTCGGGCTCATGCAAGGGGTCGTGGCGCGCACCCTGCAGGGCGTAAGGCGCCTCTCTGGGTACGATCCGGGCATCTGCTTCGGCAATCCGCAGGCTGATCTGGGTCATGACGACGCTTTCCGTGGCAAGGATGCAATCGCAGGCGCATAAGGTTCGATCCGTCGCGCGCCAAGATGGGCCGACAAGGCCCCAAGATGCAGCGCTGAACGCATGACTGCCCGCGCACGGCCGGCGCGGGAGAACAGAAATGGTGCAGCAAGCACGAATGCCCCTGCGGCCTTGGCCAGCGACAGCGCTGCAAGTGCCGCGCGAAGATGGGCAGGGGCCGGGTGCGACAGGCTCGCATGGGTCTGCCCCATCCGATAGCGACGATGCACCAGCCAGCCGAGGCGCGCGCGCGACGGGGGCACCTCTTCTTCGGCCAGCGCGTCAGGCGCATAGGCAAAGGCCGCGCCATCTCTTCGTGCGATGTTGAAAAAGGCGGTGTCTTCGCCGCCGGTTCGACCGCGCGCCAGATCGAACCGCAGGCCCTTCAAGGCGGGGGCTGCAAGGTCGAGCAGCACGTTACCGGTGTAGCCCATGTCGGGCAGCCCATCCGCCCCGCATTCGGGGCGCAGATCGTGCAGCCTCGCCGCGGCCATCCAGCCCGGCGTCTCGGGGCTGTACTTCGCGTGCACCGGGCCCAGGACGACGACAGCCCCGGTTTCGGTCTTTCGCAGCCAGAGCGCGGCGATCCAGCCCGGGCTTGCAACCTCATCGTCATCCAGAAACGCCATGTAGCGCATTTGCAAGTGCCCGGCCGCCTCCAGCAAGGCATTGCGGGCGAGTGAGACGTTCGCTCCGGGGCAATGCAAATGGGTGATGGTGACTGGATGAAGGGCAGCAAAAGCCTGCACAGCCGTACTGCCGGTCGGGTAATTGTCATTGTCCGCCACGAGAACATGCAACGCAATCCCGGGCGGAAGCGCCTGCGCCCCGATTGAAGCGAGGGTCAACGCAAGATGCGGACGGCGGTAGGTACAAATGCCGATCGCGATGATGATGGTTTCGCTCATGTCTGCCACTTTCTCATCGGAGTTTTGCGCGCTGCTCTGGCTAGTCCGGCCCAGAAACCGGCGGACCACGACAAGTGCATCAGCCCTGCCATGCCGCCTGCCAACAGTCCCGAAAAGGGGTCGGAGGCTTTGGCCGCCATGCCCCTGATGTCGCGTGCGGGTGGAAGGGTCAGGATCGTTACCGGCAGATCCCGCATGCCCGGAGGCAACAGGGCGGAATTTGGCTGTGGGACCATGCTCACCTGCTCTGCGGCAGCACCCGGGGTCAGCGCGAGCGCTACGCCTGCGGCCACGCAGGCTGCGCCCCACGCTGTCGCAGGCAACGCAAGCAACGGCCAGAGCGGCGCCGCCGCGGCCAGTGCGACTGCAGGCGCAAGCGCGATCACCGCCGCCTGGCGCGGCGCAGGCGCCAGCCCGTGCTTGAGCATGGTCTGGGCCCTGCCGCGACCAAAGCGGAAGTACTGTTTCATCAGCGCGCCCGGACTGGCCCGTGGCAGATAGTCCATCTGCGTGCGGGCGGTCAGCCAGATGCGATGCCCGGCTGCCCGCAAGCGGTGATCCAGCTCTGCATCCTCGTTTTGCGCAAAGCCGGGGTCATACCCCCCCACCGCGCGAAAGGCCCCAACCCGCATCAGCGCGTGATGGCCATGGGCCACGAACCGCCCTTCCGGCGCAACGCGGTGGGCGGCACCGCCATTGCCGATGCGCGCGTTCTGCGCCCGCGCAATCGCCCGCTGCCAGAAACCGCGGCCCACGGCGCGCATGGCCACCACTACGCTGTCCGCGCCGGAGGATTGCGCCTCGGCCAGCAGAACAGTGCAATAGTCCGCCGGATAGGCCGCATGGGCGTCGATCCGGATCAGCCATTCCGACCCCGCCCCATGGGTCTGCACAGCCAGATTGACCGCCGCTGACTGCAGCCTCAGGGGGTTGTCCAGCAGGATGACCTGCGGCTCGCGTGCCGCGATGTCGGCAACGATGGAAGTTGTTGCGTCGACGGAACCGCCATCCGCCACCACGATCCGTGCCGGGCAGGACCGCGCGAACGGCAAAAGGCCCCGGATCACTGCGGCAATATGGGTGGCCTCGTTCAACGCGGGAATGACGATGAGAATTGCCCCAGTGGCGCCAGTCATGTCTCGGACCCTTCTGCCGGAACGGAAAGGGCGCGGGCGGCACGGTCCCCTGTCGTGGGCCGCACCTGAATGGCCGCCACCAGCGCCCGCGCATCTGCCGCTGTTGCCCGCCACAGGCTGACATCGCTGCCCGGAACGGCGGCACGCAGGGCCGCAAGTACACCCCCCTGCAGTCTGGTCAGACGCCCGGCCACTGCCACGGGCTCCAGCCCGGCAATTGTCACCCCGATCCCGTGGGCTGTAAGGAACCGCGCGGTCTCGGTGCCCTCGAGTGCCAGTGGCACCGCGCCGTGCAGGCAGCCTTCGTAGAGCCGATTGGGCAGCAACCAGTCGGAATTTCCCCCGGCCTCATAGCGGTCCACTGCCCAGACAAGGTGCACGCCGCCGTAGATCGCCGCCAGATCCTCGGGGTTGCGATAGGGCCCGCCAAAGTCGACGTCAGGGTTTGTAGCCACCACCGCGTCAAAATCCGCCAGCACGTCGCGCGCCGGGCGGCCGCGCAACACGACCCGATAGCGCCCGGGCGCCGCCCGCGTCAGCGCATCAAGACAGCCAAGCGACGCGGTACAGCGCAGGATACCGAACCAGCCGATGATCAGAGGCCCCTCCGGCGGCCCCGGAGGGGGCATCTGCAACGGGGCGGCTGCGGAAGCAGGGGCCGCACCAGGCTTTGTGCCATCAAAGCTGCGGTTCTCAACGATCAGCACCGGCGCCGTGAGCCGCGCCAAAGGCCGGAAGTATTCGCGCACGAAGCCGGGTGACGAAGTGACGATCAGATCCGCAGGGGCTGCGAGCCTGCGCTCCAGCAACCGAAGGGTGCGCGACAGCAGGCTCCGCCCCAGCATCAGGCGGTGAATGTCAAGCACCTCATAGACCAGCCGCGGCTCTCCCCGCACCATCAGGCGGGCGAGGCGCGCCAGCACCAGCATCTCGAGGTTGCGTGCGAGGATCACATCCGCCTCGGCGCGCCACAACCGCCACAGCAACGGCAAGGCGGCACGCGCCACCGCACCCGCCCGCTGCACCATCGCGCCATTCTGCGTCGTTCCCAGCACCTCGGCCGGTCCCACAAGAGGGCCGCCCCGTCTGCGAAAACCCATCACGCGGAGCGCAGCCCCCCCCGCCGTCAGCATCGCGACCCGCCGCCACAGTGCGCTGTCTTCCAGATCAGGGGCCAGAACAAGCACACGGGCTTGCGCTGTCACACCGCTTTGGCTGGAGAGTGGGGGCGGCACATCGGGCTCCTTCACAACCGAGTCGGTCTGACTCCATACAACCTGAAGTGGAAAATGCAATCAGGAGTTGCACATCCATGACGAAATGTTCGCTCTATCGCCGGTACATACGCCATTGGTGCCGCTCTTTGCAGCAGGGGCGACAGGCTTTGCACAGTGGCCATGACCAGAACGACCGCACCCTTTGCCTGCCAAGACTTCCCGTCCGGAGCGAAGGCCTGCGGGCAAGAATGCTCCCGCCGCTCCTCTGATCCCTTAAAAACCCTCCACCAGCCCCGTGCTCCCACCCGTTCATCCTTGCGCAAATACCCCACGGGGGGGTCCGGTGGGCCTGCCCTTTGTCGAAGGGGCCGCGCGAAGCCCGCCCGCAAACGTCAGACCACCGCACAAGGCCGGGCAGGAGTGGCACGGGAAGGGCTGGACGCAAGCCGCAATCCTGCCTATCCATCACCGGGCCGCTGCCGCCGAGGATCCGATGACCGCTGCAACTGTTCCTGCCCCTTCTGTGGACCCTCGCGGGGACACAACCCCGCTGACATTGGGCGTTGCGGCCAGTCTGGAGGCGCTGCTCGCAGGTCGGCCATCGACGGGGCAGCTCAACGCGGCGTTGCGGCACCTGGCCAAGTGGCGGACTGTGCTATTGAACAACACGCTTGTGGCGCTTTCCGGCGAGGCGGTGCTCTCGGGCCCGTTTGCGGGCATGATTTATGGCGGCAAGGCGTCGGAAGGGTCGCGGACGGCACGACTTCTTGGCGTCTACGAGGCGGCACTCGCGCCGGTGATAGAGACGATGATCGCCCGGGCCTATGCGCTGGTCATCGACGTGGGGTCGGCGGAGGGGTACTATGCCGTGGGCCTTGCCCGGCGGATGCCAAATACGCGAATCGTCGCCCGTGATGCCAACCCCGCAGCACAGGCGCTATGTCGGGCGTTGGCGCACGCCAACGGTGTGGCCGACCGCGTAGAGATCGGCGGACGGATAGAGCATGCGGATTTTGCAATCTGCGAGACCCAGCCGACGGCGATCCTTTGTGATATCGAGGGCGCAGAAGCCGAACTTCTGGATCCGGCCCGGGCGCCCGGTCTGCGCCATGCCGACATCCTTGTCGAGGTTCATGAGGGCATGCGCCCGGGTCTCCTCGCGGCTTTGCAGGCACGCTTTGCCCCCAGCCACCGCATTGCCCTGGTACAGCCAAAGCTGGAGGCTGGCGCCTTGCCGGACTGGACGCATCAGCTGAACGACCTCGACCGTTTGCTGCTGCTTTGGGAATGGCGGGCCTCCCCCACCCCGTGGCTCTGGATGCAGCGCAGATGACCAACCCCGACCGCAATGCTGCGATCTGGTTCGCACCCGACGGCTACGACCCGAAGGCCAAGGGCATCAACGGGCGCCGCGTGGCGGGAGAAAGCTTTTTGCGCGGTTTTTTCCGCAACGCCGACGTGGCCGAATTCGTCTGCCTGAGCCACGGCCAGACGGATGCCGGCGTGTTCGCCGAGTTTGCCCGCCGCGAAGGTGTGACCAAACCCTTGCGCGGGGTCAAGCTGGAAGGGCAGGGTGCCATTGCTCCGCTTGGCACGGTCAGCTTCCCCAGCCCCAATTATGCCGCCGAATGCTGGCGCCGTGCGCCCCTGGGCGGCACGGCGCTGTCGATCTGCGGGATCACCCACACCACAGCGACCAAGGCGGTGATGCAGGGCATGGTCGATCTGCGGATGTCGCCGCAGATGCCCTGGGATGCCGTCATCTGCACCAGTGCGGCTGTGAAGGATTCGATGGATGTGCAGATGGCACTGACCGATGCCTTCATCCAGCACCGCTTTGGCAAGGGCGCGGTGCCGCCGCGTCCGATGTTCCCGGTCATCCCGCTTGGGGTGACGGTCGCCGATTTCACCCCCGACCCCGCCGCAGGCCGCGCCCTTCGCGATCAGTTGGGGATCGAGGCGGACGACACCGTGGCAGCCCTCATCGCCCGCCTCACCCCGCACGAGAAGTTCGACCCCCTGCCGCTGTTCATCGCGATGCAGCAGGCGCAGCGCGTGCTGCGGGCCACGGGCCTTGGCGGGCGGCTGCATCTGGTGCTGTGTGGCATCTTCCGCGATGACTATGGCCGCCGGGTGTTTGATCAGGGTGCCCGTGCCCTGATGCCGGATGTCGGCTACCACATCCTTGACGGCGCCGATGCCGCGCTGCGCCGTGCGACCCTGTCCAGCGCCGACATGTTCCTGTTCCCCATCGATAACCTGCAGGAAACCTTCGGCCTTGCACCGATCGAGGCAATGGCCGCGGGCCTGCCGGTGATCGTTTCGGACTGGGACGGGCTGAAGGATACCGTGACGCCCGAGGTGGGCTTTCGTATCCCGACCGAGATGGTCAAGCCGGACAGTGTCACCTACCTCGCACAGCGTCACCTTGGCGGTACCGACAGCTATGTGCAATATATCAGCCAGATGTCCGCCCTTACCAGCATTGACGTGCCGAAGATGACCGAGGCGCTGGTGGCGCTGTCGCTCAACCCTGATCTGCGGGCGCGGATGGGGGCTGCGGGGCGCGCGCGGGCCGAGGCGGTCTATGACTGGTCGCGCATCGTGCCGCGGATGCAGGATCTGTGGGCCGAACAGTCGGCGATGCGCCGCGCCGCGCGTCCCGAGGCCTATCCGCGGATGAACGCAGCCCTGCTGCCGGTGGGGCCGTCGCCCTCTTTCCTGTTCCGCAGCTATCCGACCGCGATGATGGCGGCCGAGGGCCGGCGCTTTGTGGCAGTGCCGCTCGACGGGCGGCCCGATGTGGCCGAGACGCTCGCGATCCGCGATTACGAAGGCATAAAGCGCATCTTCGAGACGCGCGACCGGATCTGCGCCGTGGCCGCCGCCGTCGCCGCGACCGGCGCCGGGGGGGCGACGCTTGCAGATCTTGTGCAGGCAACGGGTCTGCAGGCGCGTGCCATCGAGAAGGTACTGGTCTGGCTGCTCAAATACGATTTCATCAGGGGATGAAGATGGCGACAATTTTGATAACGGGCGCGGGAAGCGGCATCGGGCGAGCTGCGGCGCGAGTGTTTCTTCACGCGGGCTGGACGGTGGGATTGATCGGCCGCCGGGCCGAAGCGCTTGAAGAAACCGCCGCCGGTGAGGCGAGCGCGATCCTTTTGCCCGCCGACGTGACCGACCCGGCGGCGGTCGATACGGCCTTTTCTCGCTTTGCCGAGACGGCAGGCCGGCTTGATGTGCTGTTCAACAACGCAGGCATCACGGTGCGCAACGCCCCGGTGGACGAAATCCCGGTCGAGGATTGGCTGCGCCTGTGCAACACCAACATCACCGGCATGTTTCTTTGCGCCCGGGCAGCCTTTGGCCAGATGCGCAGGCAAAGCCCGCAGGGCGGGCGGATCATCAACAACGGCTCGATCTCGGCCCATGTGCCGCGACCGGGTTCGGCGCCCTATACCATGTCAAAGCACGCGGTGACCGGCCTTACCCGCACGCTCGGCCTTGACGGGCGGGCCTTCAACATCGCCTGCGGGCAGATCGACATCGGCAACGCGCTGACCGACATGGCGGCGCGCTTCACCTCCGGCGTGCCGCAGGCCAATGGCGACATCCGGACCGAGCCGGTAATGGACGTGGTGCAGGTTGCCGCCACGGTGCTGCATATGGCGAGCCTGCCGCTGGATGTGAACATCCCGTTCGTGACGATCATGGCGCGCGACATGCCCTATATCGGGCGGGGGTAGGGGCGGCTTGCGCTGCCCCGCGCCCACCCGGTTCAGAAAAACGCCTGCAACCCGGTGATCGCCCGACCCAAAATCAGCGCATGCACGTCATGCGTGCCCTCATAGGTGTTCACCGTCTCAAGGTTCACCATGTGGCGCATGATCTGGTAATCTTCCTGAATGCCGTTGCCGCCATGCATGTCGCGTGCCCACCGCGCGCAGTCCAGTGCCTTGCCGCAGTTGTTGCGCTTGATGATCGAGATCATCTCGGGGGCGGCATTCGCCTCGTCCATCAGCCGTCCGACCCGGAGGGACGCCTGCAGGCCTAGGCCGATTTCCGTCATCATGTTGGCAAGCTTCAGCTGGAAAAGCTGCGTCTGAGCGATCGGTTTGCCAAACTGCTTGCGGTCCAGCCCATATTGGCGCGCGGCGGTCATGCAGAATTCTGCCGCCCCCATGACGCCCCAGGAAATGCCATAGCGCGCACGGTTGAGGCAGCCGAACGGCCCCTTCAGCCCCTCGACGAATGGCAAAAGCGCGTCCTCGCCCACCTCCACATCCTTCATCACGATCTCACCGGTGACGGAGGCGCGCAGGGAAAGCTTCCCGCCCACTTTCGGCGCCGAGAGCCCCGTCATCCCCTTTTCCAGAACGAACCCGCGGATCTTTCCGCCATGCGCCTCGGACTTGGCCCAGATCACGAAGACATCGGCGATGGGCGCGTTCGAAATCCACATCTTTGCGCCCGAAATCCGGTAGCCGGTGGCCGTCTTCTTCGCCACCGTCTTCATCCCCGAGGGATCAGAGCCTGCGTCCGGCTCGGTCAGGCCAAAGCAGCCGATCCACTGACCCGAGGCGAGTTTCGGCAGGAACTTGTGCCGCTGCGCCTCGGTTCCATAGGCATAGATCGGATACATCACAAGCGATGACTGCACCGACATCATGGAACGGTAGCCGCTGTCCACCCGCTCCACCTCCCGCGCCACCAGACCGTAGGCGACATAGGAGGCACCGAGCCCGCCGTACTCCTCGGGGATGGTCAGGCCCAGAAGCCCCATCTCGCCCATCTCGCGGAAGATCGCGGGGTCGGTTGTTTCCTCGCGATAGGCGGCGATCACCCGGGGCTGAAGCTTTTCCTGCGCATAGGCCCGCGCGCCATCCCGCAGCATCCGTTCCTCCTCCGTCAGCTGGTCGTTCAGGCGGAACGGGTCTTCCCAGTCGAACCGCCCCAGATCCGGGGCATCTTTCGATTTCAGCTTGGGCGCGTCGAGCATCATGATCTCCGGTCTGATCTGGGATGGCGGATCATTGCATGAAACCAGGTGACCTGCTATCGAAAGCCCTGCATGGGATCATGAGGAAAACTCATAGTGCTGCCTCGACGCTATCTGCCAAATCTTCCCGCTTTGATGGCGCTGGAGGCGGTCGATCGCCTGGGAACCGCGTCGGCCGCCGCCGCCGAGCTGGCATTGACCCAAGGCGCCATCAGCCGCTCGCTAGCGGCGCTGGAGGCGCAACTGGGGGTGCGGCTGCTGCTGCGAGAGCGGCAGCGCCTGACCCTCACCCCGGCCGCGCGCGACTATGTGGCCGAGGTGCGCCGCGCCCTGCACCAGCTGGCGCAGGCCTCGCTCACCCTGCGGGCCAATCCGCTGGGGGGCAGTCTGAACCTTGCGATCCTGCCCGCCTTTGGCATGCACTGGCTCGCGCCGCGACTTGCGTCCTTTGCGGCGCGCCATCCGGAGGTGACGGTCAACCTCTCGACCCGACTGCGCCCTTTCGACTTTGCAGGCTCGGGCTTCGATGCGGCGATCCACTACGGACGCCAGGATTTGCCCGGTGTGAGTTACCTCAAGCTGATGGAGGAAGAGATCCTTGCGGTGGGTTCGCCCCTGCGCCTGCCCACGCCGCTGTCTTCGGCCGAGGCGATCCTGACCCAGCCCCTGTTGCAACTGGAAGGGCGCAGCGGCGACTGGGGGCGCTGGCTTGCCCATCACGGATGCCCGGCGGTACGTCCGCCAGCGATGGTGTTCGACCAGTTTGCAACCATGATCCAGGGCGCGATCCATGGCCTGGGTCTGGCCCTTGTCCCCACGTTCCTCATCGCCCGCGATCTAGCCGAGGGGCGCCTGGTCGCGGCCTGCGGCGCGCCGATTGCGGCCCACGGCAGCTATCACCTCGTCTGGCCGCAAAGCCCCGCGGCCCGCGCGCCGCTTGTGTCCTTTCGCGATTGGCTGGTCGAAGAAATCCGGACAGCCTGCACTGCGGGCTGAATGCATAAGGCATGACGCGCCAAGGCCGTTTGCAAACGTCATCGGGGCATTCCTTACATTGGAGTAGGGCCTAAGGTTCTGACGGATAGGGTGAAAACACGCTGCGTCACTCCCGGTCCGGCCCCTTGCTTCGATATAAATCCTGCCGAACGCGCGACGGTTTGCTGACTGTAATGACCCGTCAGCCTGTTGATATCGCTTATCAAGCGCAGGTTCGGATAGATAAAGGGGAACCGGAAGGCTTCCATGTGACTTGTCCTTCCGTAACGTTACGTCTGCAGACACACTTTCCCGAGGATACCACAGCATGAAACGACTGCTCGCCTCCACCACTGCCCTGTCGGTTGCCATGGCCCCGCTATCCGGAGTGCCGGTTTTTGCCCAGACCATGCTGGAGGACGGCTCTGTCGTTGCCGCGGATGGAAGTGTGTTGTGTACGCCAACGGCGGAACAACCTTGTGATCTGAACGCGATCCTCGACGCTATTGCCCAGGCGAACGCAGCAGCCCAAGCTGCCGCAGCCCAAGCTGCCGCAGCCCAGGCAGCAGCTGCTGAGGCCGCCGCCAATGAAGCCGCCGCTGCAGAGGCAGCCGCTGCAATTGCAGCTGCTGCGGCCGCAGATGCAGCCGCTGCCGAAGCTGCTGCCGCCGACGCTGCCGCTGCCAAAGCCGCCGCGAAAGAAGCTGCGGCTGCTGAAGCTGCCGCTAATGATGCTGCCGCTGCAGAAGCTGCCGCGACAGAAAAGGCCGCCTCAGATCAGGCCGCCGCAGAGCAGGCAGCTTCCCAAAAGGCAGCTGATGCCGCGATAGCCGAACAGGCCGCCGCCGAAGCTGCCGCCAATGAGGCCGCGGCCGCTGCGGCCGAGCAAGCTGCGGCGGACGCTGCCGCAGCAGTAAAGGCCGCGAGACAGCAGGCAGAAGCCCAAAAGGCAGCTGATGCCGCGATAGCCGAACAGGCTGCCGCCGAAGCTGCCGCCAATGAAGCTGCAGCTGCTGAGCGAGCCGCAGCGGATGCCGCCGCAGCAGAAAAGGCCGCGACAAAGCAGGCAGAGGCGCAAAAAGCCGCTGATGCTGCGATAGCCGAACAGGCCGCAGCCGACGCTGCCGCCGCCGAAGCGAGAGACGCCAACGCAGCCGAGGCTGCAGCTGCAGAGCAGGCAGAGGCCCAAAAAGCCGCCGATGCCGCGATAGCCGAACAGGCTGCCGCCGAAGCTGCCGCTGCCGAAGCGAAAGACGCGAATGCGGCCGAGGCCGCAGCCGCAGAGCAGGCCGCAGCCCAGAAAGCCGCCGAGGCCGCGAGAGCCGAACAGGCTGCC
>Ga0105048_10009170_pt1 | contig 15766 bp, 15 predicted proteins | sample MAT05_FD_78382 | JGI IMG/M metagenome (GOLD analysis project Ga0105048, IMG submission 78382) | Freshwater microbial communities from Lake Fryxell liftoff mats and glacier meltwater in Antarctica - MAT-05 | ecosystem: Environmental > Aquatic > Freshwater > Ice > Liftoff microbial mat | place...
ACCCGCCGAGCCCCGACAACGCCACACCCGCACCGCGGGCCAGCCGATCACATCGAAACAATCACCCCGGCCGTGTCACCCGAATTCTCATGACCGATCAGGGCTAGCGGCCTGGGAAAGTGCCTGCCGCCACGATGGTTGCGCTGAGCTCTTTGCCCAACGCGCCCAGCGTGCCGACCTGGGCTTCTGACAGTCGGGCCCAGGGGGCGGCGGCCAGTTCGTCGGTGTACTGCTCGACTCGATTGCGATGCGTCTGGCCGGTGAGCGTCAGTGCGGTGTCGTCGACCCAGCCACGCTGCTGCAGGCGGTCGCCGGCTGCAGCCCACGCCTCGTTGCTCCAGCCGCGAGTCGACTGCAGCACTGCTGCCGGCACTGCGCCAGTGGCGCCGTGAACGACCAGCGCTTCGATGCCCGAGACACCTTCGACCGTCAGCGCCGCGATGTGGCCATCGCCGCGGAACTCTCGTAGCAAGGTGATGGCGAACCACAGCGCCAGGTGGGGCTCGGTCGGCCACTCCTGAGCGAGATGACCGGCGAACAGTGGTCGGCCTTCGGACGGGCAGGCGTCGATGATGGAGCGCAGCACGCCAGCCGCCTCTGCGATGTCCGGGTGCGAAAGTCGTTCGCCGAAGATTCGCACCAATGCATCGTCGGCAGCTGCCAGGCGCGCCTGCCAGAGTTCGGGGGCGCTCGTGCGCTCCCATGCCTGGGGCACCAGCGCACGAATACGACCGGGCTCGAAGTTGTAGAAGGTGGCCACCACCACCTCGGCAGGCACGGCGCCCATCGCTGCCGCGCGAGATGAGAAGTAGCCCATCATTCCCGCATCGAGGCCAACCGCGGTGTAGTGCTGGTCGGCTTCGGGGACGAAGTAGATCAATCCGTGGAAGGCCTCGAGGCGTTGCCACAGGAAGCGAGCCGTGCTCGGCTGACCACCCACCGGTCAGCTCTCGCCACCGTCGACTGGACCAATGGCTTCGCGGATCATGGTGTGAAAGATGGCAAGCGGGTACTCCCACTTCGGGCTGAGCACACCCGTGTCGTAGTTGCCCGCGTCGAGGTTGCGCTGCACGTGCTCGCACATGCGTGCGTCTTCGTCGGCAACTTCTTCGCTGAACTTCACGATGTCTTCGATGCCATCCGCGTCGTCATCGAAGAAGTACTCGAAGATCAGGTCACTGTGGGTGTGGCCACGCGGCAACCAACGCTCGACGGCGAAACCACCGGGGAACACGTCGAATGCAAACGTCGGCCAGAAGTAGCCGAACACGCCAAACGTGCTCTCGTCACGCGGCGGCATCGTGTGAATGTTCCACCGCGGGTCTCCCTTGTAGACGACCTGGTAGTTCAACGCATCTGCATCGCGGCTCATGGCCGGGTGGGTGGTGGGCAGGTGATAGCCCTCGAGGAAGTTGTCGCCGTAGGTCTTCCAGTTGCAGGCGACGTGACGAACGCTCTTGCTGTGGAAGCGATAGCTCTCCAGCGGCACGCCCGCGACCTCCTCGGGAAACTCGCCGAGCCACTCGTGCAGCGGCGCGATGGCCGGGTTCAGGCACACGAACACCATGCCCCGCCACGAACCCACCTGGATCGCCGTGAGGTCCATGTTGTCCGGGGCTTCGGCGCCAAAGTCGCGGCGCTCAGCAGCTTGCCGTCGGCATTGAATGCCCAGCCGTGGTACTTGCACACCACGTTCTTCGAACAGCCCTCGCCTTCGAACACGATCGGGCCGGCGCGGTGCGGGCACATGTTGTAGAAGGCGCTGAGTGTGCCGTCGTGCTTACGACGAATGAAGATCGGCCAGCCGGCCAGGTTCTCGGTGACGTAGTCACCTGAATTGCGCAGCTGGTGGTCGTACGCGACATGCACCCAATTGCTACCGAAGATGGGCCAGCGCTCGCGCTGCCAGATCTGCGGGTCGTGGTACCAGCTGGCGGGCAATGTGATGCCCGGGTCAAGGGTGCGGTCGGTCTGCATGAGGGCCTGCAGTTCGGGCCGTTGGCGAACCGTCACGGGGCGGGAATGCAGGGTGGTCATTGCGGCGGCTGGTCCTTCACAGCGTTCAGCTGCTGCAGCGCCAGGAGATCCCTCATCTGTGCCTGCATGCCCTCGGGCGAGCCATCGAGGAAGAGCACGTTGCCCTTCCCGTGCTCGGCCATCTGTCGAATGGTCTCCGTCCACATCGAGAACAGGATCAGCGATGAATCCACCGTGGTGGTGGCCGACGCAAGCCCGCGCGCCACCTCCTCGCGGAACAACGCCACACCCTGGCCACGCAACTGAGCAGCGGTGCGTTCGGCCTCGGCCTCGATACGCACGGCGGTACCCAACGCTTCGGCTTCCTTGGTCTTTCGGATGAGCAGCGCATCGCCCTCGTTGGTGGCGGCAGCCTTCAAGTTGTTGCTGGCCACCACCTGTGCCATCGAGGTGGTGATGGCCTGATCGAAGGTGATGTCGTTGAGCTGCAGGTCGATCAGGTGGAAGCCCCATGTCTCGATGACGTGGTCGAGGTTGTCCTTGACCTCGGCGACGATCTCGGCGCGCAGCACGAGAATTTCGGCCTGCTTCTTCGTGGCCACGAACCCACGGGTGCTGCCTTCGACGCTGCGCACCAACGCAGTGAGAAAGTCCTTCTCGCTGACGAACTTGAAGGCGATGTTCTTGACCGTGTCCTCGGTCTCGCTGATTGCCCCGTAGACCATCATTGCCGTGAAGTAGACGTTGGCCTGGTCGAACGTGATGGCTTGGAACTGCAGCTCGACGGCGCGGTTCTGCACACTGATGCGGCGGAAGATCTTCTCGATGAAGGGAACCACCACGTTGAGGCCCGGCCGCAACGTGCGGCGGTACTTGCCGAAAATGGTGGTGACGGCGACGGTGCCTTGATTCACCGTGCGTAAGCCGGTGAGGATGGTCAGCACGACGATGGCCGCCAGAATGATTCCGGCAATGGCTCCGGTACCCATAGGTATGGACCTCCTGATTGGGTTGAAGGCCACTCTACGTCAGTTCAGCGATGTACGATCGTGTACACCTTACGAACGGTCTCGTGAACGACCCACCGCCCCGTCATGCCGGCGGGTGTCAGCAGCACGCTGCCAGCCCTGAGATCGAAGGCGTGCCCGGCCCCCTCGACGACATCGACATGCAGGGTTGCGTGGCCACTGAGCACGCAGAAGACCTCGTCGTACCCGTCGCGGCGGAACGGGAATTCGCCCGGCGTGCACTCCCAGACGCCACATTCCAATTGGTTCTGCGCCCAGAGGGCGGAACTGGATTCGTGCGGGTCGCCCGCAATCACCACTGGTCGACGGGCCGACTCTCCAAGGTTGGCTGAATGAGCAATTGGCAGGTGAGCGGGCTCGGCGGCTGCGCCGGGCCGTTGGTCGATCACGTACAGCTTGCGGATGGTCTGGTGAACATCCCACTCGCTGGCCCAATCTCGCGGCGTGGTCCACAGGGTGCCTGGCGCTGCGTCGTAAGAACCTCCACCGTGTGCCACCGAGACGCGACCGGCGACCATGTACATCGTCTCGTCGAAGTCGCCGGCGCCATCGCGGAGAGCGCCGGGCGTGCACTCCCAGATACCGATCTGTACCTGCCCATCGTCGAGCAGCGAGTAGTCGCTGGTGCGGTCATCGGTGCGGCGGAGCGGAACAGTCAGAATGTCAGGCACATACATACCCGACATTCTGCTGCAAGCCCCGGCCTACAGCAGAAAGTCGATGATGTCCGGCCATGTCCGGCGGTCTTGCCACACGAAGGCGTGGCCCCCCTGATAGCTGCGGAGCACGCTGCCGGCGATACGACCGGCGATGGCTTCGCTGTTCGCCGGCGGCGCCAACGCATCGAACTCACCGAATGTGACGAGCGTGCGACAGGTGATGTTGCCAAGGCGTTCCCACACGTCGTGGTGGCTGCGGGCAATCAGCTGCATCGTCTCGCCCCGCACCTGCTCCGCAGATCGCGGCGCCGCCCGGCCGGCGACGCCCAGCTCGACCAGTCGTTGGTCGAACGGGTGCGCTGCCAGGAACTCCGGTGTGTAGCGGCTGTCGGCAAGGTGAAGTCGCAGACGTGCTTGCTCGTCGTCCGGCATGGCCGTCAGGGTGTGTAGCGGGTAGCTGCTGCCGCCCGCACCGCCGGGCGAGGTACACAGGAGCACCAGTTTCGCCACACGCTCGGGCCATGTCACTGCGAACTCCAGCGCGACCATTCCCCCGAAGCTGATGCCGCACACCAGTGCCGATTGCCAACCGAGGTGATCGAGCAGCGCCGCTACATCAGCGGCGTAGTCGGCCATCGTGGGCGCGTCGCGAGGGACAGCAGTACGGCCCAATCCGCGCTGGTCGTGGATGACCACCTCGAAGTGCACAGCCAGCCTTTGAATCATCGGGGCAGCCGCCGCGATGGTGCCGCCCGAGCCGTTCAGTAGCAGCAGCCGTGGGCCGGTGCCGTGGACCCCGTAGTAGATCTCGATGCCATTGAGCGTTGCGGTGGGCACGGCGTCAGCCGATCAGGAAGCCGTGAGGGAACGGGTCGCGCTCGTCGAGGAACTGCTGCGATGTACCGGTCACCCACGCGCGACCGGTGATGGTGGGGACGACTGCCGCGATGCCTGCTACTTCGGCCGTATCGACCAGACGGCCCACGAAATGTGTGCCCAGCAGCGACTCGTTGACGAAGTCGGTGTGCAGTGGCAGCAGCCCGCGGGCATGGAGCTGAGCAACGCGGGCGCTGGTGCCGGTGCCACACGGAGAGCGGTCGAAGTAGCCGGGCGCAATCACCATTGCGTGACGCGAATGCCGAGCATCGCTCCCCGGCGCCACCAACTGCACGTGATGGCAACCGTTGATGCTCGGCTCGGTCGGGTGCACTGGTGGGTCCATCTGATTGATGGCGTGCAGGATGGTCATGCCGGCGTCGAGCAACGTGCGAGCGTGTTTGCGGCCATACGGCACGCCGATTTCCGCCAGCTCGACAATGGCATAGAAGTTGCCACCGAAGGCCATGTCGTAACGAACCTCGCCGATGCCCGGCACAGCGACGACGCAGTCCAACGCCGTCACGAACGAAGGAACGTTTCGAATCGTGACCGCCATGGCGCGTCCGTCGTCAACCGCGACCTCGGCGATGACCAAACCTGCTGGAGTATCGAGACGGATGGTCGTCACCGGCTCGGTCACCGACACCATGCCGGTCTCCACCAACACGGTCGCCACGCCGATCGTGCCGTGCCCGCACATAGGTAGGCAACCGGTGACTTCGATGTACAGGACCCCCCAGTCGGCGTCGGGTCTGGTGGGCGGCTGCAGGATCGCACCGCTCATCGCCGCATGCCCTCGCGGCTCGTGCATCAGCAGCGTTCGCAGGGAGTCCGTGTTGGCCACGAACCACTGCCGCCGAGCCTCCATCGTTTCGCCCGGAATGGGTGCCACGCCACCCACGACCACTCGCGTGGGCATGCCTTCCGTATGTGATTCCACGCAATGCAACACTCGTCGAGATCTCATCGACCACTCCCCTGTCCTGAGCCTTTTCGTGCGAATCGATCTGGTGTCACTGTCGCCGTATCGAACCCCAACGAGTCCCCGACGAGCAGTGCGGCTACCACCTCACCAGTGCCCGGGCCGGTCGCCGAGCCCAGCATGCCGTGCCCGGAAGCGACAACGACCGACGGCGCGCACGCCAACGCGCCGATGATCGGCAGACCGTCGGTCGTCGCCGGACGCAGGCCGGTCCACTCGCCGGCAGGCGGCGTGCCGGCCGGGATTTCCAGCACCTCAGCAGCTCGTTCCACCAGCTCTCGCGACCGCTCGGGATCGACGGCGCGATCACTCGCACGAGTCAGTCGGAAGCCCCCGGTCAGGCGCAGACCCTTGGCGAGCGGACTGAGGGCCATGCGTTGCTCCACCAACAGCATCGGGCTGTTGGGTCGAGCGGTGTCGGGCAGCGTGACGCTGTTGCCGCGAGCCGCGACGATCGGCAGTCGTGCACCCAACGGACGACACAGGGAAGGCGTCCACACACCTGCGGCTACCACCACCCGGCGGGAGTCCAGCACACCGTCCGATGTGTGCACACGAGCCAACTGGTCGCCGCGCGGTTCGATGCGCGCTACACGCGCTGTCACGGTCTCGACGCCGTGACGTGCTCCCTCCTCGGCGACCGCCGCCAACAGCAGCGCCGGGTCGAAGCGAGCGTCGTCGACCAGGCGCACCGCACCAACGACCGACCCGTTGAGCAACGGCTCCTCGGCGTGCAGCGCCGATGAACCGAGCAGCTCCGTGCGCACGCCCCATCTGCCCCACACCTCGGCCTCGTGGTGAAGGCCCTTCAGGCCAACTGCCGTCGAACACACCTGCAGGATTCCGCCGTCGGCGGCGTCGAGTTCGGCCCCGGCGGAGCGCAGTCGATCCAACTCGTCCACCGTCGACTCCAGTAGATGGCGTAGCGCTGGCACACCGCGCTCGACGTTGGCCTGGGTGCAGGAACGCGCGAAACGCCACAGCCACGGCACCAGCCCGACCATTGCAGCCGGAGCGATCGCGAACGCACCGTCGCGCGCTGCCAGGCTGCGCAATCCAGCACGCACCATCCCCGGCGCGGCGAACGGAACTCGGTGGCTGGGCACAAGGTGCCCGGCGTTCGCACAAGAGGTTCCGAAGGTCGCCGACATCGGTTCGACCACGATCACGGACAATCCTCGCCGGGCTGCCGACGACGCGACCGAGCGCCCCACGATGCCGCCACCGATCACCACCACGTCGGCCTTCCGTGCGTGCGAGTTCACGGGGCAGCGAGGTGGCCGAGCTCGACCAGGTGAGCGCGCATGGCTGCACTGTCGTCGGCGCCGAGTGCCTGCAGTGGCGCACGCGGCGCGCCGACAGGAATGCCGCGTGCGATGAGCGCGAACCGCGTGCGAGCTATGTAATGGTCGTTCTCCACGACGGTGAGGATGGGTTCCATACGGTGTTGCATGGCCCATCCCTCTGACATGTCGCCGCGTTGCGTCGCAGCCAACAGCGCGACGTGCTCCGCTGGTAGAGCGTTGGCGAAACCGGCGATCCAGCAGTCGCTCCCACTCTCGAAGTAGTGCATCGCCAGCGTGTCGCTGCCCGACACGACGGACAGGTCGTCGCCGTATCGTTCTCGCAACATCGCAATGCGGGTCAGGTCGCCACTGGCCTCCTTGATGCCCACGAGAAGCGGATGGCCGACCAGCAGATCGAGTGAGTCGACGTCGAACTGCACCCCCGTCCGCGCCGGATAGTCATAGAGCACGGTGGGTAGTCGCGTGGCGCGCAACACCTGCAGGACGTGATCGCCCAGTTCGGGTCCGGTGGGCAAGCAGTACGCCGGCGCGGCCACCATCAGGCCGTGCACGCCCGATTCGAGAGCCAACTGTGCCTGGGCCAGCGCCTCGCGTGTGGCGGTTCCGCCGACGCCGGCCAGCACAGGTACACGCCCAGCAGTCTCATCGAGAGCGCTCCTGAGTAGCAGCGCCCGCTCGTCCATGCTCAGCGCATAGCCCTCACCGGTGGTGCCGGCCACGACCAGGCCGGTCACTCCTGCGTCCAATACGAAGTCGATCAGCTGTGGCAGCACTTCCAGCGCAAGCGACCCGTCGTCGCGCAATGGCGTCACCAGCGGAACGATGACGCCCGGGAATCGGCTGGGCACTGTTGACATTGTGATACCTCTCCACACGAAACGACCGACAGGTGTGGCCATCGGCCACCGCGCTTTGCATCGTTTCACACCGAGAACAGCCGCCAACGCTTCGCCGCGGAGAGATGCCCAGCGAGGTCGAAGTTTGGGGTGCGCCCGGCGCGGGTACGGTCTGATGCGTGAGGGAGCCGCGCGTGCACCGTGAGATAGAACGCAAGTTGGAGGTGCCGGCGCGCTTCCGGCTCCCGGCACTCGAGGGTGACGGCATCGGCAAGGTGGTGCCACAGCCCACGCTGCGACTGACCGCCGAGTACTACGACACCGCTGACCTGAGGTTGGCGCGAAGTCGCATCACACTGCGTCGACGCACAGGAGGTGGCGATGATGGGTGGCACCTCAAATTGCCGCATGCCGACAAGGCGACGCGCGACGAGGTTCAGCTTCCCATCACGTCGGCCGGTCACCCGCCGGCCGCGCTGGCGCACATTGCGCTGGGTATCACTCGCGGCGCTGCGCTGGCACCTGTCGCAACGTTGCGCACGGAACGTCGGCCCTCACTGGTCTACGACGGGCAGGGCGCAGCGTTGGCAGAAGTCACCGACGACCGCGTCTCGGTCACCATCGCCGGCAAGGTCGTCAGCCGCTTCCGGGAGTTGGAAGTCGAGGCTGCGCAAGGCCGAACCACCGGCGAGCTCGACTCGATCGTCGACGCACTCGTGGCGGCCGGCGCAACCGAAAGCGGTTTCGCGTCGAAGGCGGTACGGGCCCTCGGAGCGCGTGCGATCGAGCCGCCTGACATACCCGCGCCGCGAAGCGTTCGATCGAGCGACACCGCTGGCGAGGCCATCCACAATCTCCTCGCTGGATACGTCACTGCATTCATCGCGAACGACCTTGGTGTACGTCGCGGCCTTCCAGATTCCGTCCACCAACTGCGCGTCGCTGCGCGAAGAATGCGCAGCGCCTTGAAGGTCTTCGCTCCATTGCTCGAGACCACGTGGGCAGCGCACCTGCGCGACGAACTGGCCTGGATCGCTGGCGAGCTGGGAGCTGCTCGCGACAACGAAGTGTTGGAGGTCAGGCTGTTGGCCGGTCTCGCCAGGATCGACGCGAAGGGCACTGATCGGGCCGCCGCTGTCGTCCGGCGTGAAATGAGTCGCGACGAACACAAGGCCGCGCTCGACTTCACGGCCGCCATGCAGTCGGCGCGTTACCTCACCCTCTTGAACTCGTTGGTCGATGCCGCCAGCAGCCCTCGGCTCTCCGCCGCGGCGTCGGCGACAGCGCGGGACGCACTACCACCATTGATGCGTTCCACCTGGCGGCGTTTGGCTCGCAGCGTACGCGCGCTGCGGCACGACGGTCGGGACGAGGCGTGGCACACCGCGCGCATTCGTGCCAAGCAAGCCCGCTACGCGGCAGACGCGCTCGGGCCCGTATTCGGACGACCGGCCAAGAAGCTCGCCGCGCAACTGGAGCTGCTGACCGAACTACTGGGAGTTCATCAGGATGCAGCCGTTGCGGCCGAGGCGGCGGCAGCGCTTGCGGCAACCGAAGGGGTCGGTGGTCGTGGGGGCTACGCGCTCGGGCTGCTTCACGACGCACAACGGGCAGAGGTGCGCTCCACACGGAAAGAGTTCAAGCGCATCTGGCCGTCGGCGGCCAAGCCCCGCCGGCGACGCTGGCTGCACGGCGACCGCTGACGCTCGAACAGCGTCGGGCACCACCCACCGCAGCTGTTCTCGCTAGTTTGAGGGGACAGCGGATGCACCGATCGAGCCGGGGATGGAGACGCATCGTGGTCAGTTGGGTGCCAATCATCGACATCAGTACGCCGGGGGCCGCCGCCGAGATCAGCGCCGCATGCGAGCGGGTCGGGTTCCTCACCATCATCGGACACGGCGTTGCCGCCAACGTCGTTGACGACGCTTGGAATTCAGCTCGAGCGTTTTTCGATCTTCCACTCGCCGACAAGACGCGCGTCGCAATGCCGCGTCCCGGCTACCCCTACGGCTACTCCCCGATTGCCGGCGAAACCTTGGCCAAGTCGCTCGGCGCAGGCGGAGCGCCGGACCTGAAGGAGAGCTTTGCGATCGGCCCCGTCGACAGGTCCACGCATACGATCACCGATCCGGACGAGGAGTTCGCCTGGTCACCGAATCTGTGGCCCGACACGGTGCCTGAACTGCGACCATCGTGGGAGCAATACTTCCGTTCACTCAGCGACTTGGCGGCGCGCCTGTTGCGGTTGATGGCGGTCGGGCTGGAAATGCCTGAGCATCACTTCGACCCGATGATCGACCGACACACCAGCGCGATGCGAGCGCTCAACTATCCAGCACAGCAACGCGTCGCTTCCGGCCAATTCGGGGCAAGCGCGCACACCGACTACGGCACGCTCACCATCTTGCTCGCAGACCCCGTCCAGGGTGGGTTGCAGGTCACCGACGACGATGGCGCCTGGCACGACGTTCACGCGCAGCCCGGGTCGTTCGTGGTCAACCTCGGCGACGCAATGGCCCGATGGACGAATGACCGCTGGCGCTCGACAATGCACCGGGTGCAGGTGCCCCAGGATCGGCGGCAGTCGGTCGCGTTCTTCCACAACGCCAACTGGGATGCCAGCATCGAGTGCCTTCCCACCTGCGTGCGCGCAGGCGAGCAACCGAACTACGCACCCATTGCGGCCGGGCCTCACCTCATGCAGAAGTTCCAGTCGACCGTCAACAGCTATTAGGTCACGTCCAGCGACGCCGGTAGGCTGCACGGCGCACACCTTGCGGGTGTAGCTCAATGGCTAGAGTTCCAGCCTTCCAAGCTGGCCATGCGGGTTCGATTCCCGTCACCCGCTCCAACCGCGAACACCCAGGTCAGATAGCGTTTTCAGCCTGCAAGATCCGCAACATCCGGCCGTTCGACCGGCTCACGTAGCGCAATATCTAGCGCATCCGCGTCCGCCGAACCGCTGCCCAAAGCAACCCCGAGCACATCGGCAAGATGCTTCGTGTCCCTCGACGCCAACTGCTGATACCGCATCGCCGCAGCCGGCGAACTATGCCCAGCGAAGTTCATCAGCTCCCTGATCGACGCCACCTTCCACAACGACGTCAACGCCCAATGCCGCAAATCATGCAAATGCACATTCGGGTGCATGTTCTCCAACCCCGCCGCGACAACAGACCTGCGCCACTGCGTCGAAAAGTTCGACCGCGCCACCGGACCGCCAGACGAAGTAGCCACCACCCTCGCCCGCTGACCCGGCCCCACATACAGCCGCAAATGCCCCTCCACCGCCTCCATCACCCACGGACTCAACGCCAAAATGCGGTACCCGGCCTTCGACTTCACCGGGCCCGCAGCCTTCGACCGACCCGAGATCGACCCCTCGACGCGCACCGTGCATTCCCGCAGATCAAAATGGCGGCGCTCCAACGACGCGCACCGCCGGCACGGGGCCGGCGTGCTCCCCAAAACGAACTATTCGGGGCGACCGTCGATGCTCGAACGGTTTTGCACCACCGTGAATCTCCCCACCATGAATGGTGGGGCTTCCAAGTTGGGTCTCATGCTGCGAGAGCATTGAGTGCCTTCTTGTCGAAGAATGGGTCGGCCCTGACATCAGGGTGTTGCTCGCCACCAGCGACACGAACGTGATGATCGGATCGGTCGTCTGGCTGCCCGGCGGTGTCAGCCCGGTGGAAGCAACGATCGGGCTGTTGGTACGTCTCACCGTCCCCGGCAGGCACACCCTCGAGCACCCGCTCTGCGTAACTGCGCTTTCGCGCGTTCGCGTAACCACGTAACCACGTAACCACGTAACCGCGCTGTTACGCAACCGCGTTCGGTGACGCGAACAGAGAACCGTCCGCCCACAACTCCAAGACGATGAAAGATCACATGCACCAGCACAGCGTCGACAACGAAGGCGTCCAACGATGGACCCTGAACGGGACGCTCGACCGCACCGACGGACCATCAATCGTCTACCCCGACGGCACCACCATCTGGTGCGCCGGCGGGCTGCTGCACCGCGACGACGGCCCGGCGCTCACCCTCGCCGACGGCGCCCAATACCAATACCGGCACGGGCAACCAGCCCGACAAAGCGACGTCGCCGCATGAACCTCCGGGCGGCGCAAACCGGCGACCCTCGATAGGATTAGCACCACGACGAAAGCAACAGCGGTTGCGTCGCCAGCACCCGAACGAGAAGTGTCCGACGGCGCCCCCAAGGGGAGCAACCCGCCAAGCAACGTCGGTCGGCCAGGGACGAGAAGCGCCCGAACCGCCCCGCCCTTTACGGGTGAAGGTGAAACCCGATCGTGTTGGGTCGGCAGCAACCGGCCCAACATTCGATCGGTCCGAGCTCCCAACGTCAGGTTGGCCGCCACCATCGCCACCATCGCACGCGTCAGCGCGGCAGCGCGGCGGCGCGGCAGCGCGGCGGCTGGGACTTGAGCGCGTGAACGGCGACCACGCCGGGCGACCACGCCGCGCCGCCTAACCGTGTACAATCTCCGGGCGGGCGCCGCCAGCGACGCTCAACCCGAACATCATGAACATCACATCCCAAACACACAGGATCCTGCTCGCCGCCGCCGCGGCGTTGACCGTCAGCGCTGCGATCGCAACGCCTGCCAACGCCGCACCGATCTCCGTCCCGGTCATCGCCACCCAGATCAACAACGTCGCACCCAACTTCGGTGAAGACATCTTCGTCATATTGACACTGTCCGGGATGGAAGGCGCCGAACAAGCGAACGTCGACATCCAACTGTTCGACCTTTCCGTCGACCCCGCCGCCGCCGGAAGCCCGCTCAACTCGTTCACACTCAACAGCGTCGGCAACGGCACCTACAGCGGTGTTGGCGTGCACACCGTCTACCTCAACCTCGAAGGTCACACACTCAGCTACCGCACCCGCATCACGTCCACCACAGACGGGCTCACCGTCGGGCCGTGGTCTGCGCTCGCAGATCCGGCCTCGACCGCCAACGTGAACGCCCGCCCGCTCGGCTACGACATGTACAACGCCGTAGGCTGGGCGAACGTCGGAATGGAAACGTTCGCATCAGTGTGGTTCCACAGTGTCGGTGTCGGCAACACAGTGACCGTCCAGTTCCAACTGTTCGACCTCACGTTGGACCCGACCGGTGCCGGCGCACCGCTCGTCGACCAAACCAACCCGGGCATCGTCGACGGATTCAACCACCCGTTCGCCAAGTACGTGGTCCTCGCGTCGCAGCTCAACCACACACTCGGCTACCGCACCCGCATCCTCGCCTCGCCGGCCGGGACGTTCGGGTGGACGGCGCTCGGAGCGGACTACTCGACCACCCTGGTGTACCCGACCCTCAACACCAGCGTCGAACTGACCAAGCAGGCGTCCGCATCACCGACCGGCCCGTGGTCGGACACTGCGACCGTCGCATCCGGTGCGCCCACATACTGGCGTCTCACAGTCACCAATGACGGCGACCTCAAAATTTACAACTTCAAGTTCACCGACGTCACAACCCCCGACTGTGTGACCGCAGGCAACGCCGCGGTCGCCGCGGCAGCCGCCGCAGCGAACCCGGTCGACCCTGACGGCCTGATCCTGTTGCCGGGCGAATCGTTCAACTTCGTGTGCTCCGCCCCGGTCACCGTCGCCGGTGCCGTCAACACCGCATCCGTGTCCGTTGAGGCCCTGGAAAGAATCACCATCGGCGGCAACGGAACGCGTGCAGCGTCCAGCACGGCGACCGCAACAGTTCTGGTGCCCGCCCCGGCAACGGCCACTACCGTCGGCGATTCAGGATCCGGTGCGCCCGCAGCTACGACGACGACCCCACAGGCGCTGCCCGCCACCGGCGCTGACACCGGCACAACCCTCACCGTCGCATTCGCAGCCCTGTTCGTCGGACTGGCCCTGCTCGCCGCGCGACGCCGCGCCGCCTGACCGCGCACCGCCCAACATCCGAACAGCCCGCCCCCACCAGGGCGGGCTGTCCCGCGCCCGAACAATAAACCCCACCCGACCAACACCCGTCCGCTACCATCATCATCATGCAAGCGCGCACCGACCGACCGACCGGACAGAAAGCGACAACGGCCCAAACAGGGACGATGCGCGCTCCCGGTCAAAGGTCGCCGGACGCCGGCAACCCGCGAACAGATCAAAACCCCTAACCCTTCCGAAGCGCACACCGTTGCCGCCTCGAAAGGTGAAGCAAGGGAGTGCGCCACCCACGGTTGAGGTGGGCCAGGGTTCCAACCTGGTGTCCGAGCACTGCGCAGATTCGACTTCTGCCACTCCCACTGGTCCGATGCCAGGGCTGCCACACAACAACAACGTGTGGTCCTGGCACCCCGAAAATCGGGGTTGACACCCGCCCAGGCAACTGGGGGTTCGAACCCGCCCGGCGACGGGCGACGTGGGTGAAGGAACAAGCTGTCAGCCGTGTGAGCGGCGTGACAGCTTCGGTCGGGTGACACGCACCAGACCGAAACCAAACGCGCGGGCGGCGGGGGAACCCGCCGCCCGCGCATCCCGCCGGGGACAACACCGCCGGGCCCTTGCGAGATAGCTCAGATGGCAGAGCAACCGACTGTTACTCGGTGGGTCCGAGGTTCGAACCCTCGTCTCGCAGCCAGAAACAGCGCACCTCCGGACAGGCGCCGGCGGCGACGCTCAACAACAGCAACACAGCAAACGAACACACCAAAGGATGTGCCGCCCCATCGGAACGAGAAGTGTCCGACGGCGCCCCACAACGGGGAGCAACCCGAGAACGTGACGTTGGCAGGCCAGGGACGAGAAACGCCCAAACCTTCCCCGCCGAAAAAGGGTGGAACGTGGAAAATGTTGCGCCGCCACAGCACCCCGACGCAACATCAGAAAATGGTATGCCCGCCCAGCGCGGGCCGATGTCGGCGCCGACGCGGCGCCAACCGAAAGGTCGCGGCCACACCGCGGACATCACAGCGGGTGGGAGGCACAGAGCTCTCATCGGGCCCATAACCCGAACCGAGGCCGGAGCAGTACCGGCACCCGCCACCAACACAGCACCTTGCAAGTCTCACCGCCCTGGTGAGCGAGCCCGAACTACCAGGAGTCGGGTGGCTGGCACGACAGCCGCAAAGATCGTGCACCACCCGCCCAGGGTGAAGGGCTGACCGCCTTGACGCCAACTCAGACTTGGCATCGAACCGGTCGGGAACGGAACGACGCACGGGCAGTCGAGGCAGTCGGGAGAGACCGACACCCAGCCGGGTTAGCTCAGATGGCAGAGCACCGCACTTGTAATGCGGATGTCAAGAGTTCGACTCTCTTACCCGGCTCCCAGCGCCTCTAGCTCAATGGTAGAGCAGTGGACTTTTAATCCATTGGTTCAGGGTTCGAGCCCCTGGGGGCGCACCATTTGGCGCCGATCCGCCGATCCGCCGATCCGCAGCCTCGTGCGACCACCGGGCGCGCCCAACGAAGCATCTCAGCAAACCAACGGAACGTAGCCCAGCGGCCAGGGCCCCTGCTTTGGGAGCAGGAAATCGAGAGTTCGAGTCTCTCCGTTCCGACCACGCCTTCGTAGCTCAGAGGATCAGAGCGCCCGATTACGGATCGGGAGGTTCGCAGGTTCGATTCCTGCCGAGGGCACCCCGCTGTAGCTCAGCCAGGAAGAGCAGCGCGCTCATAACGCGCCGGTCGCAGGATCGAAGCCTGCCAGCGGAACCACCGGCGCAGCGACGCCCAAAATGAGACTGTGCTAGCTCAGATGTGGAGCGCTGCATGTCCAGGCAGAGTCAGCGGGATCGAGGCCCGCACACCGCAACAACAACAGTGGGGAATGGTGTTCATGGCGAGCACACCTGGTTTTGGCCCAGGAGGACCGAGTTCGATTCTTGGTTCCCCAACACCGCGAGCCCCCTGACCGGGAACACCGCGAGACGTCCCGCGCCAGTCGACGGTTTCTACCCGTCGCGGTCGGAGGTCCGAATCCTTCCCGCCCACACCCTCCCCGGTGAATCTCCCCGAGATCCGGACGGATGCGCCATGCGACGCTCAACCGTCCAACAACCCGAAAGGCGGTGCCCGATGAATGCCCCTGTTCTACTATTG
>Ga0105048_10009172_pt1 | contig 15766 bp, 12 predicted proteins | sample MAT05_FD_78382 | JGI IMG/M metagenome (GOLD analysis project Ga0105048, IMG submission 78382) | Freshwater microbial communities from Lake Fryxell liftoff mats and glacier meltwater in Antarctica - MAT-05 | ecosystem: Environmental > Aquatic > Freshwater > Ice > Liftoff microbial mat | place...
CCCGCGCCACCGACCCGAGCAACCTCAACGCGCCGCAACGCAGCCCGAAAGAACCACTTGACACAAAGAGGATTCGACCTGGCACTCTTCCGCAACCGCAGCTGGGTGCGAGTGGGTCGAGGGGGATGAAGCAGGGCGAGGGTGCGTCAACTTGCATCTGGCTTGGGATGCGTCGACATCCCCCTCGACCTTCGCCATTCTCTGCGGCGGCGAGTGACCGCGTCGTCAACTTGTCATCCGCCCCAGAGGGCGGCGAGCCCCGAAAAGAAGGAGGGACCCAGCCTTCGATCAGGCAGGATGGTCAGCCGTGAGCAGCATCGTCGTCTCTGAACTTGAATACGCGCCGCCTGGGGTGGACTCGCTGTTCTTCGACGTCGGCTTCGGCGTCTCGCCAGGCGAGCACGCCGCTCTCGTCGGGGCCAATGGGGTCGGCAAGAGCACCATCTTGCGCATCCTCTCCAGCGAGCTGCAGGCTGACGAGGGCGAGTTCGCACTCGGCGGCACCGTGCTCACCATGACGCAGGACGTCGGCATGTCGCGGCCCACCGACACCTTGCGCGAGATGCTGATCGAGGTCGCGCCACGTGAGATGCGCACGGCCGGCCGGACGATGGTGGCCGCCGAGAAGGCCATGCTGGACGGCAGCGACGATGGCATGTTGTTCGCCGAAGCGCTGACTCACTGGGGCGACATGGGCGGCTACGAGTTGGAGGCCCAGTGGGCCGCCGCTGCCCGGCGCAGCGTGAAGACGCCGGTGGCGGACTTTCACACACGCCTGGTCAGCGAACTCAGCGGCGGCGAACGCAAGCGCCTGGTGCTCGACCTTCTGCTCACCAGCAACGCCGACATCTTGCTGCTCGACGAGCCCGACAACTACCTCGACATCCCCACCCGCGTGTGGCTGGAAGAGCAGATCAAGTCGTGCAAGAGCACCATCTTGATGGTCAGCCACGACCGCACCCTTCTGGAACGTGTGGCCACCAAGATCATCGTGATCGAGGGCTCGGGCGCGTGGGTGCACGGCGGCTCGTACACCACGTTCCCCGACGCCCGCGCCAAGCGCCAGGAGCTACTGGGCGATGCGCTGAAGCGGTGGACGGTCGAAGAACGCCGCTTGCACGAGCACATGAAGATCATGAAGGTACGCGCTGCGCAGAACTTCAAGAACGCCACCAAGGCCAATGCGGCCGAGACGCGGTGGGAGAAGTTCGTGGCCGCCGGCCCGCCGCCACCGCCGGTGCCCGATCAGCAGATCTATGTCTCGCTGCGCGGAGCGGATTCGGCGCGCCGGGTCGTGAAGATGGATGACGTGTCGGTGGGTGGCCTGTTCCTCCCGTTCAGCGACGAGGTCCACTTTGCGGAACGCCTTGGCCTGATCGGCCCCAATGGCACTGGCAAGACGCACCTGCTGTCGGCGTTGCACGGCACCGCCACCGAGGTGGAGGGCACCATCCAGTTCGGCCCGCGTACGTCTGTGGGTATGTTCAACCAGGTCAACGATCGGCCCGAGTGGCGCGGCAAGCAGATCCTCGACATCATCCGCCAGCGCCTGCACGACGACGAGAAGTGCATGCGCTCGTTGGCGCGCTACGGCCTGGTGAACAATGCCCGGCAAGAGTTCCAGACGCTGTCCGGCGGCCAGAAGGCACGGCTGGAGATCCTGTGCCTGGAGCTGGACGGCCACAACGTGCTGCTGCTCGACGAGCCCACGGACAACCTCGACATCGAGTCCAGCGAGTCGCTCGAGCTTGCGCTCGACGGCTTCCAGGGGACGGTCATCGCGGTCAGTCACGACCGCACGTTCCTGGCCAAGTTCGACCGGTTCATCATGATCAACGACGACGGCGGTGTGTACTCACTGCCCGACTACGAGGTCGCGATGATCGCGCTGGCCGCGCCCGAGAATTTGAAGAACGTCCGCCTGGCAAAACCGCTCACCTGAGCCTGCCGCTCAGCGTCGTCGAGCGGCCCACTCGTTGACGAGGTCTCGTTGCGCGCCGACCTCCGGACCCGCCATCGGCCGATGCAACGCAACGTGCGCGAGTGCTTCGCGCAGCGACATGCCCAGTTCCATGAGCACGCATACGGCCATCGTGCCGGTGCGGCCGATGCCCGCTGCGCAGTGCATCAGTAGGTGCTCGCCGTCGTCGAGCCGTCTGACGAGTTCGGTGATGAGCGGTACGGTCACGACCAGACCGGGAGCGTGCAGATCGTGAATCGGGAACCACACGGCTTCGCTGCCGGCATTGGTGCGCAGCCACGACAGATAGTCGGGGTAGCGGTCTGCCAGCTCGTAGTCGTCCACCAGGCAGACGACGGTCGTGGCGCCGCACTGTGCCATCGCCGCGACGTGGTCGGGGCCGATCGCATGCTTGCCGCACAGCGACATCCCGCCGGGCGATCGCGGCAGCGGAATGGTGTCGATGCCACCGTTGCGCCCGCGTGGTCCCAGCCAGTCCGTCATGTTGGCGAACGTACCGCGACATCACGGTTTGCTCACACCTATCGAGCAAGATGCGAGCAATGAAGACCTCCCGAATGTCGACTGCGTGCCTGGCCGTCGTGCTGTTCACCGCCTGTTCTTCGCAGGCGACCACTGAAAGCAGCGCAACGGTGACCACCGAGCTTGCGACAACGGCCGAAGCGGATACCACCGGCGCTCCGGAAACGACACTTGCTCCCACGGCGACCGTGGCTCTGCCAGGCGCCGCGGCGACGGGCGATGTCGTCGAGAGCACTCTCGTCACCGCGGATGGTCGCACGCGGATCTATCGCACATACGTCCCGTCCAACCTTCCCGACGGACCCGTGCCGCTGCTGCTCGCCTTTCACGGCGGCACCGGTCGGGGCAAGCAGTTCGAGCGCAATTCGGGCTTCGACGAACTCGCCGAGGCGAACGGTTTCCTCGTCGTGTATCCCGATGGCGTCGGCACCGGTGCCGACGAGACGACCAACCGCACCTGGAACGGTGGCGAGTGCTGCGGCGCTGCCGCTCGCAATGACATCGACGACATTGCCTTCGTCGCCCAACTGCTGGACACGCTGGAGGCCGATCACGACATCGATGCGACGCAAGTGTTCGCCACCGGTCACTCCAACGGCGGCATCCTCAGCTACCGCTTGGCGTGCGAGTTGGCTGATCGAATCGTCGCTGTCGGCCTGCAGGCCGGCACGCTCGGTGTAGGGGGTTGCGCGCCGAGCGACCCCGTGTCGCTGCTGCACATCCACGGCGAGGCGGACACGAACCTCCCGATCGACGGCGGGATCGGGGTCGACAGCATCTCCGGCGTGGACTTCACCTCTCCACGGTCGGCAGTGCAGGCGTTCGCGATCGCAGACGGGTGTGCGGTCGATCCGACGGTCACTGTCGACACCGCGAATGCAGACCTCACCATCTCCACGTGGAGCAGGTGTGATGGTGCTGCAGAAGTGAAGTTCATGGCTGTTGCCGGCGCCCCCCATGCGTGGATGGGTCATGCTTCCTCCAACCCAGCTGCGTCCCCGGCCTACCAAGGGCTGGACGCGAGCTTCGAGATCGTCGCCTTCCTGCTCGCCCACCCTCGAACGATGTCCTGACTGGCAAGGCCTCGCCCATGTAGGTTCGCCACTCGTGCCCCTGCTGTCGTGCTCACTGTGATGCGGTCGCAGCCCGTCGTTGCGGGCGTCATCGCCGCGCTGGTCGGTTTCTCCAGCTCGTTCACGATCGTGCTCGCAGGCCTTGTCGCGGTTGGCGCCACCGATCGCCAGGCGTCGTCGGGATTGCTGGTGCTGTCCGTCTCCATGGGCGCCGTGGGCATGTGGGCCAGCTGGCGTCAGAAGATGCCGATCAGCATTGCGTGGTCGACGCCGGGTGCTGCCCTCCTCGTGTCATCGGGTGCGCTCGACGGCGGCTATCGGACTGCGCTCGGTGCCTTCGTGGTCGCTGGTGTCCTCACGGTCGTCGCCGGTCTGTGGCGTCCGCTGGGGCGCTGGATCGCGATGATCCCCGGGCCCTTGGCGAGTGCGCTGCTGGCCGGCGTCCTGCTGCCGGTGTGCTTCGCGCCGGCGAAGTCGATGGTGGCCGAACCGTGGATGACCGCACCGGTGGTCATGGTGTGGGCGCTGCTGATGCGATTCGCGAGACGATGGGCAGTGCCCGGAGCGTTGGTGGTGGCGGTGATCGCGATCGCAGTCGGACGGTCTGACTCGGCCGCTGACTTCGTGCCCAGCTGGCCGCACCTCACCTTGAGTGCGCCGCTGTTCGACATCGGCACGATCGTCGGGCTCGGCATCCCGCTGTTCATCGTGACGATGGCATCACAGAACGTCGCGGGCATGGCAGTGCTGCGCAGTTTCGGCTTCACGCCGAAGCTGCGACCCCTGCTGGTTGCCACCGGTGCAGTGACCGCCGCCGGCGCACCGTTCGGCGCCCATGGGATCAACCTTGCGGCGCTCACCGCAGCGCTCGTGGCCGGGCCGGACGCAGACCCCGAGCCGGACCGACGATGGGTGGCGTCGTTCTCCTGTGGCGCGTCGTACGTCGTCATGGGTCTGTTGGCCGGCATGGCGACCGCGTTGGTCGCATCGGCCCCACCGGTTCTGATTGCGGCGGTGGCGGGGCTCGCACTGCTCGGCGCACTCACGGGAGCGCTGGCGTCGGCGATGGCCGACCCGACCATGCGCGACGCAGCGGTGATCACCCTGGTCGTCAGTGCGTCTGGTGTCACGGCATTCGGTATCAGTGCCCCGTTCTGGGGGCTCAGCGCCGGCCTGCTGTTCCACGGTCTCAGCCGCATCGGGCCGCGAGCGGCCGCGTAGGGTGCGGTGATGGCCGTCATTTCGTTCAGTCGTCGTCTCCGCGAGCTAGCTGAGGCCCAACCGGATCGGGCTGCGGTCACCTGCGCGGGGGAGACCATCAGCCGTCGAGAACTGGTGCAGCGCGGCGACGACCTCGCCGTCCACCTCAGCGAGCACGGCGTACGCGAGGGCGACATGGTCACGATCGCGGTGCCCAACAGCATCGATTGGTTCGTCGCCTACCTTGCCACCTGGCAGTTGGGCGCCATCCCGCAGCCGATCTCGTGGCGTCTCCCGCAGCGCGAGTTCGAATCGATCCTCGAGCTCGCCGATCCGAGTGCCGTCATCGGCGTCGAGGAGGGCTCGATCGAAGGCAGGTGTTGTTTGCCATTCGGTTTCAGGGCGCCGACCGCAGACGCCTCTCACCTTCCCGACCTCATCTCGACCGCATGGAAGGCACCGACTTCCGGTGGCAGCACCGGCCGCCCGAAGCTGATCGTCTCGGGCGATCCGGCCGCTATCGACACCGATGCACCGGCGCCGCTGCTCCTCGGGAACGACGGTTGCCTGGTGATGCCCGGGCCGCTCTATCACAACGGTCCCGGCGTGTGGAGTTGCCAAGCGTTGTTGGCCGGTAACCACGTGGTGCTGCTGCACAGGTTCGACGCCGAAGCAACGCTGGCTGCGATTCAGCAGCACGGGGGCACGGTCCTCTACATGGTGCCGACGATGATGAAGCGCATCTGGCGCCTTCCCGAGGATGTACGCGAGTCGTTCGATCTCTCCAGTCTGCGCGTGGTGTGGCATCTGGCCGAGCCCTGCCCCGAGTGGCTGAAACAGGTGTGGATCGACTGGCTGGGTGCCGAGCGCATCTACGAGTTGTACGCGGGGACCGAAGCGCAGACTGCGACGATCATCACGGGCGCAGAGTGGCTGGCGCACCGCGGCTCGGTGGGCCGCGCCCAGCCGGGCACGGTGATGATCACCGACGACAACGGCAACCAACTGCCCGAGGGCGAGATGGGAGAGGTGTGGCTGCGCAGCGTGCGCGACACGCCCACCTATCGCTATCTCGGCGCCGAGGCCCGCACCCGCGACGGTGGCTGGGAGTCGCTCGGCGACCACGGCTACCTCGACGCTGAGGGGTACCTCTACCTGGGTGACCGCGCGGCGGACATGATCCTGTCCGGCGGGGCCAACATCTACCCGGCCGAGATCGAAGCCGCGCTCCAGGAGCACCTTGGCGTTCACTCCTGCGCGGTCATCGGGCTGCCCGATGAGGACAGGGGCAGCTCGGTCCACGCGATCGTCGAGGCCGACCCGGCAGAGATCGACGAGGCCGAGCTGAAGGCCTTCCTGGCCGAACGCCTGGTGATCTACAAGGTGCCGCGAACGTTCGAGTTCGTGTCCGAGCCGCTGCGTGACGATGCCGGCAAGGTACGTCGCACCGCTCTTCGTGAGGCGCGATCGAAGGCCCCGCAGTGAGCAACGAATTGACCGGGGCAAACCGTCGAACTGCTGCAGACGCTCATCCGTGACCAGTGCGTCGACGACGGCAGTGCGACCTCCGGTGACGAGACGCGCAACGCCGATGTACTGCGCCAGTTCCTCGGCGGAACCGGCCTGGACCCCCTCCAGACGTGCCCGACCGCGCAGCGTCAGTCGTTGGTGGCGCGCATCGACGGTAGCGATCCGAATGCCCCGAGCCTGTGCCTGATGGGACACACCGACGTCGGGCCGGTCAACGCCTCCGGCTGGACGCCGACCCGTTCGGTGGCGACCTGACCGACGGCCCGGCGCCGCGATCTGGCTGGTCGAGCGCCTGACTGTGGCATCGGGTGGCTCTGGAACACATGCTGCCCGACGTCGGGCATTACGGACGAACTGTTGGAAAAGTGATCATCACAAACGCACTAACGTTCCGGCGGGGGTCAACGGAAAAGAGTTGGACGGGTTCATGGGTGGATTCGACACGAGCATCCTCGCCACCGCGCTGCCGGTCGCAGTGCTTTCGAGCATGGGCGCTTTCTTCACCGCGCGCTTTCGAAAGGCGCCCACGCCGCGTTCGCTCGCCCTGGCCTGGCCGCAGACGATGGGCACCGTCATGAGCGCCACCGTACAGGTGGCACCGCGTGGCAGTAGGCGGCGGGAAGCGCCGCTGGTGCTCTACGCCTATCAGGTGGACGGGCAGGTGTTCCAAGGGCACCGCGTCCGCGTCGCCGACGACCCCGGCCGCACTCGCCTGGCCATAGCGGACAGCAGTGCCTCCAACACCGTTGCTCGCTATCCGTCCGGCACGCCTGTCGTCGTCTACTACGACCCGGCCAATCCGGCGAACTCGGCGCTCGAACGCTGACAGCAGCCAGGAGCGAACCGGTCGGGAGACCATCGCTGCGTCGAGATCGCGACCGGCATCGACTGCCGGCTGTCACGTTTACCGCCGCCCGATCGTCGAACAGGTATGACTGACGCAATGAGTCCCACGACGACACCCACGACGACACCAACGACCATGCAGACGGACGCGGTGGTTGTCGGCGGTGGTATGGCTGGTCTGGCCGCCGCGCAACTGCTGCGCCGCGCTGGGGTGGCAGTGGTGGTACTCGACCCGCAACCGTTGGGCGGGCGGGCCCGCACCGATGAGCGCGGGGGCTTCTCGTTCAACCGCGGCCCTCATGCGCTGTACCTGGCTGGCGAGGGCTGCAGAGTGCTCGCGCAACTGGGCGTTCACCCCGATGGCGGTCCGCCCAGCGCAGGTGGCCAAGGTCTGATCGGCGACCGGACCGGCGCCCTGCCTTTCGGCCCAACTGCGCTGGCGCGCACCTCGTTGCTCGGCGTCAGGGGGAAATTCGCGTTGGGCAGGCTGATGACCGGCCTGGCGAAGATCGACACCAGTGCACTTGCCGAGATCACCTTCGCTCGCTGGTTGGATGAGCAGCGTCTGCCTGCCGATGCGCGTCGAATGGTGGAGGCGATCGCCCGAATCTCGACGTACGCCCACGCACCCGAAACGGCTGCAGCCGATCTGATCGTGGGCCAGATCCAGCTGGCGAACGCCGCTGGCGTGCGATACGTGCACGACGGCTGGCAGTCGATGGTCCACGCGCTCGGAGTGGGCCTGGAGGTGCACCGGCTGACGGCGCTGCGGGTGCACCCAGAGGGTGGCACCGTGTCGGTGGAGACGGCCGAAGGCACCGCCGTGGTTGCGAAGTGCGCCGTTGTGGCGGCCGGCACTCCTGATTCGATTGCGGGCCTTCTCGGTCGCGCGCCGTTCGTCGTCGGGGCGCCCGTCGAAGCTGCCTGCCTCGACCTCGGCACGTCGGTGCCGTCACGGCCTGGGCTGTTGCTCGGCATCGATCGACCGCTGTACCTGTCGAACCACTGCCCGCCAGCCCGGCTGGCACCCAGCGGGCGGTCGATGGTGCACGTTGCGCGCTACCTTGCGCCCGGCGAACGGACAGAGCCGACGGGGCAGAAAGCGGAACTCTTGGCATTGGCAGCGTGCGCCGGGCTGACCGAGGACTGCATTGTGGAGCAGCGCTACCTGCACCGCATGACCGTGGTCGGCGCGCTCGCGACGGCCGAGCTCGGTGGTCTGCCCGGACGCCCACCGGTCACGGACCCGAGCATGCCACGGGTCTTTCTTGCGGGCGATTGGGTAGGCCCGAGGGGTCACCTCGTCGACGCCTCGCTGGCCAGCGCACACGATGCCGCGATTGCGGCTGCAACACTGTTGGGCCGATGACCGCTCACCGACCCGATGCTCCCGAAGCGGTGGATCCGTTCGACGCTGAACGCGCCAGGCTGCAAGCGTTGGCATATCGAATGCTCGGCTCGATGGCCGACGCCGAGGATGTCGTGCAGGAAGCATGGCTGCGCTGGGAAGGCCTCGGTGATGCAGGTCGAGCAGCAGTAGGGCGTCCGGCGGCGTTTCTGACGACCGTCACCTCGCGCCTAGCGCTCGACAAGCTGAAGTCCGCGCAGCGTCAACGGGAGGAGTACGTCGGGCCGTGGCTACCCGAACCGGTGCTCACCGACGGCGACCCGGCGCTGGCTGCCGAGCTGGCCGAATCGCTGACGATCGGCTTCCTTGCGGTGCTGGAGCGGCTCGAGCCGGTGGAGCGCGCAGTCTTTCTGTTGGCTGATGTCTTCGCCGAGCCGTATTCCGCGATTGCCCCCGTCGTGGATCGCAGTGAGGAATCGTGTCGCCAGATTGCCTCACGTGCCCGTCGCCACGTGCGCCAAGAGCGTCCACTGTTGCAGCCGGTGGCGGCGCGCCGCGACGATCTGCTCGATGCATTTCTGGCGGCCTGCGCGTTCGGCCATGTGGATGATCTTCGTCGCGTGCTCGGTGTCGATGTCGTGTTGGTCAGCGATGGCGGTCGCAACCTGCATGCGGCTCGCCGACCAGTCATCGGGTTCGATCGAGTCAGCCGACTGCTGTGCAACATCGCCGGCCGACTTCCCGCCGACTCGCTGATCGCGCACCACGAGGTCAATGGCGAGCCTGGCCTGGTGTTCACTCGCGAGGAACGGACCACGATGGTGATGGTCTTCGAGATCCGCGGCAATCGCATCGAAGCGATCCGCCTGGTGCTCAACCCGGAGAAACTTTCCCGAATCGCGCCGATCTAGAGAGGGCGGCGGGCGACGACGATGGCGGAAAGGCCGAACGGCATGCTGAACCGGCGCAGGAACCTTCGCTCCAACGAGGCGAGCGCGCCCAGGACTCCGCCGAGGCCCGACTCGTTGCGCCCGACGTCGCTCTTGGCCTTGCCCCGTTCGATGATGCCCATCAGCCAGGCGGGCGGTACGAGGAAGCTGTAGGCGCCGGTCGCCTTGATCACCTCGAGGCCCGCACCCTGGGCCATCGCTGTCAACTCGCCGACGCTGAAGCGGCGGCCGGTGTGTGTCACGTCGTCGTGGCTGCGCCACAGCCGCTTGCCGCCCGGCTCCATCAGCGCGACCACGGCACCGGGTTCTGCAATGCGGGCGAACTCACGAACGATTGCCGCGGGGTCAGGGTTCATCCGATGGCACAGCGCGGTCACGCACAGCACCGATGCGAAACTTTCATCGGCGAACGAAAGGTGGTTGAGGTCGCCTCGTACCGCAAGGTAGCCGGGGAAGTCGTGGACTGCAGCCTGCAGCGAAAACTGATCGAAATCCGCAATCACCGTCGGGCCATGCTCGGTCAGCCAGCCGCCAGTTGCGCCGGTGCCGCCCGCTGCGTCGAGGTGCAACGCATTCGGTCGGGCCGCGAGATGCGGCTCGACCAGTTGACGCAACAGCTCACGAGTGCTGCGATACCACCAGTGCGTTTCGCCTGCCGCTGCCATCCGTCGGTACTCATCCTCATCCACTCGCCCAGTGTGGCACCGTCAGCCCAGTCGGGAGTGGTCGCCGATGCTTTCGTAGGCTGCGGCCATGAGCTCCGTAACCGATTCGACGGCCCCCGACACACCGTTTGCCGACCGTGCCCTACCGCAGTGGTACGACGACGCCAAGCTGGGCATTTTCATCCACTGGGGGCCGTACGCGGTGCCGTGCTATGCGCCGGTCGATCGCGACATGGGCGACCTCTTCGCTGCCGGTGACTGGGCGGAGGTCTTCAAGTGGAGCCCGTACACGGAGTGGTATCTCAACTCGTGGGCGTTGGAGGGCAGCCCGACGGCGGCGCATCACGAGGCGATGTATGGCGACCGCACCTACGAGAGCTTCGTCGACGAGTTCCGGTCGCGTTCGGCCGGTGTCGACACGGCGTCGTGGGTGCCGCTGTTTCGCCAGACCGGCGCACAGTACGTGGTGCCGGTGACGAAGCATCACGACGGTTTCCTGATGTGGCGCAGCGCTGTACCGAACCCGCACCGCACCTCGTGGATGGCCGAGCGCGATCACATCGCCGAGCTCGCCGCCGCCGTTCGCACCGAAGGAATGCGCTTCGGCTTGTACTACTCGGGCGGTCTCGACTGGACGTTCCAGCCGCCGCCGATTCGCGACCTGGCCAGCCTGTTCGGCAACATTCCGTCCGATGACGCGTACTCGGAGTACGCAACGGCGCACGTGCGTGAGCTGGTCCAACGGTTCAGCCCCAGTGTGCTGTGGAACGACATCGGATGGCCCACCAATCTCGACCCTGTCGACATCATCAGTGAGTACTACACCGCTGTACCGGACGGCATCGTCAACGATCGGTTCAACATGATCAAGGTCATGCAGGGCACGCTGCACGCCGACATCAACACCCCCGAGTACTCGACGAAGGCCAGTGGCGTCCGTAAGTGGGAGGTCTGTCGTGGCATCGGCCGCTCGTTCGGCTACAACCGGATGGAGAGCGAGACCACCTACCCAACAGTCGAGGAAGTCATCTGGATGTTGGTCGACATCGTGGGCCGCGGCGGCAACCTGCTGCTCAACGTGGGGCCTTCTGCCGATGGCCAGATCCCGCTGGCACAGGTGGTACGCCTCACCGCGCTGGGCTGGTGGTTGCGAGTCAATGGCGACGCGATCTACGGCACCCGCGGCGGCGGTGTGGGTACGACGGCCGACGGTCGTGAGGTGCGCTTCACCGCACGCGAGGACACGCAGTATGCGATCGTGCAGGGGGCGCCAGCCGACGAAGTGCGCTTCGCCTGCGACCGCCCCGCCGACGGAGCCGAAGTACGGATGCTGGGCAACTCCCGCTCGCTCCCGTTCACGTGGAAGGACGGCCAGCTCACCATTGCCATTCCCGACCACCTCCCAGCCGCCCCCGCCACAGCGTTCGCTGTCCACGGCTGAGAATATTCTTCACACGGTGTCGAAATCGTGAAATCGTGATCGTCGTACTGGTGACATCCGCACCTGGATGACATCAGCCCAAGGAGGATCCCATGCCCCGCTATGCAGCACTCATCTACGGTCCGGACGAGACGGACGCCAACACGTCGCCGCAGGAATGGGCAGCCATGATGGCCGACTACGACGACTTCAGTGCGCGAGCGGGGGCGGCCGGTGTGCTCAGCGGCGGCGAGGCGCTGCAAGAGACCAGCACTGCTACGACCGTGCACGTCGTCGGCGGTACCAGGGACGGCGAGGTCGTCACGACGGACGGCCCGTTCGCGGAGACGAAGGAGGTGCTCGGCGGCTTCTTCCTGCTCGACTGCGCCGACCTCGATGAGGCGTTGCATTGGGCTGCACAAATCCCCGGTGCGTGGAACGGTCGTGTCGAAGTGCGACCGGTGATCGACTTCAGCCACGAGCAGTGACACAGATCGGTGCCCGGTGAGTTGGAGCAGATGATCCGACACGAGGGTGGCCGCGTGCTGGCCACCCTCGTGCGGCTCACCGGCGACATCACGGTGGCCGAGGATGCGGTGCAGGACGCCGTCATCGAAGCGCTGCGCAAGTGGCCGATCGACGGTGTGCCCGACAAACCTGTCGCGTGGCTGACCACGGTCGCTCGACATCGTGCCCTTGCCGTGTTGCGGCGTGAAGCCAAGCGCACGACCAAGGAGACCGACGCCCGCCTGTTGGACGAGGTGACCACGGCAGTGCGCGAGGACACCAGTGACTCGATGGTGCGCGACGATCTGCTGCGTCTGATCTTCACCTGCTGTCACCCGGCGCTGTCGCTCGAGGCACAAACGGCGCTCGCACTACGAACGCTGTGCGGAATGTCCACGGTCGAGATTGCGGCCGTGTTCCTGGTGCCCGAACCGACGTTGGGCCGTTGCGTTCGGTCGTGCAATCGATTGCTCGCCGAATGACAGCGACAGGCGGTTCCTAATTGGTCGTCGCGACGCGCTCATCGGTGAGCGCTGAGAGCCGACGTGCCAGCTCGGCGCGGTACACCGTTGCTCGCTCCATCTTGAGGTGCTCGTAACCGCGTACCTTGTCGGGCAGCGAGGCGATAGCGACCACCTCCGCCACGTTCTCCGGGGTGGTCACCGCCAGCAGCGCATCGATGGCTGTGATGTACTCGGGGATCATCTCGCGCTCGACATGACGAACGTGCGCCCAACCGAAGACATCGAGCGGTGTGCCACGAACTCGACGCATCGCGCGCAGTGCCCAGAAGGCCGGCGTCGACCAGCCACGCAGATGCATCTTGTTGCGCCAACCCAGCGAGCGCAACGCCGGTGGGTGCAGCAGCCAGGTGACCTTGGTGCGCTTGCCGCCAACGGCCTGCGCCTGTGCCCGTGACTCCGGCAGCAGCAGCAGCCGGGCGACCTCGTACTCGTCCTTGTACGCCATCAGCTTGTACAGGTTGCGGGTGACCGCTTCGGTGAGGTCGTCGTAGCCCAGCGCTGCGACCCGTTCGACCACTGCCGTGTACTTGGCCGAGTATGCCGCTGACTGATAGCCGATGAGGTCGGCGGTCAGCCGATCGAGCAATGGCTCCTCGGCGGCCGCGGTCGCGATGCCCGCTGCTGCCGCGGTGGCTTCGGGGTCGGCGACCCATGCCCGGCCCCACGCGAACGCGGCGAGGTTCTTCGAAACCGCGACGCCGTTGAGAGTGATGGCCCGCTCGATGAGTGCGGGCGTTACCGGTACGTGGCCGGCCTGCACGCCCACGCCGAGGACGAACACGTTGACAGTGCTGTCGTCGCCCAGCAGTCGCACCACCAATTGCTGCGCGTCGACTCGAATGTGGTCGCGGGAGTTGTCATCCAATCGGTGACTGACCTCCCCGAGCGGGAACGGGCGGTCTGGGTGGATCACCATCGACCCTGTCGCCACCTGCGCCGAGTTGGCAACCACCACGGTCCGCTCGGAGGACAGCGTGCGCAGCGTCGAGTCGTTACCGCCGACGAGTTGGTCGAACGCCAAGAGCACATCCACCGAGCCCGCGATGGCCTTGTTGGAGGGTTGCGGTACATCCAGCGAGAGGCGCAGATCGCTGACCACCGGGCCGGCCTTCTGTGAGAGGCCGGTCTGGTCGAGGCCGCGCACCTGATAGCCGCCCAGCATGGCAGCGGTGCCGACGATCTGGCTGACCGTGACCACGCCCGTGCCACCGATGCCCGACATGCGGATGGTGTAGTCGCCGACAGCACCCGGTCGCGGGGCGGGCAGTTCGGCGGGCGGCGTGCGGATGGCCGACTTCGTTGTCGTGGCGCCTACCTTCTCGGGCGACACGGTCACCGTCATGAACGCGGGGCAGTCACCTTTCAAACAGGAGAAATCGAAGTTGCACGAGCTCTGATCGATACGCGTCTTGCGACCGAATGCCGTGTCGGTCGGCTGCACCGAGAGGCAGTTGCTCTTGTCACCACAATCGCCGCAACCTTCGCACACGCGCTCGTTGATGACCACCCGGAACGATGGGGTGTCCAGACGGCCGCGCTTTCGGTCGCGGCGCTTCTCGGCGGCACAGCGCTGGTCGTGGATCAAGATCGTGCAGCCGGGTATGGCGGCCAGAACTTCTTGCGCCTCGATCAGCCGGTTGCGGCCCCACACTGTGACGCCTGTCGGCATCTCGATGCTGCGATAGCGATCGAGCTCGTCGGTGGTGACGATGATCCGGCGGGCGCCCTCTGCTTGCAGCACCTTGCACAGCGTCGGTACATCCAGCTGGCCGAACGGGTCTTGCCCACCGGTCATCGCGACCGCGCCGTTGTAGAGAATCTTGTAGGTGATGTTGGCGCCGTTGGCAATGGCGCCGCGAATGGCCGTCATCCCGCTGTGGAACAGTGTGCCGTCACCCAGGTTCTGGATGAGGTGCTCGTCGTCCACGAAGGGCGCCATCCCGAACCACTGCGCACCCTCGTTGCCCATCGAGGTGAGGCCGACGATGTTGCCGGCGCGGCCGGGCTCCATCATCATCACCATGCTGTGGCAGCCAATGCCGGCTCCGACCAGCGAACCCTCTGGCACCTTGGTGGAAGCGTTGTGCGGGCAGCCCGAACAGAAGAACGGCGTGCGACTGACCGAGAGCGGAATCAGTTGGCGTGGCGCAGCGGGTGCCGGCACCATCCGTTCCCCGAGGCGGGGGGCCAACCTGCCGCGCAGATGTGAGGCGATCGAGTCGGCCTCCAACGTTCCGGTCATCGGGAACAGGAGCGCGTCGTCGGGCGCGTGCTTGCCGTGGACGAGCGGTGCGTTTGCGCGACCGTAGAGCGCGTCCTTGACCAACCACTCCAGGTTCTGCGTCTTCTCCTCGACGACGATCACTTCTTGCAAGCCGTCGGCGAACTCACGCACCTGCGCCGCGTCCAGCGGTACCGGCATACCCAACTTGAACAGCCGAATGCCGGCGGCACGAAGTTCGTCGGGCGTCCGGAACCCCAGAATGCGCAACGCCTCCAGCGTCTCGTGATACGTGTGGCCGCACGCTGCGATGCCCAGCCAGTCGCTGGGCCCGCGCACGGGAATGGTGTTGAGGTGGTTCAGCACGCCGTACTGGCGGGCCAGTTCCAAGCGCACCTCATGAAACTCGCGTTCCAGGTCGAGCGTGAACGGGGTGATGACCTGCCCACTGGGACGCGGTACCCATAGCTTCCCGTCGACCTCCATCGTGGGTACCAGCGGTGCGATGCGCTCGTGGTGGAGCTCTACCGAGCCGGTGCCATCGGCGACAGCCTCGACCACCTTGATGCTGGCCCACACCCCGCACGCCCGCGAGAGGGCGATGGCGTGGCGGCCGAGATCGATGGCTTCCTGCACATCGCCGGGGTAGATGATCGGCATGTTGAGATCGACGAGCGTGGCACCGCTGGACGACGGCAGCGTGCTGCTCTTCGCCGCCGGGTCATCGCCGACCAGTGCCACAGCGCCACCCTTGTTGGAGGTGCCGGCGAACACTGCATGACGCAATGCGTCGCTGGCCCGGTCGAGGCCGGGCGCCTTGCCGTACCAGATGCCGATGATGCCGTCGTAGCGACACGAATCGAGTGTGACTGCCAGCTGCGAACCCATCACCGCTGTGGCCGCCAGCTCTTCGTTCATTCCTGGCTGGAACACCATCTTGAGGCCGTCGGCCGTCGCCAACTTCGCGGCGGCGCTCACG
>Ga0105048_10009173_pt1 | contig 15765 bp, 14 predicted proteins | sample MAT05_FD_78382 | JGI IMG/M metagenome (GOLD analysis project Ga0105048, IMG submission 78382) | Freshwater microbial communities from Lake Fryxell liftoff mats and glacier meltwater in Antarctica - MAT-05 | ecosystem: Environmental > Aquatic > Freshwater > Ice > Liftoff microbial mat | place...
GCTTTCAGCAACGCTCGGCGCGGGAACACTCAGCGCCACGATTTTGCATTTTCGGTATCCCGACCGCGCACACGATGTGGAAGCGATGTACGTCGGCCCCGATGGCACGGTTTATCTCATTACCAAACGCGCACTGAAGGACGGCAGCGGCCGCTTGAGACCTGCGCTTGTGTTTGCGGTGCCACCCGCGGCATGGGGAACGCGCGATAGCGTTGTTGCCACACTCGTGGACAGCCTGCCCATTGTGCCAGGTTCGGCCGACACACGGCAAATCACGGACGCAGCACTCTCCAACGACTCGCGGTATCTCGCGGTGCGCACGTACGGTCAGGTGTTCACGTTCGCAACCGATTCCGCGACGGGTCGTGTGCGAAAGGACGTAGCGCCGACGCGTTGTAACATCGTGCAGACCGAGGCCAAACACGGCGAAGGGCTGACGTGGTTTGCCGGCGGTCGAGAGTTGCTGTTAAGTAACGAGGGGCGCAATGCGCCGTTGCATCGCATCACGTGTCCACTTCCACCGCGCTGAACTCATGACAGCCATACAAACCATCTCCACCGTGCCATTTGGCGACCAGATACCCGGCACCTCGGGGTTGCGCAAGCGCACGGCGGTGTTTCGCACGCCGCACTACCTGGAGAATTTTGTGCAGGCCGTGCTTGATGTCGCGGCGCTCAAGCCCCACGAAACACTGGTGGTTGGGGGTGACGGTCGATTTTTCAACCGGGAAGCCATTCAGACCATCCTGCGCATCGCGGCCGCCAATGACGTATCGCGCGTGATGGTCGGTCGCGATGGGTTGTTATCGACACCCGCCGCCTCGCACCTCATTCGCATGCGCGCGTCGGGTGGAATCATTCTGTCCGCCAGCCATAACCCCGGCGGACCCGATGGCGACTTTGGCATCAAGTACAACATCGCCAATGGCGGGCCGGCGCCCGAGCAGTTTACCAATGCCGTCGCCGCGCGCGCCGCTGAAATGACGAGTTATCGAATTGCTGATTTCGCGGACGTTTCACTGGGCACGGTTGGCGTGCAGCAGGTGGGGGATTTTGTTGTAGAGACGGTCGATCCCGTCACCGAATACGCGCGTCTCATGGAAACGCTGTTTGATTTCACCGCCATTCGGACCATGTTGGCCGGTGGGTTTCGGTTGCGATTTGATGCGATGCACGCCATTACGGGCCCGTATGCCCACGAAATTCTCGAGCGCGTGCTTGGCGCGCCCAACGGCAGCGTAATGCATGGAACGCCGTTACCCGATTTTGGTGGCGGTCATCCCGATCCCAATCTCACGTACGCACACATCCTGGTCGAAGAAATGTTTGGCCAGCATGCGCCGGATTTTGGTGCGGCGTCCGACGGCGATGGCGATCGCAACATGGTGTTGGGGCGCAACTTTTTTGTCACGCCGTCCGACAGCCTGGCGGTTCTCGCGGCCAACGCCACGCTGGTCCCAGGTTATACGAAAGGACTGTCTGGTGTCGCGCGGTCCATGCCCACCAGTGCGGCGGTCGATCGTGTTGCGGCCGCGTTGGGCATTCCCTGCTTCGAAACTCCAACTGGCTGGAAATTTTTCGGCAATTTGCTGGACGCCGGCCGTATCACGCTCTGCGGCGAAGAAAGTTTCGGCACGGGCTCCGACCACGTGCGAGAGAAGGACGGCCTATGGGCCGTGCTGTTCTGGCTGAACATTCTGGCAGTGCGCAAACAATCGGTGGAGCACATGGTGCGCGAACATTGGGCAAAGTTTGGTCGCCATTTCTACACGCGTTACGACTACGAGGAAATTCCTGTTGCCGCGGCCAACAGCGTGATGCAACACCTGCGAACGCAGCTCGCCACGCTGCCTGGCACCTCAATGGCCAATCGCACGGTATCGGTCGCCGACGATTTTTCGTACACCGACCCGGTCGATGGCAGCATCAGCAAGAAGCAGGGATTACGCGTATTGTTCACCGATGGCGCGCGCATTGTATTCCGTCTGTCCGGCACCGGCACTGAAGGCGCAACACTGCGCGTGTACATCGAGGCCTACGAACCCGACGCGACACGACACCATGTGGACGTGCAGGAAGCGCTGGCACCGCTCGTGCAGGCCGCCTTGGCGGTGTCCGAACTGACCGAACGCACGGCCCGCGACAAGCCCACTGTCATAACCTGACCGACTCTGTACTCTGCGCCAGCGTGCGCCCAGTACTCGCCCACTCGCCCACTCGCCCACTCTAAGCCGGAAACATCGACCTCACCACAAACCAAACGTTGGCCGGCCGCTCTGCCAACCGCCGCATGTACCACTTGTACCACGAACTGCCATAACTAATCAACGTCTTGACGGTCTCGCCCTGCGCGACAAGTTGTCGCTGCTCGGCTTCGCGAATGCCGTACAACATGTGCACCTCATATTGCCCCGGTTTCACGTTGAGCTTTTTGGCCTCCGCTACAATACGCGCAATCAATCCCGTATCATGCGTGCCAAGAATGGGCAGACAATCGCCAGTCGCGGCAGCCTGCAGCATTGTGACACTGATCTCGAAAAACGCCGTGTCGGTATCCGCCTTCACCGGAAATGCAACGGCTGCGGGTTCGGCGTACGCGCCTTTGACCAACCGCACAATTGGCTTGAGCGGAAGCAAGCGCTGCAAGTCGTCCGGCGTGCGCCGCAAATAGGCCTGCATGGCCAGTCCACTGCGCGCGTGCTTGCGCTTCAACCCTTCATACAGTTCCAGCGTGCGATCGACGTAACTGGAGTCTTCCATGTCAATCCAGAGATACGACCCTGTCGCCATGGCCCTTGCGCCCAGCACATCCAGGTGTTCGGCGCATTTCGCCTGCGACAGATCGAGCCCCAACTGCGTCGGCTTGACCGAAACGTGGCCGGTAATGCCGCGCGCCTTGATCTGGTCAAAGAAGTTGAGGTAGTGGTCGCGAACGGCTTCGGCTTCATCGAGACGCGTGAGGTTTTCTCCAAGCTTGGTAAAAACTGTCCCACGCCCCTGTTTGCCCAACGCCTGCGCGGCGTTTAGTGCGTCCTCTGGTGCCTCCCCGGGCAGAAAGGCGCGCACCGCGCGTTTCACGAAGGCGCGGTTGCTGGCCTGATGATTGAGAAACTTGTTCCCGGCGGCAGCGAGAATGAGCGAGCGGCCAATACCCAAGGTGGTCTCCGGAAAGCGTAATGTGTGCAGGCCAGTACGGGCCAGGGTGTGACGAAGCGAATGCTAGTGGTAACGGTTGCGAGCCGCCACTCGTCCTACAAGACCGCACTTTTGCGGTCCGGACCCACCTGCGCCCTTCCGATTGCCCGCATGAAGTACGCCGAAGTCACCCTTTCCGCCTGCGTCGTGGCGCTAGCCGCATTTGTGGGGCTGCAAGCGCGTGAGCTGCGGGGCATGCGGGCGCCCGGGCTGTCGACAGTCGGTTCGATGAGTGCCGTGGACTCCACGACATTGACCGACGAAGGGGCCGCAGCCGAAGCGCCGTTCGAGCGGCCAGCGGTCGAAATGCGTGAGGTGATGGGATCTGAACCCGCGCTCGAACCGCGCGAGCTGCGACGTCGATTGCAGCAGGGCGCATCCGGCACGTACATCGGCGACTTACTGCGCGCTCGTGATTCGTCTTTGGCGCGGTGGCCTGTGCGCGTTACGCAGCCACTCCGCGTGTGGGTGGCCGAGCCCGTACAGCTTGCGGGGTGGGATGACCAATTCCCCGCGTCGGTGCGCGACGCGTTCGATGGATGGGTGCACGCGGGCATTCCCATGCGGTTCACGTTCACGCCCGATTCCGCCTCGGCGGACGTGCACGTGCGGTTTCTGCCGAAGTTTCCGTCGGGAATCAGTGGCAAAACCATGTGGAGTCGCACCAACGAATGGTGGATGGTGTCGGCGGATATTGTGCTCTCGCTCGCGCATCCTGCCGGTGGCGCACTCACACCACTGCAAATGCGCGCCATCGCGCTACACGAGGTGGGCCACTTGCTGGGGCTTGATCACACCGACGAGCCGACAAACATCATGTCGGCGCGCGTGCGGGTGCGCGATTTGTCCGACGCAGACCGCGCGACCATTCGCTTGTTGTACTCAGTGCCGGCGGGTACCACGCGTGATGAACCCGCCGACTCGCTCAATCGGTTCTGATACTATTGCCAGCGCATGGTGACCGTGCGCAGTCCCGCACTGCTGGAGAGTTGCAGCACCGCGATGTACTCCTTGATTCTTGGTGCAAGCGCGTTGCTGAATCCGTTGATGTCACGCACGGGCGTGCCGTTGGCCGTGACAATGACATCTCCCTCACGCAATCCGGCCGTGTACGCGAATGAATTGTCCCGTACGTCGAGCACCATGAGTCCAGCTGCAATGCCGGCGTTCTTCGCGCCTGCCTCGGTGATCACCTTCAAGTCGGCGCCGCCAAATGCAGCTCGGCCTGGTGCCACCGGATACAGGATTGACGGAATGCGTACCTGCCGCATGACCGAATTTGCGGGTTGCGAGGGCACACTCAACGGCGAACCGGCCTGCGACGGAGCAGGGAAGAAAAATCCGGTGACCAGTTGTGGTGCTTCGCATTCGGCGCGCATGCCGGGGTCAGCACACGGTGTGCGAGCGGGCTGAAACACCATCGCAGACTCTACACGACGAGCAATGATGGGCGACACTTCACGCACCAGTCCTTCACGACGGTACTTGATGCGCAACGGCTGGCCCGGGCGCAGCAGTGACTGATAATTCACATCGTACTGCAGGAGGTCGCGATTGTTGTACGCCAGCAGCGTGTCACCGGCGGACAATCCAACTCTTTCGGCGGGCGAACCGGCATCGACCGTCTCGACGCGCGGGTACTCGCAGTATCCAAACGAACGCGTATTGTCGAGCACCGATGGGAAGGTGCTGGTTGACGTACTCACACCGAGGTACCCCGGTGAGGTGGACTGCACATTGATGGTCGTCGTGGTGTGGCTGCCACGTACCACTTCGGCCACGCGCGGCTGCATCTCGCGAATCATCGACTCGAACACCATCCGTTCGGCGGGGCTGGGCCCGGTGCCGTTGGAACGAAGTTGCACGACAATTGAGCCGTCACCGCCGCTGGAAAAGGAACGCACCAGCGAATCGACGCCGCTACGGACGACGAGCACGCGCTTGAGTGCCGGGTTGGAGGTATCGGCCTTGGTCAGAATGAGACGATCGCGCACGATGCCGAGTTCGTGCTGCATCTTGAGCATTTCCAGCCCTTCCGGCGTGTCGACCAGCGGCGAGGGCAAGCTCTTGAGCCCGACACACGAGTTCATTGGCGGTCCCGTGCGCGCTCTGGCCGCCACCATAACCCCCTGCGCCCATGCGGCCGCAGGAATCGCCGCAATGATGGTTGCCGCAACGACCGCCGCCAAGACCTGTTCGATACGTGTATTCACGAACCCATGCCTGTTCATCTGCTTCACCTGTTAGAACCGTTCCAGCGAACGACCAACCCCCAACGTCTTGCCCAATTGCTGGATGGTCAGTTCGCGCGCTGCGTAGGCCGAGCGAAAGTAGTGTTCCAATACCCTGTCCTGCGGGGCGGCGTTTGACGCGGCCGATGACACGGCCACCAACTGATCGAGCTGCGCCAGGCGACGTCGCAATACGTCTGACGCGTTGGCGGACGGATCGTTCGCGGTCATCCACAGCGATGTGCGATTGAAATCGCGTTCGATCTTTGCGAGGGCCTTGGTGGCCTCCTCCATGGAGCTGAACCCGGTGTTGCCAATTCCCAGCCCCGACCCGATTACGTCAGAACTGATCACGGGCAACTGCGTGGAGCGCGGACCAATGGACGACGCCGTTTCGCTGAAACGTCCCCACACCGCGCCGCCGGCGACCAGCAGTACGGCTGCAGCGGCCATGCGCCACCATTCGTTTCGGCCCTGCGCTGCGACGTGTGCGCGACGGGATTGGAGCGGGATCACGTGGTCATCCGCAGGCGCGATATTCCGCTCGACGGCCCACTCGGCATTCGAGGCGTTCGCGTGTGCATCCGCGACAATCAACCCCTCCGTCCGCATGCGCGCGGACAGACTCTCCCAACTCGTCAGTCGCGGCGTGGTGCTGGGCACTGGCGCGTCAATCAACAGCAGCGCGCGACGGCTGAGCGCACTGAACGCCGCGCGTTCGGTACGACAGGTGGCGCACGCTTCCAGGTGTGCCAACTCACCAGCCGTCGGCGCCTCGTGATCAAACGCGGCAATTCGTTCTGCTTCAAGGTGCTGCATAGCGTCGTTCCGTCAGGCCGGCCTCAGTCATGTCCACAAGCGGCGCGAGCAGCCGGCGAAGCTTCGCGCGCGCCTTGAAGAGTTGCGACTTGGAGCCACCTGGAGTGATGCCAAGTTCGGTTGCAATCTCTTCGTGCGTGTATCCCTCTACATCGTGCAACAGAAACACGGTGCGGGCGCCGGGTGATAGTTGACGCGCCGCATCATCGATGGTGGCCGCAAGCATGGTGCGCTCGCTGTCCTGTTCAACCGACGCCGAATCTTCCTCAATAGCCGTTTCGACGGCCGCCTGCCTGCGCGTGCTGCGCAGTGCATTCAGGGTGCGATTTACCGCCACGCGATGTACCCACGTGCTGAATTTCGCGTCGCCGCGCCATGATGGCAGGGCACGAAAAATCTGGATCCAGACCTCCTGCGCGATGTCCTCGGCAAGGTCGGGATCTCCGGCGAGTCGGCGGACGACGGCGTCCACGTGGGCGGAGTGCTGATTCCACAGCATCCGCATGGCTCGCTCATCCCCTTCGATCGCCCGACGAACGATGACGGCGTCGGTCTCCATGGTCTGCTAAATCTGTCACCACACGAGGCCTGATGGTTGCCAGCTTTTGGACCGTGGACGGTGGACTCAGCTGATCCGCTCAGCTCAAACCTCAATTCTGGACGCTGAACTCTGAATCCCGTTCAGGGTGGGTGTCGCCTGTGGCGGAGCATTCAGGGTCCAGAATACCCTCGCGTGGCTGATTGTCGGGGCGGGGGGCTGGATTCTCCCGTACCAGCCTCGGTTTGGGAATCGCAGTCATCCAGCGGCGGAATTCAGAGTTCAGAGTTCAGAATTCAGAGTTCAGAATTCAGAGTTCAGAGTTCAGAATTGAGAGTTGAGGGGGGCAAAACTGAAGTATCCAGTGTCGAAATGAGGAGTGGAGCTTGGCGAAAGCGAAATTTGGGTGCAAAATGGGCCCGGAGCGGCAGCTCACAGGGATGTAATCCCCTAAAGTGTCTTGACTGTAGAGCCCGTGTGGGGTAATCACCCTACGGGGCCGATACTCTCCAGCACTGATCATCGCGATCAGATGCCGAAAGTGCTCGACATAGAGCATCCTGTCCGTCCACACCAGCCCGCCTGCCCTGTGCTGTTCTTCGCTGCGCTGGCCACCTTGACGTTTGCCGCTGACGCCACCGCGGCCCCCCGGATCATCTCGGCGGGTCTGCCGGTGAGCGCCCCGGCGGCTGTGGGCATGTCGGCCCAGCGGTTGGCGACTATCGACCGGGTCGTGCGGCGTGGCATTACGGCCGGCGGATTTCCCGGTGCGGCCGTCGTGGTGGGCCGGAAAGGTTACTCGGTATGGTCCAAGGGTTTCGGCGCGCTTGACTGGACCGCCAATGGCTTGCCCGTTACCTCCGATGAGAGCATTTACGACCTGGCGTCGCTCACCAAAGTCATCGCAACGACGACCGCCATCATGGTGCTGTACGATGAGGGCAAAATCTCGCTGGACGCCCCCGTCTCCCGATATCTCCCGACGTTCAGTGGCGGCCTGAAAGATCAGATCACCGTTAAACATCTGCTCACCCATCGCGCGGGCCTCTCCGCCGGCCGCGAGTTGTGGCGTATCTCGAAAAACCCGGAGGAAGCGCGTGCCGCCGTCCTGGCCTCGCCCATTAACTGCCAGCCGGGCAAGTGCTACGAATATTCCGATCTGGGTGCCGACATTCTGGGCTTCATTGCCGAGGCCGCCAGTGGGGAGCGCCTGGATGCATTTCTGGACGAGCGCGTATTCACCCCGCTCGGCATGAACGACACGCACTTCAAACTCAACGCGGCGGACGCAGCGCGAACGGCTCCGACAGAAATTTCGCCGCCACGGGGCTACCCCCTGCGTGGCGAAGTGCATGATGAAAACGCCTACGCACTGGGCGGCATTGCCGGTCACGCGGGATTGTTCAGCACGGCGAACGACCTGTCAGTGTTCGCGCAAATGCTGCTGAACAGCGGCATCTACAACGGCCATCGCATCGTGGCAGACAGCACGGTCTCGATGTTCACACATCGCACGGAAGTTGGTACGCGGGCGCTGGGCTGGGACAGCTGCGATGGCAACGGCGGCTGTGGGCAGTATTTGTCGGCGCGCGCGTTCGGCCATACCGGATTTACGGGCACCAGCATTTGGATTGATCCTGACCGGCAGATGTTTGTTATTCTGCTCACCAATCGCGTGCACGCAGCCAAAGCCAAGCGCCCAAGCACCGTGATTGCCGACGTACGCAGCGATTTGTCCGACGCGGCCGCACTGGCCGTGATGGACGATCCGGGTGGGCCGCGCATGATGCCGGCCAGCTTCCGCGCCGACAAGGCGGAAGATTGGAACCGTCCGCTGCGCGCACGTCGGGCCAGCAGTCGTTCAACGCGGGCGCGCAGGGCAGCCGCTGCGAAAACCGCCGCTGCCAAGGCCGCGGCCCTCAAGAAGAAAAAGACGGCTGCAGTCTCAACGGCGGTGAAGAAACCGACGGCGGTCAAACCGACGGCGCTCAAGCCAAGCAGTGTGCGAAACACGCCGGTGCAGAGGGCGAAGCCGAAGAGCACCACGGCAAAGCCTGCGCCAGCAAAAAAAACGCCAGCGAAGAAAGGCTAGTTTCTCGTTCGCACATTGCGAACTGCGCGCTAGCGGTTATCGGCCGCGCGTCCAGACCAGTAACGTCCCACAGTGACTGCCCACGCCCGCATACTTCGCGGGCGTGTCATTGGCCGCATAATACTCGACACTCAACAACAGGCGTGCCGGAATGCTGTTCACGTCAAACAGCTTCTGGTCTGGCGTAGGCCGATACACAAGCGTCGCGTTCAGGAACACCTGCACATAACAATCCAACTTGGCGCCCGCTTTCACGTCGCTGGCGTCGCCACGCACAAACGGCGCGTTGGCGTTTCGCGGTTCGCGGCTGGCCAATGCCTGTTGCGCTCGGCCAATGGCATTCGCGTGCAGCAGCGGAAGTTTTTCGCGAATCAGGTCCGACGTCGCCACCGCGTCCGACACAATGTAGCCATCTGCCCCGATGTATTTGCCCAGTCCAGTGCTGCGACGTTCGTCAAACGTGTTTTTGCCAAGGTCGGGATTCATCCCCAGGCGCTGCAGCTCTGACTTTGGCGCGAATTGAATAACGCGATCCTTCAGGAGAAAATCGGCTTCAATTTTCTGTGCGGCCGCAAAGGTCAACGTAGTGAACACCGATTCGAAACCCGCGAGTCGAATAGCCACCGCGTATTCGCCAGCAGGTATTCCGGTGAGGGAAAAATTTCCAGCGCTGTCGGTGCGTGCCGACAGACCGAGTTTTGCAATAGTGACTTCCGCATTCATGAGCGGACGTTCGGTGACCTCGGTCACTACCGAACCACCAAGCGAACCCGGTGCAGACGGTGCGCTGGTGGTTGTCCGACCCTGCGCCGCCAGAGCTGGTGCGCACCCAACTGCGAGCACCACCCCGCTCCCCGCAACGAATCCCGCGATGTCGTTGGTGATTCTGCGGAACGCGATCTGACAGCGAACGGCGAATTTCATAGGTTATGCCGGATAACGGCGGACGCCTGATAGGGCTGACTGCAGATGACAACACGGCTCCACTTGATCATATGCCACGAAGCAGAAATGCGTGACCATCAATCGAGCATGCGGCGACGGGATGCCCGTCGATTGCGGGAGGTCGTACGTCGCCATCCCGGCGCCGTCGCAGCCATGCGCGGCAACCATCAGGCAGACCCCTCAAGCAGTGATTAGCTTTACCGAATGACAGAATTCACGATGGCCGACGGTGCGGACCACAGCGCGAAGCCGGCAAACGCCGAACAAGGGGGCGTCTCAGACGCTCAAGTCCCTGAATCAACTGCTGCTGAGACGGCGGAGGCGGCCGACGCCGGTGAGTTGGGCGGTGCGATCACGGCCGATCAGGCGCGTATCGCGCTCCGGCGCGTGAAGGACCCCGACCTCAATCTGAACATCGTCGACCTGGGCTTGGTCTACGACGTGTCGGTGACCGGCAATGCCGTGCACGTGGACATGAGTTTGACGTCGCCCGGCTGCCCGTCCGGCCCCGAAATCATGGGCGAAGCCGAGCAACAACTACGCACACTGCCAGGGGTTGGCGATGTGGTCGTCAATTTGGTGTGGACGCCACCCTGGACCCCCGAGCGCATCGAGCCACGCGTTCGCGCGTACATGGGATTTTGATCGCACGCGTTGTGCAAAAATAAAAACGCCGACCTCATGGGCCGGCGTTTTTTGTTGGTGATGCCTGGTCTTATTTCTTGTTCAGATATACCGCTACGGTAAACTCGCTCGTGCGCGGTGGGCCAAATTCCACCAACCCCTCCAATGCGGTTCCCTGGTGCGTCGCTGACGCAAAAACGCTGTAGTAACCCGACGGAAGGTTCGAGAAGGTGGCCTTTCCGCTCGCGTCGGCTGTCACAGTGTGTGGCCGCGCAGCGTGCCGTCAACGCCTACGGTGGCAATCGACGCCTTGCGAACGCTGTACGTTGGGTTGCCAGCTAGCAGGGCCAGTGAAGGAATGCCACGCGCATCAACGGGATACACGCTGGTTCCAGTTGAACCATTTAACAGCACGCGAATGGTCTGCGGGCTAATGCGAATACCTGCCACGGCATTGGATGGCTGGTTGCGCGTGCTGTCAGCCGGCACACCCGTACTCGATCCGTTGAGCGACGTGAAGCCCCCGTCGGGTGGCCGGTTCGACTCGGTGCCGCACGCGGCAAAAGCAACTGACACGAAACCCGCCGCGCCGACGCACAACACCGCGCGCTTGAACGTAAAGGGAAACGGTTGTCTGGGCATGTTCAGAATTGGTGAAGGACAACGTCTGAACAGCTCTACCCTTGCAACGCGCCTCGTGTCAAAACCTTCGCTTTACACCAGCAGCCCGATCAACGCGAACTCGCGCGGGGACACAATGCGTCAGGCGCCGACCAGCTCCATTCCCTGCTCCTTGGCCGCACGCTCGGCGCGAATGGCTCGCACAAGACTGAGCACCACGGGCACCAACAGCAACGCTCCGCCCCACAGCGCGAAATCCGCCACGTTGGCAACCACCGCTCCGCCCGCGAACCGAAAAGCCAGGAAGTCGGCCACTCCCTCGGCACCGACCAACATGCTCACCAGATTCCCGGTAGCCCCCCCGGCCACCAGTCCCAGTGCCCACGTGGCTCGGCGGTCCACTTTCGCGAGCTGACCGACTATTGCCGAAATCATCAGCACCGCGAAGGCGGTCACGCACACGTTAATCCACCAGGTGTACGGCCCCCATGAGACCCCGCCCGCTGCGCCCGTGTTGTACACAAGGAGCAGCGCGAAGCGGTCGCCTAAGGTGACCGCGTGGTCGGGCAGATACGTCACGGCCAACAGCTTTGTCACCCAGTCCGTGAGGCCGGCTCCTGCTGCTACCGCCAGGAACGGCCCCATCGCCCGCGTGTGGCTCGCGGCGCGACTGACTTCGGATGTACAAAGGGAGTGTGCCATGAGCGCTCCTGCAACGGTGAGATCCTTCAGCGTCCGCTCGCCTGCGGTCGCGTCCGGTTGACTCTGACTAGAGCATCACTCGTGCCGCGGAAACGGGGGCCTGGCTCTGCCGTCTTGCAGTTCGGTCCGCTTGCTCAACTCGTTCATTCACAACGAGTTGAGTTTCGATCATGGGGGCGCGGCACATCTGGGGTCCACATGACATCCGTGGTTGATGCGTCAACGCCTGTGGCCCCGTTGCTACAAATGTCCCAGGTTGCAGGAATGCAACAGTGTGATTTTGCGGCTGGGGTCAGAGCCTGGGCGCACGAGGCTGGGGTCGCACCCCCTCACCGATTTACCCGTCGCGGTAGGGCGAATCGCCCTTCTTTGGCGCTATTCCTATGGGCTGCTTGGCAGTGCTTGGCGCCGAGCTTTTCGAACCCTTGGCCAGTGCTGCAACAAAATCTGCGGCCAGCACCTCTACCTGCCAACGCCGCAGTTCTGAAACGGTTGCGACCTCTTCAATAGATAAAGGGTTGCGCCTGGCTACCGCTTCCATGCGATCACGCGAACACAGGACGCCCGGATCGAGATCAAGGCGAACAGCGGCCGCATCGCGGACCGTCTTAAGGAGCGCCACCCGCTCGTCGAAATCCGGATCTTTGTCCCAGCGCGTACTTTTCGGAAAACGCGGGAGTTCGCTGTCGATAACCGCATCGCCATGCTTGACGGCATCAAGCGCCTCTGCCGCGCGCACGTCCGACATGCCGCGGGGGAAACCCTTCACGCCAAACAAGGCCTCGCGTGTAGCGGGAGCAACACGGGCAAGATCGAGCAGCACCTCATTGCCGGCCACGCGAAAAACCGCGCGGTCGAGCTCGGCAGCAATCGCGTCGCGCCATTTCACAAGTTCCCGAAGCCTGGCCAACTCGCGGCGGGTGAGATCGCGCGCGCCCTTGAGTCGCAGGAAACCCGTGTCCTCGGCCTCAGGGGTCCATTGGGTACCCTCGGCGCGGTCGAACTCCTCCTGCGCCCAGTGCATTCGCCCCTTCGCTTCCAACTGGTCCCGCAGGCGTTCGCGAAGAGGCAGTAGATACCGCGTGTCCTGCGCCGCATAATCCAGCATGTCGGCCGTGAGCGGACGCATGCTCCAGTCGGCACGCTGATGTTTCTTGTCCAGCTTGACCCCGAAATACAGCTCAAGCAGTGCTGCCAACCCAAATGAGCGCAGCCCCAGCAATTGCGCGGCCACTCTCGTGTCGAACAGGTGCGTCACCTTCCAGCCGTAGTCCTGGTGCAGGAGGCGCAGGTCGTAGTCTGCGTCGTGCAGTATGACTTCGATGGATCGGTCTTCGAGCAGGGCCCCAAGCTGGGTGGGCGTCCCAATCGACAGCGGATCGATCACCGCCGAATGGTCGGCCGTTGAAAGCTGCAGCAGATAAATGCGGTCGACGAAGCGATGAAAGCTCGCTCCCTCGGTATCGATACCGATGGCCGAGATGCCGCCCAGGTCGGCCAGGAAGCGGTCGACGGCGTTAGGGGTATCGAGGTAAAGGGGCGCGGATGCGGACACGAGTTGGCGGACGGCGAACGCAAGTACGGCGCACCACCTGATGCGGCGTTAAATGCGAGATGTCGCAAAGTACACCGCGGGGGCTGAGAGGTGACCCGCAACCCGCAGGATTGTGTTTCCGTGAGTTTTGCCCCTTGCTCCCCTCCGTTCTTTTCCTGACTCTTCGGCCTTCATGTCCAATCCGCCAACCGAACCCAGCGCCCCGGCCGAAGCCCTAGCCGCGCGGACGCCAACCGAGGCCGTAGCTGCCGCCGCGTCGACAGACAGTCTGTTGCGACGGGGGTGGACGGGCGCCGACGTGTTCAGGGCCGCCACGGTGGCGCTGGCCACGTGGGTCGCCATCCTGCTGATGTGGCAGGTGTATCCACTGGTGTTTCTTGTGTTTCTGGGAACGTTATTTGGCTTGGCCGTCGCGTCCGGCGTCGATGTGCTTGAACGCTTCCATATTCGACGCGGCATTGCATCCGCCCTCATTGTGTTCTCGGTGGTTGCGGCGCTCGTTGGAACGTTGGCGTGGACGGGTCCGACGATCGTCGAACAAGGCAAAGTGCTGCAAACGCAGGTTCCCGCGGCGCTGGAGAAGTTGCAGAACTGGATTGATGACCGACGCACTGGTGTGCTGGCCTCGGTGATCAAGAGTGCTGCCGCACCGGCACCGGGAGCTCCCGCGGTTGCGCCGACGCCCGTTCCCGCTAATGAAGCGGGACGGCGCGCTGCGGCCGCGCACGCCGACTCATTGGCGTTGCCGAGTGCCGCGATCAAGAAGAAGGCCACCGACCTGATGGTTGGTGCGTCGAAATATCTGTTCTCGTTTCTCGCCAATACGCTCACCATTGTGGGTGGCGTGGTGCTGATCATCTTCCTGTCCATCTACATCGGCGCAGAACCAGAAGTGTACCGAGGATGGATACTGTCGGTGGTACCCGCGCAACATCGCGCGTACATGCGGCTTATCCTTGGCGAGATGTCAACAGTACTGCGCAAGTGGCTGGTGACCCAGATGATTGCGATGGTGGTCATTGGGCTGGCCAGTATGGCCGTATTGCTGATGATGGGTGTCAAGGCGCCCTATGCCTTGGCCATCATAGCCGGCCTGATGGAATTCGTCCCTACCATTGGACCACTCATCAGCGCAGTGCCCGCGATCCTGATGGCCTTTGTTGATTCTCCTCAATTGGCGGCGTATGTCGCGCTCGCCTATTGGGCCATTCAGTTTGTCGAGAACAATTTGCTTATTCCGTTTCTCATGCGCGGAGAAATGGATTTGCCGCCGGCCATCACCATTGTCGCGCAGGCGCTGATGACGGTGGTGTTTGGATTTACCGGTCTGATGGTCGCCGTACCGCTGACTGCGGCGGTCTTGGTGCCCGTTCGTATGATTGCCATTCGCGAAAACGCCCGCGAGAAAGCCATGGTGCGCGAAGCGCGCATCGCGAAAGCCCGGGCGGCGCTGGACAGCGCCACCGATGCGGAAGAAGTCATCGACGATGCGGACAAGGGTCCCAGTGCCGCATCGATTCGCGCAACGCGCCGAGGCAAGGTGGCCCGCCGCTCGGCGGAGTTGGGCAACATGACGGTGGAGATGGCCATTCCCAAAGCCGCCCGTCGCAAAAATGATGCGAAGGAGAAAACGACGTGAACGTGGTGTTGAACGGTGTGGAACTGGGTTACGACGATACGGGATCGGGCACCGCCGTGCTGTTCATTCACGGTTTCCCGCACGACCGGTCGTTGTGGTCGGAGCAAGCGTCGGCGCTCTCCACGCATGTGCGATGCGTAGTGCCCGATCTGCGCGGATTTGGGGAATCGTCAACCGACGGCCCGTATTCCGTCGACCAATATGCGGATGATCTCGCACAACTGCTCACGCATTTGTCTATCGAACACGCAGTAGTGTGCGGGCTTTCCATGGGCGGCTATATCGCAATGGCCATGTGGCGCCGGCATCCCCATTGCGTGCAGGCCCTGGTTTTGTGTGATACCAAGGCAGGCGCGGACACTGCGGAAGTGCGCGGCAAACGCGACGATTTAATTGCGACTACTTTGCGCGAAGGCAGCGCGAAAGTCGCAGCACTGCAGCTGCCTGGCATGGTTGGAAAAACCACGCGCGAGAAACGTCCCGACATCGTCCAGCGCGCCTATGGAATGATGGAGCGTCAACCCGTACCGGGAATTGTCGGGGCGCTCACGGCGCTGCGAGATCGACCCGACAGCCGGGCAACGCTTGCGACGGTGAGCGTACCAACGCTGGTGGTGGTGGGCGACGAAGATGTGCTGACGCCCGTCGCGGAAGCAGAGGGCATGATGGCCGCACTCGGCCCGCAGACACGCGCCAAGCTTGAAATTGTGCAGGGCGCTGGTCATGCCAGTTGTATGGAGCGTCCCGCCGCCGTGACGCACGTGTTGGCCGATTTTCTGGCCACCCTCTCGGTTCATTCCTGAA
>Ga0105048_10009177_pt1 | contig 15761 bp, 7 predicted proteins | sample MAT05_FD_78382 | JGI IMG/M metagenome (GOLD analysis project Ga0105048, IMG submission 78382) | Freshwater microbial communities from Lake Fryxell liftoff mats and glacier meltwater in Antarctica - MAT-05 | ecosystem: Environmental > Aquatic > Freshwater > Ice > Liftoff microbial mat | place...
CGGGTGTCTTGCCCGCAGCCAGCGCAGCCTTGAACCAGTCCGGGCGCTTGCCGATCCCGCCCCAGGTCTGGCCTTGATCGTTTTTGAACTTCACCTTCTTCGCGCCTGGCTTTGCGGCGGCGTTCTTGCGCGCCTTCTTCGCGGGCTTGCCCCCGACCGGTGCCGAAGACTTGCCAAGCTGGCCGGCGGCTTTACTGAGGCCGAGATCAGCCGCCGTGAGTCCGTAGCGGAGGATCGCGTCTTTCATTTTGGCGATGACCTCGGCCACCTCCTTCTTGCGCATGGCACCGGCCTGAGCTTGCAGAGCCGCAATCTGCGCGTTCAATGCCGCCAGGGTCGGACCACTCTTGCTTGTTGCCATGTGTTGTCTTTCAGGCGCTCGTTCGGGAGAGCAGAAGGATAGGTCAACGGCAGGTGACTTGGACAGAAGCAATGTGTCTGAAACAGCCATGCCGGCCGCATCGCTGCGTCAGCCTCAAGACGATCTGTCGTCAACGGCGCTCAGCTCATCGCGCACCAAACCATTGGGCTTCGGCAACCGAATGCGCAAGTGCCAGCTACCCGTTGCCCGTTGACAGTTGCCAGTTACGGCGCGGCTAAGTCGATCGCATCTTCAAGGCTGCGTCGTACTCGACGTCAAAGTCGGCCCCGGTTTCCATAGCTGGGTCGATCTGGCGAAACGCCGTGAACATGATCGCCAGCAGGTGCAGCCCTGAAAACCTTCCTGGCAGCGCCTTCAGCGTGTACTTTTCGTCAGAATCGTTGATGTCCAAACCGTTGCTGCCAAGCACCGCGATGACCACGGCCGGCAGATCCTGGATGCACTCGTCGCCGAGGAAGCGCGGGTGCACGATTTCGCCTTGCAGCTTGTGCAGCGCATGCTGCCGCAACGAGGTGCACCCTCGCGTTGGATCGCTCTCTTACCTGATCTGCTGAGCGTTGTTGAGCCGCCGTGACATCTGGCAGTAACACGTTTACTACTCTTTGCCTATGACAGGCGTGCGTCAGAGACCCTTCTTAGACAGGCTGCAATGGGCTAATTCGGACCGCAGTCATAGTTTTACTACTTGTTTGAAACAACATTACTACACTTCACGGTCGCCAAGGGCGATTTCGACCTCGTCGCGTGGGCCCAGCAGCTGTTCGCTTCGCCAGCGAGGACAAGGCGTCGGCGTTGGGGGTGGGAGGGGCGCCGGGCTTGACGGCAACGCACGAAAGTCCGATGCCACTTGCCTGACTTCGAGTGCGACTAGGTCGCATTTTCGAGTACGGAGGAATCCAAGTGCCTGCGCCGTATGGCAAGGGGTGTCTCGTCGCCCACCCAGGCTAGGGCGCCCGCGTAGCCTATGCCCGGCACGAAGTCACGGACCCAGGCCTTGGGCAAAACGGCCAGCGAGTGCGTGATGCCCAGGCCATGCGCCTTAAGCACGGCTTCCTTGCGTGTCCACAGTCGAAAGAAGGCCGGAAGCGGTTCGGCTGAGCGGGCCAGTGTCGCGGCTTCGGCGGGCGCAAAGTGCACGCCAGCGATGGCCCTCGCGTCGACGGCTCTCAGCACTTCAATGTCGACACCGACTGGATGCCGCGTCGAAATCACCAGGGCCAGCCGATCGGCCGTGTGCGACAAGTTGAAGTGGATGCCGTCAAGCAGAGGTTTGCCTCCCGCTGAGTAGTGGAACTCGAGCCCGTCCGGGTCTCGACCCAGACGGGCGCCTAGCGCGCGGCGCAGAAAAGCCCGCGCCAGCATGAATCGATGGCGCAAGAGTGGGTCGCGCAGGCGGTCGGCGCGCACCTTTTCGTCGGCGGACAGCAACGCAAAGGCCGCTTCGGCAGGGCCCTGCAGCCGATCAAGCAGCAGTTCCATCGTCCGTGGCGGGCGGCGCGCGGCGTGGAATGGGCTGGCTGTCCAATGCCGGCGCGGCCTGGCGCAATGCCTTTTCGATGCAGCCGGCCAGCCCCGCTACCGTGGGTTGTTCGAATACGCTGCGCAGCTCGAAGCCGATTGGCCATTCCTGCCGTATCAGCGACCCCAACTGCGTTGCCAGCAGCGAATGGCCCCCGAGGTGGGCGAAGAAGTCATCGTCCACGCCGTACGGCTGTGCGCCCAGCACCTGTGCGTAGAGTTCCATCAAACGTTGTTCGACCGCGGTCCGCGGCGCCAGCGCAGGGCGGCGCGGGGCAGCGGCTTCGGCTGGCAACTGCAGCGCCCCGCGATCGACCTTGCCCGCCGGCGTGCGCGGAAGCTCGTCGCAGACGACCACTCGCGCCGGCAGCAGCGTCGCGGGCAGTCTTTGCGTCAGGGCGTTGCGCACTTCGTCGGCGTCCAGCGCCACGCCGTCGTTTGGAACAACAAAAGCCACCAGTGCCGCTTCGCGCTGGGGCCAGCGCTCACGCCACAGTGCCAGCAGCCGCTCGTGCTCGGGGCTCATTTGACGGCGGCCACCACGGCCATCGAGTCGGCCCACCAGTACTGGCAGTCGGGTGGCGGCTTCAGGTTGCGCACGATGCTGACCGAGAACGACGAGAAGTGCGCTAGCAGCAGCCGTTGGTGGCGACGCGAAAGAGAGTCGATTTCATTGGTGTAGTAGGTGAAGAAGCCGCCTGGGCGCAGCAGTGCGCAGGCCGTGGCAAAAAAGCCGGCGGCAAAGTTAGGTGACAGCGCTACCTCGCTGGTGAACTCGTCCTCGGTTGTTGGGTAGGTGTCGAACAACACGCCGTCGAACGACGCAGGTTCGAAGGCCCAGTCCTGCCAACGGCTAGCCACTACCCGGATATCGGGCGCTGGGTCGGGCTGCAGTCGCAAGCGCTGGCGCCAAGTCTGAAGCCTGCCCAGCACGTCGGCGTGGCACTCGACGATGGTGTGCGAACGCGGCTTCAGGTCCTGCAAGAAGCCGGCCGACAGCCCCATGCCGAAGCCGATCTCGGCTATGTCGCCCCCCGATCCGGCGGCGGCACCCGCCAAAGCCTGCATCAGCGGCGCTTCCCAGTCCTGCATCACTTGCTGGCCATCGATCAGCAACTGCTCGGCGCTGTAGACCGCGGGCCGCGTCGACCAGTCGCCGGCCATCGCGGGGCGCGCGGCGCCGGCCACGTAGCCTTGGGCCAGGGACTGCAGCGCGGCCAGGTCGTCCACCGCTTCGTCCAGCGTGCGGCGCAACAACCAGTTGCGCTGGGCCGGGCGCGGCGTGTCCAGGAAGCCCTGGCTGCGGATGTCGAGATAGAGGTCGAAGTCAGGGGTGTTGCGCCACATCGTCGTGCTCCTAAGTCCTTGCTCGCCGGTCTCGAACCGGTACAGGAAGTCGGCCTCCTGGGCCGTCAGCTGGTCCAGCCGCCACTGCATGCGGGCCGCGGCCGACGCGGGCACCGCCGGCAGCTGCAGCGGTATGACCACAGCCTCGCGTACGCCCGGGTGTGCGGCCAGCGCTCCTTCGATCTCGGCGGGCTCGATGCGGGTGCCACGCAGCTTGAGCTGACTGTCCAGTCGGCCCATGTACTGCAGCTGGCCGTCGGCCAGAAACCGTACACGGTCGCCGGTGGCGTACAGCCGGCCCACGCCATGCGGGTTGGGTACGAAGCGCTGGCGTGTGAGCTCGGGCTCATTTAGGTAACCGCGGGCCAGCCCTGCACCGCCCAGGTAGAGCTGACCCTGCATGCCCACCGGCACCGGCTGCAGCGCAGAGTCCAGCACGTAGGCCAGAGTGCCAGACAGCGGCTGGCCGATGGGTGGATCTGCCGTCATATCGGCATCATCCGGCCGCACCCAGGCGCACGCGGTAATGGTGGCTTCTGATGGGCCGTAGGCGTTGACAAGCTGGACATCGGGCAGGACCTGCAACAGGCGCTGCGCCAGCGCCGCGGGCAGTGCCTCGCCGCCGCAGATCACAAGGCGCAGCGACGTGCACGCGTCGAACCCGGGCTGTGCCAGCAGTACCGCCAGCTGCGACGGCACCACGTCGATTACGCTCACCCGATGTGCCTGCAGGGTCTGCACCAGGCTCTCGGCGTCGCGGCCGCGATCGGCTGCCAGCACCAGCGCGGCACCGCAGGCCAGACCGGCCAGCAGCTCGGACAATGCGGCGTCAAAGCCGAAGCCGTACTTCTGCAGCACCACGTCGATCGGCGCGATGCCTGCCTGTTGCCGCAACCAGCGCAACTGCAGTGCTAGGCCGCCATGCTCGATCAGCACGCCCTTGGGCTTGCCGGTCGAGCCCGAGGTGTAGATCACCGCAGCCAGGCGATCGGGCGGGATGTGGCGGGGCGCGGGCATGGGCTCAGCCGCCGCCATCGCCGCGCGCCACGAGCCGCCGTCGTCCAGCACCACGGCTGGCCGCAGCTCGTCGAGCAGCGCGGACACCCGTGTAGCCGGTGTGTCGGGATCGATGTGCACGAAGGCCGCACCGGCGCGCCATGCGGCCAGCACGGCTATCAGCGTTTCCAGTGGGTCGGACAACAGCAGTGCTACCACGCTGTCGCCCACCGCGCCTTGTGCTCGCAGCACGCACGCCAGGCGGCCACAGAGCTCGTCGAGCTCGGTGCGCTGCAGCGTGCCGCGCGGGCTGTGCACCATGAAGGGCGGGCCGTCGGCGCTGAAAACCCAGACAGGGGGCGGTGGCTCGGCCTGTCCGGCCCATTCGAACAGCAGGCGTTGGCGTTCGGCCGGCTCGACCAGCGGCAGCGTGCCAAGGGCGGCATCGGGTTGCGAACACAGTCGGTCGAGCAGGCGCTCCCACTGGCTCAGCAGCCGCTCGATGCTGCTGTCATCGAACAGATCGCGGCTGTATTCGAAGCGGCAGAGCAGGCCTTCGCCGCCTTCGAAAAGGTCAAGCGCCAGATCGACATTGGTCTGCGTGCGTTCGTAGCCCACCTCATCCAGAACTGCACTCGTGCGGGCGCCGCCCTGACGCGACCGCAGGAATTGCACCGTGGCCTGGTACAGCGGATTGCGCCGCAGGTCGCGCGCCGGCCGCAGATGCTGCACCAGGCGCGCAAACGGCAGCTGTTGCGCCGAATAAGCGTCCACCGTCGACTGCCGGGTGGCTGCCAGCAACTGCCTGAAGCCGCACGCCGGATCGACTCGCACGCGCAGCAGTACGGTGTTGAGGAAGAAGCCGACCAAGCCCTCGACCTCGGGCGTGTCGCGGTGCGACACTGGAGTGCCGAAGATCAGATCGTCCTGTCCCGTGCAGCGATGTAGCAAGACGGCGTAGGCGGACAGCAGGGCCTGGAACGGGGTGACACCTTCGCGCCGGGCCAGTTCGTCCAGCCGCGTGCGCAGCGCCGGCGCCAGCAGTCGCGCGCGTACGCCTGCGAGGTGTGAGATGACCTCGGGCCTCCCGCGGTCGGTTGGCAGCTGAAGGGTGGGGGCTCCGTGCAGGTAGCGCGTCCAGTGGGACAGCAGCTCGTCGGTGCTGGGGCCGTCCAGTCGCGTTCGCTGCCAGCGGGCGAAGTCCTTGAACTGAACGGGCAAGGGTGGCAGCGGCACCGCGCCACCTCGGGCCAGGGCGGCGCAGGCCGTGTCGAGTTCGTGCATTAGCAGCTCGATGGACCAACCGTCGGCGACGATGTGATGCAGCGTCAGCACCTGCAGCCAACGCTGCGGCACGCGCAGCAGGGCCACGCGCAGCAAAGGGCCGCGGGCCAGGTCGAAGGGCGTCTCGGCTTGCTGTTGCGCGATGCGCGCCGACTCGGCGCGGCGTGCTTCGTTGCTAAGGTCACGCAGTTCGTGTTCGGTCACCACGACGTCGCCCGGCGGGTCGATCACCTGCAGCGGCTGCCCGTCGCGCTCGACGAAGCGGGTGCGCAATACCTCGTGGCGCGCAACCACCCACCTCCAGGCGGCGCGGTAGGCGGCGAGGTTCAGGCTGTCCGGCAGCGCCAGGTGCAGGTGCAGGTGGTACGAGACATCGTCGGGTTCAAGTTGCTGCAGGAACCACAGTCGTTCCTGCTCGTACGAAGCCGGTGCTTCGCTGCCGCTGCCGGCGCTGATGCGCGCCGGCGCGGACATCTGTTCGAGCAGTCGGCGCCGTTCCGGCGACAGGTTCGCCAGCCGTTGCGCTAGGCTCACGGCTCGGCCTCGCGCTGCAGCAGGGCCTCGATCGCGCTGTCGGGCATGGCTTCGATTTGGTCGAGCAGCTTGGCCATGCCGTCGTCGAGCGTGCTCTGCAGGGTTGATTCGAGCGCACGGTCGAGCGCAGCGACCGTTGGGTGATCGAAAAGCATGCGCACCGGGATGTCGCAGCCCAGGGCCTGGCGCAGGCGCGATACCACCTGGATCGCTAGCAGCGAATGCCCGCCCAGCTCAAAGAAATTGTCCTCGGCACCCACCTTGTCCAGGCCAAGCAACTCGCGCCAAGTGTCAGCGATCATTCTGGGCCGGCCCGGCGCTGGGGCCACGAAATCGGTGCTCAGATCTGGCCTTTCATGGCCTCCGTGGGCGGCCGCGACCGGAACATGCGCGGCAGTCGCCGTACCGCCGCCCTGCACCCAGCGCTGCAGGCGCGGGCCGAGCGCGTCCACGGCGACGAGCACATGGTTCAGGTCAACGGCGGCCAGCACGCGCTCGAGCACGTCGATGCCTTCGGCGGCGTGGATCACGCCATCCCCGGCGCCGGCCTCAAAGCCCCAGCCGTCCCAGTCTATCGTCAGCCAGCGGGTCGACCCAGCGGCCTGTGCTGCGATCCAGGCATCGAGCATGGCGTTGGCAGCCGCATAGGCGGCGAAGCCCACGCCGCCGAGCGCGGTTGAGATCGATGACATCGCGCAGAAGAAGTCCGGAGGATCGTCGCGCAGTGCTTGCGCCAGCGCCGCAGCGCCGCGGTGCTTGGCAGCTGCGTGCGGCTGCAGCGCGTGGGCAGACAGCCGGCCGAAGTCGTCAAAGTGCTGCGAGTCGGTCAAGCCGGCCGCGTGGAACACCCCGGCGACGCGCCCGCCCAGGCAGCGCGCCAACGCCACGATGCGTGCTGCCTGCTCGGGCGTTGAGACATCGGCCGCGCACAACTGCACCTCGGCGCCGAGTGCCTTCAAGGCGTCGATCGCGTGGCGCTGGGCGCCGCCGTCGGCCACAGCCGTGCGGCCCACCAGCACGATGGCGCGGGCGCCTCGCCGTGCCAGCAGATCGGCGATCAGCATGCCGATGCGGCCGAGCCCACCGGTAACGATGTAGCAACCCTTCAGCGGCGTTGCAAGCAGTGCCGGCACCGGCGCCAGTGGCGTCGGCTCGAAGCTCAAACACCAGCGCTGTGCGCCGCGCTGCGCCAGCCAGGGCGGCATGTCGGCGGCCAGTGCTTCGGCGATCAACGATTGGCCCTCGCCGGCAAGCAGCAACTGCAAGGCGGCGCCATCCAGATCGACAGCCTGGCAGCGCAGCTGGGGATACTCCTGCGGCGCCACCATCAGCGGGCCGAGCAGGCCGGCTGCTTCAACATTCAGCGGCGGATCGGCGGTCGTCACGGTAAAGAGCCGCGATGTCAGGAACAGCACGCGCGCCGGGTCGGGGCGCCTCGCCAGGACTTGCAGCAGCGCGAGCCCCTGCTCGAATGCTGACGCGCCCTCGGACGGCGCCTGCAGCCCTTGCAGCGAGATGACGATCAGCGCTCCTGCCTGCAGCCGCTCGATTCCGACCGCGTCGGACAGCATCAGCACGCGCTGGCCAGTGTCGGCCAGGGCCTGAGCCAGCGCCTGCGCGGTTTCCGCGTCACCGCCCACCAGCACCCAGCCGCAGTCGGCAGCCTGGGTGTTGACGGGGTCAGGAGGCGGGAGCGGCGCCAACCGTATCCAGCGTGGACGGTACAGCCAGTCTTCGATCGGAAGGCGCGCTGAGGGTGCCGCGGGGCCGGCAGCGGCGGTGTCGGCGCCGGGGGCGTCGATCCAGTAGCGCTGACGCTCGAAGGGATAGCTTGGCAGCGACACGCGGCGCCTGGGCTGCGGGCCAGCCACGGCCTGCCAGTCTACCGAGCTGCCGCTGATCCACAGCCGGCCCAGTGTTTGCATCAGGAAATCGTAATCGTCGCCGCCGTCCTGCGAATGGCGACACGAACTCAGCACGGGCCGGTGGGCGCTGCGCGCACCATGCTGGCGGGCCAGATTCGTCAGCGTTGTGCCCGGGCCCACCTCGAGCAGCCGGGCCCGCGTTTCGCGCAGCAGCAGGGCCAGGCCGTCAGCAAAGCGCACCGGGGCGCGCAGGTGGCTCGCCCAATAGGCGGGGCTGGTCGCTTCGTCGGCCATCAGCCAGCGACCACTGACATTCGAGATGCAGGGGATCTGCGGGGCGTTCAGGCGCATGCGTTGCAGGACCAGCCGAATAGGTTCCACCGCCGCGTCGACAAGTCGCGAGTGGAAGGCGTGCGAGGTCTGGAGCACCTGCACCGCCTCGCCTTCACGCTCCAGCAGGACGCGCGCCTCGTCGATCGCCTCAGACGGGCCCGCCAGCACGCAGGAAGACGGGCCGTTGATCGCGGCGATGTCCAGTTGCTGCGCGAAGCGCTCGCGCAGCGCGGTCTCGGGCAACGACGCAGCGAGCATCGCCCCGGGAGGCGTCGATGCCAGGATGCGCCCGCGCTCGGCCATCAGCCACAACGCGTCTTCAAGCGAGAACACGCCCGCCAGGCAGGCGGCCGTGTATTCACCCACGCTATGCCCGAGCAGGGCGACCGGCTTCAAGCCCCAGTGCATCCACAGCCGGCCCAACGCGTAGCTGACCGCGAACACCGCCGGCTGTGTGATCTGGGTGTGGCGCAACGTGTCGGCAGCCTTGTCGTCGTGAAGCAGCGCGACGAGATCCACGCCGAGCAGTGGTCGCAACACGTCCGCGCAGGCGCCCAGCGTTTCCCGGAACAGGGGGACGTCGCGGTACAGACCGCGCGCCATGCCCACGTGCTGCGCGCCTTGCCCTGGCAGCAGGAAGGCCACGCCGTCAAGCTCGTCGTCGCGCTGACCGGTGTAGAGCTGTCGCGCATCCGGCGAGCGCAAACGCCGCACGGCTTCGGCAGTGCCGGGCCCGGGCGACAGCAGCACGCGGCGGTGCGCGAACTCGCTGCGGCCCAGTTGCAACGTGTGGGCCACGTCGGCCAGCGACAGGTCCGGGTGTTCCGCCAGACGGTCCACAATGCGCTGTGTGGACTGGTCCAGCGCGGCGCCCGAGCGTGCCGACAAGGGCAGCAACTGCGTCAGCCGCGACGCTGCTGCCGCCGGTAACTGCGCTGGTGCTTCTTCGAGCACCACGTGCGCATTGGTGCCGCCGATGCCGAAGCTGCTGACCGCGGCGCGCCGCACACCGCAGTCGGGCTGCCAGTCGCGCAGGCTGGTGTTGACGAAGAAGGGGCTGCTGTCCAGGTTGAGCTTGGGATTGGGCGCGCTGTAGTGCAGGCTGGGCGGGATTTGCCGCTGCTGCAGCGCCAGCACGCACTTGATGAGCCCGGCGGCACCGGCCGCAGCGTCCATGTGGCCCATATTGGACTTAAGCGAGCCAAGCGCACAGTAACGCCGCCGCGTGGCGCGCCGCCAGGCCTGGGTGAGCGCAGCCAGCTCGATCGGGTCGCCCAGCGGCGTAGCCGTGCCGTGCGCCTCCATCATCGTTATGGTGTCTGGATGGACACCGGCCATCGCCAAGGCGGCGGCTATTGCACTGGCCTGGCCGTCGACGCTGGGCGCGGTGTAGCCCACCTTCGACGAGCCGTCGTTGTTGAGGCCGAAGCCGCGGATCACCGCACGTATCGGGTCGCCGTCGGCCAGGGCGTCGGCCAGGCGCTTGAGCACCAGCACCGCACAGCCGTTGCCGCCCACCGTGCCCATGGCCTCGGCGTCGAAGGGCCGGCAATGCCCGTCGGGTGACGAGATGCCACCGGGCTCGTACAGATAGCCATGCCGCATCGGCACGGCCAGCGATACGCCACCGGCCAGCGCAACGTCGCACTGATAGTCCAGCAGGCTTTGCGCCGCAAGACAGGTGGTCACCAGCGAGGTGCTGCACGCCGTACCCACGCTGAGCGCCGGACCGCGCAGGTTCAGCTTGTAGGCCACCCGCGTGGCTAGGTGGTCCTTGTCGTTGCTGATGAGGATCTGGAAGTCGTTCACCAGCCCGGCCAGTGCGGGGTTGTTGTACAGGTGGAAGGCGTAGGTGCTCATGCTGGCACCGGCAAACACGCCCACCGGCACCACCTGGCGGTCGGGCACGCGGCCGCTGTCTTCCAGCGCCTCCCAGGCGCATTCGAGGAACAGGCGCTGCTGCGGGTCCAGCACCTCGGCGTCGCGCGGGTTGAAGCCGAAGAAACGCGCGTCGAACCATTCAATGTCTTCCACCAGACCGTTGGCTCGCACATAAGCCGGGTGTTGCAGCATCTCGGCCGTCACGCCGCTGTCTATCAGCTCCTGTTCCGTGAAGCGGGTGATGCAATCTTGCCCGTCGCGAAGTCGCTGCCAGAACTCGGCCACGTTGCGGCACTGCGGGAAGCGGCCAGCGACACCGATGACGGCAATGCCTTCGCTCGAATCCGTCATCGGCAACCTTCAGGGGCGCGCTGCGGCATGCGTTGCGCACGCGCCTGTCGCTGCCTTTCGGCGCGGGCGTCCACAGCGTCGAGTAGGTCGTCGGCGGCCGTGCCCGCGGCGGCATCGGGCAGGCGCAGATGCGCGGCCAACGCTTCCACGGTGGGGAAGCGGAAAAGCTCCACCATCGCCAGCGACCGGCCCAGCAGCGACTGCAGGCGACTGTGCACCTGCACCAGCAGCAGCGAATGGCCGCCCAAGTCGAAGAAGTTGTCATGCAGGCCGACCTGCTCCACGTGCAGCAGCTCGCACCACACCGCAGCGATCAGGCGCTCCATCTCCGACTGCGGCTCGGCAAAGGGCGCATCGCATCGCCAGTCGTCGCCCTCGGGACGCGGCAGTGCCTGTCGGTCGACCTTGCCGCTGGGCATCATGGGCAGGGTCTCAAGGCCGATCACCAGCGCAGGCACCATGTAATCGGGTAACTGCTGCTGCAGGTAGCGCCGCACGTCCTGTGCGCCCTGGCCACGGTCCAATGCGGCATACCCGCACAGACGCTTGTCATCGCCTTCCTGCTGCAACACAACGCAGGCGTCGCGTACCAGCGGGTGGCGCCTCATCACCGATTCGATCTCGCCCAGTTCGACCCGGAAACCGCGCAGTTTGACCTGGTGGTCACTCCGGCCGATGAAATCGATCACGCCGTCAGCGCGCCAGCGGACTTGGTCGCCGGTACGGTACAGACGACGCGGCGAATTGGCCGGCTCGAAAGGGTTGGGGACGAAGCGCGCGGCGGTGAGCTCGGGATCGTTCAGATAGCCGCTGGCCACGCCGTCGCCGCCGATGTAGAGCTCGCCCGGCACTCCGATCGGCGCCAGCTGGCCTTCGGCATCCAGCACATAGAGCTGGGCGTTGGCCAGCGGCGCTCCGATGGGGATGCGTGCACCCAGCCGCTGACCCGACTGCATGCGATGACAGGCCGCAAAGGTGGTTGTCTCGGTGGGGCCGTAGGCATTGATCAGCGTGCAACCGGGCAGTTCGTCCAACGCACGTTGGCAATGGCCGGGCGCCAGCACGTCGCCGCCTGCCAGCAACTGACGAACGCGCCATAAGGCGCCCAGCTGTGCGTCGACCATCTGGTGAAACAAGCTGGCGGCGAGCCATAACGTCGTAACCCCGCCGCGCTCGATGCACGCTGCAAGCTCTTCGAGCGACGGCTGGCCGGGCGGAACGATCTCCAGCCGCGCGCCGTTGAGCAAGGCGCCCCATATCTCGAAGGTGGAGGCGTCGAACTGAAGCGGGGCGAACATCAGCATCGCCTCGTCGGGTCCGAAGTGGCAGTAGTTGGTGTCGCGCACCAGGCGCACCACATTGCGGTGGCTTACGCAGACACCCTTGGGCTGCCCGGTCGATCCTGATGTGTAGAGCACATAGGCCAGCGATTCGGGGCCGACCGGCACCTGGGGTGCGTGATCGGCCGCCGGCCATTCGAGTCGGTCCAGCAGGAGCGGCGACTGGGCCAGCACGGCCGCTGCGCAGTCACTTCGCGACAGCACTAGGCGCGGCGACGCGTCGGCCGCCAGGCGATCCAGGCGCGCGGCGGGATAGCTCGGATCCAGAGGCAGGTAGGCGCCACCAGCCTGCAGGATCGCCAGTAGCGATACCACCATGTCGATGCCGCGCGGCAGGCTCAGGCCCACCGTGTCGCCGGGCCGAAGGCCGTGCGCCAGCAGCGCGTGCGCCAGTCGGTGGCTGCGTTGCGCCAGCTCGCGGTAGCTCAGCTGCCCTTCGACTCCGTTCAAAGCAATGGCTTCGGGCGAATGGGCGACCTGCTGCTCGAACAGGGTGACGATGGTCTGGTCGCGCGGAAAGTCGGTGTGCGTGCGTGTCCAGCCGGTCAAAAGCAGCGAGCGTTCGGCCGGCGGCAGGATGGGCAGCCGAGCCACCGGCACGTCAGGGCTGGCAGCAATGCTTTGCAGCAGCGTCTGCCAGTGGCTCATGAAGCGAGCGATAGTGTCGTCGGCAAACAGGTCGGTGCTGTACTCGACGATGGCCGAGATGCCGCCCTGGTCCTCGGCCAGGTACAGCGTCAGGTCGAACTTCGAGCTGCCATAAGACACCGTCCCGTCGCTGCGTGCGCTGCCCTGGTACGACGATGCCGGCACGGCGCCGTTGCGCTGGCCGATGCTGTTCTGCAGCACGAACATCACCTGGAAGAGCGGGTTGCGACCGGGGTCGCGTTGGGGCTGCAAGTCTTCGACCAGCTTTTCGAAGGGCAGGTCCTGGTGCGCGTAGGCGGACAGCGCCGTCTCGCGCACCTGGCGCAGGAAGCTGCGAAACGACCCGCTGCCCTCGGGGCGCGAGCGCATCACCAATGTGTTGACGAAAAAGCCGACCAGCGTCTGCACCTCAGGCCGAGCGCGGTTGGCGATGGGCGTGCCGACTACGATGTCATCTTGTCCGGTGTAGCGCATCAGCAGCACCTGGAACGCCGCGAGCAGACCCATGAAGAGCGTCGAATCCTCCTTTCGGCACAGGCGGCGTAGGGCTTCGGCGACGTTCGGCGGCGTGCTGGCGCTCTGAAAACCGCCGCGGTAGCTGGGCAGGCTCGGCCGCGGGTAGTCGGTGGGCAAGTTCAGCGGGCTGTGGCCGGAGAGCTGTTGGCGCCAGTAGCCCAGCTGACCGGCCAGTTCGACATCTGTCAGCGTCTGGCGCTGCCAGACGGCGAAGTCGGCGTACTGGATCGGCAGTTCGGGCAGCGGCGACGTCTGCCCCTGCACGAACGCGTCGTACAGTACACCGATCTCCTGCATCAGCAGGTCCATCGACCAGCCATCGGTGACGATGTGATGAAGCGTGAGGTAGAGCACCCTCACATCGTCGGCCAGGCGGACGAGGGTGGTGCGCAAAAGCGGCCCGTGCCGCAGATCAAAGGGGCGACGGGCATCCTCGCTTGCCAGGCGCTCGGCCGCTTCGTCGCGGTTTTCCAGCGGCAGCTCCCGCAGGTCGACGCCGCTCAGCGGCAGGTCCATCTGGGCCTGGATCACCTGCACCGGCTGGCCACCGATATCTCTGAAGGTCGTCCGAAGTACTTCGTGGCGGCGCACGATCTCGGCTATCACGCGGCGCAGCACACCGTCGTCGAGCTGCCCGTTCAGCGGGATGTCAACCTGCAAGTTGTAGAACCCGCTGTCGGGCGCCATCAGGTTCAGGAACCACAAGCGTTCCTGTGCAAATGACAGGGGCAGCGGCGGCGGTTTGGCTTCCATGGCTCAGACGCTGTGCGCGCCTTCGGGCGCTGCAACCGGCGTCGAGGACTTCCCAAGGTCTGCCGCCGCCAGATCCGCCGCCACCGCGCGCAGCACCAGCGCCGGAGTGCGGTAGAGGTAAAAGTGCGTGCCGGGGAACAGGCGCAGGCGGTAGTCGCCCCGGGTGTGCTGGCGCCAGCCGGTCAGTTCGAGCCGGCTGACGCGTTCGTCGGTCACGCCGGCCAGACCGGTGATAGGGCAATCCAGCGGCGCTTGCGTCCCGTGGTGGTAGCGCTCGACCAGCCCCAGATCGGCGCGCAGCGATGGCAGCAGCGTCTGCATCAGCTCAGGCTGGGCCAGCACTTCGGGCGGCGTGCCCTGCAGGCGCTGCAGCTCGGCTTTCAGCAGCAGGTCGGGCACGGCGTGCAGCGGTGGGCGCCGGTTAGGCAGGTGCGGCGCACGGAAGGACGACACGAAAAGGCGCCGCGGCCCCATCCGACCCAGACGGCGCAGTTCGCGTGACAGTTCGAATGCCATTAGCGCACCCATGCTGTGGCCCAACAGCGCGAAGGGCTCGTCGGGGGGCAGTGTCAGCTGCCGCACGAGATCGGCGACCAGCGCATCCAGATCGCGTGCCGCCGGCTCGGCGAAACGTCCTTCACGCCCGGGCATGGACAGGGCAGAAACCTGCAAGCCCTGTGGCGCCACCTGCGACCAGGTGCGAAACACCGACGGACCAGCCCCTGCATGCGCCAGACAAAAGAGCCGCATTGGGTGGCTTCGGTCCGCGCTTAGCCAAGTTGCGCAAGCAGCGCCACGATTTCGTGCTGCTTGCCCTGCAGGTCGGCAATCAGCGGTTCGAGTTGGCGCAAGCTGTCCTGCTGGCTGACGGCCAGCAGGACAGCCGCCTGACTGTGACTGAGAAGATCACGCAGTACGGCATCTGCCCTGGGCACTCCTGCACCCTGAACCTCCGGCGGCAGGCCGAGGTCGGTGCTGCCGGCAGCCAGCAGCTGGTGCACCGCCTGCACCCGTTGCAGGTTGCGCTCGAAAAGGCTCAGGTGTGCGCCAAGTACCAGTGCTGCAAGGCCGGCCACGTAAGGGCAGGCCATCGACGTGCCATCCCAGGCCGCATACCCTGCGGGCCCGCTGGATAGCACGGCCACGCCGGGGGCGATGAAGGCCGTCTGCGCACCCTGGTTGGAGAAGTTGGCGACGAACAGGCCGGTGTCCGCGTTGTGCCACTCGCCGATACGCAAAGCGTGCGCACTGTCGGGTGGAAATGCCCGGCTGGAACCGAAAGCAGCGACGCCCATCACGCCGTCGTGGGCTGCCGGGTAGCTGACCGTGCTGCTGTCGTTGCCAACGGCGGCAACCAGCACGATGCCCTGCTGCACGGCCTCGGCCAGTTTCATCGCCAGCTGCCCACTAGCGCTGCGTGTGCCCAGGCTCATGCTGACGACGTCCATGCCGTTGTCGATGGCCCATTGCAGGCCTTCCAGCAGGTCGCTCAGCCGGCCGCCCGGGAAGACCTTGACGCTGAACAGCTCGACATCGGGCGCCACACCCAGCACGCCGGCCTGCGCGCCGCGCCCCGCGAGGATGCCCGCGCAATGCGTACCGTGGCCTTTCTCGTCGCGCCGGAAGTCGTGCGGGTCTTCACCGTCCAGCGTGTTGAGGCCACCGGCTACGAGCAGGTCGGGGTGCTCGGCGACCCCGCTGTCGATCAGCGCCACTTTGACACCCTGACCCCGGAAGGGAAAGTCGGCATCCAGGCCCAGGAAACTGCGGCCCCACTCGGCGGCGCCGGCTGGCTGCAGCGGCGTGAGTCCGACCTTGACCGCTGCGCCCGGCGCGGGCGCAGCCACCACGCGCGACCAGTACTGCGCCGCGGGTGACACGATGAGGTACTCGATGCCGGCTTCATAGACCGTGACGCTGGCTTTGCCGTCGCGCGCCGTTTCGGCGCGGTAGGTGGCCTGACGGCCCTTCGCGAACACTGTAACGCCTGCGATCGGCTTGTCGGTTTGCGCA
>Ga0105048_10009178_pt1 | contig 15761 bp, 13 predicted proteins | sample MAT05_FD_78382 | JGI IMG/M metagenome (GOLD analysis project Ga0105048, IMG submission 78382) | Freshwater microbial communities from Lake Fryxell liftoff mats and glacier meltwater in Antarctica - MAT-05 | ecosystem: Environmental > Aquatic > Freshwater > Ice > Liftoff microbial mat | place...
ACCGCAGTTGAAACTGTTAAGTCTGATATCAATTCACCCACTGGTTATGCTAATCTAATTCTCTCCACTGCAGCTAATACCAATGGTGCTCTACTATTAGGAGATCCTCCAGGGCCATTTTTTGCTAGTAAGTTCGGTTTAGAGGAGTATCTAGCCAATACTGGGTATGGTTTAGCATTATCGTTAGGAGCAACTGTACTATTTTATAATGCTTATCTACTTAGCAATGTAGGTCTTGCACCTGAAAAGCTATTTAAAGCAAGTAGCGGGGGATTCTTAGATGCCGTGGCGATAATTATAAATACTTCTAAGATTCCTGCTGTATTGCATAAGATTGACCCAGTCAGATTCCCCGCAGCTTTTGGGCAGGGTGGGACTGAATTAACTTTTCACTTTACTGAAATTAGAGAAAACTTAAGACAGATAGTTGGAGATTTACTATTTGAAGACGAAATAGGTGATTATACTGAGACTGTAAAAAATGTTGTAAATAGGTTGAAATTGCGACTGGGTGTGATTGGGTCAACTGCAGATCAGAACCAAGCACTGAGTTATCTAACTTCGTTACGGAGCGCCTTAGGCACAGAAGCTAAAGCAGATGCTGGAGGCCATGTAGATGAATTGCAGGAAAATGTGAGCTTAAGGTTTGCAGAGATTACAAAAAGCATCGGTTTAGCACAGGGTATGGATCGAGTCATTGTAGAGGGAATGATTGAAAACAATGCCCAACAAGTGCATGCACTTATGCAGGGGATTGCTGCAGCTGTAGACGTGGATGCTGCAGTTGCAGTCGTTGGGGCCTCACCAATATTTGCTGGAATCTTACATATACCAGCTGCCCGAGAAGAGGTAAAACGCATGATTGCGAATTTCATGCACCAGAGAAACTCTGCCCATGAAGACCATAATGGCGCTTCTCATGCAGCTAAAGACGTGCGTAATGCTCTATTTACGCAATTATTTGCCGTGGGTTCGTTACAGACAATTACAAAGAAGATATTAGGACTAGATGATCCAGATCTACTAATGACTCCGCAGAAAGTGCAAGTATTAATTGGGGCTGTCTTAGGCTCAGTAGCCGCAGTTTCATCTATTGCGGATAATGTAGCTGCCATGTTGTTTGGTATTGATGTGCTCGAGAAGGTCTCACAGAAGGCTGTAGGCAATACTGTTTATGAAGCCAACCCAGAGATTGGGAGCACTGCTCGCCGCTGGGCATTTTTGATGTCTGTTCTAGCTGGATCACTATCCAAGATTGGTAATGGGGCGAATATGGCCATCGAACTCTTGGAAGCGATTCTTAGAAACGATGAAAGTGATGTACTCAATATAATTAATGAACATAATAGGCTGGGCAGATCATTTGCTAATGTTTACTCAGTGGTGCAGGTTTTGGCAGCTTTTGGAGGAGGATATTTAGAAATTAACGGTGTCTTAGCTAAGTATATGGGTGAGGAGCATTAAGAATTCTTAGGGTGCTGCCAGCTAGTTTGGACTACTGGCAGCACTTGACTATAAGAAACTGTTTGAAGACTTCTATTTCCCCCCCCCATTCTTTCATTATCTATACTGATATATATCCGGATACTTAACTGCTTTATACTCTTGTTGATCTTTAGCTTACTAGGCGGGTAATACCGCTGTAGTGAGTATCTTTGTAAATAGAGGACTGGTCAATAAGCTACAGAGATTTGTCAAAGATTGAGTTGCAATTGTCAAACAGCTAGGCTAAAGTGGCTCTGTATTATTTATTTCTTCAAGCGATGAAGCAGTTTTTGTCAAAGATTACTTTACTAAATGCCTCGGTCCTTACTATCCTCACTTTTGTGATCGGTTCCTTAATCGGTGGCACAGTGTTGTGGCTCACTGAGCAGGATAGAGAGGTAGTGGCGCGCGTACCTTATACAGCGCTAGTCACAGTCACACCCAATGTTGTTGATACCAACCCTCTAACCGGTGAATATGCCTCAGTAGAAAGACATACCTTTACCAAAGAGGCTAGATATCAAGGTGAGAGATTTGTCGATACCTGGTTCACGGCTGTCTCGGCTCTATGCGTGACGGGATTGACCTCCACAGATTTCTCACAATTCACACCTGCTGGTCAAGTGACGGTGATGGTGTTGATTCAAATGGGAGGGCTGGGTATTATCGTATTTACCAGTATATTTGCAATTGCAGTGTTTAGGGGACTATCAGAGCGGACACCTATGCGCAGGCTGTTAGGATCAGTGTTAAATTCTGAGCAGCATGATGTTTCAGATATGCTCAAGTATGTATTTTTATATACATTCGTATTTGAGTTTGTGGGATTTTTGATAATGGGCGTGCATCTGCAATGGTTTGCTGACCCTAGTTTGTTACAGGGGACAAACCCTTGGTGGTGGTCATTATTCCACTCAATATCAGCCTTCAATAACGCCGGTTTTGGATTGCTGAACAATAATCTAATGAGTTTCGTCACAGATCCAGTTATCAACTTCACAATTGCAGCATTGATCATCCTAGGTGGTTTGGGCTATCCAGTATTGATTGCCATCTACTTCTGGCTCAGAACTAGAGTGTTCAGATTTAGATTGACTCAAACTCGCATCGATAATCTGCGCCGTGATCTATCAGGAGTGGCCTCGCTGGTCCAGGTGAGAGTAGCGTTGATAGGTACAGTGCTACTGTTGGTGGTGGGCACTGTGATCCCATTTTTGATTGAATACAGCAATCCGATAGAAATGCAATACACTTTTGGAGAAAAACTATTGATCAATTTTTTCCAGAGTGTGTCTACAAGAACCGCTGGGTTTAATACGGTAGACATAGGTGTATTGCACATTTCTACTATTTTTCTTTATATGATACTAATGTTTATTGGTGCCAATCCTGCGGGGACCGCTGGTGGTATTAAGATCCCTACAGTGGCAGTTCTATACGGCTATGTGAAGGATTGGTTCGCCGCGCCAAGACAGCCAGTGACGCTGGTAGGTAGGTCAATTAGCAAGTTCGCTGTCTCGCATGCCATTAGGCTGCTGTTTTTTAGTTTGATCTTTGTGGGGCTAGTGACGTTCCTGATCACGGTATTTGAGAATATATATCTGATCACACCTGACTCTTTGTTTAACTTTCAAAAAGTACTATTTGAAGTGGTGTCAGCCTTTGGTACTGTTGGTTTGACAATGGGCTTCCGGGATGGTGTGACCAGTTTTACCGCAATATTTTCTGACAGCTCTAAGATTCTAATAATTATCACCATGTTAGTTGGTAGGGTAGGTCCTTTAGCGATATTAGAAGCCCTGCCTTGGAAACGTGTACATGAAGATGCAGAACTATCTCCAGACTTCCCTAACTCTGACAAAATTCAGATCGGCTAGTTTGTAAGCATGTTTGTTGACAAGAAGTGTGTAAAGTTTGACAAAGTGTGATTGGATCTATATTATTAGACCTGAAGATATGCAAGCAAAACCGCGCACTGAATTTAGGAAATTTTTGGAAAATCGTGCCTACCGCTATGCGGCTGCACTAATACTATTTTTCTTCATCACCGCTGTTTTTGGATCTTTGTTAGGCGGGTGGATTGACAGACAGTTCTCGATTGCCCCCTGGGGGAATGTGATTACGCTGTTCATGTCTTACACTGTTTCTTGGATATTCGTGAAGTTTGTCATCTTAAAAAGACTAAACACGAAAAGATTAAATAATAATAAGTCTGAGTAATTATGTTTCAAATTGCGGGGGAACCACTAAACGTTAGCGCAACTGTTTTAGGGTATATTGGTGATTTGCCAATTACTAATACTATGACCATGGCGATGTTAGACCTAGTATTCTTTCTGATTCTGTTTATTTTAGTTAGTAGGTTTAAAGTAAGCAATCCGGGCAAATTCCAAATAGTGATTGAGCAATTATTTGAGGCAGTGACTAATCTCATCACCCAGATTATTGGTAACTCAAAGGCTGCAGCCCGGATAGTACCTTTAGTTGGTACTTTGGTATTGTTTATATTGGTTTCAAATTTGGTTATTACAATTTTACCAGTGCTGACTGGCTTTACCTACGAGGGTGAACCGTTATTCCGCAGTCATACTAATGATTTTAACACCACCGTAGCACTAGCTTTCGGGATGATTGTTTTGGTGCAAATCTATAGCATTCGCAAGAACAACATCTTCAAACACATTTTTAGATACATTCAAATCCCACAAGTTATTAAAGGCTTTCGAGGAGGAATTGGTAGTGGGTTTATCGCATTGATCAATGCCTTTACAGGTATTTTGGATATTGTTTCCGAACTAGCTAGAGTAGTATCTTTGAGTTTGAGGTTATTTGGCAATATGTTCGCAGGAGAATTGCTAGTGGGCGTACTAATGACAATATTCGCGTTGTTTCTCCCAATTCCTATTATTTTATTAGCGACTTTATCTGGGGTAATCCAAGCCATTGTGTTTGGGTCGTTGGTGGCATCGTATTATGGAGGAGTGATCGGGGATGAAGGAAATGAAGAATTGAAATCATAGCGTAATTATAATTAGTTCAATATATTTAATTTATTTTAATTTATCAAAAGTATTATGGATCCAGAATCAGCAAGACTATTTGCCAAAGCTTTATGTATTATCGCTATGTTGGCCACCGCTCCTGCAGAAGGTTATTTAGCAGCCAAGGCATTTGATGCTATCGGCAGAAATCCTAAGCTTGAGAACAGTTTGTTCAGTAAAGTGATCATTGCTATCGCTTTGGTAGAATCCACTGCAATCTACGCATTGGTAGCTTTCTTTACCTTATAGTCGAGATAGTCGAATAATTAAGGTAATTTAATTAATTTTGATAGACAGCTATGGATATTTTAGAAATTTTAGGCAGAATAGGTTTTGACTGGCGTGTATTCGTCTTCAACTTATTCAACTTTTTAGTAATTGCTCTATTGGTAAGAAGATTTTTCTTCAAGAAAATCATGGAGACTATTGCAGAAAGACAGAGGCTTATTAATGAAGGCTTACAAAATGCCGAAATGGCGAAAGCAGAACTAGCTTCTTCACAAAGAAAGGGAGAAGAGATTATCCAACAGGCAAAGTCTGAAGGTAACACTCTGGTGAAGGACTCAGTGACGAGAGCAGAAGCTGCAGCCTTGCAAATTCACTCTGAAGCTGAAGCTAAGGCCGTGCAAACACATGAAAGGGCTAAACAGCAGGCAGTACAAGAGCGTGGTCAGATGTTTAGCGATTTCAAGAAGGAAGCTGCTGATTTGGTCGTACTGGCAACTGAGAAGTTACTTAATAAAAAATCTAGTTCTAAAGCCCAGACTGAAGATGTGGAATCACTGATTCATTCAATGGAGCTGAAGAAAACAGTCTAGATCTTATAAATAATTAAGTTCTAATAATATGAGCGTATTTAAAAATTTTGCCCAGACTCTACAAAAGCAACTGGGCTATGAGCCGAAAGATTTGGAACTTATCAGTGCTGACGCGGTCAGAGAGGAGATTATTGCAGATTTGCGGGAAGTATTTGGCGATAAGATTATTATTCATCAGACAATAGATCCGACTGTAGTTGGGGGCATCAAGTTGAAAATTGGTGATTTGATCCTCGATGCTACAGTTCAGCAGCAACTCGACAATCTAAAGAGCTCATTGGATCAAGTAGATGGCTCAGATACCGATATTGCCACGCAGATAAGAAATGAGATTGATAGATTTAGAGGCGAAGCCAAAATCAGCGAAGTGGGCGAAGTATTGGAAGTGAAAGATGGTATTTGCCGCATCTCGGGATTGTCACATTGTATGAGTCAGGAAATGCTGGTATTCATGAATGGTATCAAGGCAATCGCTTTTGACTTACAAAAAGACTATGTCGGAGCAATTATTTTGGGAGATTATTCCAAAGTTAGGCAAGGCGATCTCGTGAAGCGCACTGAGAGAGTCACTGCAGTAGGTGTAGGTGAAGGACTGATCGGCAGAGTAGTGAACGCTTTAGGTGAACCTATTGATGGCTTAGGTGATTTGAAGACAGCTACAGAGTATCCAATTGAAAGGGTAGCACCTGGAGTTATGACACGTCAGCCTGTAGATACTCCTTTGCAGACTGGTATTAAAGCAATTGACGCCTTGATCCCTATTGGACGTGGACAAAGAGAATTGATCCTTGGTGATCGCCAGACTGGTAAGACAACTATTGCAATTGATGCAATTCTCAATCAAAAAGACAGCGGTGTTATTTGTGTATACGTGGCAATTGGTCAAAAAGAGTCTAAAGTTGCTAAGCTGGCCTCAAGGCTGAGAGACGCAGGAGCTATGGACTACACGATCATTGTAAATGCAGCAGCTTCTGAGCCTGCGCCAATGTTATTTCTCGCTCCTTACTCAGGGGTGGCAATGTCAGAGTATTTTGCAGAAAAAGGCAAAGATGTGTTGATTGTTTATGATGATCTTTCCAAACACGCTGTGGCATATCGCGAAATGTCCTTGTTGCTCAGACGTCCTCCGGGGCGTGAAGCATATCCAGGTGATGTTTTCTATCTACATTCCAGACTCCTAGAGAGAGCGGCCAATCTAAATGCAGACAACGGAGGGGGTTCTATCACTGCCTTACCAATCATTGAAACTCAAGGTGGTGACATCAGTGCTTACATCCCTACCAATGTCATTTCAATCACCGATGGTCAAATCTTTTTGGAGACTGATTTGTTTTATCGAGGTACTAGGCCTGCAATTAACGTAGGGTTATCAGTATCCCGTGTGGGTGGAGCAGCGCAAATCAAGCCTATGAAGAAGGTAGCCGGCGCATTGAAATTGGCCTTGGCACAGTACCGTGAGCTGGAAGCGTTCTCGCAGTTTGCTAGTGACCTCGATCCTAAGACTAAGAGTCAGATTGAGCGTGGCCGTAGGGTCAGCGAGATCTTGAAGCAGAAAAACTATAGTCCAGTGACTGTAGAAAATCAGGTAATTTCTATTTACGCTGCCAATAACGGCTTCTTTGATGGATTTGAACTGAAGCAAGTGCAGCAACGCGAAGCTGAATTGGTAGACTTTGTAAGGGGCGTGAAGCCAGAAGTTATTGAGCAGATCAGGCTTGGAGTTTGGAGTGAGGAAGTAGAATCAGGTTTGAAGCAAGCCTGTAGTGATTATCTAGATACTACCAAAGCTAATGGCTAAAAACTCGAAGGTTATTAAAACTAGGATAACTTCGGTTAAGAATACTAAGAAGATTACGCGTTCGATGCAGATGATTGCTGCAGCAAAAATGCAAAAAACCGTGAGGCAGGTACTCCGTAGCAAGAGTTATTCAAACTTAGCGCAAGAATTGCTCACTGAATTGGGTAAACTAGACATGGTTGAGCATGAGCTTTTGACAGTCAGACCAGTGAAAACTGAGCTTTTAGTATTACTTTCGGCTAGTAGAGGGCTTTGCGGTAGTTTCAATGCCAATGTTTTGCACAAAGCCAGAGACTTTTATACCAATTGGGAAGCTGAGTTTTCAAGCAACTCAGAAGTTGAGCTGGAAGATGGGACAAAGGCACAGAAACAGTTGAAAGTATTGGCAGTGGGGCGTAAGGCAGCTGGTTTTGCTAAGAAGCGCAATCTCGAATTGGTAGCACTTTACGAAAAACTTAGTGACAATCCTGCCTTCAATGCGGTGTTACCAATTGCGCAGACTATACTAACTGGGTATGTAGCAGGTGAATTTGATAAGGTTACTTTGATCTATACAAATTATCAATCAAGTTTGCTGCAAATAGTTAGGCAGATTACATTACTGCCTTTAGATCCAACAATGTTATTGGGTGAGAACGTGCAAGCTGAGATCAAGGAAACTGATGTAGAGATAGAGGTGAGTTATAAACTTGAACCTGATAATAGCCAGCTGCTGAATTATATCTTACCTAGATTAGTGGAGACTCAAGTCTACCAATCTGTGCTCGAATCTGCGGCAAGTGAGCATAGCAGTAGGATGATTGCCATGAAAAGTGCCACTGACAACGCCAGTGATTTGATCAAGGCATTGAACATGGAGTATAACAAAAGTAGACAATCCAGCATCACCCAGGAAGTGGCTGAGATCATTGCTGGAATTGAAGCATTATCATAATTAACTTATTTAATGTTAGCTAAAATATGAACACGGGAAAAATTATCAAAATATCTGGAGTTGTGATTGACGCCCACTTTGAGGGTGCGCTGCCAGATATCTTCAATGCACTAGAGGTCAAGCTAACCGATGGTACGAATCTGGTATTTGAAGTGCAACAGCATTTAGGAGGCAATGACATCAGAGCTATTGCAATGGGACCAACTGATGGTCTACATAGGCAGATGGAGATAGTAGATACAGGTGCTGCAATTTTAGTGCCAGTTGGCGAAGAGACTTTGGGCAGAATGTTTGATGTAGTGGGCAATCCTATCGACAATAAGCCTGCAGTGGTGACTGAAAAGAAATTGCCTATCCACAGAAAATCTCCTGAATTCAAAAGACAGTCTCAAAAGGCTGAAGTGTTGGAGACTGGGATTAAAGTTATTGACTTACTTTGCCCATTCTTAAGAGGTGGTAAAGTGGGCTTGTTTGGAGGTGCAGGTGTAGGCAAAACAGTTATTATCCAAGAATTGATCCGTAATATCGCCCAAGAGCATGGCGGGTTTTCTATGTTTGCCGGAGTCGGAGAGCGTACTCGTGAGGGTAACGATCTCTACCTGGAAATGTCTGAGGCAGGGGTACTTGATAAGACTGCTTTGGTTTTTGGTCAAATGAACGAACCTCCCGGTGCTAGAGCCAGAGTGGCTCTGACTGCTTTAACTATGGCTGAATATTTCCGCGATGAGCAGGGTAGGGATTTGTTATTATTTATCGACAATATCTTCCGTTTCACTCAGGCAGGCGCTGAGATGTCAGCATTGTTGGGTAGAGTACCTTCAGCTGTGGGTTATCAACCAACACTAAGTACAGAGATGGGATTATTGCAGGAGCGCATCACTTCTACTGATAAAGGTTCTATTACCTCTATTCAAGCAGTGTACGTGCCAGCAGACGACTTAACTGACCCTGCTCCAGCCACAACTTTCACGCATTTAGACTCTACTGTAGTATTGAGTAGAGCCTTAGCAGAACTTGCTATCTATCCTGCAGTAGATCCATTGGATTCTACCTCCACAGTCTTAGATCCAAGTATTGTTGGTGAAGAGCACTATAAAGTTGCGCGCGATGTTCAGAACGTCTTGCAGAGGTACAAGGATTTACAGGACATCATCGCGATCTTAGGTATGGAAGAGCTCTCAGACGAGGATAAATTGATTGTATCCAGAGCCAGAAAGATCCAAAGATTCTTGTCCCAGCCATTCTTTGTGGCAGAAAGGTTTACAGGCTCATCTGGCGTATACGTCAAACTGGAAGATACTATCAAAGGTTTCTCTGAGATCTTGGAAGGCAAGCACGACGACAAGTCTGAATCTGCTTTCTATATGAAAGGTACGATTGAGACAGTGAAAGATTAGAATAAATTGCCAGTTTAATTGTAAAAGCTAATTGTAAGAAATCATATGAAATTAAAGATTGTCACGCCTGAAGGTCCAATTTATGAAAGCGCCGAAGTCATCTCAGTGACTATTCCTACAGAAGTAGGTACCATCAGCGTCTATGATGAGCACGAACCATTGATGTCCCTGATGGTGCCGGGGGAATTGAATATTGAGAAAGCTGATCATACAGTAGACATGGTTGTTTCCAGTGGTATGCTGGAGATTAAGAGGGATAGTGAGGTCAATATGATGGTGGAGACTGCTGAGAGAGTGGAAGAAGTTGACTTGCAACGGGCTCAAGAAGCACACCAACGTGCCGAAGAGTACATTGAACAGCAAAGCGATATTGACGATGTTGAGTTCGCTCGTTTGCAGGCCAAATTACAGAAGGAGTTGGCTAGGATTGACGTGGCTACTAGATACAGGCGCTCACGCAGTTAGATTTCGCATTGCTCGCCCTTGTCCTCATAGCCTCCCACAGCCTCCCATAGCCTATAGATGATTTTTCCGCTATAATCATACGCATGTGAGTCGATAGCTCAATGGTAGAGCAGCTGCCTCTTAAGTAGTTGGTTCGGGGTTCGAGTCCCCGTCGACTCATGCTACAAATTCTCTGTGATTTTCGATTGATCCAGCTTTACGCCTAATTAAACTTAGAGTTGCTAGCGATAAAATCTATAACGTTTTGGCCACTGTATTTTGGTAGTGAGGCGTCAACAAAGATTAAGTCTGGTTCTACAACTAATGCATAGCCTAGCCCTTCGATCCCATTGCGCGAGGTGTAAATGCTGGTCAGGTAGGACTCGAACCTACAACCCATCGGTTAACAGCCGATTGCTCTGCCATTGAGCTACTGACCAAATCTTGCATGTACTTACTTAGAGTGCGCATAGAATTATACCAAAAACTTTCCAATTAGTTTCAACTTTACTGGATAATCTTGTGAATTGCACTTGCATCAACTAGTAATTTTGTTCTATATTATAATAACTTCACTTTGCCCCAGTGTTGTATATCTCTTGGATAAATTTAATTTTTTATACGCCTTAGGGCTAAATATATGGCTAAAGATATAGCTAAGAATAATTCTAGTGCTACAGTTAAAGTTTCGACAAACCCCGCTAACTCTAAGCCAGCTAATGCTGTGGCACCCGCTTCTGGTGAAAGATTAGCCGCTGTGGCAAAATCACCTGAGGTAAATTCTTCTTCAATTGTTTTGGCTGCTGTAGTGATTCTGTTACTTTTAGCTGGAATTGGCTTCTTGCTGTTTGGATTAGTGCAGGGTCTGAATAATTCTAATAGCAATCCCAACAACAATCCCAATAATAATCAAGACCAGCAAGCAACTACAAATTCTGAAGGAGATGGTTCAGGAGTGTCAGTAGAGGGCCAATCTGACCAGGTAGATGGTGCTGCTGATGCAAATCCAGTTCCTGCTCCAGCTGCAAATACTACTCCAGCTGCAAATCCGGTTCCTGCTCCAGCTGCAAATACTACTCCAGCTGCAAATCCGGTCCCAGCTACTCCGTTAAATAAAGTGAGATTTAGCGGCAGCGATTATAGTTCTACTAATTCGACATACAGGCGCGGCAATGACTATAAATTTGGTGATATCACCGGGGATCGCTATGTAGTCCGTAAAGGTGATACTCTATGGCAAATTGCAGAAGGCAAATATGGCGCTGGCGGTGCTTGGGTAGAAATTAACAGGGCCAATGGAGGTTTTCCTTTATTAAGATCTGGACAACCAGTGAACATTCCTGTGGGCTATAATCTTGTTCTGCCTAGTGCCAGCTGAACTTTTCGTGTATAGAAATATATATAGATAAGATCTAAGTTCAGAACTATTTCAGCTCATGCTGCTAATCTGGGACTATAACTTTAATAGTTTCAGATGCACAAGCTGGATAGTAAACAAAAAATTACGCTGCAAGGTCAACTTGAGTCATTATTGCAGATGTATTGGGGCTATTCTCAATTTCGCTCTGGACAGCTTGCTATTATTAAGACGATTATTGACTATCCAGCAAGCTTGGCTTTATTAGCTACTGGCGGAGGTAAAAGTATTTGTTACCAAATTGCGGGGCTTTATCTAGGTGGGACGACCATTGTGATCTCACCATTGATCTCATTGATGCAAGATCAGGTCAGAAGACTTCAGCAGCAGGGTATTGCTGCGGTGTATTACAATTCTACACTCTCGATTGAGTCTAAGACACAGATCAAAGAGTCGCTGTTGGCGGGGGCCTACAAGTTTTTATATTTAGGCCCAGAGGCATTACTTCAAAGAGAATTACGACAATTCATACGGCTACTCCCAGTTGGCTTGCTAGCTATCGATGAGGCCCACTGTGTCTCTATTTGGGGACACGATTTCCGCCCTGCCTTTCTAGAGATCAAGACTACAATTGCTATTCTGCAGGTGAGGAATCCACAATTGAGAGTTGCTGGATTTACCGCCACTGCAACCCGCAAAGTTGAGGCAGATATCACCGAGCAACTAGGATTGCTGGACTGCAAGGTCTCTCGCACTTCTTTTGCTCGCACAAATCTTGGAATACAGGTACTGCCACATTATAGTGATGCACAGCTGCTTAGCTTGCTACAAGAGCGGCAGGCATTAAGTCCAGTTATTATATACACTAATTCGCGTAAAAGAGCAGAAGCCTTAACCATGTTAGAAAGACAATCTGGTTTGCTGGCCACATACTATCATGGAGGACTTGCCAGAATGGAGCGGGAGCAAGTCTTGGAGGCCTTTCTTACCGACAAATACTCTGTAATAAATGCTACTAATGCATTTGGAATGGGGGTAGATAAAGCCAATATTTACACTGTTATTCATGATCAGTTACCTGATTCCATTGAGAACTATTATCAAGAAGCAGGTCGCGCAGGCCGTGATGGGAAAGAATCACTGAGTTTCGTCAATTACAGCTGGAAAGGGATAAACTTTCGCAGACAAATGTTAGAAAATAACTATCTATCCCAGACTTTGGCTAACCGCATTTACAATTACCTACGTAAAGCCCTACTTGATCAAGAAGGTTACCATTATGTAGTTCTGCAAGAGGTTTTGCTAGATGTAGAGGGGATCAATCTCCCTAAGTTTAAACACGCGCTAGAGCTATTTGCTCAAGTGAAAATTGTAAGCCTGAAACAGTCATATCTGCAGCGAGATTCAGCAGTCGATTCTCAGCTCATCATCCAGTTTAGGTTACTAAAACCCAATATTATCTTTCTGGGAAAGCTATTAAGCTTGGGGCAAGAGTCAAGGCTGTATAAGGATAAGTTGAGAAAATTAGCCAAAACAGTCGAACTGTTTTCGACAGAGCAGTGCAGGCTGAAGAATCTATTGACCTATTTCTCGGAAACTTCAGATCCCTGTGGAAAATGCGATAATTGCTTAGGCACTAGTTCGTTCCCAACAGAGCAAATGTTATGATTAATAATCTAAGTTTAAGCAACAACGACATGTCAAACAGCCTACAACAAATCAAATTAATTATCTGGGACTGGTACAAAACTTTAAGCAATAAACATATGTACTCTGGCTTACAGTCGAAGTACCCAGGAGCATTTGAAGCAGTGCAAAATTATTTTATAGCTGAAAACGACAAAATCAAGCAGTGGCAAAAAGGCGAGATAAGTTACCGTGAGATGCATCAGGTATTTAGCAAACTTACAGGGTTGCCAGTGGAAGAGTTTGACCACTGCCTTGGTATTCTGAAAAATGATCATGATATTGATCCAGATATTTTGATTTACGTGCAGAAATTTGCCCAGGCTGGTAAGCAACAAGTGATTGCAACTGATAATTTTGATATCTGGGATGAATTTTTTCTCCCCCAGTATTCTGAGTACTTAAATCAATACTTTGTGAACGTTTATAACACTGCAAAATACCGTATGCTCAAGGAAGATGACCAGGCCCAGTTTATGCAGTTGATTTTGTCTGAGCAGAAACTAACCCCACAACAAGTATTATTGATAGATGACAATGACTCCTTCACTAAGAGTTTTGCCGCTTTGGGAGGTATGGTGGTTAGCCAACATAGTAAGGCTGATTTATTGGCGCAACTGGCTGAACTAAAGTTCTAATTCTAGCAATAAATCTAGTACTTAATATAGTTTGCCGGATTGATACGACAGCTGTAACAGCCATAAACGTCATTGCCGTTTGCGGCAATAGAGATATGCACGTGAGGGCCGTAACATCTTCCTGAACAGCCTGATTGCATAATCTTCTGTCCGGCTACCACCTGTTGTCCGGCTGATACGTAGAAAACCCCATTGCCGTGACCATAAATTGTACTTAAACCATTGGCATGACTTATTTGCACACAATAACCCAACGCGGAGCAGCCTCCCGCCCGCACAACTGTTCCACTAGCTGCAGCCACAACCTCACAGCCACTATTAGTAGCTAAGTCTACACCAGTATGGTTGGCCCGGAAACCTCTACTGAAACTATAATTACAACGTTGCAAAGGATTGACAAACTGTCCTACAGGAACTTGGGGAGTTACCGGCCCATTCTGCCCAACTCGGATAACACCTCTTCCAGGCGTAGTAGCTCTTGGTCTAGTAACTGGGGGCACAATAGGTACTATTGAGGCGTTGGGAAGTAATATAGTACTGTCAGCGATCAAGCTGCCATCTTCGCGGATAAACTGTTCGTTTAGGTTACGGAAATCTTCTAAATTTGCTTCTTTGTTGTCCAACTTTACCTTGGCTAACACCTTGTCAACCGTGTCGTCTGGTTTTACCTTATATAGCACTCCGTTGGCCCAAGGAATTCTGATTGCTTGACCAACAGCTAGATTGTCTTTGCCAGATGGAATATCGTTGGCCCAACGAAGAATATCCGTGTTCAGAGGGGTACCACCGGGTTCGATCTGGGCATTAATATCCTTGACAATACTTTCTAAACTTTCTCCCGCCACAACTACTCGAGTTTCGAATAGTCCATCAGCATTAATTTCTGAACTAGGAGTTAGCTTGGCTAGCTGGAACTCCAAGTCATTGTCAAAAGTGTTTAACCCGGTTTCTGTGAATCTGCTACTAAAGCCAGTGGCGGTAATGCTGTCACGCTGCGATACTAAAAAACGAGGTCCCAAACCCCATACCAAAGCAATGAAAGTCATGGCAATTACAATCAAATGAAAAGCTCCTTTATATAGAGAGCCGCGACCCCAATACATATTGCGTACGAGCAGCGCTTTAGTGTTGGATGAAAATTCCCCTGCGAATCTGGAAAATAAGGAAACGAAGATAAAAATCTGTCTTAACCTTAACCTGAGATATTCGGTTAGGATAACTAAGTAGCTTTGTTTTTGGTATTTTTGGTACTTTTGATACCTTTGCGGTTGCGAGAATGAGTTCTCCATAGTTTCAGCCAAAGCTGTGTTCTATTGTAACATAACAAGGTAATTTAGCTGGGTAATGCCTATTTTAAGCAACTCATGTCACCTACTGCTGCACCTAGACAGCCACCAACAGTGTTGATGATAGCGACCTTACTAACACGACCAGTCTCAGTGAGTGATTGTGTCATCGCATTGACGAAATTGCTGGCCGAAGCGCCTGTGAACTCTCTACATAAGTCAATTTTCATGCTTTTGCCAGTGAGAGTGAATTTGTATGACTTGCCACTACCGCAATTGGAGTCCTTGCCAAAAGTCCAGTCGATAGTCGTTCCAGCAGTTTTTTCTGCAGCTGTAGGCCCCACAAGCACCTGGTTGATAAGAAATGACTCTATATTTGTTGCAGGTTTGTCCCTCAGTACAGGAGTCAAAGTGCTGCCCTTGAGATAATAAACATTCAACTTGCTACTATCACTTGGGGGAGAAAATGTCCCGGCTGCCGGCGTCGCCAGTTCTTCAGTGTCTGGAGTAATCGTAGTCGGAGTCTCGGTAGGTTTAGGGTTATTTGAGCCAATAATGCCAGTCCCAGTGTTGACTGGAGCTGAAGTTGGAGGCGTAGGTGCTGTTGTTTTAGTATTTTGGTTGGCAGCTGGTTTAGTGGCCTGAGTAGAATTGCTACGATTACTCAACAATACTAGAGCTCCACCCACCAATACTACTACTGCCACTATTGCTAAAATAATTCTAGTGTTATTGTTGCCAGATTGATTTTCGCGGATAAAGATTTTGTCTTCCATTAGGCTTGTTAGTAAAGTATTGTAAAATTAACTAATACTTAATTTTATGTTAGCCTATTTTATTAAATTTAAATAAATTTTTCTGTGACAAAATAATTGTG
>Ga0105048_10009180_pt1 | contig 15760 bp, 16 predicted proteins | sample MAT05_FD_78382 | JGI IMG/M metagenome (GOLD analysis project Ga0105048, IMG submission 78382) | Freshwater microbial communities from Lake Fryxell liftoff mats and glacier meltwater in Antarctica - MAT-05 | ecosystem: Environmental > Aquatic > Freshwater > Ice > Liftoff microbial mat | place...
GTCAGACGGTCGACCTGTTCTTCGGCATAGCCGATAAGGGCGCGCGAAAACTCGACGGCCTTTTCGGGGGCGACCGCGATCACCTCCATCTTGATGATGCCCTCGGTCGGGTCATAGGCAATCTGGACCCGGCGCTTGTAGACATTGTAGGCGGCGGACCGCGAAATGCCGTCGGCCATCCGCTGGATCGGGTCGATGTCGGGGGTCGAGAAATGCGCGACAAAGCCGTTGTCGGCGTTCAACCGCTCCATCGCTTCGGGCGATTGCAGATAGCCCTGCACGGCGATGCTGTCCTGGGCGGTGGCAAACGAGGTGCCGCCGAGCAGGCTGCCAAGCCCGGCCTGTGCGGCGGGCTGTGCCTGCTGGATCTGGAATTCGGTCTTGGCGGCAAACAGCGGCGTGGCGACGGTGTGGTAATACCAGCCCGCCAGCAGCGTCGGCAGGGCCACGAAAAAGAACATCCGCGCCGCCAGCAGGGCCGTCTTGCGGCGGCGGCGGCGGGCCATGTCCTGCTGGATGCGCTGGACCTCGGCGATATGGGACTGTTCGGCGCGCACTTCGGTCGAGGGGACCTTCATCGGCTTGACGGTCTGCGGCAGCTTGACCCCGTCGGGCACGGTCAGCGCGCGAGAGCCCTGGGCCGCCTCGTCATCGCCGGTGACGAGTTCCAGCACGGTGGACCGCTGGAACGGGTCAAGCCCGGCCCGGCGCAGCAGGCGGACGGCGTCGAAATCCGAAGTGGCGGGCAGTCCGTGTTTCTGGGCCAGTCGGCGGGCCATCCGCAACTGCCGCCCCGTCAGGCCTTCGCGGCGGATGCTGTCGAGATCCTGCGGCGCGACGTCCTGGGGTGCGCCATCGTGCGGCGGGACGATGTCATTGGCGGCGGGTTGGGCGGCGCGGGCGGTGGGGAAGGGGGCCGATCCGAACCCGTCGGCGTCCTCGACCGGCATGAAGGCATCGTCCCCGATGCGGTGCACCGCGGCCACCTTGCGCGGCGGGCCGGTCACGACGACCGGATCGGGGCGGCGGGTGCGAAAGCGCTTAACCTTGAGTTTGATAGTCATAAAGCCGCTTCGCCTCATCCAGGGTTTCGAACATGTAGAGCTGGCCGTTGCGCAACACCGCGGCCGAGCGGCAGAATTTCTCGATCGTCGCCGGCTGGTGCGACACGATCACCACCGTGGCCCGCGACAGCCGGTCGCGCAGCACCGACCCCGCCTTGCGGTTGAACTCGACATCGGTGGTGGCCGGCATGCCTTCGTCGATCAGATAGATGTCGAACTCCAGCGCCAGCATCAGCGCAAAGGAAAACCGCGACCGCATGCCCGAGGAATAGGTGCCGATCGGCATGTCGAAGTATTCGGCAATGCCCGCCAGCCAGCGGCAGAAGCTTTCGACATAGTCGGGGTCAAGGCCGTAAAGCCGGGCGATGTAGCGCGAATTCTCGGTCGCCGTGTGCTTGTTGACGATGCCGCCCATGAAGCCGAGCGGAAACGAGATGCGCGAGGTGCGGGTGATCTTGCCTTCGTCCGGCTTTTCCAGCCCCGCCATCATGTTGATGATGGTGGTCTTGCCGGCGCCGTTCTGCGCCAGGATGCCAAGGGAATTGCCGACTTCGACCCGGAACGAGGCCTGGTTCAGAATGATCTTGCGTGTCTTGCCCGTCCAGTAGGACTTCGAGACGTTTTCGAACTCGATCATGCACGCCTCCTGATGCGCGCAAACCTGCGCATCACCTGCACCTTGCCTCTGCCGGTTGGCCAACTTGCCGACCAGCCTACCGGATTATTGTTAATGCCCGGTTTGCATTGGCGGGGCCAGTGCCCGCTCTGGCTGCCCGTCATAGCCGAACTGTTGGGCAACATTATGTCGCAGATCGGGATGGCATGACAATCACATCTTCTGCGACAGTTTCGGCGTCGGCCGCCCGCGCCGCAGGATCGCGGCCAGCAGCAGGGCGGCGGGGCCCGCCAGCAGGCTGATCGCCAGCCCCATCCGGGCGGCCTCGGCCATCACGCCGCCGGGCAGGGCGGTGTCGAGCGTCAGCAGCGGCACGGTGAACCCGATGCCGCAGATCGCGCCGATCAAGGCAAGATCGCGCAGGCGGATGCCCGCAGGCAGCCCGCCCCCGGTGACCATGGCGGCCAGCAGGGCGCCGGCCACGACGCCAAGCGGCTTGCCGATCCACAGCGCGGCCAGCACGGTGCCGGTGGTGGGGGCAAGCGCCTGCAGGTCGATGCCGCCACGGGTCAGGCCAAAGGCAAACAGCACCAGCGCCAGGGGCCGCACCAGCAGACGGGCCAGCCGGTTGAGCGGATCGTGCAGCAGCCCCTCGGCCTCGGCAAACAGTCCAAAAGTGCGCGCGGCATGCGGAATTGCCGGAATCACCGGCAGCAGTCCCAGCGACGGCGGCAGGCCCGACAGCGCGACACCGACCCACGACACCCCCCCCGCCAGCACATAGGGCCACAGCGCAAATGCCCGGCGGTGCTGCACTTCGGTGGCGTTGGGCCGGGCCTGTCGCCCCACCAGCCACCAGACGCCCCCGCTGGCCAGCAGCGGCAGCGCCAGCCAGACCGGCTGCAATGCCGACGTCGGATAGCCGATCCCCAGGATCAGCAAGGCCAGCAGATCATGCGCGATGGCGACCAGCAGCAGCAGGTGCAACGCCGGGTGGCCCGCGCCAAAGACCCTGCGCCCGATGACATAGCACAGCACCACATCGCCCCCCAACGGCACCGGCCAGCCGGTGCCGAAGCCGGCCTCCTCGGCCGTCTCGATGGCGGCCCCCACGGCCAGCCACACCGCCACCGCCCCCGCCATGCCGCCCAGAACGGCCCCCACCGGCAGTGCGGCCGAAGCCCGCCCAACCAGCGGTCCCCGCTCCAGCACCACCGCCTCCCACAGCTCTTTGCCGATGAAGGCCACGAACAGCGCCATCAGCCCGTTCGCGACCAGCATCACCGGCGTCAGGCTGACCGGCGTGGTGGCCATCCAGCCCGGCAGGTTCAGATCGGCCAGCCGCCATTCGATGGCGTCGTAATAGCTGGCGGGCGACAGATTGACCCACAGCGTCGACAGCAGCGCACCCCCCAGCAGGGCCCAGGCAAAGTGGCGGACAAAGGGCGAGACGCGATACATGGGCGGGTCCGATCGGGCGGGGGTTCCGCGCTTACCCGGACGCAACAGGGGGGCGCGCGCAAGGGGCCTTTGTGCACCGCCCGCCCGGCAGCCGCGGTTTGTGGCCCGCGGGCCGCAAAAAGAATTCCCGTGCCGCGGGTGGAACGGTATACCTGTGCACGGAGGGTCCGCTGCGGGCCGGCAGGGGACCCGCGATGACCGACACAACGCCACTTGACCGCGCCTTTGCCGCCTCGCTGAACTCGGACGGCGACACCTTGCGGTTCTATCAGGTGCTGGCCGACACGCCGCTGCTGCTGGTGCTCGACGAGGTCGCCACCGGTCAGCGGATCAACCCGCGGGTGTTCGATCTTGAGGATGGTCCGGTGCTGCTGGCCTTTGACCGCGAGGAACGTCTGGCGGCCCTTGGCCTTGGGCCGTTGCCCTATGCCGAGTTGCCCGGGCGGATCATCGCACAGCATCTGGCGGGCAAGGGGGTATCCCTCGGCCTGAACTTCGGCTGCGATGCGCCGTCCGAGACGATGCTGGCACCCGAGGCGCTCGACTGGCTGGCCGAGATGGTGGCCGAAGAGCCCGAGCAGACGCAGGCGCGGCCCGAGGGGTTCTTTACCCCGCGCGACCTGCCGGCAGCGCTGAGCGAGGCGTTGACCTTTACCTTCAACGCAGCACCAGGGCTGGCGGATGCTGCGCTGCTGGTCGGGGTGCGCTATGACGACGGGCGGCGGGGGCACATGCTGGCGATCATCGACGCCCCGCCCCAGGCGCAACAGCCCCTGGCCCGCGCGGTGGCCGAGGCGCTGCGGTTTTCAGGCGTCGAGGCGGGCGAGATCGACGTGACGTTTCTGGCGGGCGGCGACGCGGTGGTGAAACAGCTGGCGCGGTCAGGCATCCTGTTCGAGTTTCCCGCAGCCCCGGCCCCGGTGGCCAAACCGTCCCCCGCCGCCCCCGGCATGGACCCGGACCGGCCGCCGAAACTGCGCTGAGCATGGGGTAATATAATACCATCTTTGCAAACCGTTGTTTTTGCTCAATTATATCTTTGAAGCACCGCTTGACCCGCCGCACCGAATGGCCGATACAGCCCCATCCAAGAACCGGGGGCGGTGCCCCTGCCTCATCTGATGGGCCGACACATGAAAACCTTTACCGCAACGCCTGCGGATATTGACAAGAAATGGATCCTGATCGACGCCGAAGGCATCGTTCTGGGCCGTCTTGCGACCATCGTCGCCAATATCCTGCGCGGCAAGAACAAGCCGACCTTCACGCCGCACATGGATATGGGCGACAACGTGATCGTCATCAATGCCGACAAGATCCAGATGACCGGCAACAAGCGCAACGACAAGATCTATTACTGGCACACCGGCCACCCGGGCGGCATCAAGCAGCGCACCGCGCGGCAGGTGCTGGAAGGCGCGCACCCCGAACGTGTCGTCGTCAAGGCGGTCGAGCGCATGATCACCCGCAACCGTCTGGGCCGGGTGCAGATGACCAACCTGCGGGTTTACGCGGCTGCAGAGCATCCGCATGAGGCGCAGCAGCCCACCGTTCTCGACCTTGCGTCGATGAACCCGAAGAACACCCGGAGCGCGTGAGCATGGCCGATATCAAATCCCTTGACGATCTGAAGTCCGCCGTTGCCGGCGCTTCGGCTGCCGAAACGGTTGCGGCGGCGATTGCCCCCCGCGTGGCGGTGCGTGACGCGCTCGGCCGGTCCTACGCAACCGGCAAGCGCAAGAACGCGGTCGCCCGCGTCTGGATCAAGCCGGGCTCCGGCAAGGTCGTGGTGAACGGCAAGACGATGGCCGAATATTTTGCCCGTCCGGTGCTGCAGATGATCCTGCGCCAGCCCTTCACCGTCGCGGGCGTCGAAGGCCAGTTCGACGTGATGGCGACGGTCGCCGGTGGCGGGTTGTCCGGTCAGGCCGGGGCGGTCAAGCACGGGGTGTCCAAGGCGCTGCAACTTTATGAGCCCGCCCTGCGCGGTGCGTTGAAGGCGGCAGGGTTCCTGACCCGCGACAGCCGGGTGGTCGAACGCAAGAAATACGGCAAGGCGAAAGCCCGCAAGAGCTTCCAGTTCTCCAAGCGCTGATACCGGATCACCCAGATTGATGAAAAGCGCGGCACTGCCGCGCTTTTTGCTGTTGGCACCCCCGCCATTCGCTTGGAAGTCGAACACAATCTTGTTACGGCAACCCAAGGATGTTCGCCGGGGGCACTCGCACATGCACTACAGACCCGAGATCGACGGATTGCGCGCGGTGGCCGTGGTGCCCGTGATCCTGTTTCACGCCGGGTTTGAGGTGTTCAGCGGCGGCTTTGTCGGCGTCGATGTGTTTTTCGTCATCAGCGGCTACCTGATCACCAGCATCCTGATTGCCGAACTGGAAGCGGGCAACCTGTCGATCCTGCGGTTCTACGAACGCAGGGCGCGGCGCATCCTGCCGGCGCTGTTCACCGTTCTGCTGGTTTGCCTGCCGTTCGCCTGGGCATGGATGTTGCCGTCGCAGATGAAGGACTTTGCGCAAAGCCTTGTTGCCGTGATGTTTTTTGGCTCCAACATCCTGTTCTGGCAAGAGGCCGCATACTTCGCCCCCGCGGCCGAGTTGAAGCCGCTGCTGCACACCTGGAGCCTGGCGGTCGAAGAGCAGTATTACCTGTTGTTTCCGCCGGTCCTGCTGGCGCTGTGGCGGTTCGGGCGGCGGCGGGTCTTCTGGGCGGTTGTCGCGATGGCCGGGGTCAGCCTGTTGCTAAGCGAATGGGGGTGGCGCAACGAGCCGAGTGCGAACTTCTACCTCGCCCCGTCGCGGGCATGGGAATTGCTGGCCGGGTCGCTGTGTGCCTTTGCCTCGGTCGGCCGCGCGCAAAGGTCCAACAATCTGGTCAGCGGCGTCGGTCTGGTGCTGATCGTCGGGTCGGTCTTTGCCTTTGATGCCGAGACGCCGTTCCCCAGCCTTTATGCGCTGGCTCCGGTCGGGGGCGCGGTGCTGATCGTGCTCTATGCCGGGTCAACGACCGTCGTGGCCCGGCTGCTGTCGACGGCGCCGTTCGTCGGCATGGGTCTCGTGTCCTACAGCGCCTATCTGTGGCACCAGCCGCTGTTCGCCTTTGCCAGAATTCGCCACGTCGTCGCGCCTCCGCAGGCGGTGATGATGGTGCTGGCTGTCGCGGCGTTCGCCCTCGCCTGGCTGACCTGGCGCTATGTCGAACAACCGTTCCGCCGGCGTTCCAGGCCCCTGCTGATGCGGCGACGGTCGGTGTTTCTGGCCAGTGCGGCGATCGGTGCTGCGTTCGGGGCGATCGGGGTTGCGGGCCATCTGACCAACGGCCTCCCCGACCGCACCTCGCCCGCTGGGACCAGCTTTGCGCTGGCCCTGATGGACGACCGGCTGCGACCGAACTACGGCCTTGATCAGGCTTGCGACGGTGCCTTCACCCTGTCGCCCAAGTGCCGCACGGGCGACGCGCCGAACGTGCTGTTGTGGGGGGACAGTTACGCCATGCACCTGGCGCAGGCTTTGGTCGCCAGCCCGTCGGTTGCCGGGTTGATCCAGCATACCAAAAGCCAGTGCGCGCCGATTGCAGGCCTTGCCAAGGTGGGCACCGTGACCACGTGGCAGGCCTGCATGGAGTTCAACGATCAGGTGTTGGACTGGCTTCGCGCCGACACCACCGTCAAGCATGTGGTGATGTCATCGCCGTTTCACGTCACAGGTGGCACGCTTTATCTTCGCGATGGCACGGCTGTGTCCGAAGGTCAGCAGGATGTTGTCGTGGCGCACCTGTCGAAGACGGCAGAGTTGATCCGCGCCATGGGCAAGACCCCGATCATCGTCTCGCCGCCGCCGAACAGCGGTCAGAACATCGGCCAATGCCTTGCCAGCACCGGATTTTATGGCGTGGCGCAATCGGCCTGTGATTTTGCCATCGCCGCGCTTTCAGATCAGTCCCGCAGGGCCTATGCGCTGCTGCAGCGGGTGTCGTCGCAGGTGCCTGTGGTCTGGATGGACCGGGTGATCTGCGATGCGGGCCGGTGCCGGGCCTCGGTGGGGTCGGTCCATATCTACCGCGATTCCGGGCATCTGTCGGTCGAGGGGTCGGCCTATCTTGGATCGAGGGGCGATCTTTTGGCCGGGGTCGTCAAGCCCGCGAGTTGAGCCTGAAAAAAAGGGGCCGGGAATCCCGGCCCCAGTCAGGGGTCACCTCGGAATGGCGGCGGGCAGGCGGCCCGGTCAAGGCCGCCAGAACGGTTTGGCGCATTCGGCCGCGACTGTCAGATCATCAAGCCCGATGTCGCGCAGCAGGTGCGGTTCCAGATGCGACAAGTCTTGCCGCGTCCGGTGACGCCGCACCCAGGCAGCCAGATTCCGCGGCACCGCCATGATCCCGCGCAACAGGGCATTGCCGGTCAGGTGGGTCTGCGGGGTGGACACCCGGGCGGGGGACATGGGACTTTCCGATCGTATCATTACAGGTTTGATTGTTCGATGAATGCTGGATGCAATAAATCGTATGGCCTTCGCCAGTGGTATATTGTGATGAATACAATCTGGAATCCTGATCTATCGGGCGACGGGCCAACGTATCAGTCGCTGCTGCGGGCCTTGCGGGCGGCGGTGGCGCAGGGGCAACTCGAGCCGGGCGCGCGGTTGCCGACAGTGCGCGATCTGGCGTGGCGGCGGTCTGATCCGACAGGGCAGCTGTGGCCAAACGGACTCAACGGTCGGGCATCTTGTGGCGGGCGATTGACCGCTGCCGCCCCACTGGCCCAGCATGACCGACCGGACCCCTGGGGCCGAGCAGCCATGAAAGGACCCGAAATTGGGCCAGCAAGCGACGTTTCACGCCCCCGTCGGGGGTGACTTTCTGGGGTATCGCCGCACCCGTGACGGCGGCTGCGAGATCGTTTATGACGATGGCGCCCGTTGCCGGATGGTGTGGCGCGTCGCGCAGCGCGACCCTGACGAGGCCGATCTGTCACTGGCCCTGCAGGCGGCGGTCGGGGCGGTGCGGGTGGTGCCGTCGCTGCATGTCGAGCTCAAAAAGCGCGCAATTGCCATAGAACGCATCTGACGGCAGGCCACAGGTGGTCAAAACAATGGCATTCTGACTTGCGCGGCACGAAGTCTTGGCGCTAGCTTTGATCAAACGCCCACAAGAAACGCGACCGACAGGGGATTCATGGGACAAGTATCGGTGCTGGAACGCATAAGGCGTTCCGAAGCGGCCAGCGGTATGGCCATGGTTTCGCCCACCGCATTCTACGCGATCCTGCTGCTGGCGGCGCCGCTTGCGACCGTGCTGATCTATTCGGTGATGACCGATGCCTCTGGCAAGATCGAATGGGTCTTCACTTTTTCGAACTACGTCGAGGTCTGGACCAGCCCGATCTACCAGGCCATCATGCTGCGGTCGCTGACCGTGTCCATCTCGGTGACGCTGGTGACGGTGGTGGTCGCCTTTCCCATCGCCTATTTCGTCAGCTTTCATGTCGCCCCGGCGCGGAAATCCATCTGGCTGTTCCTGATCACCATCCCGTTCTGGACCAGCTATCTGATCCGGGTGTTTCTGTGGAAGGTGATCCTCGGCTACAACGGCGTGGTCAGTTCGGGGCTGGAAATCACCGGGCTGACGTCCGAGCCGATGTCGTTCATGACCAACGCCACTTCGGCGATGATCATCACGCTGGCCCATGCCTATGCGCCCTTTGCGATCCTGACGATCTTTGTCAGCCTTGAAAAGATCGACCGCTCGCTGCTGGAGGCCGGGCAGGATCTGGGCGAAAGCCGGTTCGTGACCTTCATCCGCGTGACGCTGCCCCTGTCGATGGCGGGGGTGGTGGCGGCGACGCTGATCGTGTTCATCCCGACCATCGGCGATTATGTGACGCCCGATCTGATCGGGTCGGGCAAGTTCCCGATGATCGCCAACGCGATAGAAGTGCAGATGCTGAAGCTGAACCAGAAGGCGCTCGGCTCGGCCATTGCGGTGTCGGCGATGTTGGTGGTCACTGTGGTCAGCCTCGCGTTCCTGTTCGCCAACCGCCGCTTTCTGGGAGGCCCGAAATGAAGCACGGCGCCGGGCTGCGGATTTACGCGATTGCCTATCTGGTCTTTCTATATGCCCCGATCATCCTGCTGCCGATGTTCGCCTTCAACGAATCCAAGGTGATCGCCTTTCCGCTGACAGGGTTCACCACCAGTTGGTTCGGCGTGATGTGGGAAGATGCGCAGCTGTTCAAGTCGCTGCAGAACTCGATGATCGTCAGCGGGTCGACGGCCATTCTGGCCACCACCTTCGGCATCTTCGCCGCCCGCGCCTCGACCCGCTACCGATTTCCGGGCAAGGGCAGCATCATCGGGCTGATAATGCTGCCCCTGGTGCTGCCAGAAATGATCGTGGCGATGTCGCTGCTGGTCGTGCTGCTGACGGTCGGCATCCCGCTGTCGATCTTTACCGTCATCCTCGGCCATGTGCTGATCTGCACGCCGTTCGCGGTGGCGATCCTGTCGTCGGCGTTCCAGAGCCTCGACAAATCGCTGGAGGAAGCGGCCTACGACCTTGGCGAGGGGCCGGTGTCGACCTTCCGGCTGATCATTCTGCCCCTGGTGATGCCCGGTGTCATGTCGTCCTTCCTGATCTGCTTCACCATCTCGCTGGACGAATTCATCATCGCCTACTTCCTTGGCGGCACCGATACGCTGCTGTCGGCCTATATCTATGGCCAGTTCCGTTTCCCTGCCCGCGTGCCCGCCATGCTGGCGCTTGGCAGCATATTGGTGCTGTTGTCGATCACCCTGCTTGCCATTGCAGAATATTTCCGCCGTCGCGGCGTCGCGAAAACCGGCGGCAAGAATACCGGAGGCTTTCTGTGACCACGAAACCGACCATGATCGAATTCCGGGACGTGCATAAGTATTATGGCGACTATCATGCGCTGCGCGGCATCACCGCGACGATCCGGGCGGGCGAGTTCTTTTCGCTGCTCGGGCCGTCGGGCTGTGGCAAGACCACCCTTCTGCGCACGATTGCGGGGTTCGAGGGAATATCCTCGGGAGTGGTGCTGATCGACGGCAAGGATATGGCCAATGTGCCGGCCAACGTGCGCCCGACCAACATGGTGTTCCAGAGCTATGCGATCTTTCCGCATCTGACGGTCGAACAGAACGTGGGCTTCGGCCTGCGCAAGGACCCCCGGTCGACCGCCGAGAAATCCCAAGCGGTAACCGAGTCGCTCGAGATGGTGGGGCTGAAGGGCTTTGGCGCGCGCGCCGCCCATGCGCTGTCGGGCGGGCAGCGGCAGCGGGTGGCGCTGGCGCGGGCGCTGATCCTGAAACCAAAAGTGCTGCTGCTGGACGAGCCGCTGTCAGCGCTGGACAAGAAGATGCGCGAGCAGATGCAGGTCGAACTGATCCGGCTGCAGCGGCAGGTCGGCATCACCTTCATCCTCGTGACCCATGATCAGGAAGAGGCGCTGGTGATGTCCGACCGGATCGCCGTGATGTTCGAAGGCGAGATTGCGCAACTGGCCGATCCCGAAACGCTGTATCGCCGCCCGGCCAGCCGCAAGGTGGCGGATTTCATCGGCACGATGAACTTTCTGCCGGCGCAGATCCTGTCCGAGGCGGCTGGCAAGGTCGAAGTCGATGCCAAAGGATTTGGCCGCGTGACGCTTGACGCCGATCAGGCGCTTGGCGCGCCCACCGGCAGCGGTGCCTCCATCGGGTTCCGCCCTGAAACCCTGACCCTGCTGTTCGAGGGTCAGACCGCAACCGACCGCGAAACGATGGCGACCGTCGAAGAGGTCGTCTACTACGGCGACATGACCTATTACGACGTCAAGCTGGACGGCACCGAGACGCCGATGCGGATGTCGATGCGCAACGTCTTTGGCCGCCCCGTGCTGGACATCAAGACCCGGACGCGGGTCGCCTGGTCACCCGGCGCGCTGGTGCTGTTCCGCTAGGCGATGTTCGGCCCGCTGCGGCAGGCGGACTGGCTGGCACGCCGGTTGACCGCGATGCCCGACAGCCTGGTGTTCCACGCCCGTGACAAGCTTGCAGTGTCGCTGCAGGCGGGGCGTTTCAAGCTGTTGACGGCGCTGGCGGCCCATGCGGCGGCGCAGGGGTGGCCGGTCGAGGTGGCAGAACTCACCGCCGCAGGGCAGGATGCGGCGTTGGCCTGCCCCCGCCATCTGCACATCTTCATGGGTGACCGGCCGGTCTATGCGCCGAATGTGTTTCACTGCGTGCCCGGCTATCTGCACGGCTACTGGTATTTCGACGAAATCGGCAGCCGCAACAACTCGCTGGCCCGCCTGTCGCGGTTCGACCCGCGCCCGATGGGCATGGACTTTGCCCGCACGCATCATGACCGGCTGGTGGCGCGGTTCGTCACCGCCAACCGCAGCAAGTTTCCGCAGGCCGCGCGCGGGGCCGATCTGGCGAAGGGCAGCCTCGCGTTCTTTGCGCAGGATTTCAAACCCCCGCGCCATCACCTGCACCATCTCGGCGTGCCGCAAATGATCGAGGCCGCCATCGCGGCGCGCGGGGCCAGGGTGCTGTATATCAAACCGCACCCCAACAACACGCTCGACGAGGTGGACCATCTGGCGCGCTATCACGACCCGGGCCGCGGGGTCGAGGTGACGTCCGCCTCGGTCCACGATCTGCTGGCAGCCTGCGACTGTGCGCTGACCGTGACCTCGGCGGTCGGGTTCGAGGCGTTCCTGCACCGCAAGCCGGTGGTTCTGGGTGGGCAGACCGATTTCTGGCAGAACGCCGTGACGCTGACCGATGCGGCGCGGATGCCGGCGGCGCTGGCGGCGGCGACGGGCCGGCACTGGCCGCATGAAAAGTTTCTGGTCTGGTTCCTGCGGCAGCACTGCGTCGCGGATACGGCGCAGGCGCTGCCGGGCGTGCTGGCCAGGATCGCCCGCAAGGGGTTTGGCTGGGCGGGGTCGGGGATGTATGCGCCCGACTGAAAACTCGCGCTAGCGGTCGGGGGGCAGCAGGCCAAGGCCGCGCAGATAAATGCCGATCCCGGCTTCCAGCAGGTCTTCGGGCGGGAACGGCGATTTGGCCCCGGGGTTGCCGCGCATATACAACTCGACCACCCCATGGCTCATCGCCCAGACATGCGCCGAAAACATCGTGGCGGGGGGGCGTCTGTCGGCGGGCATGTGTTGCGACAACTGCTCGGCGGCGGCTTCCAGCACTGTCCGCGCCTTTTGCGCCACCAGCGCCAGATCGGGATAGGCGTTCTGCGTCAGCCCGCTTTCGAACATCGCGATGTAGTGGCCGGGATACTTGCGGGCAAAGGCCAGATAGGCCCGCCCCGTCGCCTCGAACGCGGCCAGCGCCGTGGGCTTGCCGTTGTTGTAGGCAAACTCCATCAGCGCGCCAAAGATGTCATAGCCCTGCCGCGCCACCTCGGCCATCAGGTCGTCGCGGCCGGCGAAATGGCGATACACGGCGGCGGGGGTCACATCGGCGGCCTTGGCGGCTTCGGACAGGGTCCAGCCCTGCGGGCCGGTCTGGGTGATCAGATCAAGCGCCGCTTCGACCAGAGCCTGCCGCAGGTTGCCGTGATGGTAGCCGCGTTTCACCCCTTCGGTCTCAGATCCGGTCCGCCGCAGATCGCAGTGTCGATCACGCCCACCTGCATCAGGTCGCGCCCTTCGTAGTCGATCTGGTGAAGCAGCGTCTGGATCGCCGCAATCCGCGCGCGCTTCTTGTCGTCTGACAGGATCACCGTCCAGGGCGCGAACTGTAAATGCGAGATCGCCATCGTCTCGTCGATCGCGGTGCAATAATCGTCCCATTTGCCCAGACCGTCGATGTCGATCGTCGACAGTTTCCACTGCTTCAGCGGGTCCTGTTCGCGGTCCAGAAAGCGTTTCAGTTGCTCGGCCCGGCCGACCTCGAGCCACAGCTTGATCAGGATGATGCCTTCATCCACAATCATTCGTTCAAAATCAGGCAGTTGGCGAAAGAACTTTGCGCGCTGGTCCGGGGTGCAGAACCCGAACACATGTTCGATCATCGCGCGGTTATACCAGCTGCGGTCGAACATCGCGATTTCGCCCTTGGCCGGAAACCAGTCGACATAGCGCTGGAAATACCATTGCGCGGCTTCGCGGTCGGTGGGTTTGGACAGGGCCACCACCTGCGCCATGCGGGGGTTCATGTTCTCGCGCATGGCCGAGATCGCGCCGCCCTTGCCCGCCGCGTCGCGACCTTCGAACACCACGATCACCCGCTGCCCCGAGGCTTTGACCCCGGCCTGAAACCGGGCCAGCTGAATCTGCAGCGCGTCCATCTGACGCTGATAATCCTTGGTCTTCATCTCTTCGCGGTGCGGGTAGCTGGGGGTCAGCATGTCATCCTTGCCCGCCTTTTCGATGGCCTGGCGCACCTCTTTGGGCGCGTCTTCCCTGAAATAGCGGCTGATGGCTCCGTCGAATGGCAATGTCATCGCACTCTCCCCTTTCCTGCCAATATGGCGATTGGCGGCGTCAGCGCAATCCTGCGCTGGCGGCGGCGCGCAGGGTGGCCGCGACGATCGCGTCGACATGGGTGTGATGCGGCATGTGGCCCGCACCGGGCAAGACCGTCAGCGTGGCGTTCGGCAGGATGCGTGACAGCGGGGCCGAGTGAATGGACAGCGGCACGGTGGTATCGGCGTCGCCGTGGATCAGTTCGACCGGAATCGACACGTCCGGATAGCGCGCCTGCATCAGGTCAAGCTGCCCACGCAAGGCCAGCACCTGCGCGCCGTTGGTGCGCAGGCTGGTGCGGCGCAGGGTCAGCGCGGTGCCGATATAGTCGTCGAACCCCGGCGGCATCGCGGCGGGGGCAAAGATGCGGGCGATCGTGGCATCGACATAGGATTTCGGCACGAAGGCCGCGAGCAGGGTGGCCCCGACCGGATTGGCGCTGAGGCGGTAGGTGTTCGACAGCCCCCCCGGCCAGGGCAGCGACGGCGACCCGATGGTGACCATGGCCGCCACATCGCCCTGCAGCGCCCAGGCCATGGCGACCGATCCGCCATAGCTTTGCCCCAGAACGATGGGCCGGGTCGCGCCGAGTTGGGCTGCCGCCAGCGACAGGTGCCGGGCCTGCGCGGCAAGGCTGACGTCGGTCAGCGGGTCCGAATGGCCAAAGCCGGGGCGGTCAAAGGCAATGACGCGGAAGTGTTCGGCCAACGGATCGCGCAGCGCGAATGTGAAGTCGCGCAGGTTGCCCGACGCGCCGTGGATCATGACAAGATCGGGCCCCGTGCCCTTGGCCTCGTAATGCACCCTCAGGCCGTCGACGGTGACGAATTGCCCGGTCGGAGGATTTTCGGCCAGGGCCCGCGCCTCGCGCCAGGCGGCAAGACCGATGGTGCCCCCAACGACCGCGAGCGCCACAAGGATCAGGCTACGAGCCAATTTGCGTGATATCATAAGGCGTTGACTGATACATCTCGTTGATCCAGTTGCCGTATAGCAGATGCGCATGGCTGCGCCAGCGGTTCAGTGGCGGGCGGGTGGGGTCGTCGTCGGGGTAATAGTTGGCGGGCACATTGATGGCGGTTCCTGCGGTGATGTCGCGGTCATATTCCTGTTTCAGGGTGCCGCTGTCGTATTCCATGTGGTCGAACACATAGAGAGCGCGATGTGCCGGATCGTCAACCAGACACGGCCCGGTCAGCGGGTTGCCAAGCAGCGTGGTCAGTCCCGGCGCGGCCGAAATTTCGTCCTGCCGCATCCCGGTCCAGCGCGACACGGGGGTCAGCGCGTCATCGGCAAAGCCGCGCAGGAAGGGCGAGGCGGGCGCCAGGTTGGCCTGACGGAAGCAGCCAAAGGCCTTGTGCGCCAGCAGGTGTTTCTGCACGCCGTGAAAGTGATAGATCATCGCCATCCCGCCCCAGCAGACGCCAAACGTGGAATGCACATGGGTCTGGGTCCAGTCCATCACGCGGATCAGTTCCTCCCAATAGGTGACGTCGGTGAATTCCAGATGCTCGATCGGCGCGCCGGTGATGATCAGGCCGTCGAACTTTTCGCCCGAAGCCGCGACCTCGGCGAACGGGCGATAGAACGTCTCCATATGCGCGGCTGCGGTGTTCCTGGTCTGATGCTCGGTCATGCGGATCAGCGACAGGTCGATCTGCAACGGCGTGGCCCCGATCAGCCGGGCGAACTGGTTCTCGGTCTGGATCTTCCTGGGCATCAGGTTCAAGAGCCCGATGCGCAGGGGCCGGATTTCCTGCGTCGCCGCGCGCTCGGGCGACATCACCATGACGCCTTCGTTCCGCAGAACGTCGAAGGCCGGCAAGGTGGAGGGCAGGGTGATCGGCATGCGGATATCCTGAAGGCGAAGGCGCAGTTAGTCAGGGATCGTGCGGCGGTCAAGGGCGCGGGCGATCAGGGCGTCGAACTCTGCCGGGTCACGCACCTTTGCCACCTCTTCGGCGGTGACGATGACGCCCCAGTTGGCCATCGCGGCATAGCGCGGCTGGCGGTGGGCCAGCGCTTGGGCATAGGTCCAGCGGACAAAGGCATCGGGGTCGACGGCCTCTTCGGCCAGGGCGTGAAGGGTGCGGTAGTCGGCCCACATCGCGGCCAGAA
>Ga0105048_10009182_pt1 | contig 15759 bp, 18 predicted proteins | sample MAT05_FD_78382 | JGI IMG/M metagenome (GOLD analysis project Ga0105048, IMG submission 78382) | Freshwater microbial communities from Lake Fryxell liftoff mats and glacier meltwater in Antarctica - MAT-05 | ecosystem: Environmental > Aquatic > Freshwater > Ice > Liftoff microbial mat | place...
AAGACACTGCAGCCCTCGCGCGGGTTCTGGCGTGGCATCCGGTTTCCGCTCATCCGTTCACCTGGCAGAAGGCCTACGAATTGCACTACCGGGCCGCCCTTCTACCCGCTCTTATCGATAGTGACCCGGCTGACGACCCGCCCGAACTTCAGGTCGTGATGTGCATCGATCCCCGCTCTGAGGGCATGCGACGCCACCTCGAGCGCGCCCCCGCGGTGGAAACATTCGGGTTTGCCGGTTTCTTCGGAGTGCCGGTGCGCTTCGCCCGGTATGGCGCTCGAAGTGCTGTCAACTCGTTACCAGCCCTGCTGAGCCCGCGCCACCAGGTCACGGAACAACCCACCGCACCCGAACGAGCCGAGAGGGTCGTGGCTCGCGGGCGCAACCGGGATGCCGTGCGCACGGCCGTGCACAGTGCAGATTCCAGCACCGCGACACCCTTCGCATTCGCGGAGACGACCGGCTGGCTCTACGGCGCCACGAGCGTTCTGCGCACCTTCACTCCCACGCTGCACGCGCGCCTGGGCCGCGGTCTAGCGGGGTCGAGGAAATCGCTCGACACCACCGTGGCGGTGGCAGATGCGTTCAGCCTCGACGAGCGCGCGGCCATCGCGGAAACCGGCGTGCGCATGATGGGGATGTCACTGTTCGCCCCCTTGGTGATTCTGGCGGGTCACTCCTCCGAATCCACAAACAATCTCTACGAGTCGGCATTGGACTGTGGCGCATGCGGCGGAAACCCGGGAGCAGCAAACGCCCGATCCGCGGCGGCAATCTTCAACGATCCCGACGTACGGGCACTGCTGCGGGCACGGGGCATCGACATCCCCGAAAGCAGTTTCTTCGTGGGCGCAGAGCACAACACCGTCACCGACTCCGTTGATCTGCTCGACCGGCACCTGATTCCCGAAAGCCATCGGCAACTGGCGCAGCGGTTCGAGCAGGTACAGGGCACTGCGGCCGATGAACTTGTGCGGGAACGCGCCAACGACCTGCCCGGGGCATCCGCCCGAAAGCACCCCTCGCGCGTGCGGCGGCGTGCCCACGACTGGGCTGAGGTGTACCCGGAGCTCGGGTTGGCAGGAAACGCCGCCATGATCATCGGCCCCCGCCGGATGACGCGGGGCGTCGACCTCGGCAGACGCGTGTTTCTCCACTCCTACGAAACCATGCTCGACCCCAACGGCACCGCCCTGGAGACGATCATGACCGCACCTCTCGTGGTCGCGCAATGGATCAACCATCAGTACTACTTCTCGGCCCTCAACCCCACCACTCTCGGGGCCGGCACCAAAACGATCCACAACGCTGTCGGCACCATCGGGGTGCTCGCCGGTCACAGCGGCGACCTCCGCCGCGGCCTGCCCTGGCAGTCGGTCGGTATCGGCTCACGCCTCTTTCATGAACCGCTGCGTCTTGCAGTCATTATTGAGGCCCCCCTCGACCGGGTGGGCGGGATAGTCTCGCGCAATCAGGTCTTGCGCAACCTGTTCGACAACGACTGGATCACTCTCACCGCGCGTGATGACAGGGGAAGTGCCTGGCACCGTTACACCCCGTATGGCTGGAAGAGCACCCCCGCAATGGAAGGACAGCACCGATGAATAACCTGACCAAGATGACCCGCCTTGAAGTGGTCGTGCCTGCGCGCGATGCCCCGTCAATCCGGGAGCTGATTGCCTCTGCTGGTGCGACGGGATACACGTCCGTCTCGGGAGTTTCTGGCATCGGACACCACGGCCAGCACTCTGGGGCACTGCTTTTTAACGAGTACGACACCCTCACGATGCTCATCACGGTTCTCCCACCAGACAAGGCCGGCGACCTGATCGATGCTGTTCGCGAGCTTCTCAGCACATCCAGCGGGGTCATGTTCGTTGCCGACACCTACGTCTCCCGGCCCGACTACTTTCAATGACGCGCGCCGAGAGCTCGTACACCGGGCGCTCAATCACCTTCGCCACGATGCACGGAAAGGAGGCACTCGCCCGAGAGCCTTTCCTGAGTGTCCTTGGTGCAACCGTGACGGCGCCGCACGGGCTCGACACCGACCAGTTCGGCACTTTCGCCGGCGACATCCCGCGCACGCTCAGCCCGCGCGTGGCCGCCCGCAGCAAGGCACGGCTGGGTATGCACATCGCCGGCACCACCCTCGGACTTGCTTCAGAAGGCAGTTTCAGCTCGGGATTCGGGCCGACAGTCGAGAACATGGAGATCCTGCTTTTCATTGACGACGACCTCGGTTTGGAGCTGGTCGAAGGCAGCGTCGGAATGTCGTCCCTGCCTGGCGGCCGCCGCGTGCACTCCCCTGAAGCCGCACTCGCCTTCGCGTCAGCCGTCGGATTCCCGCAGCAGGGCGTGATCGTGCAGGGCACAATCGACAACGCGACGACCGCGTACAAGAACCTCGCGCGCGCCGAGGAGCTCGAGAAGACCGTGCGCTCGCTGTTGGTCGACCAGGCACACGTGGTGATACTCCCGGACTACCGCGCCCACAAAGCGCCAACCCGCGCAGACACCATCCGCACGCTCTGCAACCAGATGGCCAGACGGCTTGCCACTGTCTGCCCGGAGTGCCTGGCGCCCGGTTTCGGGCAGGTAGACGTGCAGCGCGGCGTACCGTGTTCTCTCTGCGGGTCAGCAACAGAGGTGATCGCGGCCGACATCCACGGATGCGCTCGCTGCGACCACCGCGCACGCGTTCCGCGCACGCATACCGCGGCGGATCCGCAATGGTGTAACTTCTGTAACCCGTAGGGGTTCGCCGAACGAGCTGCCCGGTTCCATGGTGCCATTGACCGGTGGGTGCGACAGCCGGATCAACGAGAGGAGTGCCGTGATGGGGCGACTGAGATGGTTCTTCACCAAGCTGTGGCGCACAGCTCTCCGTCGTGGCGGAGGATTCGCCCAGAGCGAGGCCAGCCCGCGAGCAAGTTCTCTCACCACCAGGTGGGAGACACAGTGGCCCGGCTCAGAGCCGATGGGTGACATGCTGCGAGAGCGAAACATCGAACGCTGGGTTCGGTTTCACAGCTTGCCGGGCTCGAAGAGATACGCCATGACCGGTGAGGAAAAGGGCGAGATACTCCGTCGCAATCACATTCTTCTCGAGGACTTGGTTGGCCTGTCGGAAGAACCAAAGATTCGCGTGATCGGCGAAGACTTCGACGTCAACGACTTCTCCAGCGGCCAGCTCAAGAAGCATCTGCCGGGAGCGTGGCCGTGGCGAACCTACCTCGACCCCGACGACGACGCGCCCGCCGCGACGGGCAACTTTCGGTACTTCTGGGTCTCGTCAATCGAATCGGTTGACGAGCTGGATGGGCTGCTTGCCCTGGTCGCCGACGACGTGATCCGGTTCATCGTCACCGACACGGACATGACCTGGATCTTCGCGCCGTACGACGGAGGCACCGACGTGTTCCTTCCGACCACTTCGGTGCGCAACGAGTTCAAGGCTCAGCACCAGAGCTGGCTCTCTGGTCGCGCCGACGGACTGTGACCTACGGCCGGGAGCGCGGCGGGTAGGGGTTGTCACGCAACAAGCGGGCCAGGTGTGTGGAGTTGGTCACGACGAGGTCGTTGGCATTGGTAACCTCGCGTGGCATGTGCTCGAGCTCGTTGTAGTCGACCGCCTTCATGGCTTGACCCACCCAGTACGTGCCTCCCTGGGAGGGAATGCTGAATCCAACATCAGCGAGGCCTTGGTAGAGATCCGCGGTTGCCTTATGCGCGCCGTCCTCGTTGCCGACTATCGCAGTCACCGCAACCTTGCCGCTGAGAATTGGTCGGCCTTCACCGTCCATGGTGGCGAGGTCGGCGTCGAGTCGTTCGAGCACACGCTGAGCCTCGCTTGATGCGTGACCCATCCAGATCGGCACACACATAAGAAGGATGTCTGCCGCAAGAATTTTGGACCGCAGGGTCGGCCATTGGTCACCTTCTCCCTCATCCACCGATACTCCCGGCCTGATTCGAAGGTCGGCCGTGCGCACGAACTCGCCCTGCACACCTGCCTTCGCATACTCCTCGAGAAGCTGAGTTGCGAGCAACTCGCTGCTCAATTTCGCCGGCGACGCCTTTAGCGTGCACACAATAGCGAGCACGGTTAGTCCTGTTTCAGCCATGTGCTTTCCCTACCTAGACTTCTGTGTCCAGCCCAATGCCTGGGCCGCTTTCGTCTCCACCACTGCATCGGCGGGGAGCATCGTGCGATAAGCGCCTCTGCGATCCAGGATGCTTGCCACCATCGCGTCGATCATGGGCTGCGGGTCATGCTCGAGGGCGAGCATCGCCGCAGCAGAGGGCATCGGTATCAGCACGTCGCGCTGAGCTGCCCACTGGGCGTAGCTCTCTGCGCCGGTCTCGTTGTAGCCGGTGCGATACAGTCCCGGATTGATCGTCGGGCGACGGTTGTGGTGATCGTTCTGCTGCTCGTGGGTCTACGCAAGCGGGCATAGAGCGTTTCTCCTCATGCTCGGCAGGGCGATCCCCACCTCGAGTAACTGGCCTGCGGTGATGAGGTAGCCGCAGGCGATGCCGTCCATTGCGGCGGCACGGGCCGCGTTGGAGTTGGCCGTCGGCGTGTAGTTCGCCTCAGGAGACCACAAGGCCGCATTGCTGCGTCAGCTCGCCGAGGTTGAGCTGGCGCAGTACCAGGCGATCGCCGGCGTTACACGCGCCCGCGTCTCGCAGATCGTCGCGAGAACGGAGATCCCCGATGAGTCGATCCGGCTATTGGAGGAGCGCTGGTACAAGATGCTCGAGCGGCCACAGGATCACCTCGCCGCGGTATCCAAGATCACCACGGCCTACAGCCGCGACGAGTGGAAGCATCGCTACGAGCTCGTGCACGGCTCCCCTTGCACCCTGGGCAACTCGGTGCCGGAAAACTAGGCCCGGTCCAGATGTCAGTAAGTCATGCTTTGGCTTCAGGCTGGGCCGGGTCGTCCGACAGTGCGCGGCGCACACTGGATATGCCAACGTGCAACGCCGCAGCGATTGTCTCCCACGTTGCGTTTTCGGCCCGCATCTGGCGGGCGATCTGTATCCGTTCAGGAGTCATCACGGTAGGTCGGCCGCCGAGCCGGCCGCGGGCTCTCGCCGATGCTAAGCCTGCGCGGGTGCGCTCGGAGATGATGCGGCCATTCATCTGCGCGAACGCCGCGCAGATATGGAAGAACAACTGGCCGCCCGCGGTGGTGGTGTCGAACGGTTCTGTGAGCGACTTGAATTGAACTCCCCGCTCCCCCAGCTGTGCCACGATCGTCACGACATCGGTCATCGATCGGCCCAGGCGATCAGTGGAGTACACGAGCAACGTGTCGCCGCGACGCAAGAGCTTCATGCACTCCGCCAGGCCTGGCCGGACCGCATTCTTGCCGGTGATCTTGTCCGAGAAGATCTGCTCAGCGCCCGCGGAGGTGAGGGCATCAAATTGCGAGTGGAGGTTCTGATCTTGAGTGGAGACGCGGGTGTATCCGACGATGCTCACGCTGGGGACCTACCGTCGCTATGGTCGGTCGCCCGCAGCGCAGCCGCCCACTGAGCGGACCGTTCCTTGATCGCATCGAGTTGAGCTGCACCTACTCCATACTCTTCGAACCGCCTCGGCTCGATTCGTTGAATCTGGTCAAGCTGCTGGGCGAACATCTCCACCTCGAAACCCGCGTCGCGTTGCATGGCAGCATCGATCAACTCCGCATCGGTGAAACGACCTGACGCTCGAATCGAGTCCACATCTATGTAGTCGCGTGCCTCGTTGCGCGTGTATAGAGCACTGAGTTTGCTGCCCACGGCATCCTCGAGACTGAGCACAGGGCCAACAGCGAGCGCTACAGGCTCGTTCTCACGCCAATCGACAGCCAAGTCCATCTCGACGCTGCGGCCCTTGGGTGTGGTGATTCGTAGTTGCGCGAACTGGGGTGATCGCCGCACTTCCTCGACAGCGTGCCCTACGCGCTTCAACTCGCTCGCCAGGTGCTCGACGGCACTCTCAAAAGCGGCAGGGTCAGGATCGTTGGTGAAGAGATCCACGTCATGGGTCAGGCGATCGACCATCCCATGCTCGCGGATCGCCCCTGAACCCGCGAGGGCAAACGCGCGCCCGTCAAGGGCGGTGAGTGCGGCGGTGGTTAGCTCGCGTTGCAGGTCCTCGTCGTCATTCACGCGGCAACGGACAGCTGGGGAAAGCGGCTCTCCCACAACTGGCGAACTCGCGCAGGAAGCATTAGCTCGGGCCAGATCCTCACGAGAAGATCGCGGTTGAGCAATATCACCTGGTCGCCGACGCGGCCCTCACGCAACGTCGCTTGATACGCCTTCACCACATCGCTGTGAATGTCGAGGTCAACAACCGACCACGGTCCCCAATAGACATTGACTGGCAATGTCATCTGACCGCCGCTCGGGCCCCGCAAATCCTCAAGCCGTTCAGGCATGTCGTACGGCTTGATATCCCGGTAGAAGACCCTGGTCCCCTCCGGCACGCTGGCGGTGTCGGTCATGGCCCCATGCTACCAAGCCGCACCAAAAACCACGACTGTTAGCTTTCGGCAATTTTGATTTCGGTGACGACTTTCGAGCACACCACTCCCCCGAATCTGAGCGGGTACAGTCGGGCCTTCAGTCGCTGATCAGAAACGATCGTTTAGGGAACAGCCCGGTTGCCCGGTAGGGGAAAGTTATCTACACAACCGTTCGTGAGACCCGCGGGCTGCATCAGGGTGCCTTCGGCCCACACCTCCTCGGGACAGCGCTCGGGACGGTAGTGACCGCCGTTCCAGATCATGTCCCGCAGCCTTCCACGACGCGAGGTGCGATATCCGCACGCGGGCCGGAGCCGTGCCCGCCCTAATCCCCGTACGCCTCGACGACCAGGAAGACGGCGTTCGAGAGGGCACGAACGCTACCGGGAACGCCGGCCATGGCGGTCACGTGATAGCTCGGCTCGATCGTGCCCGACAGCAGTCCCACCCGCACTTCTATGTCGCCATCGACCGCCCAGATCGTTGTATCCGCGGCCGCGTTCTCGAAGTCCCACAGCTCGCCTTGCTGCAGCGTAATAGTTCGCGACTGGATGTGCGACGAACCCGGAAGGGCCGAGCCCTCCATGATATTGGCGACCTGCGGCCGTCCCTCGAAGTCTTCGGGCGAGAAGGGCGCGGTCTTCCATCGTTCGCCTTTGACGTTGGGCGACACGAGGGCGAGCATCCGAAGATCCTCCGGAGCCGAGTTCTGGGGCGAGTGATACGTTCCGGGCGGGATCAGGCAGAGGTCACCGGCTCGCAGGACGAGCTCGGTTGTTCCCACCGTGACGTGAAGCTCGCCTGAGGATACGAAGTAGATCTCGCTCGCGCCCGGGTGCGTGTGCGGCAGCGGGCCGAGCGGGTCGTTGGAGAACCAGCTCTCCCCGGCCGGCCACAACAACGGACGAGACCGCTGTCTCTCTGACCACCAGAGGGCTTGGTGTGCCCACGGGTCGGCCGATTCGCCATCGGTAGTGGTCACGGTTGCCGCCCCCTCGCCGGTCGCCGGTCCAGGGGATGCTGCGCAACCGGGATGACTCTCACATCAAGCCACGGCCAGAAGGGCAGGTGACTCAGCTTGTCGTGCAGTTCCGTTGCATCCTCGACCTCATACAGCGAGATGTTCGCGCGGCGGCCGGGCAGTCGCCAGATTCGCAGGAGGGATCCCTCCTGCATGAGGCCCTGCCCATAGGCGAACTCGGCCTCGGCCAGTTGCGTCTTGCCCGGGTCCGACAGCGGTGGCCCGCCCGACATGCGCACGAGGAATTCGGTCATTGCTTCTTTCGCGTTGGTCGGGATAGGTTTCCCTGACATAATTACTCAAACGATTGAATACCGCAAGGGACAGCGGACTTGGATGATGTGAAGCTCAGGCTCGAGCGGTCCGGCGACGTGCAGAAAGTCTTCGCTGCACGTGTGAACTCGCAACTGGAAATCGGTGAGGGACCTCGCTGGGATCCGCACTATCAAGAGTGGACGTGGATCGACATCGCGACTGGCGGACTCTTCATCGGTCTCGAATCGCGGTCTCCGGCGGCGATCTTTCCGGCGCCGCTAGGTTCGACGGTCCGCCACGCCAGCGGCGCGGTACTCGGCGCGTGTCGGGATGGGCTCTACGCATGGGACGGGTCGGCGCAACCGGTCAAGGTGGCGCACCTCCCTACCCCGCTGAAACAATTGAATGACGGTCGCTGCGACGCCAAAGGCCGTTGGTGGATCGGTGGAGTGGGCCTCGGCGACACCGACGGTTGCCTCTTGAGGCTCGATCTCAGCGGGTCCCTCGAGGTCGTTTCGCGCGGATACGCGCTGCCCAATGGGATCGACTGGCTGGGCGAGACCGGGGTGATGCTGCACTCCGACAGCTACGCGCATCGGATCTTCGCCTACGACTTCGACCCGGAGAGCGGCACCGTCGACAATCGGCGAATCTGGTGGAGCGGGACAGAGCAGGACGGCCTCCCGGATGGCCTGTGCGTTGCGGAGGACCAGACAGTCTGGGTAGCGTTCTGGGGCGGTCGTGTCGTCCGGCAGTTCGACCCCTCCGGATCGATGATCAGTGAACTTCGCACACCGATGAGCCAACCCAGTAGCGTTGCGTTCGGTGGTTCGTCGGGCACGGAGATGTTCATTTCGTCCGCCTGGGCCGATCTGGGCGAAAGCGAGCGGGCAGACCAGCCGTGGGCGGGCGATGGCCTCATCATCGATGGCCTGGGACGCTCGAGGGGCGAAGCGGAGTGCCTCGCGCCGATCTCGCCGCTGGAGGGAGTGCATAACGATGAAAAATGACTTCGCAGTCGCGACGCCCAGGCATGCACTCGTCGGCGGCTCAGGCGAAATCATCGTTCACGAGTTCCTACCCGCCGCGCTGGTGCCCGGCGAAGTGCGAGTTGCGATTTCCTTCGTGGGGATCTGCGGTAGTGACCTTCATCTGATCGATGCCCCGGACACTCACAGGCTGGCGCGTGAGGGTGCCGCGATCGTCCCGGGGCACGAGCAATCCGGCGTGATAGTCGAGATAGGCGATGGTGTGACAGACCTGTCCGTCGGAGACGAAGTCTGCGTTCTGCCCCGCACCCCGTGCGGCAGGTGTCGCATGTGCAGGGTGGGCAGTGCCACTCGCTGCACCTCCTTCCTCCGGCCCAGGTTCGGCGGGTGGTCGACAGAGATGGTGATCGACCAAAGACTTGTGGAGCGAATCCCCTTCGGCCTCGCCTTGGACATGGCCGCGCTTTCCGAGCCAACCGCGTGCGTCCTGCGCGCGATCGATCGCGCCAGCATCCGGCCCGGTTCGAGCGCCCTCATCGTCGGTGCCGGACCTATGGGGCTTCTCCTCAGTTGCCTCCTTCCCCGGTGCGGAGTCTCGACGGTCCTGGTGAGCGAACCAAGCCTAGAGCGACGACGACTCGCCGAGTCCTTCGGAGCCGTCGTGTTCGACCCCCGTGATTCAGACCTGTCGTCCTGGGTTCGCTCGCAAACCGGAGGCAACGGCGTTGACTACGTGTTCGAGGCGGTGGGCTCGGCCTCGGCCCTAGAGGACGCGATTGACGCGACGGATGTCGGCGGAACCGTGGTCGTCGTCGGTGTGGCTAACCCCACCGCTCGAGCCCAGGTGAGTCCCCACGCCATCTTCGCGAAGGAGCTCACGATAGTGGGAGCGTGGGGTGTCGAAACCACATTCACACGGGCAATGGGGTTGCTGGTAAAGCTCGACCCGCGCGAACTGATAACGGATCGGTTCAGCCTTGGCGACGTGGACGCGGCCATCGGGCTGGCACGGCGCGGCGCGGCGGGCAAGGTGCTGCTCGCCTCCGGTCTGGACAGTTAGTCGATGGAAATCTCCCGCTCGACACAACTCCTTGCCGAATCCGAAGACGGGCGATTTCGGCGAATGGTCTCGGAATCCGGTCACGTTCGTGCCTGGATGCTCGACACTCTCGTCGTGCTGGCGGTAGTTGCTCCCAATCATCATCACAAGGACACCATTTATGCGGAGACTTCCGGGCTCGCCTGATGACCCGCGAGCGTAGAATGACGAATCGCCCCCCCGGTGAGGGATCGGCCTCATCCCCACCGAGCACTCAACCGCCGCGACGGGTCACGTTGAAGGATGTCGCGGTCATCGCGGCGGTCGATATAGCCATCGTGAGCCGCGTCGTGAACAACGACGTGACCCTCAAGATCACTGCGAGCACAAGGGATCGTGTAGAGGCGGCCCTCAAAGAAACTGGTTACGTACCTAACGCTGCCGCCCGGGGACTCAGGACCTCGCGCACCCGGACGGTGGGCATGGTGCTGCCCGACCTCACCAATCCGGTCTACGCGCAAATCGTCGCGGGCGTACAGCGGCAAGCCGAACGAGCGGGATACGCGATCGTTCTCGGTGGCACGTTCGGCGACAGCTCGGGTGAGGAGCAGTTTGCCCGCCTTCTCGCCGAGGGTCGGGTGGACGGGCTCCTGATAGCGACGGGATCTGTCCCCGACCTGACACTGCGAGCGTTGCGCGAGATGAAGGCCCCCCTGGTCTTGGTCAATCGCGCCGTCGACGGGCTCGACAGCGTGACCGTTGATGACGCTGCCGCCATTCGACTGGCGACCGAGCACCTCGTCGAGTTCGGGCATCGCAGGATCGGGCTCATCAATGGCGCCGCGGGCGTCGACACGTCGATACGTCGCGAGGAAGGCTTCCAGCGGGCAGCGCGCGACGCGGGCCTGAGAGGCCTCCCGGTCGTCAACATGCCGAGCTGGGATGCCGCAGCCGGATTGGAGGCCGTGCAGCGGCTGGTAGGGGCGCAGGAGGATGTCACGGCCATCGTCGTTGCGACCGTCGCAGCGACTCCCGGAGTTCTGCACGGCCTGCGGATGCTGGGCCGGTCGGTGCCGTCGGATGTCAGCGTGGTCGCCCTCCACGACATGCCATCGGCCCGCTTCGAGTTCCCGCCGATAACCATCGTGCGAACCCCGCTCATGGCGATGGGGAGCGGCGCGTTCGATTTGCTCTTGAGTCGCATAAACGGGTCACAAGGACCCGAGTCACGGATGATCGACGATGAACCGGAGCTTGTTGTTCGCGACTCCTCGGGTGTCGCGCCCGCCTAGCCGAATCGTGGTCCCTACGGGTCACTGTGGGCCAAGATGGTCCCCTGCGCTGGACGTCCAGCCTCCATCGATCGGGATGGTGGCGCCCGTGATGAAGCTCGATTCGTCCGAGAGCAAGAACACTGCCGCGGAGGCCACGTCTCCCGGTGTCCCCAGGCGCCCACTCGGATGATGTGACACGTCGCGTGCCTCCTGGCTACGGGCCGCGGCCGGCTCGAGGCCGCCCAGCATGGCTTCATACGATGGGGTGCGAATTGTTCCCGGCGCCAGGGTGTTCGCTCGTATCCCGAGTGACCCATATTCCAAGGCGATATTGCGGGTCAGCGCTTCGATCGCTGCCTTGGCCATCGAGTAGCTCAACCAGCCGGCCAACGCCCGACTTGCCTGCAGGCTCCCGATATTGACGATGCTCCCGGGCGATCCATGATCAAGCCACCACCGAGTGGCCAGGGAACAGCCGTACACGGCGGACGCCAGATTGTCCGAGCAGACCTGGAGCACGGTCTGTGGATCGTGGGTCTTCAGCGATGTCGGCGTCAACATCGCGGCATTGTTGACCACTCCCTTGAGCGTTCCCACGGCATCGATTCTCTCGACGATTCGCGCGGATACCTGGGGGTCGGCCATGTCACCCACGACCGGGGTGAAAGCGTCGTGGAGTTCGGCGCCCTCGGCGAGTGATTGGCCGTTGATGTCCACGCCGACGACGTGATAGCCGACCTCCATCAGCCGCACGGCCATCCTCGATCCGATGCCGCCCGCCGCTCCGGTCAACACAACTACTTCGCGCATTGGCATGCCTCTCCGTTATGACGGGTAGAATCGTTCAAACGATTGAAGGATATCGTCAACCGCCGCAAAGAGAAATGGGTAACACGTGGAAAAGGGCGCTCGAAGAGACATCCGCGGGTTCTCGCTGTTGAGTGTCGCCGCGATCGATCCGATAGCCAACCAGATCATGTCCCCGGAGGCCACTGTGGGTGGATGGCTGGTCTTCGAGACCGCTCTTGCTCGCGCCCAGGCGTCCTTGGGAATGATCCCCCCGGATGTCCCTGCCGCACTGGCGCGTCTGGGTGTGGACGACATTGACTTGGACCGATTGTGGGAGGAGACGCACAACGTCGGATACCCGATTCTCCCCCTGCTGCGCCAGCTCGACGAGCTCGTGGAGCCGGCGGCGCGAGGCAAGATTCACTTGGGGGCGACCACACAGGACGTCATGGACACCGTGCTCTCCATGCAGCTGAAGCAGGTACTGGAACGACTGGTCGATCTCATCCAGGCCGCGGGCGACGCATTGTGCGACCTGGTGGAGGAGCATGCGACAACGGTGATGGCCGCGAGAACACACGGCCAGCAGGCCGTTCCCACGACACTCGGAACGAAACTGTCGACCTTTGTTGCCGAGTTCGGCCGGCACCTCGATCGACTTTGCGCGGCGGAGGAACGAATCGGCCGGGTATCGCTCCACGGCGCCGGGGGCACTTCGGCTGGTTACGGCGCCCTTGCCCCCCAGATTCGGCGGCTGGTGGCCGACGACCTCGGATTGCACGACGCGGCCGTCCCGTGGCACTCGTCCCGGGACTCCGTGGCCGAGTTCGGTTTTCTTTGCGCTGCGGTTGCCGGCACGATGGGGCGATTGGCGCGCGAGATCGTCGACCTGTCGAGGACGGAGATCGGCGAGGTGACCGAGCCGGGCGGACACCACCGCGGCGCCTCGTCGACCATGCCCCAGAAGATTAACCCCATCTCGAGCGAGGCCGCGATCGGCGCCGCCATTGCCACTGCGAGCGGTGTCAGCGCGCTCCTTCATGCCATGGTGGTTCCCCAGGAACGATCGGCGGGTGAATGGCAAGCCGAATGGGAGTCGGTGCCGCGGCTGGCAGTGCTCGCGTGCGCGTCGGCGAACGAGATGGTCGCCATCTTGCCGCGCGTGAACGTTCACCCCGAGCGAATGCGCTCCAACCTGGCGCTCGATGGCGGACTCGTCATGTCCGAGGCCTATATGATGGCGCTCAGTGGCGAGTACGGTCGCGAGAGGGCCCACGACCTTGTCTATGCGGCTGCGGCCACCGCCCGTGCCGAAGCCATCAGTCTCCATACGGCGCTGAGCCGCGACCCGCGAACCGCAGGCATCGTTGGCCCGGAGCCGATGGACATCCAGTCATATCTCGGGGAGGGACCTTCCCTATGTCGAGAAGTTGTCGACTGGTGGCGGGCGGGTCGCGCCTGAGGGCCAGATGGCCGTCGGCTATCGGCTATCGGCGATCGGCTATCGGCTATCGGCCGACCCTCCAGCGATCAGGCGACCAGTTCGCGTGCCGCGCGCACGATCGAGGCTACGTCGGGGATCAACGCGGCCTGCAGCACCGCTGACGCGGGGATCCGGGTGTCCGGGGCTCCGAGGCGCGTGACCCGCGTCGCTGCACCGGACTCGTAGAGGATCGCGGAGATGTCAGAGGCGACTCCACCCGTGAGGTTCGCCTCCTGCACGACGATCACCCGTCCCGCGTGCGCGCGTGCGGCGTTCACCAGCATTTGCCGATCCAGCGGCGCAATCCACCGAAGGTCGAGAACCCCGGCGGCGATGCCCTCCCCCTCAAGAATATTCGCGGCAGCGAGCGCATCGTTCACCATGCGTCCCCAACTCACAACCAGCAGGTCGCTGCCTTCGCGGCTCAGCCGCGCGCCCCCCACCGTTTCACGAGGTGCTCCGTAATCCACGATGCCCTTGTCGAGGTACATGGATCGCGCCTCGATCAGCACCACCGGATCATCGTCCGCGACGGCTGCCCTCGTCATAGCGAAGGCGTCCTGAGGATTGGAGGGCATTCCCACCTTGATCCCGGGGATGTGGAAGAGCAAGGCCTCGAGTGACTGGGTGTGCTGGGCGCACGAGCCGGGCGTAACGCCCTGCTGGGTGCGCACGACCATCGGCGCGACCTGGGCACCATTGCTGAGATATCGGACGTTCGCTGCCTGGTTCACGAGCTGGTCGAGCGCCACCAGCATGAAGTCCATCCACATGATCTCGACAATGGGTCGAGCTCCGTTCATGCTGGCACCGAGAGCGCCGCCCAGAATCGAGGATTCGGCGATCGGCGTATCGAAAACGCGATCCTTGCCGAAGAGTCGCTGCAGGTTGCGGGTCACACCGAAGACACCGCCCGGCGCAGCGACATCCTCACCGAAGACGAGCGCCTCGGGCCGCTCAGTGAGCTCGCGCTGGATTGCCTCATTTATAGCCAGGCCGAACGCGACCGACTTTCCCTCTCGTGGTAGCGGGGGCGCCGTCACACCCGAGGGGAGGTCCCACACGTGATCAGTCGCCGTGGCCGCGTCTGGATAAGGATGTCCCAGCGCTTCCCGCGCCGCCGTCTCGACCTCGTCGCGAACTTCAGCGTCGACGGCGCTTAGGTCGAACCGGGGGTCTTCGAGTTTCATTATCTGCTGGCGCAGCCGGGGCAACGGGTCCCGGTCCGCGGCCCGACGCTTGTCATCCTCGCTGCGATAGTGCTCGATATCGGCGTTGTAGTGGCCGAGCATTCTTGGCACCTGGCACTCAACGAACGACGGGCCGCCTCCCGACCGCGCCCGCTCTACCGCGAGAAGCAACGCGGCTGCCGTCTCGGTCGGGTCGGTTCCATCCACGGTTCTCGCGTCCATCCCGTACGCGCGAGCCCGCTCCGCGAGCGAAACGGGGACAACCTCCCGGATCGCCGTCATCTCGGACCACTCGTTGTTTTCGCAGACGAAGACAACGGGCAACTGGCGAGCAGTGGCGAGCACGAACGCCTCATGCGCTGCGCCCTGGTTCGTTGCTCCGTCACCGAACGACACGATGACGACGTCATCTCCACCCCGCGCCCGGCTTCCCATCGCAATGCCGTTCGCGATCGGCAGCCCAGCGCCGACGATCGAGTTCTCGCCGACGAAGCGATGCGCCGCCGAACTGAGGTACGCCGATCCACCGCGTCCGCGGTTCGTGCCCGTCGCTCGTCCGAGGATCTCGGCGAACATGTCGAGCATCGGGACTCCCGCCGCGAGCGCCCAGCCGTGCCCCCGGTAGGTTGCAAGGACCGGGTCGGTTGATCGAAGGATGCGCGCCGCCATCACCGGGACCACTTCCTGGCCGATGCAGAGGTGTACCGATCCCTTGACCTCGTCCGCCTTGCGCAGCTCGAGTACTTTCTCCTCGAATAGCCGAATGCGCAGGGCAGACCGGTAGATGTCGACCAGCTCTTCGGGGGTGCTCCGCGGCACCAAGGCGATGGGATTCTGCTGCGTCATTTTTGGGGGCTCGTTTCTTCGCGTGTGCGGCTGGGAGATCGCCGCGTGCTGGCTGTGCTAGTTTAGTCAATCGTTTGAACGAGCGCCACCGGATTCGCGTATCGCCCGGCATCCCCGTGCCCGGCGATACGCTTCCGGGCCGCTCTAGTAGAAGATCTGAACCGAAGGAATTGCCGGTCGAGGCCTGCCCCGAGAGGCTTGTGCCGCCCGACCGGAAAGTGAGAGCCTCATCGGGCTACTCGGCGACCGGAACACGCACTCCGGCCATGCCCCCATCGACCAGCAGAAGTGTTCCCGTGGTCGACATCGACTGGGGATTCGCGAGGAAGACAATTGATGTCGCAAC
>Ga0105048_10009184_pt1 | contig 15757 bp, 11 predicted proteins | sample MAT05_FD_78382 | JGI IMG/M metagenome (GOLD analysis project Ga0105048, IMG submission 78382) | Freshwater microbial communities from Lake Fryxell liftoff mats and glacier meltwater in Antarctica - MAT-05 | ecosystem: Environmental > Aquatic > Freshwater > Ice > Liftoff microbial mat | place...
CGGCCATCGTGTGCAGATTAACGTCGACATCGAGAGGTACTTCACGAACATGAACCTTCAAAATGGCTTCGCGGCCCCTGAGAGTGGGGCGTCCCACAGTGACTAAGCGATCGAAACGACCAGGACGAAGCAGAGCTGGGTCTAGCACATCAGGCCTATTAGTGGCAGCCATAATGATGACGGAATCGGTAGGAGCGAAGCCATCCATTTCGCCCAGAATTTGATTGAGAGTCTGTTCGCGTTCATCGTGTCCGCCGCCTAGTCCGGCCCCGCGCTGACGACCAACGGCATCGATTTCATCAATGAAGATGATGGCAGGCGATTGCTCCTTGGCGGTGGCAAAGAGATCCCGGACTCGCGACGCCCCGACTCCAACAAACATCTGAATGAATTCGCTGCCATTCACCGAGAAGAATGACACTCCGGCTTCTCCCGCGACCGCCCTGGCCAGCAAAGTCTTGCCGGTTCCTGGTGGCCCATTGAGCAAAACTCCTTTCGGAACGCGTCCCCCTAGCTTTTGGAACTTTTCGGGTGATTTCAGAAACTCCACAATTTCTTGTAGGTCTGCTTTGACCCCTTCGAGGCCAGCGACATCGTCAAAAGTGATGCTTTGATCGGAAGGTTCAAAACGCTTGGCCGTCGATTTCGTAAAACTTGTCAGGAACCCGCCCCCCATCATCGAGTCGCGACTCCTGCGGAAAAACATGTACAAACCCACGATGGTTACGATCAGCATCGAAAGGAAGATCAGCATCATGATGGTGCTGAGGGTTCCGCCCGGAACGACGTTGTACTCAAAGGGTTTTTGGGGTTCGGGCGAGGAAGGGTCGTCTGGATTGATAGTCGTGGTTTTCGAAGACTTTTCTCGTAGCTCGTTCAGTTTTACAAACAGGTTCGATTGGGCTTCGGTTGCCGAGGGGATAAATACTTCGAAATCCTTTTTGTACCTTTCTTTGCCCTCGGGACCTTCCTTTTGCTTTTGAGGCTCACCATACATGTTGTAAGTAACGGGCTTCTCGGGAGCCACCTTAAAGGCACCTTGGATGTACGATTCGTAAACCGTAAGACGCTGAACGTTCCCTTTCTCCAATTGTTCCAAAAAGAAGCTGTAGTCGATCCTGGAACTGGTCATACCAGGCAAGAAGAACAGCAACGTAAAGACAGCTAGCAAAATCAAGCCAACCATCCAAAACCCTTGGCCGCGCCGGACCGTTTGGGTCGATTGGCCTTCGTTTCGTTCCTCCCGAGGAGTTTTGCTCATATTCCGATGCTGTCCATATCGCCTGTTTGAATGAAAATGGGATAAACCCGACGTGGTTATTGTAGCGGGCTGCCTAATCTACTGGCAGTGCTACCTGTTTTTCAACGGTTCCATCTTGGCTTTCCGCCTGTTTTTTGCTATTTCCAACTCTTCCGGCATGGTTTGATGGCCTTTTTCGTATCTGTGAGAACCGCGATGCATCCCGATCTATCCACCAACGCCCTGTTCGAGCTCATTGAGTCCAAACTGCATTTGCTGAGCGAGATGCAAGCCATTTCTCTCACTCAAATGGACCTCGTAGCTCAGCACGACATGAACACGCTCATGTCTTTGCTGTCGCGCAAGCAAGAATTGCTGGGAACACTCGCCACCGTACAAGAACGCCTTTCGCCCTTCCAATCGCAAGATCCTGAGCAGCGGACCTGGTCTGATCCAGCCAGGAGAAAAGCCTGTCAAGCGATGGTTGCTCGTTGCGATCAATTGCTGCAGGAGTTAATTGTGATGGAGAATCGCTCGCTCGGCAGCCTGAGTCTGCAACGCGATTCCGTCGCTGCACAATTGCAACAGAACGTGGACGCTTCGGCTATCCAGAACGCTTACCATGCGAGCGACATCGAGGAATCCTCCTTCGATAGCTCGCTCTTGATTGAGGGGTAAACCATGTTTTCCAACCCGACTCTGAGAAGCCTTGAGCAAACCGTGGCGTTCACGGAACGAAGGCACGCTATTCTGGCCGGCAACATCGCCAATACCGATACGCCTGGCTACCAATCGAAAGATCTCTCGGTCGATGCTTTCCAAAGCAGCTTGCGCGATGCCATCCAAGCCGAGAGGCGGGAGCGAGAAATGTCGCCAGGACTCCGATTGAGTTTACTCGGTGCGCCTAGCGAGTTGACAGCGAACAATTACCCAGACGCAAAAAAAATAGCGTTGGATCAGGTTCGCGATTCGATGAAGCAGATTGTCTATCACGATGGTAGCGATGACAGCATGGAAATGCAGGTGACCCAGATCGCAAAGAATCAATCCATGCATACGATGGCAATCGCAATGATGAAGAATCAATTTCGACAGCTGCAAATGGCGATCTCTGGGTCGGTCAATGCGTAGTCAATAGTTTCGGAAGAGTAATCACAAAGGAACTGCCACTGGAACTGCCTACGTGATACGTTAAAGTACCGCCGTGATCCTCGACGATTCCGCGGCTGATGGCGAGCCCCATCCCCAAGCCTGATGGTTTGGTGGTAAAAAATGCGTCGAACAACCGGGTCATTTCTGTTTCTGGAACCCCACCGCCAGTATCGTTCACAGAGATCACGGATTTGTCCGCAATACGATTCATTTCGATCGTGACGGTTCTGTTCGAACTGGGCTGATCCGTCATGGCATCGAAAGCGTTTAGAATGAGATTGACGAGAACCTGTTGTAAGCGGATTGGATCACCGAGCGCTTGTAAGTTGTCCTGCGACTCGATCACTTGAATCGACATTCCGCGTCTTCGTGCGTCTCCCTTGAGCATCGCAACCGTATCGGAAATCAACGTGGCGATAGAAAGTCTTTCCGGTTGATGTCGCCCTGGGGAAACGAAATCCCTCGTCCGTTTAATGATGCCAGCGGCCCGAGTTATCTCGCCGTTGAGTCGAGCTAGGACATCGGATGTGGTATTTGCGGCTTGGGATTCCGAAAGGATTTTGCTTAGGCTGGCTACGTAATTCCGAATCGCATTGAGGGGTTGATTGAGTTCGTGAGCGAGTTCGCCGGAAAGACGCCCCATCACGCTGACCCTGGAAAAATGAGCCAACTCCGCTTGCTTGCGGTCTAGCAATTCTTGCGCATGTTGTCGGTTTGCGATTTCAGTGCGGAGCGACTCATTGACGGCCACGAGCTCCAAAGTTCTGGCCTCGACCCGTTCTTCTAGCCGATGGCTGTATTGCTGAAGTTCCATTTCCGCTTGCCGACGTTCTGTGATGTCGATCGCTTGACCTGCGACCCCAATGAACCGGCCGTCGATGCCGTGAATCTGCTGGCATTGGGCCAGCATCCATCGCCAATCTCCGTCCCGACCTTGCAAACGCAATTCATACCGAACCGATTCTGCCTGTCCCTGCAATAGAGAACCAAGGTTTGCATTGACTGTCGGCAAGTCGTCTGGATGCACACAGCTGTGCCAGCCTATTCCCAGAGCTGACCGGATCGCTTTGCCCGTAAGCGTCTCCCAATAGTCACTCACGAAGATCAACTCGCCGTCTAAATCGAGTTGCCAAATAATTGCAGGAACAGAACTGGTCAAGTCGCGCATCAAGTTGGATTTCTGACGGAGCTCCTGTTGTGCCTGGAGTCGAAACGTGAGATCGACGATGCTGCCGATGTAAGAGACAGTATTGTTATGTGTGTCTGCGACACGGTTCAAGGATAACTCAACCGTACATTCGCGTCCGCCTCGCAATACGCAGTCGATTCGATCTCCAGCGGTGCGAGAATCCCTTCTCCCAATCAACGGTGCCAGCAGGTGCCGATGTTCGTCGGCCACGAATGCCGTCCATTGCTTACCCTTGGCTTGTTCGGCGGAGAGACCGGTGATTCGTTCCCATTCTGGATTAACGTAGGTGATCTGGCTCGATGGATTGCACTCAAAAATCCCCACCGGACAGGTATGCGCTAGGGCAGTAAAGCGCTGCTCGTTCTGCTCGAAGAGCCGGAACGCTTGCCTAATTGCCGAGATGTTTTTGTAGCAGGTGATAAGCCCAATGCACGTGCCATCAGGATCTTTGATTGGGCTTCTTGAAACCAACAGAGTACGAAGTTCATAGATCAAATCCCAAGTTTCTTCGCCCGACACCGCGAGCCCAGACTCGATCACGGCTAGATCTTTGCGTCGGATGATCTCAGCCAACTCCTTCGGGAATTCCTCCGGAATCGCCCCGTAGGCATCTCGCCCGGGCAGTTCTTCGACGGAACAACGGTAAAAATCAGCGATACTCTGGCTGCCAATCAGTATCGTCCCTTCGCAATCCTTGATGACGATCGCCTCATTCGAGGAGTTGAGCGCAGCGGAAAGCAACTCCATGGTCAAGGGCAGTATGGGTTTCCGTTTAGCCGTTTTACTCGCCAATTTTGATTCCTAGATTGCTTCTTGATTTACTTGAGGTAGGCCAGGGTTAACAACACGTATCCGGTCACCAAATTTGGGTCCCCTTCCATCCAGCGCGCGTCGGGATTGGTCCATGAGCCATTCGCGTTTTGCGTTGCAGCGAGTTGCAACAACAAGTCGGCTTGCCAATCACGAGGGCCATCGGCGGTCGCAAATGGTTTTTCCCCTAGGGCGTCTAGGGCTTTGGCCATCGTGTGTTGGTAGTAGTACAAACCGGAGCTCCCCATGCCAGGATTGGTCGAGACAGAATAGTGATCGAACAAAAACTTCTTAGCGGCCTTCACCCGAAAGTCTTCTTTGTCCACTCCAGCAAAGACCATGCTCTTTAGACCAGCATAGGTCATCGACGCGTACGAGCGTAAGCCCCCACCTTCGTCTTTTCCCGCCATAGAATCGCCGCCCGCAGCGGGTGTGTAGTAGAAGCCACCATCGTTCACCTTGGAGGCAAATTCGGTCCTGTTGTGTGGTGACTCAATATTCTGGCATCGCGACACGAAAACCAAAGCACGCTGGATGGCGGGATCATCCTCCTGACAACCCGCGCTCCGCAAAGCGTCGATAAGAAAAGCGGTGTTCGAAAGATCCGGACGAGATTTGCTGCCGTAGCCAGCGCCACCGTATGCTGGGTCGTCCGATGTTATGCCTTCACCTTCGTCCCATTGCTGCTGCTTTACAAATTGTTCGGCAGCCTGGATCAGTTCCGAATATCGACCGTTGCTGTTTGCTTTAGAAAAAGCCATGATCGCAAGGCAGGTTTCGTAGTTGGCGTGCCTGGATCCGGGAGCATAGAGTCCACCATCGTCGTGTCGCGTACTCTCGAGATACTTAAGGGACTTCTCTACCACAGGACTGTCGATTGGCTGCTCGACCGCTAGGAGGCCTGCGGCAACGAGGCCAGTCACACCCGGTCCCGTCTTGCTGCTAAAGGAACCATCCTCGGACTGACCGATCTCTTCCAAATACCCGATCGCACGGTCTACCATCGACTGTCGACTGGTCGCCGGCTGAGCTTGGCATCGTGGAACCGCCAAGATGAGAACTGGAATCGCAATTGCAATCGCTATTGCAATCGTGAAAAAGCTGGATGACTTCATGGTTTGTTTCGACCGAGAATAGAGGTTTGTTTTGCACGCGTCCGGCACCCGAAGTATAAAGCCGCCGGCCCAGAAGGACACTCCAGCCTAAGCACAATTTTTGTCCGTTAAGCATTGCCTTAGACACTATTTTGAAAAGAATCCTTTTGTAGTGAGCTTTGGCCTCAACTAGTATTGATTCGAGAGCCGATAGTTTGATATTGAGAAGTCCGAATGAATTCGGCCCGCTTCACAGCTTGGTCATACACGTCGGTTCGGATTCCTTCCAAAGTTTCGTTTCCGATCGATTCCGGTTTTGAGTTTTTCTCTTTCGAAGAGGTGATTGCATTGCAGAAACCGTTCGATGATGTGACGCGGGTTCTCTCCTGCCCTCTCTGTTTAGTCGTTCCCTAGACCGCTTAAACTCTCTACTGACGATTGATCCACCGCGACGCTTATCCCGGCTCATGTAATCTCCTCCGATAGTCTCACACGACAGTCGATCTACCCAAGGAGTTTTCAATTGAGGGTTCGCGGTCATGTTTTCCAATGTTTTCGTTGTGTGTTTTTGTATCGGCGTTGTCCTATCTCCTAGAGGCAACCGCTCCACTGAAGAGTATGTGGATCTCATCGAGCTAAATCATTTTTACGACCAGTATGGTCGGCTCGTTTACGATCAGGTTATCTTTTACGAACAGGCTCCTGAATCGGGGCGTTTTCAAGTGCGAGCGTGGTGCTTGGTCGAAGACCGCGAAACGCTCAATCGCCGACCTGTCAAGAATCTCGAAACGCAACTCTACCAAGTCGATTGGTTCGATTCGGACCAACGTATGGTTCGCAAGATCACGAGCCGCCTCTATCGCGAAAGCTGGACCCAACATGATCCGGAACGGGTCAACAAGAAAGTACACGAAGAGCGTCTGCGCATCGCCATGATGCAACATCCGAGTCGTATGCTAACTCAAGATCCGCCTCCCTTGGACGAGCCCAAACAGACCGCAACCAACGAGCCGAACGCGATCGCTTCGATTCCAACACCCGTCGCGGAGCCCGCTGCACCTGAATCGACTCCCCAAACCAACCGAGCGGATGCGTTAGTGGTCCGATAATGCTCAGGTTAGTCATGGCAAGGCAAAAACGCATCCTTAAGGCGATTGCTTGACGTTTCGGATCTGACGTAAAAAGGTATCCATGTCAGGCGTTCGGCTATCTGGATTCGGCTTGATCGCCGCCATGACAGCCGCGGCGAGCGATTTATCCAGATCCGGACAGAGCTCGAGGATCTCTCGTGGCGGCGACGTGTCGTGATGCAAAGCCGCCCTACCCGTCGTATCTGAGATCTGCCACGGCAGATCTAGAGTAATCAAGTAGTAGCAGGTCACGCCGAACGAAAAAATGTCAACGCGATGGTCCGTTGCTCGTCTACGAACGATCTCGGTCGCCATGTACAACGGTGTGCCCGTCCGATTGCCGGGCACCATGAACGCCTTGGTAGCGGGCAAGGTCAGTCCGAAGTCGATCAACTTGACCGTCTCCAAATCCTGCGAACACATGAAATTTCGCGGACAAATATCGCGGTGTATGAACTCTTTGCGATGCACGTACTGGAGCGCCTCAGCCATCTGGACAATCATGCTCAGACGACGCCCCTTGAGTTGATCCTCTGCTTTCTCCTGAATCAATACCTGCAGTCCTGGGCCATCCACGAATTCCATCACTAAATAAGGCTGGCCTTTGGTGGAAAACCCGTACTCAAAGGTCTTGACGATGTTCGGGTGAATCATCTCCATGGCGATCTTCCCCTCAGAGGGCTTTTTGAGCCCTTTGAATCGGTTCTCAAAGAACTCCACCTTGTCGATGTCACACAATTTCACCCCTACGATCTGATCTTCGTTGAAGCGGTCCTTCGCAACGAAAAAATTGCTCATGGTTCCCGAAATTGCGGATCGGATGCGTTCAAAACGCAATTCGATGTCACATCGCTTACTGCCTTGATTGCCAGGCTTGGTGGCTGTCTTGGCGGCCGGTTTTGCATCGCTTTTGCCAAATAGTTTGTCGAAAATGCCCATCTGTCACGCCAAAAGAGGAGATCGCACTCGAAGAGTTCCCGTCCCATTTAGTATACACAGGGGCTGCCAGTCCTCGCATTTCCTTTCGGTGGCCGGCGTTTATAATGCTCCCCCAACCACCTCAACCGTTACTGCTGGAAAAATCGTGTCGCAAACCACCGCAGTGCTAGCTCAAACCGATGACGAGATTCCCGGGATCGAAATACCAGCGTTGTCTGTCGTTGACTTATGGAAACGTTATGGCGGTACGCAAGCGTTAAGTGGGACCTCGTTTCAACTAGCAGTGGGTGAGCGGCTCGCGCTCTTGGGCCCCAACGGTGCCGGCAAAACCACCCTTATCCGTTCGATGTGCGGCCGAGTTCGACCCGACCAAGGAGAAGTTCTTTTGTCGGGTCAATCGATCCGAAACACCGGTGTGTTGCAGCAAATGGGTGTCATCCCACAGGACTTGGCTATCTATCAGGATCTTACGGCACGCGAGAATCTGGAGTGCTTCGGCCAACTCCATGGTCTCCGTTCGCGCGCTTTACGCGAGCGGGTCAAATGGGCTCTCCACTGGATTGGGCTCGAGGATCGCGCCAACGAATTAACCCGTCGATTTTCGGGAGGGATGAAACGACGCGTCAACATCGCTTGTGGAGTCCTGCACCGCCCGCGCATTCTGCTCCTCGACGAACCCACCGTCGGTGTCGATCCTCAAAGCCGGCAAAGGATTTTCGACATGCTTGACGAATTAAACCAGCTCGGAACCAGCATCGTCCTGACCACGCACCATCTCGATGAAGCCGAGACACGCAGCGATCGGATCATCATCATCGACCATGGCAAAGTCGTTGCGGATGGCAAACTGGAGGATCTGATTTCTTCCACCATCGGCGCACGCCGCCAAGTCGTCATCGAAACCGAAGGGATACTCGTCGCAGCCCCTCCCGGCATGACTTGGGATCCGCTTCGCAATCGCTTTGTTTGCTACGTGGACGATGTCGTCGAAGAACTTCCGCAGATCCTCGAACGCATCCAACGCGTCGGTGGCGTTGTCCGTGATCTCGAAGTACATCAGCCCAACCTGCACAATGTTTTCTTACACCTAACAGGCAAAGAGCTCCGCGAGTGAAGATTCCCAAACAGGACGTAAAAGGAGGCTCTCGATGATTTTCACGGTGATCCAAACCAGCTGGAGACGGCTTCGCAACAATCGATCAGAATTGTTCCTGACCTTCATCGTACCAGTCGTTTTTTTCAGTATTTTCGCTTTGATTTTCGGTTCTAGGGATTCCTCGTCATCCACTCCCAAAATCAAAGTTGCGATTAGCGACAGCGCCAATTCGAGTGTTTCCGAAAAAGCCATCGCTGCTCTCGCTGAGCAAAAATCATTGCGCATCGCTGATCGCGATATTAAGAGTGTTGACCGCGCCCAGGCCGAAGATCTTGTCCGTCGCGGCATGGTCTCCGCCGCCGTCGTATTTTCGAAACCCGAAAACGGAGCGATAGTGGACGGTCGGCCCGACGTTGAAATTCTGACCGATTCGTTCGATCAGATGGCTTCCCAAGTTCTCACGGCGATTGTTCAGAGAGCGGTAATGACCGCCACCGCCGAGATCGCGATGGACCGTCAAGCCCCCTCGTCAGGGGTTGTCTCAGCCTCGTATCTAGGCGAGGTGTCCCTCGGTTTGCCTCCGCAACCGAAGTTCCAAGTCGTTGATGTTATCGGGGGAAAGAAAACCAATCCCGTCGTCGCGATGTATGCCGCTGGAATCGCAGTCATGTTTCTCCTGTTCAGCGCCACCACGGCCAGCGGATCATTGCTGGAGGAACGAGAGAACTCAACGCTCGATCGCTTGTTGTCCAGCAGGCTGACGATGGACCAGCTTCTGCTCGGGAAATGGGCTTATCTCACCATTATCGGCGCCATTCAAATGACCCTCATGTTCACCTGGGGAGCGACGGTATTCAAGATCGACTTGCTAAATCATCTTGAGGGCTTCGCGGCCATGACCCTGGTTACTTCGGGTGCAGCCGCCAGTTTCGCTCTGATGCTGGCGACTCTTTGCAAGTCGAGAATGCAGCTGGGTTGGGTATCCACGATTGTTATTTTGACCATGAGCGCCTTGGGAGGGAGCATGGTGCCACGTTACCTTATGAGCGAATCGATTCAAAAGGCCGGTCTCTGGACCTTTAATGCGTGGGCATTGGACGGCTACAACAAAGTGTTTTGGCGGGAATTGCCCCTGCGCGAACTTCAAACCGAGTTGGCCATTCTAACCTTGAGCGGTTTTGCGTTCCTTGTGGCTGCGAGGCTGTTCGCGGTACGTTGGGAACGAACCTAGTTTGTTGCTGGATTGACGGTGGAAGTCGGGTGCGATTCCGTCTATTTGCACTAGAATAGGATTTGCACGTTCGCTGCGGACCTGCCCCCAATCCCTTCGTACACACCTCCGTCGCTTACTTGAATGACCAGCTCTGCACCCGACGCTAACCTCTCTCGCCTTCACGAAAGTTTGCGGCCCGAGGAATTGCTCCGGCGACATTACTTCCGCCTGCGTCAACAACAGCAACGCATAGAACGACTTCCAACTGGCCCTCGCCGAGAGACAGATCTTCATCGCTGGCACTCGGCGGTTCAGCAAGCCCGTGAACAGTTTGTCGCACGCAACGAGGCTCCGTTCACTGTCCAGTACGACACCGATCTACCGATTACGGCCTACCGCGAAAAGATCATCGACTTGCTAGTACATCGCCAGGTGCTGGTCTTATGCGGCGAGACCGGCTCGGGCAAGAGCACTCAATTGCCCAAGTTTTGCCTGGAAGCGGGGCTAGGGAAAACGGGATTCATCGGGCATACCCAACCGCGGCGGATCGCAGCCCGTTCCATCGCTCATCGATTGGCCGAAGAACTGGAAACCAAAGCCGGTGCGATCGTCGGCTACAAGGTGCGATTCAACGACCAAACCCAACCCACGAGCCGCATCAAGCTGATGACGGACGGTGTTCTGCTAGCAGAAATACAACGCGATCGATTTCTCGACGCCTACGATTGCATCATCCTCGATGAAGCCCATGAACGCTCGTTGAACATCGATCTGCTGATGGCCTATTTGCAAAGGCTTTTGCCCCGTCGTCCCGATCTCCGCGTGGTGATCACCAGCGCGACAATCGATGCAGAGCAGTATGCGAATCATTTTCAAGATGCCATCGGTTCAGCACCCATTGTGTTGGTGGAGGGACGCGGCTATCCAGTCGATATTCGTTATCGTGGGGCGGAGAGTTTTCGCGAGTCTCAAACAGTCGCAACGGGAAACATCGACTACGACTTCGACTCTATGACGCAACGTTTTTGCGATGCGATCGACGAATTGCTCAGCGAAGGACGCGGTGATATCCTGGCGTTCTTTGCAACCGAACGGGACATCCGCGATGCCTCCAAACATTTGCGTGGCCATTTCACGCAGCGGGGTTTGCACCAGTCAATCGAAGTTCTGCCTCTCTATGCGCGTTTGACCGAAGCTGAACAGCAACGGGTCTTCCAGCCCCACCGCGGCCAACGCATCATTCTCGCAACCAACGTGGCCGAAAGCTCGCTCACGGTGCCAGGCATCCGTTATGTGATCGACACCGGCACGGCTCGTATCTCACGTTTCGCAGCCAAAAGCAAAGTGCAACGCTTGCCGATCGAGCCGATTTCGCAAGCGTCCGCCAATCAACGTTCTGGTCGATGCGGACGGTTAGGCCCCGGTATTGCGATCCGTTTGTACGACGAATCGGACTACCTCGCGCGTTCACCCTTCGCAACGCCAGAGATCCGACGGAGTGATCTTGCATCGACGATACTACATATCAAGTCCCTGGGTATCGATGACATCGAGTCGTTGCCATGGCTAGATCCTCCTCGCCCCGACTCAGTTCGAGAGGGGATGAACGTCCTTCGCGAGTTGCGAGCCGTCGACGACGAGGGGCTTCTCACGCAGATCGGCCGAAAGATTGCGCGCTGGCCGGTCGATCCACGGGTAGGACGAATCCTGATCGAAGCTGAACAGAACGGCTGCCTCAACGATGCATTGATCGTCGCCGCCGCTATCGAAACCCAAGATCCGCGTATGCGGCCCCCTGAAAAAGCCGCCGCTGCCGACGAAGCCCATTTCAAGTTCCGCGATCCCAATAGCGACTTCTTGAGCTTCCTTCGGATCTGGGATTTTTATCACAAACTCCGTGAACAACTGGGTCGCTCTCGATTGGAAAGGGCGTGTCGCGATGCGTTCCTGTCGCTCGTCCGAATGCGGGAATGGGCCGACGTCCATCGGCAGTTGCTCGAACAGTGTAAAGAAATGAATCTCTCGCTCGGCAAACGAAAACTGATCTTGGCCGATCTGCCTGAAAAAGGAGTCGAAGTCGAGCCTCGCAGCAAGCAACGCTTCTTACCCCAAGATCGCCAGCAGGAACCGCAAGTCGTCACCAAGCCTGGACTACCCGAAGGTTACGAAGCGTTGCATCGCTCCCTGTTATGTGGTTTGCTATCCAGTGTCGCAATGATGGAAGAACCAGGCAAATACAAAGGAGCACAAAATCTAGAGGTCATGATGTGGCCCGGCTCTGGATTGAAACAGAGCCGCCCGAAATGGATTGTCGCTGGCGAATTTATTGAGACCACGCAACGCTACGCTCGGGTCGTTGCAAAGATCGAAGTCGAGTGGATTGAGCAGTTGGCCTTCCACTTGATCAAATACAATTTCGATGAACCGCACTTCAGCAAGAAACAAGGGAGTGCACTCGTGATGCGACGAGGTACTCTTTTCGGCTTACCCGTCTCTCCTCGTATCGCAGTCCCACTCGCTCCGATCGATCCGCCACTCGCCAGAAAGATTCTCATCGAACAGGGACTTGCCGAAGACCAGTTTGTCTCCCGTGCGAAGTTTTGGATACACAACCAAACCTTTCTCGAAACCGTGAAAAAGCTGGGGGACAAAACACGGCGTCGCGATCTGGTGATTGATCCCTACGTGCTAATCGACTTCTACCGCTCTCGTATCCCAGATACGGTTATCGATCGCGTTAGCTTGGAAAAATGGGACCGAACGCTCTCACCCCCGCGAACGCAAGCAGCCGTGCCCCCAACCCTGCCTCCACCCCTGCCCCCAGCCGTGCCCCCAACCACCAAGCTAGATGCCAAGAAACCGCTAACGCTATCCCCGTATTTGGCCTGGGAAGACATCGTCGTCGACATCGATCGCGATGCCATCGAGAAACGTTTTCCGTCCCGAATCGAGCTTGGGGTAACCCAGCTGCCGGTAAAGTACCTCTACGAACCCGGTGATCAAGCGGACGGGGTGAGCGTGGTTGTACCGCAAGCGATTGTGCACCAGCTTCACAACGAACGGCTGGAATGGTTGGTACCCGGCTTGCTGGAAGAAAAACTGACCTGCCTGATTAAATCTTTGCCAAAACAATTGCGGCGGCACATGGTTCCGGTGCCGGACGCAGTCAAGAAACTTTTGCCTAAGCTTGTCGAGCGACAAACCCAACAACTACCCTTTTGGAAATCGCTATGCGAGGTACTCAGCGTCTTTGCAGGTGAGCCGATCAAGCAATCGGACTTCGATATTGAGAGTTTGCCCCAGCATTTGCGAATGCGAGTCGAATTGGTCGACGAAAAAGGGGTGACGGTCCAGTCTAGCCGCGACCTAAACGATTTGCAGCAATCACAACGATCCTCGATTTCCACTGCGTCAACAACGGCAACACACTCATCCAAGACCGTGATTTACGAGTGGGCTCGAACGAACATGGATACATGGGATATCGAGTCTCTGCCCAAAAGCGTCGTTGAGCTTCGGGGTGGCGTACGTATCCACATGTACCCAACTCTCTTTAGCAAATCCGGAACGGTTCGAACCGTAGACCAAATCCAAACCAACTTGGTCGACCACGAACTTCTGGCCGAACAGATGCTGCGGCAAGGGCTGGTGACGTTGCTTAGCAAAATCGAACGCCGCGAGATTCGCAGTCAGATTCAATATTTGCCGCAATGGACTGCAGCATCGCTATGGCTATCCGATCGCTTCGCCGGTGAACGGCTCCGAGACTGTGTTGGTGAGCTCATGTCGCGACTAGCATTCGTCGACACCCATTGGTCCAGCGATTCGGTTTCGACGGTCTATCGCACCCAAGTTGAGTTTGAGATTAGCCGATTGAAGCGAGTCGAACGGATCGCCTGTGCAGCGGCCGAGATCGGGCGATGGTTACCCAAGTTCGCAGAGGCCAATCATAAGATTCGTTCGTTGTTGGAAAAGACGCCGGCTACCTGGTCCGAGAATGTCAAGTCGATTCGCGCGCAACTCACGGCTTTGTATTCCGAGCCTCTTGCGTATCATGTCCCCTGGTGCTACGTGCGGGAAATGCCCCGGTATCTCCAAGCGATTGCGGCTAGGCTTGAGCGGCTGAAGTCCACCGGGCCGCTGAAGGACATGCAAATAGATTCAGGGGTGTCCAAGTACTGGGACGACTACAGCCGTCGGCTGGCGGCGGCTCAACCGCCGTTGGCCACTATGCAATCCCTCCCGGTTGGATTGGTACCAAGACTGGAGCCGACCGGGAATCTTCTGGAGTACCGATGGTTGATCGAAGAGCTGAGGGTATCGCTCTACGCTCAGCAACTGGGTACACGCGTGAGCGTTTCTCCCAAGCGACTCGACAAGCTCAAGGAGCAGTTCGTTTGAAACCATTGAATCCGGCTTCGTTCGCGATCCCGATCGGCCGAAACGTAACCGAGTATGTGGCTATCTTGGTTTGGTGGTTGCTGCTGCTCGGGTGCCTAAAGTTTCAACTATTGGGAAGCGGTACCTTGACGCTTATTGTCATTCTCGGTTGCTGGGCCAAGACAGGGTTTTTCGGCGCGGAAAACCTAAAGCAGCTCTACCAGGCGGCACAATGCAACTTAGCCCACCATCGTTTTCTAGCACTGATGGCCATCAATATGTCACAAATGATCATGTCCTTTGCTTTGGATTTTCATTTGCTCTATTGCATCAATCCGTCAAGCTTCACCGGCGTGACAAAGGATATCGCTCCCTCGGAAGCCCTGTTCGATTTCTTCTACTTGAGCACACTGAATTTTTCCTTCTTTGGATACAGCGATATTCTGCCGCAGACGGTCCCAGCAAAAATCGTAAACTTGACGGAGATCGTACTGGCCTTCGTAACGGTTATTTTTTTGCTTTCCGACTTTATCAGTCTGAAGGAATCGATTCGTGGCGACTCGAAGTAAAGGCATCGCCGGATCATTTGAGAGGAAAAAAATCGATGAGCCTTCCTTGGGTTCGGGCTTCGAAAACCACTCTTCCAATTTGCCGGTAAAGAACAGTCCCGTCACAGTCAAACCGAGAAAAACGAGCAGGATCACCACAATCCAAAGCACGAAACGTTCGAACTCGGAGCTCTCTTGCGTTCCTCGCCAGTAAACAGTCTCGCGTCCGGCCTGTTCCAACTGCCACTCGGCTTTGCTACGTTGAATTTTTTCGAATTCGGTGAGCTGGTTGGCTTGAGCTTTTCGTTCGCTCACCAATGCGTTTTGGATCGCTTCTTTGGTACCGCCCGGAATGACAAATTTGATGCCGCATTCCGGACAAAAGCAAAGCTCCCCGGCTTGCTCCAGATCGTAAGCCATGATGAGACCGCACTCACAACGGAGCCGGTAGTTGAGGCTGATCTCCTTTAAAAAATCGGATAGCTTGGGGCACGGGATGATGAAAATGGAGGAACAAGCAGGGCAACGACCTGTCTTTCCTCCTTCCCCAGCCCCCACGCTCAATGGCTTTCCACAACTACAACGTATCGTAAACATGAGACCCGGGCGAGCTCCTCAACGAATCCAAAACACTATCCAAAGCAAACGGACGGAATTTTACCACTTTTCCTTCGATGTCATCATGCAGCAAGACGACATGCGGATCAAGTCGGTTCGCGACCCCAGAGTCAATGAGTTGATTGGAATCCGAAGTGCTCATTTGCATCAAGATTTTTAGCTCGATATCTCGCATCGCAGGCCTAGAAATCCAGCGCATCAAAGTTCCCGCGGAATCGGACCAAATCCACACGTGCATCCCTAAAGGCGGGCCGTCTCGCAGAAGATTGGTCAGGATCGCATCAGGTTTGATCTGCCCGCCAACCTCCTCACCAAACGAAAACTCCTCATTCTTTTTCAGCTCCCGAA
>Ga0105048_10009185_pt1 | contig 15756 bp, 16 predicted proteins | sample MAT05_FD_78382 | JGI IMG/M metagenome (GOLD analysis project Ga0105048, IMG submission 78382) | Freshwater microbial communities from Lake Fryxell liftoff mats and glacier meltwater in Antarctica - MAT-05 | ecosystem: Environmental > Aquatic > Freshwater > Ice > Liftoff microbial mat | place...
GTGACGATGTCGTTGCCGGTCTTGCCGTTGGCGTCGACCAGTGTCAGCAGGGTGCCTGCGACATTGAAGCTGGCTGCACGCGCCTTGGCCCCGGCGGTGATCGCCACACCCGGGTTGCTGCCGGCCACGCCGGTGTAACTGACGACGATGCCGCTGGGCCCGCCCACCCCCAGGCTGCCGCTGACATTGACCGCAGCCGCGCCAGCGCGGTTGATGTCGACGCCTTCCGGGCGCCAAGCCACTGGCAGCGAGGTCTGCAGATACGGGTGGTAGGCGGCGCCGTACATCAGCTTGGCCGACAGGTTGCTGTCGTTGCGCAGCGCAGCAGGGTCACCGCCATGCACGTCGATGATGGTGAAGCGGTCGCCGAGCTTGGCGCACTGCGCCAGCGCCTCGCCGCACAGCTCGTAGTAGGCCGGCGCACTGAGCAGGCAGGTGGCATCGGTCAGCACCAGCAGCGTGGGCTCGTCCTCCCGCTCCAACGCCGCCAGGCCGGCGCTGAAATGGGCCTTGGCCGGGCTCGACCGGTAGTTGCCCACCGACGCCACCCAGCACGGCCCGCCGCCGTTCTTGAAGTAGTGGCTGATGGCGTGGTAGAGCGCGTACGCCGTGGCAGGCCCGGCGCCGGCCAGCGTGGGCGCGCCCCCGGCGGCGCCGGGCGAGATGATGAACTTTTGCCACGGCGGGCCGCCGAACTCGGTGCTGAATTCAAGCAGCGTGGCCACCCGCACCACCTTGGGCTCGGCCGTCTCGGCCGGGCCCAGCTCGGTGTAGCCGATGAAGGCGGGCACGGCGGTGGCCACCTCGGCCACGGACGGCGGCAGGGTCGAGATCTCTTCGACATACACACCGGGGGTCTTGTAGACGGGCATGGGACGCACTCCGTTCGTGGCTGATGTGGACAGTGTCGGGGTCAGGGCTGCTGCACGACCCGCACCCGGGTCTGGGTGATCTGCGGCACGGCGGCGCCGTCGCTATCGCGGAACACCACCATGCGCACGCGGAACAGCGCCGACGGCTGGTAACTGACCCGCAGCGCGCTCCAGATCTCGTTCTGCTCGCCCTGCGGCAGGGTGACGAGCTCCAGCACCAGCCGGTCGAGTTGCCGGGGCCAGCCTGGCCGGTTGCCAGGCTCGATGGCGCGGTGCTGCTGCAGGAAGCGGATCACCTGCCCGAGCTGGTTCAACCCCTGCTCGTAGACCTTGAAGCGCGCAACCGCCAGCAGCTTCAGGTTGAGCTGGATTTCGGGCTGCAGCTTGCGCAGGCCGCCTTCGCCAGGCGCGCGCAGGTAGGGGTCGGCCGAGCGCAGGCCGGTTTCCTGCTCGATGTTGACCAGCAGCAGCGTGATGGCGTTGAGGCGGAACTCGATCGGATCGGCCTTGGCACCATCGAGCAACTGGACGCGGGCATCGCCGGCGTTGTCGTCGTCGCCGGGCGCTGCGGCCCGCACGAAGGCATCCAGCTGGTCGCGCAGCAGACTGAGCACGTCGCCGATCATGGGGGTTAGGCCTGTGTTGTAAGCCGGGCGTGCTGCGGGTGCAACCCGGCCCTGCCCGGACATTGTGGGATCGCCGATTTGCACAGCGCCACCCCCTAACTTGCACAAGGCATGCGCAGCCCGGCAGATGCCTGGCGGGCATGCCCTTACGCGGGATCGACCCGATTCACAAAACCCGCTGGCGTGCGGCGTCAGCGGCCTCCCGGCCGCCGTGGATCAGACGTCGACCGCCAGCGCGCCGCGCCGGATCTGGTCGCGCTCCAGCGATTGAAACAGTGCCTTGAAATTGCCTTCGCCGAAGCCGTCGTCACCCTTGCGCTGGATGAACTCGAAGAACACCGGCCCCAGCAGCGTCTGCGAAAAGATCTGCAGCAGCAGGCGCGGCTGGCCGCCGGTCTTCAGCGGCTCGGTGGTGCCGTCGAGCAGGATGCCGCGGGTCTGCAGGTCGGCCACCGGCTGGCCATGCCCGGGCAGGCGCTCTTGCAGCATCTCGTAGTAGGCCGCATTGGGTGCCGCCATCAAGGACACGCCGGCCAGTTGCAGGCTGTCGATGGTGGCCAGCAGGTCGTCGGTGAGCAGCGCCACATGCTGGATGCCCTCGCCGTTGAACTGCATCAGGAACTCTTCGATCTGGCCGGCACCCCTGGACGATTCTTCGTTCAGCGGGATGCGGATCTTGCCGTCGGGCGCCGTCATGGCCTTGCTGGTCAGGCCGGTGTAGTCGCCCTGGATGTCGAAGTAGCGGATCTCGCGGAAATTGAAGAACTTCTCGTAGAAGCCGGCCCAGTAGGCCATGCGCCCGCGGTAGACGTTGTGGGTGAGGTGGTCCACCAGCTTCAGGCCATGGCCCGGCGGATGGCGGTCGACACCGTCGATGAAGTCGAAGTCGATGTCGTAGATCGAGCGGCCGTCCTCGAAGCGGTCGATCAGGTACAGCGGTGCGCCGCCGATGCCCTTGATCGCCGGCAGGCGCAACTCCATCGGCCCGGTGGGGATGTCGATGGGCTGGGCGCCGAGATCGAGTGCGCGCTGGTAGGCCAGGTGCGCATCCTTGACACGGAACGCCAGGCCACAGGCCGACGGCCCGTGCTCGGCGGCAAAGTACGCCGCGATGCTGCGCGGCTCGCGGTTGACGATGAAGTTGATGTCGCCCTGGCGGTACAGCACCACGTCCTTGGAACGGTGGCGCGCCACCAGGCTGAAGCCCATGCGCTCGAACAGCGGTTCCAGCAGATTGGCAATGGGCGACGCGAACTCGACAAACTCGAACCCCATCAGACCCATGGGGTTGTCAAACAGATCGGCCATGACGGATCTCCTGTTGGCGGTGCCAGGCAACGCAGGATGGGCGCCGACCGTCCGGCAGACAGAAGTCAAGGCCCCTGGTCGGCGGCATGATACTGCCGGCCTCTGACCCGGCGGGCCGCCACGCCGGCGCCTGGTTTCAATTCACCGGCGCACCCTGTTCCAGTGGCCACCAACCCGCAACCGCAGGGCCGGCATCCACCTTGCTTTTCAATTGGCGGCGGCGCACCGTCAGCCTGGCTGGCCGCCCCCGCGCCTGGGGTGGTGCACCGAGCGGATGTAGTAATCTTTCAAGCTATATTGGCGTCCGCCGCAACAAGCGAGGCGGCCTGCGGCTCACGAGGTCGCCTCATGAACACATGTCACAGCGGCTCGATGCCAACGCGCAGGGTCGTCTGGAGGTCAAAAGAGTGGATTACGCTTCCCAGCAACGGAACCCGGGCAAACACCCCATCGGCCTGATCACGGTGGCCGTGGGCCACGTGATCCTGGGTTATGCCTTGGTCAACGGGCTGGGCTCCAAGATCGTCGAAGTGATCAAGGCGCCGATCGAGACGAAGCTCATCGAGGAGGTCAAGCCGCCACCGCCACCGCCACCGCCAGAGAACCTGCCGCCGCCGCCGAAGATGGCGCTGCCTCCGCCTTCTTTCATGCCGCCGCCGGAGATCCAGGTGACCAACCCGTCGCCCGCACCGACGATCACGGTCACCCGTGAGGCCCCGCCGGCGGCGCCTGTGTCCATCTCACCGGCGCCCGCTCCCACCCCCGCCCCAGCCCCAGCCCCCGGCCCCACCGCGCCGCCGGCCCCGCCCGCGCCCAAGCGCCAGGCGGTGCCCGCCACCATCAACGTGGCGAGCTGTGAAAAACCCGAGTTCCCGGCGGCCGCGCTGCGCGCCGAGGCCACCGGCACCACCAAGATCCGCTTCACCGTGGACGCCAACGGCAGGGTGAGCAAGGCCGAGGTCGAGAAGTCGTCCGGCCCCTCGCGCGAGCACCGTCTGCTCGACCGCACCGCCATCGAGGCGCTGAGCAAGTGCCCGTTCAAGCCGGGCACCGACGAGAACGGTCAGGCCGTGGGCGCCACCACCGTCGTCGACTACGTCTGGAAAACTGAATAGGCCGGGCGCCATTCGGGCGCCAATCGGGCGCCATTCGGGCGACCCTTCCCTCTCAATCTGCTTGTTCCTGGAGTGACCATGTCCCTGCTGAAATTCCTGCGCGCGCCACTGGCCGCCGCTCTGGTGGTGATCGCCACCCTCACCACCACTGCGCCGGCACCGGCCCTGGCGCAAGCTTCCGCACCTGTGGCCGAGGCCGCAGCGCCCGCAGCAGCGCCGGCGGCCACCGTGGCCAAGGAAGAGGTGATGAACCCCTACGGCCTGGAGGCGCTGTGGAAGCAGGGTGACTTCGTGGCCAAGGGCACGCTGATCATCATGATCATCATGAGCATGGGCACGTGGTACATCATCTTCGCCAAGCTGATCGAGCAGAAGAAGCTGCTGAAGTCGGCCAACGCCGTGGGCGATGGCTTCTGGAAGGCTGGCAGCATGAAGCAGGCCGCCTCCACGCTGGACGAAGGCAGCGCCTTCCGCTACATCGCCGAGCAAGGCGTGAAGGCCGACGACCACCATGAAGGCACGCTGGTGGAAGCGATCGACCGCCACACCTGGATCAGCATGAGCGTCGAGCGCGCGGTCGGCAACGTCAACAGCCGCCTGCAGGACGGCCTGACCTTCCTGGCCACGGTCGGCTCCACCGCACCGTTCGTGGGCCTGTTCGGCACCGTCTGGGGCATCTACCACGCGCTGACGGCCATCGGCATCGCCGGCCAGGCCAGCATCGACAAGGTCGCCGGCCCGGTGGGCGAAGCGCTGATCATGACCGCCTTCGGCCTGGCCGTGGCGGTGCCCGCAGTGATGGGTTACAACTGGCTGCTCCGCCGCAACAAGACGGTGATGGAGAAGATCCGCGCTTTCTCCGGCGACGTCCACAACGTCCTGCTTGCAGGCAAGAGGTGATGCCGGCCCCCGTGCCCCACGGCGCCACCCCGCGAGGGGGATGGCAGCCGCCTTGGGGCGGCCCGGCGCCGGCCGCCCCCGCTTCGATTGACAGGAGTTGCGCATGGCAATGAGCGTCGGCTCGCCGGACGACGACGGCGAACAGCAGATGAATTCATCCATCAACACCACGCCCCTGGTGGACGTGATGCTGGTGCTGCTGATCATCTTCCTCATCACCATCCCGGTGGTCACCCAGAGCATCACGCTGCAGTTGCCCAGGGAGAGCAACGTCCCCACGCAGACCAAGCCGGAGAACGTGTTGCTGGCCGTCAGCAAGGACGGCGATGTGTACTGGAATACCCGCAAGATACCCGACATGGAGACCTTGGTGGCCGAGCTGAAGAAAGAGGCGGTGAAAGATCCGCAGCCCGAGGTGCACATCCGCGGTGACGAGGAAGCGCGCTACGAGGCGGTGGGCCGCCTGGTGGTGGCCTGCCAGCGCGCAGGCATCGCCAAGGTCGGCTTCATCACCGAAGCACCACCTAAGTAGTGAGCCCCGTGCTCAGGAGAACCCCATGGGAATGAACGTCGGCAACGACAGCGGTGAAGACCAGATCATGGTGGAAATGAACACCACGCCGCTGATCGACGTGATGCTGGTGTTGATCATCATGCTCATCATCACCATCCCGCTGCAGACGCATGCGGTGAAGATGAACATGCCGGTGGGCCCGAGCAGCGCACCGCCCAAGCCGCCCGAGATCGTGCGCATCGACGTCGACTTCGACGGCACCATCGGCTGGAACGGCGAGATCGTGCCCGACCGCGCCACGCTGGAAAACAAGCTCAGCCAGCTGGCTGCCCTGCCCGACCAGCCCGAGGTGCACCTGCGCCCCAACAAGCTGGTCAGCTACAAGGTGGTGGCCATGGTGTTGGCCAGCGCCCAGCGCCTGGGCGTCACCAAGATCGGCCTGGTGGGCAACGAGCAGTTCATGCAGTGAGCGCAACCATGATCAAGAAGCTTTCCGCGCTGGCCGCAGCGCTGGTGCTGGGCCTGGCGGCCAGCCTGGCGCAGGCGCAGGCGGTGCGTCCCGAAGTGGGCAAACCGCTGCAGGCAGCGTCCGACCTGCTGAAGGCCGGCAAGGCCAGGGAGGCTCTGGCCAAGGTGAAGGACGCCGAGGCCGTGGCTGGCAAGACCGCCGCCGAGGCGCTGCTGGTCGACCGCATGAAGGCCGCCGCCGCACAGCGCGCAGGTGACGCCGCAACCACTGCCCAGGCGCTGGAATCGCTGTACGGCAAGGTGTCCGGTGCCGAACAGGGCCAGGTGGCCGAGCAGCTGGCCAGCGCCTATGCCACGGCGCGCGACAACGCCAAGGCGGCGCAGTGGGTGCAGAAGGCGCAGGCCGCCGGCAACAACAGCGCCACGCTGAAGCAGTTGCAGGCCTACCTGCAGGGCAGCAGCGGCGACTACGCCGCCATCGCCAAGGAGGCTGCCGCAGCGGTGTCGGCTGCCGAGCAGGCTGGCAAGCGCCCCGAAGAGGCCGACCTGCTGCGCCTGGCCGACGCCCAGGCCCGCAACAACAACGCGGCCGGCCAGGCGGCCACGATTGAGAAGCTGTTGTTCAGCTACCCGAAGAAAGACTATTGGTCGATCTACCTGGGCCGCCTGCAGCGCAAGGCGGGCTTCTCCAGCCGCCTGAACCTCGACTTGATGCGCCTGCGCCTGGCGACCGGCTCGCTGGAGAAGACCGACGATTTCATGGAGATGTCGCAGCTCGCGCTGCAAGCCGGGCTGCCGGCCGAGGGCAAGGCCATCGTCGACAAGGGCTTTGCCAGCGGCGCACTGGGCACGGGCGCCGAAGCCGAGCGCCACAAGCGCCTGCGCGATCTGGCCAACAAGCAGGAGGCCGAAGGCAAGGCCTCGATCGATCAACGCGCTGCGGCGGCGGCAGCCGCCAAGGACAGCAACGACCTGGTGCAGATCGGCTACGCCTACGCCACGATGGGCCAGGCCGACAAGGGCATCGCGCTGATCGAGCAGGGCATCGCCAAGGGCGGTTTGAAGCGGCCCGACGATGCGCAGCTGCGCCTGGGCATGGCGCTGCTGCAAAGCGGTGCCAAGAACAAGGCCAAGGCGGTGCAGGTGCTGCGCACCGTCAAGGGCAGCGACGGCACAGCCGATGTCGGCCGCCTCTGGGCGCTGTACGCGAACACGCCAGGTTGACCGGCCGAGGCATTGCGGCGCCTCGGCCACAATCGCAGGGCAGGTATTCCTGCCCTTTTTCATTCGCCGGCACCGCTGGTGCACCACCATGGCCCTGCCCTACGTCCACGCCCTGCGCCACGGTATCCATGTCATCGACACCGGCTTCCACCGACCGCTGTTCGACGCCGCCTATCTGGTCGTCGAGAACGGACGCGCCGCCTTCATCGACACCGGCACCAACATGGCCGTGCCGCGCCTGCTGGCCGCCTTGGCCGACCTGGGCCTGGCCCGCGACGCGGTGGACTTCGTCATTCCCACCCATGTGCATCTGGACCATGCCGGCGGTGCCGGTCTGCTGATGCAGGCCCTGCCGCAGGCCACACTGCTGGTGCACCCGCGCGGTGCGCGCCACATGGTCGACCCGCAGGCGCTCTACCAGGGCGCGCTGGCGGTCTATGGCCAGGCAGTGATGGACCGGGAATACGGCCAGCTGCAGCCGGTGCCGGCCGCGCGGGTGCGCAGCCCGCAAGATGGCGAGACGGTGCACCTGGCCGGCCGCCCGCTGCTGTTCATCGACACGCCCGGCCACGCCCGCCACCACCACTGCATCTGGGACGCGCGCAGCGCCGGCTGGTTCAGCGGCGACACCTTCGGCCTGAGCTACCGCGAGACCGACAGCGCCGCAGGCCCCTGGGTGATGCCCACCTCCAGCCCGGTGCAGTTCGAGCCCGGCCCGCTGCGCCAGTCGATCGCGCGCCTGCTGGCGTACCAGCCGCAGCAGATGTACCTGACGCACTTCGGCGCCGTGGGCGATGTGCAACGCCTGGCCACTCTGTTGCTGGCGCAGGTCGACGACATGGTGGCATTGGCCGACAGCCTGCGCCACGCACCGCAGCGGCATGCCGCGCTGAAGGCCGGGCTGGAGATCCAGGCGCGCCAGCAGCTGCTGCAGCACGGCGTGGCCGACCCCGAAGCCGCAGCGGCCAGCCTGGCGCTGGACATCGAACTCAACGCCCAGGGCCTGGGCGTGTGGCTCGACCGCGACGCCAGCTGACCACCCTCTGTTCAACCCGACACGAAAGACATCCCATGCGCTTGCTGCACACCATGCTGCGGGTCGGCCACCTGCAACGCTCGATCGACTTCTACACCCAGGTGCTGGGCATGGACCTGCTGCGCACCACGCAGCGGCCCGAGCAGCAGTACGACCTGGCGTTCGTCGGCTATGCCGGCGGCAACCCCGGCCAGGCCGAGATCGAGCTGACCTGCAACTACGGCACGGACCGGTATGAGCTGGGCACCGCCTACGGCCACATCGCCATCGGCGTGCCCGACATCGCGGCCACCTGCGCCACCCTGCGCGACAAGGCGGCTGCACTGGGGGGCGCCATCACCCGCGAGCCCGGGCCGGTGAAGGGCGGCACCACGGTGATCGCCTTCGTCACCGACCCGGACGGCTACAAGATCGAACTGATCGAGCGCCGCAATCTCTGATGGCCGCGCTGCCGCGCCAGCGCAGGTTCAGGCCCGCAGCGCCTGCGCCTCGCGCGCCAGCCGGGTGATGCGCGCCCAGTCGCCGGCGGCCACCGCGTCGGCCGGTGTCAGCCAGGAACCACCGCAGACCTTCACGTTCGGCAGCGCCAGGAACTGCGGCGCCGTCTCCAGGCTGATGCCGCCGGTGGGGCAGAACACCACGTCGGGGAACGGGCCGCCCAGCGCCCTGAGCATCGGGATGCCGCCGGCCTGCGCCGCCGGAAAGAACTTCAGGAACGACAGGCCGTCGGCCTGCGCCGCCATCACCTCGCTGGCGGTGGCCACGCCGGGCAGCAAGGGCAGGCCGATGCGGCGGCAGGCGGCACCCACCTCACTGGTGTAGCCAGGGCTCACCGCGAAGCGGCTGCCGGCGTCCAGCGCAGCTTGCGCGTCGGCTGCCGAGCGGATGGTGCCGGCGCCGACCACCGCCTCGGGCAGGGCCTTGGCGATGGCCTCGATGCACTGCAGCGCCACTGGTGTGCGCATCGTCACCTCCAGCACCTTCACACCGCCGGCCAGCAGGGCCTCGGCCAGCGGTACCGCGTCTTGCACACGCTGCAAGACGATGACGGGGATGACGGGGCCGTGGCTGGCCAGTTGCAGGGTGTCGGTCATGGAGCGTCCAGAGGCGGATGTCGTTCGGGTGGTCAGGCGCGGCTCACAGCCAGGTGATGGCGCCCTCTTCGGCGCTGCGCACCGTGCGGCGCATGCCGCCGAACAACTCGCGGCCCAGACCGTGGGCGTTCTCCTCGGCCTCGTCGGTGCCCAGCGTGGCCAGCGGGCGCGCCGCCCATTCAGCCGGGTCGACCAGCGCGGACAGCGTGCCGGCGTTGGCATCCAGGCGAACCAGGTCGCCATCCTGCAAGCGGGCCAGCGGGCCACCGGCCAGCGCCTCGGGGCTGGCATGGATGGCCGCAGGCACTTTGCCGGACGCCCCGCTCATGCGCCCGTCGGTCACCAGCGCCACGCGGAAGCCCTTGCCCTGCAGCACCGCCAGCGGCGGCGTGAGCTTGTGCAGCTCGGGCATGCCGTTGGCCTGCGGGCCCTGGAAGCGCACCACCACCACCACGTCGCGGTCCAGCTCGCCGGCCTGGAAGGCCTGGTGCAGCGCCTCCTGGCTGTGGAACACCCGCGCCGGGGCCTCGACCACATGGCGGTCGTCTGGCACGGCCGAGATCTTGATCACTGCACGGCCCAGGTTGCCCTGCAGCAGCTTGATACCGCCGCTGGGCGAGAACGGTGCCGATGCCGGCCGCACGATGCTGGTGTCGCTGCTGTCGGCGGCCACCGGCGCCCAGGCCAGCCCGGCGGCGCCGTCGGCGCCTGTGGCCGCTGCCGTGGCCAGCCGCGGCACGCTGCCGTAGGCCGCGATGCCGGCCGGCGCCACCGTTGCCACGTCGCCATGCAGGCAACCGGCCGCCAGCAGTTCACGCAACACCCAGCCGGGCCCACCGGCAGCCTGGAACTGGTTCACGTCGGCATCGCCGTTGGGGTACACCCGGGCCAGCAGCGGCACCTCGGCGGACAGGTCGGCGAAGTCGGTCCAGTCGATGGTGATGCCGGCCGCCCGCGCCACCGCCACCCAGTGGATCAGGTGGTTGGTGGACCCGCCGGTGGCCAGCAGCGCGGCCATGGCATTGACGATCACCCGCTCATCGACCAGCTGGCCGATCGGCGTGTAGCGCGCGCGGCGGATGATGCCCAGCAGCGTGCCCACGGCCTCGCGGGTCAGCGCCTCGCGCAGGCCGTCGTGCGGGTGCACGAAGGCCGCGCCGGGCACGTGCAGGCCCATGGCCTCCAGCAGCATCTGGTTGCTGTTGGCGGTGCCGTAGAAGGTGCAGGTGCCGGCGCCGTGGTAGGCGGCCTGCTCGGCCTGCATCAGCGTGTCGCGCCCCACCAGGCCCTGGGCAAACTGCTCGCGCACCTTCGACTTGTCGCCGTTGGAAAGCCCGGTGGACATCGGCCCGGCCGGCACGAACACGCACGGCAGATGGCCGAAGTGCAGTGCGCCGATCAGCAGCCCGGGCACGATCTTGTCGCACACGCCCAGCAGCAGTGCGCCGTCGAATACATCGTGGGTGAGCGCCACTGCGGTGCCCATGGCGATGGTGTCGCGCGAGAACAGCGACAACTCCATGCCCGGCAGGCCCTGGGTGACGCCGTCGCACATGGCCGGCACGCCACCGGCCACCTGCACCGTGGCGCCTCGGCGCAAGGCCTCGTTGCGGATCAACGCCGGATAGCCCTCGTAGGGCTGGTGGGCCGACAGCATGTCGTTGTAGGCCGTCACCACCGCCAGGTGCGGGGCGCGCTCGGCCACCACCCGCAGGCGCTGGTCTCCCGGCATCGCCGCAAACGCATGCGCCACGTTGGCGCAGCCCATGCGCTGGGCGCCGGGCGGCCGGTCGGCCAGCCGCTGCAGGCGGGCCAGGTAAGCCTGGCGCTGCGGTGCGCTGCGCGCGCGGATGCGTTCGGTCAGGGCGGCGATGCGAGGTTTCATGGCGGTGGCCTAGTAACTGGTGTCTTAATTTTGAAGTAACCTGGTTACACAGTCAAGCCGTGGCACCCAGATGCTGCAGCAACAACCGGGCTGCGGTTTCTGGCAAGCTGCCGTTGATGCTTTCCCTGACCGTGCGCGACACCGCTGCCCTGCTCTCGCAGGTGCGCCTGCAGTGGGGTGGGCAGTCCGACCTGTGGGTGTTCGGCTATGCCTCGCTGATCTGGCGCCCGGAGTTCGACGCCGCAGAACACCGCCCCGCACTGGTGCGGGGCTGGCACCGGGCGTTGCGCATGCGCTCGCGGGTGAACCGCGGCACCCCCGAGCAGCCAGGCCTGGTCTATGCGCTGCTGTCGGGGGGCATGTGCCGGGGCATGGTCTACCGCATCCCCCGAGAGCTTGGCCGCGACGAACTGGACCGCCTTTGGCAGCGTGAGATGCCCACTGGCGTGTACGACCCGCGCTGGCTGCGCTGCCAGACAGCCGGCGGCGAAGTGATGGCGCTGGCCTTCACCCTCAGCAGGCGCAGCCCCAACTACACCGGCCGCATCGCCGACGACGACATGCTGCGCATCCTGCAGCAGGCGCAGGGCCGCTATGGCAGCACCCTCGACTACCTGGTGCGCACCGCCGAGACATTGCGCCAGCACCGCATATGCGACCGGGAGAGCGACCGCCTGCTGGCGCTGGTGCGCCGCGCCGGGCTGGCCTGAGCAGGTTGCCGGTCAGCGTCAGCGTGCCGTCGGCCGCAAGGCTGCGGTGCCGGGGCCTGCGCCGGCATCGGCCTTGCGCGCGCGGATGGCCGCCAGATCGTCCAGCGTGTCCACGTCGAGCAGCACGCCGGCATCGTCCAGCTCCATGCCGAACGACGGATAGCGCGCCATCAGGCGACGCGCGCCTTCGTCGCCGGTCAGCTGCACCAGTTCAGAGAACAGTTCGGCGCCAAAACCCACGGGGTGCCCGCGCCGGCCGCGGTGCTGGGCAAACACCACCGCATACTGGGCCAGGCCCTGCGCCACCCGCTGGATGCTGGCGGGCTGCACCAGCGGCATGTCACCCGGCAGCACCAGCCAGCCACCGCCGTGGGGACGCGCCGCCACGCCGGCGGCAATGGAAAAACCCATGCCCAACGGTCCGCCTCCCGGGCTGCCCACTTCAGGCAGCACCACCACATCGCGCCGGGCCACCCAACGCGTGGCTTCAGCGGCCAGCGGTTCGGTGGTGACCACCACCACGGGCAGGCGGCTCTCGATCGCATGGCCGATGGTCTGCCCCAGCACGCTGACCTCGCCCAGAGCCTGCACCAGCTTGTGGTTCGGGCCAGCGAAGCGGCTGCCGCTGCCAGCTGCCAGGACGATGAGGACGGGTTGGGGTTTCATGGCGCGTGGGGTGGGTGTCCTGTTGCTGGCTCCCGGACACCTCTTGGGCACCAAGCATGGGGGCCGCCCACCGCAATCGACAGTCGGAGGTGTACCTAAGGCCAATCACTTAGGGTGCAACCACCATGCCATTGGCGGTTGACAGCCGGCTTGAATCCGGCCTCGGGCAGCGCGGCAGGCGCAGCGGCATACTCGGCGCATGGACCATCGCCTCGCCGATTTGCGCATCGCCGACCTGCGCAAAAGCTACGAACGGGCCGAACTCGACGAGCACGCGGCTGCGGCGGTGCCGCTCAGGCAGTTCGAGCTCTGGCTGCAACAGGCCATCGACGGGCAACTGCCCGAGCCCAACGCGATGACCCTGGCCACCGTGGGCGCCGACGGCCGGCCGTCCACCCGGGTGGTGCTGATCAAGGGCGTCGATGGGCGCGGCCTGGCCTGGTACACCAATTTCAACAGCCGAAAGGGGCAGGAACTGGACGGCAACCCGATGGCGGCGCTGCAGTTCCACTGGGTGGAACTGGAGCGGGTGGTGCGCATCGAGGGCCGGGTGGAACGGGTGGGCGATGCCGAGGCCGACGCCTATTTCGCATCGCGCCCGCTCGACTCACGCATCGGCGCCTGGGCGTCGCCGCAGAGCCAGGTGATCAGCGGCCGCGGCGTGCTGGTGGCCCAGGCTGCCCGCTACGCCGCGCAGTTCGCGCTGTCACCTCCACGCCCGCCGCACTGGGGTGGCTTTCGCCTGGTGCCAGACCGCTGGGAGTTCTGGCAAGGCCGCAAGAGCCGCCTGCATGACCGCCTGTGCTACCGGCTCGACGGCGATGCCTGGGTGCGCGAACGCCTGGCGCCCTGAAGCCCGCGCCGCCTGCGCGCGGTCAGCCCCGGCGCACCCGGGCAGCAAAGGTCTTTCGGAACTTCTCCACCTTGGGCGCCACCACGTAGGCGCAATAGCCCTGGCCGGGGTGGTTGGCGAAGTAGTGCTGGTGGTAGTCCTCGGCGGGCCAGTGGTTGTCCTCGGCCGCCAGTTCGGTCACCAGGCGGCCGCCCACGCGGGCATCCGCCTCGGCCATCACCGCCCGCGCCACCTCGGCCTGCCCGGGCTGGTGCCAGTAGATGCCTGAGCGGTACTGCGTGCCGACATCGTTGCCCTGGCGGTTCAACGTGGTCGGGTCGTGCACGACGAAGAAGATCTCCAGGATCTCGCGCAGGCTGATCTGCGACGGGTCGAAGCGCACCCGCACCACCTCGTTGTGCCCGGTGTCACCGTCGCAGACCTGGGCGTAGGTGGGTTGCCTGACATGGCCGTTGCAGTAGCCCGACTGCACCGACAGCACGCCCTGCACCTGCTCGTAGACGGCCTCGGTGCACCAGAAGCAACCGCCGCCGAGGGTGATGAGTTCTTCATTCATGCCTGCTCTCCATGCTCGAACAACCGGCATTGTGGGCGTTCCGGACCTGCGCTGGCAGCCCGGGGCTTTCAGTGACCGGCGCATGCAGAATCGTGCCATGCGCTTTGATGCACGCCGCCCTTGAACGATCTCTTCTCCACCTTCGGCCTGCTGGAGTGGAAGCCATGGGTGGCGGCGTTGCTGCTGCCACCGGTGCCCCTGCTGGGCTTGCTGCTGCTGGCCTGGTGGTGGCAGCGCCGCCGGCCGGCGCTGTCCACGCTGCTGCTGATGGTGTCGGTGCTGGCGCTCTGGTTCAGTCAATGCCAGGTCACCGGCGCCTTGCTGGAGCGGCAGCTGACGCCCATGCCGTCGCTGTCGACGCAGCGCCTTGCCGAACTGCGGCGCGGCACCAGCGACGGCAAAACCGCCGTCGTGGTGCTGGGCGGCGGGGCGCGCGCGCTGGTGTCGGAGTACGGCGAGTCGCGTTTGGAGAACCCGTCGATGGAGCGCCTGCACTACGGCCTGTGGCTGGCCCGGCAGGTGCAGGCGCCGGTGCTGTTTTCGGGCGGCAACAGCTGGGCCCAGCCCGGGGCGCCCGGCGAGGCCACGATCGCGGCGCGTATCGCCAGCCGCGACTATGGGCGCAACCTGCGCTGGGTCGAGAGCGAGTCGAAAGACACCCGCGGCAATGCGCGACTGAGCCTGCAACTGCTGCAGCAAGACGGCATCACCCAGGTGCTGCTGGTCACGCATGGCTGGCACATGCGCCGCGCGCTGCGTGCCTTCGACGAGGAAGCCCAGCGCATCGGCATGGCCGTGCGGCTGGTGCCCGCACCGATGGGCCTGGTGGCTGACCATCGCCTGTCGGTGATGCAACGCTGGTTGCCCAGCAGCGAAGGCAACCAACGGGTGCGCCAAGCCCTGCGCGAGTGGATCGGCCTGGCTTCCGGCGCCTGATCAGCCTGCAGTGGCGCGCAGCCGCCAGAAACACAAACCCCCTCGTGCCTTGCGACCCGAGGGGGTGGGTGGCCGATGGCCACCATGTGGAGATCCGGAGGATGTTTGTCCGGAGCCCCGTTTCATGCAGAGACTGCACGAAGTGGGTTGCCTTCGATGAAGGCAACGCAACCTTACTCCCCAGGCCCTGGGACTGCAAGCGAAAGTTGATCAGCTCGTTGGGTCAGCGCTTCATCAGCTGCTCGAACAGGCCTTGTACGCGCTGCGTCACCTCGGCGGGCATGCTGATCGTGCGGCCCCATTCACGTTGGGTCTCCCCGGGCCACTTGTTGGTGGCGTCGAGTCCCATCTTGCCGCCCAGCCCGCTGACGGGCGACGCGAAGTCGAGGTAGTCGATCGGTGTCTGGTCGACCAGGGTGGTGTCGCGCACCGGGTCCATGCGGGTGGTGATGGCCCAGACCACGTCCTGCCAGCTGCGGATGTCCACATCGTCGTCGGTCACGACGATGAACTTGGTGTACATGAATTGCCGCAGATAGCTCCACAGCCCGAACATCAGCCGTTTGGCATGGCCGGGGTAGGCCTTGCGGATCGAGATGATCGCCATGCGGTAGCTGCAGCCCTCGGGCGGCAGGTAGAAGTCGACGATCTCCGGGAACTGCTTCTGCAGGATGGGCACGAACACCTCGTTCAGGGCCACGCCCAGCACTGCAGGTTCGTCCGGCGGCTTGCCGGTGTAGGTGGAGTGGTAGACAGCATCGCGCCGGTGCGTCAGCCGGTCGATGCGGAACACCGGAAACCAATCCTGCTCGTTGTAATAGCCGGTGTGGTCGCCGTAGGGGCCTTCCAGCGCGTGCAGGTAGCCGTTGACCTCTTTCACCGGCACGCCGTGCGCGCTGCGGCCGCTGAAGCCGGGCGCCACCACCGGGATGTGGCCCTCCAGCACCATCTCTGCGGTGGCCGGCACCTGCAACAGGCGCTCGCCCTCACCCA
>Ga0105048_10009186_pt1 | contig 15756 bp, 10 predicted proteins | sample MAT05_FD_78382 | JGI IMG/M metagenome (GOLD analysis project Ga0105048, IMG submission 78382) | Freshwater microbial communities from Lake Fryxell liftoff mats and glacier meltwater in Antarctica - MAT-05 | ecosystem: Environmental > Aquatic > Freshwater > Ice > Liftoff microbial mat | place...
AACTCCTGCCCCTGAAACAGCATCGGGATGCCAGGCGAAGTGAGTACGATGGCTGCTGCCAAAGTTGAGCGTTTCTGAGCGAACCAGCTTTCGGGGTTTTGAGGATCAATTTCTGAGGCGACACGCGATTTTCCATTCGCGACTTCGTCATGCGACTCACTGTAGAGGACGCGCTGGAACGGGTCCCCGTTGTAGCCGCCATCAATGGCATGTCGAATGCTTTCCAGCGACCTCTGGTCGTCGTTCGGAGTAATGACAGCGGCGCGGATGGGATGGACAAAGGCCGACACCCATTGAGCCGTAAAACCCGCGCCACCCTGGTCTGCCGACTTTGTAATCCGGTCATCGTCACGCAGATCCTCGGCAATTGTGATGCGCCCCGGAAACCGCTGAGCGACCTCCCGATTGATCCGCTGAATGAGGTTCCATCCGTCGGGTAAATCAGCACCCGGATCGCCGTCGCCACGCACATGGTGCATAAAGAGCGTCATATCGAGCCGGAGGCCATCCACGTGATATTCTTCCAGCCACATCACGGCGTTGTCTCGAATGAACTGGCACACTTCCCTGCGCCCGTAGTCTGGGCGCGTCGAACCCCACGGAGTTTCAGCGCGCCAGTCGTTGTAGAAGTAAATTCCTCCCAGTCCGTTCTGACTCCAGCCATCAAACTGCCACAGGTCAAGATCGCTCGGACCGAAATGGTTGTAGACGACGTCCAGAATCACTCCCATTCCGGCCTGATGCACAGCTTTGACAAAGCGTTTGAACCCGACCGGGCCACCATAGTCCGTCTCGACAGCAAAAATACAGGCCGGGTTGTAGCCCCACGACAACTCACCCGCGAACTCCGCCAATGGCATGACTTCAATCACGTTGACGCCTAACCGCTTCAGATGATCCAGTTTCTGGACGGCCTCCGCAAATTTGTCCGTCTGACGATCTTCGTCTTTGTGAAATGTTCCCAAATGCATTTCATAAATCACGAGTTCATTGACGGGCGGCAGATGAAAGTCATCGCCTTGCCAGTCAAATTGCGAGTTATGGACCACTGCGTTCCCAACGGTACTGGTCACCTGGCGGGCATAAGGATCAATACGCAGCAGCTCTTTGTCGCCGTTCAGAATGCGGTAGCGATATTCATCGCCGACAGCAGCGCTGGAGATATCCGCGTACCAATAGCCCTCATCTGCCCTTGCCATAGGATGTGCATCGGGCGACCATTTGTTAAACGAGCCCGTCACATACACAGCGTCAGCATTCGGAGCCCAGACTCGAAACGCCACGCCGGACGCATGCGGCATCGCTCCCATTTCTGTGCAGGCATTTTCGCTCGACGTTATCGACAAGCACACACTCCTTAAGTTCTGTACTTTTGCCGCAATGTTACGCAGACAAAGCCCGCGTCAGGATCGACCGTCCGGCACCGCTTCCGCCTCCAGCCGGGCAGCGATGGCCTCGAGAATCATCCATTCCGCATCGTCAATGCTGGCCTCGGCAAGCATGAGCGCAATTTCCACACAGCCTTCCGCCCTGCTTGCTCGCTCAGAAAGATACTGAACCTCGTGATTCCTGATTCCGCGTTCGACCCTGTTCTTCGCTTCGGCTCTAGTTTCCTGGATCCATTGTTCCAGCGACGCCCTGGCTTCATTCATTGGCAGCTGCCGGACTTCGCCAGCTTTGCGTATCTCGACAACTTTCTCGTGAAGCAGATGATAAGTTGCTCCAATGTTCAGCTTCAGTGACTCCAACCGACCCTGAAGTGTCTCCAGCTTTTCATGGACGTTGTCACAGAATTTGGCAACCACATCGTTCATAACCTGGCTCCTGGGATCAGGGATTCGGGCCACCAGCCGAAAATTGTACCTAGGCACGCGGAAGATCATCAACTACCAAGCCGAACAACCGGACGCTAGCGCGTGGCGGCTGATTTTATTAGCCGCAGGGCGCTAGCCCCCGGTTTTCGACGGCAATCAGAAATCTGCCGCTCTCTCTACAAGCCCTGCGTCAACGCAACTTTGCGGATCGTATTTCATTACCTGACCACTATCCATTCACAAATACGATTCATCAAAACTCACGTGACGCCTCGTTAAAAGCCTTGTCCATGTCATTCCAGGCTGCCTGAGCCCCTTTCTGGAGATCCTTCCATGCCTCGGCGCTCGACTCACTGACCTCCGCTAGTTTCGCTCGAGCCGTGTCCCGCTTCGTTTCAAGTTCAACGAGCTTCTGATCCCATTTTACCTTCGCTTCGTCTTTCAGATCGCGTCCTTTCTCTCGAAGCACTGCCAATTCCACATCCAGTTCCTTGAGTCGCGCCTCAAGCTTCTGCTGGAACTCATCTTTTGTCTGCTGAGAGAACTCTGCAGCCGTATCAACCGCCTTGCCCGCATCATGCCGGACGTCCTCGGAGGTGACCTTGGCATGTGTCGGAACAGACGACGGCTGCTCGCATCCGGTGACTGCGATGAACCCAACCAACAGGAAAACACCGTAACCACACTTTATCATCAATCTCTCCTTTACAGTTACATATCGCTTTGACACTATGCGTGGCCAGAATTGAGTCCGGCGAGCGGGGGATGTAAATCCCCTGATTTGTTGCAATTGATAGAAAAATCCGGGCACTTACGTACCCGGCTCGCCGTTGGGATTTCTCAATTCCTCTCGCGACCAGATCCAGTTGTTGATTGAAGCGCCACTTTACTGCGCATTCTGCCCGCAACTCCCGTACCTCATTTTCTGAGGTTACCAGGGATCTTCTCTGCGCACGCTATCGACCGCTGCATACCTGGAAACTCCCGCTGATTGAGCATGATGTTCCTCGGCTGCTTCAAGCTGCGTGCGAACAGAGATTAATTCCTTCACGACCTGATGAGGCGTCAGTCCAGTTGTGAACTTGCCTGTTTCTGCTTCCGCCTCATCTGTGGTATCCCCAGACTGCTTAATCATCCCGGGGATTTGTTCTCGCTCTTCCCCAGCGTTCAGATCTTTGTTCGACGGTTTCGGCCCCGGGCCATTCCGCTCACCGCTCAATTGCCGCACATCGGTATTCATCGAATCCCGTGTCATGGCTTGAACTCCTTAAAGTAGAATGTACGCTTACATCTCGCTCTGTGAGATGAAGGCCCCAAGGACCGCGATCCTTCCCTTATTCGATCACTTTCTTCACCGCTTTCTTCACCTTGTCGGCAACCTTCTGGACAGCCTCCTTGGCCTCCCCGACGGCCTGGTCCGTCTTCCCTTCCTCGCGCAGCTTATCGTTCCCGGTCAATGCTCCTGCGGCTTCCTTAATTCGGCCCTTCACTTTATCTGTCTTGCCACTCATGACTGCAACTCCTGATTCCTGAGGTAATTCAAGTCCGGTAAAAAACAATCCATCAAATCTCACATGACGCCTCGTTAAAGGCGAGCGGCAGATTTCTGTTTACCGTCGAAAACCGGGGGCTAGCGCCCTGCGGCCGATAAAACCAGCCGCCACGCGCTAGCGTCCGGTTGTTCGGTTGTTCGGTTTGGTAGTTCCTAATCTACGGCTCGCCTTAAAGACGTAATCCATATCTTCCAAATCACTGCATCGCGGTGAACCTCGACGCAACTTTGCCACTCAATTAAATGCGGCCCATAAACAGCAGAATGATAATGATCAGCACGACGAGCCCCAGACCGCCGCTTGGTCCATAGCCCCAACTTCTGCTGTGAGGCCATGCGGGCATTGCTCCAAGTAACATCAGGATCAAAACGATGAGTAGAATGGTTCCAAGCATTTCTATTGTCCTTTAGCAAACGGAGCCATGACACACGCACTGAACCTGACACAAGCCCGGATGGTTCATGGTTTTCTGTTTCACGAGCCACGATATGCAAATGCAGTACCACAACCAGAACGTTGTCAAAGGATCGGAGTTCGGCGCGGTGAGCAAGATATGGTAGCATTTGTGGCGCGCCTTACGTGCGGATTCGCACACTGTGCAATCAGGCTGCCTGGAGATGTTGATGGGCTTTTCAACTCGCCTCTCTCAAAGTACTGTTCGATGGATTGTCGCCTTCACAATGGAAAGCAGGGAATGTGACTGCTGCATCGCCGTTTCAAGAGAACCGATTTCTAGCCAAGCCCATTCGCGATCTGGGCTTGACGATTACTAACACGCCACTGAACGAGTTGATCACTGAGTTTCGGCGAGAGCTGGAGCAGATCGGGATTCGGCGGTTAAAGCCGGATTTTTATTTGTCCACGGAATGGGGCGTTCCGTTTGAGAGTATTTCGATCGGCATTCCCTTCTATCTTGCGCAGCCGGCACTGGTCAATGTTCATGCCCAAAACGTGGGACATCTGGAAGGCGTGGGTCGGGCGGAGCTACTGCGTTACTTGCGTCATGAGATGGGCCACGTTGTTAATTACGCATATCGTCTATACGAGGAGGCAGAATGGATCGGACTGTTTGGTTCGATGTCGCAGCCCTATTTGGAGGAGTACCGCCCCGAGCCGTTCAGTCAGCGCTTCGTATGGCATTTGCCCGGCTGGTACGCTCAAAAGCATCCCGACGAGGACTGGTCGGAGACGTTCGCGGTCTGGATGACGCCGGGGCGTGACTGGCGGGCCGTTTATGCCAATTGGCCCGACGCCCTGGCAAAACTCGAATACTGTGATCATACAATGGCGACGATCAATGCACGCGATCCGCTGGTCACGACGACCGATCACGATGAAGACGTCAGTTCGCTGACGGCAACGCTGGAGGATTTCTATCGCATCCACCCCGCTGCAGAGGACGAACTGTTACCGCCGGGCCTGGACGGAGCGCTGCAGGTGATCTTTGAGGACTTTGGTGCGCCAGAGAACCATGCAACAAATGCGCCACGCCTTTCGGCAGGCGAGCTGATCCTGAAATTGGAGCGTGACCTGGTGGCGAACGTGTACCGCTGGACGGGCCATTTTCCCGAGATGACTCGCCGGCTCGTGCAACACCTGGCCGTACGCGCGGGCGCGATGCAGCAGGTCTATCCGGCTGATCATGAGTCAGAGGCCACTGTGGCAGTGACGACGCTGGTGACGTCGCTGGCAATGAACCACGTCCTTCGCGGGCGCTATCTGCCGTAAGAAATCCAGCGTCCATTTGCCCCCGACAAGGATGTCCAGCTTGTCAGGAATGTCTCGCGAAGGCGCAAAGACGCGAAGAACTCAACACTGGCAATCCATTCCCTTTGCGGCTTTGCGCCTTTGCGTGAACACTGTTCTTCCAGATCCGTGATTTCTCGACCGTCCCTAAGGACCGCTCGATGAATTACTGGCCGATAGTCGCCTTTCGCTCCGCGAAAGTAGCGTTGCTTTTGCGGAGCAAAAGACAACACTAATTTCTCGACCGTCCCTTACTTCCAGGGCGGCGGCGTGTCGTGGACCTGCGACCAGATGGGACGGCGGGCAAGGTAAGTCTTCTGGTCTGCCTGCCAGGCGGTTAGCTCTTTGTTGATCGGATCGCGGGCCTTGCCCGTCGGAGCGTCGAGAATCGCCTGCCACAGCACTGGATGGACGCGGTGGCGGTGCCATTGCATTGGGTTGTTGCCGTGAGCATCGGGCCGCGGGTCCATCGCTGCCGCCTCGTGTACGAAAGTCAGAAAGTTCCCGATGACTTCGCGGGCAATGGCCGATTTTTCGCCCGCAGGGAGCGATTTCCACGACGCCCAAAACAGCGCTTCGGGTTCAATCCAATCCGTGTTGATCCGGCCACGCGACGACTCGAGGTTCATCTTGCGCGCCGAGCGGCGCAATTTGTTCAACCGCTGTTCACCGCCATAACGCTGCAGTGTCGTTTCTGCATCGCCAAGAATCTGATCCTGCAGGAGCGAATCGATGAGCCTGACGTGCGGATGCTTCTGAAGATACCGCAGGTGATGCACGTAAAGCAATTGCGCCTCAACATAATCGCGAGCGCTGGTTCGCGTCATCTGCGCACGATTCTCCCAGCTGGCCTCAGTCGTCAGCAGTGCCAGATCCAGAGGGGCATCCAACTCGGGTGCCTGTTCCCGGTTCAGCACCTTGCCGCTTTTGACGTGCAGTTCGCCTGCGATCTGCAGTCTGTTGAGGTTGCCTTCGCTGTAACGCATGATCTGGTCGGGCCGATAACCGTCTTCGTCGGGATGGGCTGACTGCCAATAGCCCGGATGGATGTTCTGGGCGTTCCAGCGCACTGTCCGTCCGAAGGCGAAGTTGGTTTGAAATACCTCACGAGGATCGCCAGCCGGCCCGCATTTTGAATCCATCAGCCCGTCAGGTGCCGTGCATGCCGGGCCAAACCCACGGTCGAGCAAGGCATTTTCCGCCGTCAGGAGGCCGTTCGCGCGGGGATGAAAGCGGCCAGCCCAATAATCCAACAGAATTTTTTCAAAAGCGGCCGCGCGTGGCCTTGTCGCACGGAACGCGCGATCATCGGGATTGGGCCAGTCCATGATCCATGTGGCCAGCTCGGGATGATTCAATTTCGTGGTGATATCATCAGCCAGGAGGCTCCCGGTCATGACGGTCTTAGCCGAGAGGGAAAACTGTCCTCCGCCATGTGCCATGGCAAACGACATCCCAAGTTGACAAGGCACTTTCCACAAGAACTCTTCGAGAAAGTGCACGAATCGCTCGTCATAGAACCAGACCAGCGGGACGGGCTTGATGCTGTATTCGAAAGTCTCCGGGTCCAGCGACAGCCGTACTTCCAGCGGTTCCAGTTTCTCGTCGGCCCAGTGAAACTGCAGGCTTTGTCGCCGCACCTGCCACTGATCGAGGTCGTCGTCCAGTTCTACCCGCGAGAACATACATTGAGGCTGGCCGTCTTTTCGCTGTTCCTCGTACGTCTTTTTGATTTTCCTGACGACTCTCTTTTGAGTCCTGAGCATGTAGTCGTCTTTGAAATATGCGTCCTCGCCTCCCGGCTCGATCGACATTTTATTCCACTTTTGCACAGACTTTCGGCTTTGAAAAGTCGGCTCCATCCCCACCCATGCATGAGCAAAGTCGGTCATCTCCTGTCGGCGATAATCGGCGAGCACCTCGGTCATCGGATCGACATGAGATTGAGCGTTCGGCATGAAACGTCCTTTCGATTCAGGGTGATTCAGGGCACTTTGGTTCGAGAGTGGAATGAAGCTGCGAGGATTGCTTGTAGTGTAGTCTGGACATTCTTGTCCGACAGCGATTCGACGGGCAGGAATGCCCATCCTACAGTTTCTTTAATACGGAACTGGATCGCACTACGATTATACCTGCTGATCGGACTGCGATAAATGAGACGTGCTTATCAGCAGGATTTCTTTCTGCGCATCCGCCAGGGTCGAAACAACTGTCGCTCCGCAGCCGATGCGATCCTGTGCTTTTTCCAGGTCACCCTGTGAGTCCCACAGTCCCGCAATGAGCTTCACCGCCGGAAAGCGAACACGGAGACGTTTGCACAGATAACGAGCGTGCATCACGGCAGCGGGACGTGTCGCAGCGACGCAAATCACATCGGCAGAACTCTGATCGATGAGATTGATCATCTCGTCGGCCAGCGATGTCAGGGACACCGCCTGAACGCTGCAGCCGGCTGTCCCCAGAATCTGGGCAAGCATCATGGCTGTGATTTCATCTACCTCTGTGCGAGCAGGCAGGCACAGTATCTTCAGCGGTGATAATTTGGCTGTCTCAGCAGAAACGGTATCGCCTGCTGCGGCGTCAGCGCTGGCGACTTCCTTTTTCACCTGCGCGGCCAGTTTCTCCTGCTGGCGATCACTGCGGTCCTGAAGGATTTCCTTCAGGCTTTGCATGATGAACTTGTGCTTGCCATCGTCCAGTTCCCCGAGCTGCCAGTGTGTTTCGGCGATTGCAAGTGCCGGGATGAGGACGTTGTCGTAAACGTCAACGAGCGATTCGTGCTCAATGCTGTTCTCCAGTAACTGAGCCGCTTCTTCCATGTCTCCCGCCAGCAACCGCTGATAGACATGCCACTTTGGCTCAAACACCGGGTCAGTTCCCAGCAAAATGTTCAGAAACGAAAGTTGCGGAATGTGCTTGCCAACCACCAGAACGCAGACAGTCAGGGGCGTTGCCAGCAAAAGTCCCATCGGTCCCCACAACCACGTCCAGAAGACAGCCGCCAGCATGACCGCCACGGCTGATACGCCGGTCTTTTTACCATAGAGCCAAGGTTCAAAGACGTTATTGTTGAATAACTCCAGCACGACAAATAGAAGAACGGTAAGAATTGTCAGTCCCCATCCCGTCGAAATTGCCAGCGACAGGCCAATGGGCATCGTGGCTGCAATCCACGGCCCGATGTAGGGAATAAATCGCAATACGCCGGCAAGAATGCCCCACAGAACGGCATTGGGGACTCCGAGCAGGAACAGCCCGACGCCGACAGAAATTCCAAACGTGAGATTCAGCAGAAAGAGGATTGTGAGATAGCGGCTGACCCGCGCACTCGCGTCTTCCAGCATTTGCGTGGTCACGGTCACCTCGCCTTTACCAGCCAGGTGAATGAACCGATCGCGCAGGTCTTCTCGCCCGATCAGAAAGAAGATCACAAACACGATGACGATGCCCGTCGTCCCCAGCACCTCGAGCAGCGTGCCGAACATACCCCCAAAGACTTCCAGTGGGCTCGTCGGCGAAGTCATGATGCGAACGGAAAACGGCAGCTTGTCAGTTCCCTGTGGCAGGCTCATCTGTTTTGGTGGCAACAAATCGTCTGAAATCTCCGTGGTTCTTCTGGTCAGCTGGCTCAGTGCGGTGACCGCGAATGCGTTCACAGAATTAAACTTTGCCTCGACATTCTCTCGGTACTCCGGAATCTTCGGAGCCAGATGACTCACCTGAATGACAGTTGTCCAGACCACAACACCCAACGCGGAGAACCCCACCGTGGCTGTGATCAAAACGGCCGGGATTCGTCCGATTTTCCACCGTTCCAGCCAGTCACACACGGGGCTTAACAGGAAACTCAACAAAACCGCCAGGGTGCACGGGACGAGGATTCCTTTCGCAAGGTAGAGCCCGGCAATGACGACGGCAATCGACGCTGGCATTATCAACCAGGAGGCTTGCGAAATTTTGTCCGGACGCGCCATCGAGTCTCTCTGCCCACAGTGGATGTTTAGCCCGATCCCTACCAAATTCTTTTGTTCAATCGTGCAAGCAACTTCACCCACTGTCGTTATCTCAACTCGCGGGGTGCGCAGATCCCACTGCCGCCGATCATCACTGAAAGGAATCTGTGACCGCAGTCTTCGCACACATTTACTTGCATTAATCGTGCCAAAAGCAATGATGAGAGTCCGGGGAAGTGATTGCCAGCATTTCTTTTCGACGAGTGGAATTCGCAATGAGAAATCGCACAATGCCAGCAGATCCTGGTTCATTTTGGCGCGCCTTTCGACTGATCGCCTCGCACAGAGTGGCCAGCATCAGTATGATGATCCGATATTGAAGTTGTTGTCAGTCATAAACAGCGTGCGAATTCAGAATGCGGCAGCGGGCTCTCCTACTTGTCAACAAAAAGTCCCGTCGAGGGCAGGTCAATTACGATCAAGTCCGTACGCAACTGACCGAAGGAGGACTGGATCTTATCGAACCGATCGCACCCGGCGATGATGTGCCGCAGTTGATTCTAAAGCACGCTCCGCACGTCGATATGATCGTCCTGGGTGGCGGCGATGGGACGATCAATCGATCGCTGAAGAGTCTCCTGAAAGTTCAGCTTCCGCTGGGGATAATCCCGCTGGGCACCGCCAATGATCTGGCTCGCACGCTGCAGCTGCCGACTGACCTGCGAGCCGCGTGCGAAGTCATTCTCGCGGGGCACAGGAAATCGATCGACGTTGGCCGGGTGAACGATCGACCGTTTCTGAATGTGGCAAGTATCGGCGTCTCAGTGAGTGTCACCAGGCGATTGTCACAGGGGGCAAAATCACGCTGGGGCGTCCTGGCGTACATCTGGGCGGCCATGGGAGCAATGCTGCATGGTCGACCATTCACGGTTGAAATCATTTCCAGCGCAGGACGCCGCACAACGAAGACGTGGCAGGTTGCGGTCGGCAATGGACGCAATTACGGCGGAGGTCTGACGATCCATACAGATGCCAAAATCGATGATGGGCGACTGGATCTCTATAGTCTGGAGATCGCACGAAGTTGGCATATCCTGCCGCTGATCCCCGCACTGTGGCGCGGCGCACTGGAGCCTGTCCCCACCGTTTTCACGATGCATGACACAGAGTTCGAGATTCGCCCTGTTCACCGTTCACGCACAATCACTGCCGACGGAGAATTGCTCGGCCACACTCCCGCGATCTTTCGGCTGGAACCAAAGGCACTTTCCGTCTTTGTACCAGCAAATTCATTGGAATCTGTCACATAGAGCTTTGTTAGGACAACGGATTGGAATTGAATCTGCCTATCCCAAAAACAAAGCATTGACGTCGCATGCGTCCGGGCAGTTGTAACGCTGGCGTGTGTCTGTTTCGCAAGGCAGAGTTACGAACTTGTTCACTGTCGGAAATTGGTTGAAACATTCGCGTGCTTTCTTCCTGACATTCTGTATGATAAAGGCTCGATCAAAGCTGCAGCAGGCTCCGGCTGACATAAGTATTGGTTGCGGAAGACTTATCGAAAGGCATCTCGGACAATCCGGGTGCAGGTCGAGGAGTAGGCCGATGTGGAGGAACCTTTTAGCAAGGTTCCCTCACATCGGCTTTTTTTTCCTTGTGGAATTACTCGAACGGACACGAAATACTTCTATGCCTGCTAATTCGATCCAACTGATTGACGAGATTCAGAACTACGCGCAGAACATTGTTGATACAGTGCGGGAACCACTGCTGATCCTGGACGCCACGCTGCGGGTTCAGAGCGCAAATCGAGCTTTTTATCAGACGTTTCACGTGTCGCCCGCTGAGACCGAGGGTCGCCTGATCTACGAACTGGGCAACGGTCAATGGGATATTCCTGACCTGCGAACTCTGCTGGACGACATCGTTCCCAAAAGTTCCGTGTTCGACGATTTCGAACTCGAACACACATTTCCGGACATTGGCCGGCGCGTGATGCTGCTGAACGCGCGCAAGCTGCAGTCGGGTCAGCACGGCGAACTGCTGGTGCTGGCCATGGAAGACGTCACGGCTCGGCGGCAGGCCGAAGAAGCACTGGTAAAGGCTGGTGCCTTGCAGAGCGCCATTTTCAATAGCGCGAATTTTTCAAGCATCGCCACGGATGCGAAGGGCGTTATCCAGATCTTCAACGTCGGCGCGGAACGAATGCTGGGCTACGCCGCTGCCGAGGTCATGAATACGATCACGCCAGCCGACATTTCGGATCCGGAGGAAGTCGTCGCGCGAGCCAAATCGCTGAGCGTCGAACTCAACACTCCCATTACACCTGGATTTGAAGCGCTGGTTTTTAAAGCGTCACGGGGAATCGAAGACATTTATGAATTGACGTACATCCGAAAGGACGGCAGCCGTTTTCCGGCGGTTGTATCCGTAACCGCGTTACGCGACGATCAAAATGACATCATCGGCTATCTGCTGATCGGCACCGACAATACGGCTCGCAAGCAGGTGGAAGCCGAACGTATGCTGCTCGATCAACGCGTAAGGGACCAGCAATTCTATACGCGATCGCTGATTGAATCGAATATCGATGCGTTGATGACGACCGACCCGCGCGGCATTATCAGCGACGTCAACAAGCAGATGGAGTTGCTGACGGGATGCACGCGGGATGAGTTAATCGGAGCACCATTCAAAGACTATTTCACCAATCCGGAACGAGCCGAGGCGGGCATCAAGCTTGTACTGGCGGAAGGCAAAGTGACCGACTACGAACTCACCGCACGCGCCAGAAATGGTCAGGAAACGATCGTGTCCTACAACGCGACAACTTTCCATGACCGCGATCGAAAGCTGCAGGGAGTCTTCGCTTCCGCTCGGGATGTGACGGAACGCAGTCGACTTGAAAAGCAAACGCAGAATCAAGCGGCTGAATTGTCGGACCTGCATCGTCGCAAAGATGAATTTCTGGCAATGCTCAGTCACGAATTGCGAAGTCCGCTCGCACCAATCGCCAATGCGGTTCAGATGCTCGGACTGCAGCGAGGAACAGAAAGTCTGGTGCAGCGGCAGTCCCGCGCGATCATCGAACGTCAAATGGCTCAACTGCAGCATCTGGTGGATGATTTGCTGGAAGTTTCCCGCATTACAACGGGAATGGTTCAGCTTCGCCGAATCCCGGTCACTGTGAGCGACATCATTGAAGGGGCGATTGAGACGGTGCGCCCGTTGATTGAAAAGCGTCGTCATGAATTCTCGGTCTCGCTGCCGTCGGAGCCCATCTGGCTGCACGCCGATGCGGCGAGGCTGGAACAAGTTGTCGTGAACCTGCTCACGAACGCGGCCAAATACACGGATGAAGCAGGTCACATCTGGCTGACAGTCGAAAAGGAAGATCAGGCGTGTGTGCTGCGAATTCGCGACACTGGCGTTGGCATCACGGCGGAACTGCTTCCCTTCATTTTTGACCTGTTCACTCAGGCGGATCGTTCCCTGGATCGTTCGCAAGGTGGATTGGGTATCGGATTGGCCCTGGTGCAACGACTGACAGAACTGCACGGAGGAAGCGTTGAGGTGCAAAGCACACTGAAACAGGGCAGCGAGTTTATCGTGCGATTGCCTATCGTGCAGGGAGAAAAATCAGAATTGCCTGTTGTCGAATCCGGTCCGCGAAATGTGCGTCCGTTGCGTGTCCTGGTTGTGGATGACAACGTCGATACTGTTTTGAGTTTCTCGATGCTGTTGCGAGCGTCCGGGCACGAAGTTCAAACGGCTCATGATGGACCGGCGGCCGTCCAGGCTGCAATCGGCTACCGCCCCGACATCGTATTGCTGGACATTGGTTTACCAGGACTGAACGGCTACGAAGTAGCGAAGCAAATCCGGCAGCATCCCGAGCTGAAGCATGTCGTGTTGGTGGCGTTGACGGGCTATGGTCAGGATTCAGACCGACAGGCCTCCGGTCAGGCAGGGTTCACGCATCATATTGTCAAACCCGCGCGCTTCGAAGAGCTGCAGAAGATTCTGGCGACTGTTGCGGAGCAGGTGCCGTAATGCTGTGTGCTTTGTTTGTAAGCCGCAAGGCGACAGCTGCGGGTGTCAAGCCTAAGTAACGTAGGTTGGACATTCTTGTCCGACCGTGATTCGACGGGCAGGAATGCCCATCCTACCCCAGAATTTAGGTTTGACCACACACGAGCGGTCTTTTGATTTAGTGGTGTCCATGAGTTTTCATCGTGTTTTCGGGTTCAACGACAAATGAAGTGCTCGTGCAATCATTGATCGCCATGCATGCGATTCATCCTGCAAGGATGGCAGAAATTAGTCGGTGGTCTTTGTCGTTGAACCCATTTAACCGTGGCTAGCGCCTCGCCGCTCACATATTTGACGAGTACCAAAGCAGGATTTCTGTCGCTCGAGACCTGACCATGACAAACGACCAACTCAATTCTTCCTACAGCGAACCGCTGCCAGCGGAGAACATACAGGACTTCAACGAAGCGCCGACCGAGACAAGGGACGACCCATCGTTCCCGATTGTCGGCATTGGAGCTTCGGCTGGCGGGCTGGAGGCGTTTACGCAACTGCTCAAGGCGCTGCCGTGTGATACAGGCATGGCGTTTGTGCTGGTGCAACACCTGGCACCAACCCACGCCAGCGCTTTGGCAGAGATCTTGTCTCGGGCGACGAAGATGTCGGTTACGGAAGTTCAGGACGAGCTGTCGGTCGAGCCAAATCATGTGTACGTGATCCCGCCTGCCAAGAGCATGATCATTGCGGGTGACACACTGCAGTTGCTGCCGCGCAAAGGTACCGGGATACATCGTCCGATCGATCAGTTCTTTCGTTCGCTGGCTACAGAATGGCGGCATCGTGCAATCGGCGTCGTCCTGTCGGGAACCGCCACCGACGGCACGTTCGGGCTGGAATCGATCAAGGCTGAGGGCGGCATCACCTTTGCTCAAGACGCCACGGCACAACATGACGGGATGCCGCACAGCGCGATTGCCTCAGGGTGCGTGGATTTTGTCCTGGCCCCGGATGAGATCGCCAGGGAGATTGTCCGCATCGGCCACCATCCGTACGTCGTGCCGGAGGCCAGGGCTCGTGCGACGGACGACAAGCCTGACTTTGCTAAGATCGTGCAACTACTCCACACCGCGACGGGCGTCGATTTCACTCACTACAAGTTCAACACTCTTTACCGCCGCATCACGCGCCGTATGGTCCTCCAGAAACTGGACGATCACAGCCAGTACGTGGAATTCCTGCGGAAGACCCCGGTCGAGGTCGAGGCTCTGTACCAGGACATCCTGATCAGCGTCACCAGCTTCTTCCGTGACTCGGAGTCGTTCGAGGCTCTGAAAAGCATCGTGTTCCCGCGACTGATCAAAGGGCGAACCCGTCACGACCCCGTGCGGATCTGGACGCTCGGCTGCTCGACGGGACAAGAGGCGTATTCACTTGCGATGGCGTACATGGAGGCCGCCGACGCAGTGGGGAGCCAGGCACCGCTGCAGGTCTTCGCAACCGATCTGAATTCTGCTAATATTGAAAGGGCTCGTGCGGGGGTCTACTCGAACGACATTGCCCAGGACGTCTCAGCAGAGCGGCTGCGGCGGTTCTTCACTGAAGGTGATTTCGGATACAGGATCTCCAAAACGATCCGCGACGCCTGCGTCTTCTCCCGACACAACGTTCTGGTCGATCCGCCGTTCTCGCGTATCGACCTAATCAGTTGCCGTAACCTGCTCATTTATATGGAGCCGGTACTGCAACAGAAAATCGTGCCGCTGCTGCACTACGCGCTCAAGCCGGCGGGCTGTCTCTGGCTGGGCGGATCGGAAACGATTGGCAGCTTTCGGAATCTGTTCGAGTCGGAGGATGCAAAGCACAAGATTTACACTAAGAAACCAGCTTCCATTACAGATCGCGGTCACTTCGCACTGCAACACAACGGGGCACCTCGCGCCCCATTTGTTCCGTTCTCAGCCCGGTCCGTCGATACTGCTGTCGATCTGCACAAGGAGGCGGACCGCATCCTGTTGACGAAGTTCGCCCCGCCGGGTGTGGTTGTGTCGGCAGACCTGGAGATCCTGCAATACCGCGGCGATACTGGCCCATACCTGACACCAGCTCCGGGCAAAGCCAGTTTCAGCCTGTTGAAAATGCTTCGCGAAGGCCTGCTCGTGGGAGTCCGTGCGGCCATCCTGCAGGCCGCTAAGGAAGTATCGCCGGTGCGTGATGAGGGCTTACGGGTCAAGTCCAATGGCAGCCATCGCGCGGTCGCGATTGAAGTGATCCCGCTCCGAAAAAGCGGGGAAAAAAATGGCGGATTTCTGATTTTGTTTGAAGATGCATCGGCGGGGTCCCAGGCGAGCGGAGGGTGTCAGCCCTCCGGTGACTCTGACAGTTCTCGCCTAGTCGCAGATCAGGGGGTTGACACCCCCCGCTCGCCGGAAGTGCTTTCCGTCGATGTCGATAACGTTCGACTGGAGCAGGAGCTGGCGGCCACACGTGACTACCTCCAATCTTTGATTGAAGAACAGGAAGCATCGAACGAGGAACTGCAGTCAGCGAACGAGGAGGTCCAGTCGGCCAACGAAGAACTGCAGAGTACGAACGAGGAGCTGGAGACCTCGAAGGAAGAAATCCAGTCAAGCAACGAAGAGCTGGCAACCGTCAATCACG
>Ga0105048_10009190_pt1 | contig 15754 bp, 12 predicted proteins | sample MAT05_FD_78382 | JGI IMG/M metagenome (GOLD analysis project Ga0105048, IMG submission 78382) | Freshwater microbial communities from Lake Fryxell liftoff mats and glacier meltwater in Antarctica - MAT-05 | ecosystem: Environmental > Aquatic > Freshwater > Ice > Liftoff microbial mat | place...
CCTGCAGCCCGACTACGCGGGCGGCCGTCTCGGACCGGGACCGATCCCCGGACACACCGCGGGCGTGGAGCTCGGCGCTGACGATCGCGCCGCGCTGCTCGAGTTCTTGGACACGATCTGAGACGAGCTCAGGTCTTCACGTTCGGCGACAGGCTCGTCGGCGCTTCGACCATCATCGATGGCTCGAGTCCTCCCACAGGCCGTCGTCGCCGGCCCCGCACTCGCCCACATCGATCGCCGAGATCACCGCGGCGGAGGCTCGGCTTGACGGCGGCGAAGTAGCCCCGTGCATCGAGGGTGCCCGGCACGGGTGTGCTCGAGCACCGTCGCCGACCAGCGTGCCGTTGAATCCGGCGCGTCGCCGAGAATCGCGGCCCACCGCGCCTCGAGTCGCGCGGCGTCGATGAACGCGAGGGCGCCCGCGACGAGAAGGTCGGATCGAGCGTCGGCGTGCGAGCGGCACGTTCCGCACACAGCTCGGCGAGCTCGCGGAGCTGGATTCGGCGGCCGTCGTGGTGGCGCAGCTCGCCGCCTTGCGAGCAACCCGGAGCTCGAGGGTGTCGTTCACTCATGCGCGGTTCAGCGCATGCGCTCGGGGGTCCCGTACACGCTCATGAGCGGCACGCCGTCGAGCGTCACCACGTGGAGCGGCGCGGTCGTGCCGAGCTGTTCCCACAGCTGGTACTCCCACGTCGCCATGTGCAGCTCGTGGAAGATCAGCCCCGCCTGCGCGCGGCTGATCGGCGCCGCCTCGACGCCATCCGGCCACCGACCTTCGCGTCGATACTGCTGCAGCGATAGATCGTGCACGTCGTGCACGTACAGGCGCCTGCGATCGCCGAGCGTGTCGCCGAGCGTCGGCAAGCTCGTCGCGACCGCGTGACCCCAGAAGCCGCGCGCGAGACCGAGCTCGGCGGCACCACGCGCGCCGCCGACCAGCGGTGCGTACTGCGACATGCCGAAAGGATGGCCGTCGATCGTCGAGATCGTCGCGGGCAACAACACGATTGCGAGCGCAGCGGGCTGCCACCACTTCGGCGCGCGAACCTGCTGCCACAGCAACGTCCATGCGCGCGCAGCGAGCAGCGCGAAGAACGGATACGCGGTGATCCAGTGCTTGGTGCCGCCGAAGATCGGCGTCGACGGCAGCGCGATGAGCACGAGCGGGAACGCGGCCATGATGACGAAGAGCAGGCCGTCGTGTCGCGTCCACCCGCGCGGCAGCGGCGTCGTGAACGATCCGGCGTCCTTCTCGACGCGCGTGGAGTTCCACTCGCGACGCACGACCCACACCGCGCCGACGAGCGCGAGCACGAGCAGCACGCTCGGCACCGTCGCCCAGGTCATCACGAACGGGTAGCTGACGGGCATCGGCGGCTGATTGAAGTTCTGCCCGAGAAACTCCATGTTGTAGTAGGCGTGCTGGCGGTGAAATGTGAAGTACTCGCCGATGCGCGCGAACGTGTCCGACCACATCCACGGCCACAGCGCGATCGCGACGACCGGAGCGATGGTCGCCATCGCGACGAGGTGGAAGCCGATCCACTGCGACGCGCGCACGGAGCGACCCTCGCGCCAGCGCGCGAGCGCGAGCGCACCGAAGTGATGTAGCGCGAGTAACGGCCCGACGAACAGCGCGTTGTGCTTGAACGCGACCGCAACGCCGAGCAGCACGCCGGCGATGATCGCCCAGCGGCGGCTGTGTTGCGCACGACGATACGCGAGCACGACCGCAAGGATCGCCGTCGCGACCGGCACATCGAACGCATGCAGGCCGGCGTGGAACCACACGTGCGGCAGGAGTACGAACCAGCCCGCCGCGAGCACGCCCGCGAACAGCGTGCCCCAGTGCGCGGCCGCGAGGAACAACAGCGCCGCGCCGATGCCCGTGATCACCTGCGCGGGCAATCGCATCGCTGCGCCCTCGTCCATGATCGGCATCGCGCCGCCGGTGTCCCTCTTGTCGCCGACGTCCTCGTCGAGGGTGCCCTGCACAGGCGCGCGGGCGAACATCGCCGCGCTGAGCCCCGCGGCGGACTTGAGCAGGGCAGGGTGCTCGTGGTTGACGCGGAATCGTCGATCGCGGCCGGCCTTCGCCAGCGCCTTGCTCGGCTCGCGCACGACATCGCCGAACCACGCAGCGTAGTGCCGACTCGCGGCGAAGTAGATGCCTTCGTCGCGGACGTAGCCGACGTCGCGATGACCGATCGCGAGCAACAGCGTCGTGACCAAGCCGATCGCGAGGGCGACGAGCTTCGCGGTGCGGCTCATCCGCCTCCGGTGAGCGAGCGCAGCTCGACGCAGGTGAGACGCGAGGGCGTCGGATCGTAGCCCTGCCCGGTGAACGTGCCGGACAGCGCGGTCGTGATCACGATCTCGACCGCGGTGACGCTCGGCGTCGTCGGGATCGCGATCGGCGTCCACCCCTGCAGATCGGTGACGGTCGCACGGTGCACCTCGACGCCGGCGATCAGCACCGCGATCGTGATCGGCGCGTCGTTGCGCAGCCGCGCGTTGTAGTCGGCGATCCCGACGTGGCCGCGCAGTACGTCGCCGAGGCGCGCGCTCGGCCACATCATGCGGACGGTCGTGCCGTCTTGGACCGAGAGCCCGACGCAGCGGCGCGGGCGATAGTCGATCTCGGCGATGCGCGACTCGATCGTGCCTTCGTCGCAGCGAAAGCTGCCGCGCCCGCGGCAGCTCCCCGCATCGGTCGCGACCCGCATCGACACGGTCGCGGCGGTGAGATCCTCGACGAGCGTCCCCGCCTGCGGTGCAACCCACGTCGTCCATACCAGCGGACCGAACCTGCGCCGGTGCTCGAGCGTCGGCATCGGCAAGCCCTCGAGGTCGCGCGCGATCGCAACCTCACCGTCGTCCGCCCAACCGATCACGTGGAAGCGCGGCACGCCGTGCAGATCGGGTCGCGCCACGGCATCGAACGCGGACGCCGACAGCACGTGCAGCCGCGCAACCGGCCCGAGCCAGTCCTGCGCGACGATCACCGGATCCGCATCGTCACGCGCCTCGACCTGCTCGCCGAGCTGGGGCCACGCCGAGGCGCTCGGATCGCGCGAGGCCATCGCCGCGGCGATCGACTCGACCGCGGCGAGCACCACGATCGCGACCACACCACGCTGCGCCAAGGTGGCGCTGTGCGACGCGGGCTCGACTGGTGCGGCGGCGGTCATCGGCAGTTTTCGTCTACGGCATCGGCTCGCCGAGGTCGAGATCGAAGCCGATCTGCGGCGGCACGTGGCCTTCGCTCGTCAACGTGACGATCACGGTCGCGCGGTGGCCGGCGAAGCTCTGGGTCGGCACGTCGATCCACACCCTGCCTGGGCGATGGCGCACGTCGGCGTCGAACAGCGACATCTCGGTACCGTCCTCGAGGTGCGCGACGATCGTCAGGTGGTGATCGCCGTCGGAACGCAGCTTCGCGGCGTCGTCGTCGATCGCGAACCATCCGGTGAAACGCTCGTACAACAGCACCCTCTCGAACGTCACCTTCGCCGGTGGATGCGTCGGTCGGACCTTCGGATCGTCACCCGACTTCGCGGGCTTGGGCTTGGGCTTCACGACGATCGCCGGATGGATCGACATGTCGGCCTTGAGCGGGCCGGCTTGCGCGTGCGCTGCCCGAGCGTCCCCGGCCTCGAGCCAGCCGACGGCGCGCTCGCGCTCGAGCGCGTGTCCACGGCTGGTGCGCGCCGCGAACACGGCGATCCCGAGCGCGATCGCGGCACCGAGGATCCACGGCCGGATCCGCGGTGCTGCCCACGATTGCACGCGCACGTACATTCCCGTGTCCGCGGAGCGGCGCGCCTGCCTGACGAGAACGCCGAGCGCGATCGCAGCGGCGAGTGACACGAGCGTCGCGAGCACGTCCGCGCCCCGCCACACGCGATAGCGAAGCGTCCACTCGCCGTCGGTCGCATCGGCTGCGAGCATTGTCGGCTCGGTGCCGTCGTCGCCGTCGGCCTTGCCGCCGAGCCAGTCACCGCGACGCCGCTCTTCGATCGTCGCGTTCGGCCCATCGCCGATCGCAGGGACTTCGAACCACGTGACGCTCTGGCCGTCGCGCTCGAGCTCCCAGCGGGGATAGCCGGGCGCATCGAACACGAGCACGTCGCCCGGCGTCGAGCCGGCGACGCGGACGACGACGAGGTCGCCGTCGTCGCGCACCACTTCGATCGCCGCGGTGCCGCTGGTACGCACCGGCGCGACCGGCTGCCACGTCTTGCGCTCCCACAGCCGCAGCTGGCCGAACGTCGCGACGACGGCCGCACCCCGCACCGAAGCGCGCTTGCGGGTGATGACGTAGCGAACACTGAGCCGATCCAGTAGTGCCGGATCGTCGGCTTCGGGCTTGTGCACGAAGTTGTCGCCGGGCGTGAAGCCCTGCTTGTACAGCGGCAACCCGGTGCGCACCGGCAGGTCCATGAACCAGTGGAGGTTGCGCGGCGCCATCACAGTGATGCGCCATTGCGGGCCCGAGTCCGCGTCGCGCAGCGATCGCAGGTGCTCGGCCATCGCGTCGTAGTCCACGGCGAGCTCCGGGTCCTGGGGATCGACGGCGAGCTGCGGCTCACCGACGTGCGCGCGACCCATCACCTCGTGCTGACCCGTCGCCGCCCAGCCGAGCACGACGATCGCGATCGCGGCCGGCACTGCCGCGAGCCCCCACCGCACCGCTGGCGCCGCGCCGGGTCGCTTCGACAGCGAGAGCGCCCACTGCCCGAGAATCGCGATCGCACCCGCGGCCGCGAGCACCAGCGCCGGCTTGCTCGCGATCAGAAACCGCTGCCACTGCATCTGTCCGAAGCTGCGATCGAACAGGTCGAGTCGCAGCCGCCACAGCGTGTCCTGCGAGGTCCATAGCCACAGCACGACGCCGCCGAGCACGATCGAGCGCGCGCCGTCGGTGCCGCGCACCGCGACGATCACGATGCCGAGCACGACCAGCGCCGTCATCCCCGCCGGCATGCCTTGGGTGAGGTGGCCGCGCAGCGCCTCGGCGATCATCCACTCGAGCGGCTGCCACAGCCAGCCGTAGCTGACCATCCACCCGCGCATCGACATCATCGGCAGCACCCACCACGCGGCGAGTGCGAAGCCGAGGCCGAGTGTCGCAGCGACGACGAGCGTGACCTCGCCGAACTTCGCGCGGCGGCGCAGGCCGAACACCATGAGCACGAGCGCGCCGGCGAGCACGAGCACCGGCAGGCTGATCTGGTGCGCGAGCAGAGCCGCTGCCGTCGCGATCGACCCGCGTACGACGGCGAGCGTGCGTGGGCGCGCGTCCGTGGCATCGAGCGCCGCGATGATCTCGGCGAGCGCGAGATACGTCATCGTGCTTGCGAGCGCCTGCGGCCACACGCCGTAGTCGACCGTGTAGATCCATCCGCCTTCGCGATATGCCCCCGCGTCGACGAGGATCGCGACGCCGGCGATTGCACCACCTGTCGCCCCGAGACCGCAGACGCGCGCGAGCCGAATCATCGCCCACCCCTGCGACACGAACACGAGCGTGAACGCGAGCGCGTACGCGGTGTGCCACTCGAGCAGGCCGAGCGACAGCACCCGTAGCGCGATGACCAGCGCGTCGCCGAGGATCGGATACAGCTCGCCGGCGGGCGTGCCGAAGAACCAGATCTCGCTGATGCCACGCGGTGCACCGTCGGCGAGGATCTGCGCCCACATCCACGCGCGCGTCAGGTGCACCGTGTGGTCCTTCGACAGCGGCGGCTCACCGAGGGGGATCGGCCACAGCAGCCACAGGCCGACGACCGTCACGATCGCGAGCGCGGCGAGGCTCGCGATCCGGGCCCGGCGAGGATCGCTCTCGTTCATCGCACGGGTTCGCCGAGCAGGATCGTCCACGGCAACGGTGTGCGTCGCTCGAGCAGGCGCAGCTCGGTCTCGGCGAGGCGGACGAGTGAACGCCGCGTGAAGTGCTGGATGTGGCCGGGCGTGTTGCCGAGCGCGCCGAGGTAGCGCCCGCGCATCATGTTGAGCGCGCGCCAGACGGGATCCCACGGCGTGCTGACCAGGACGCGGCGCTCGGCGACGCGGGCGAGCTCGCGCAGGCCACGACGCGGATCCTCGAGGTGCTCGAGCACCTCGCAGCACACGACGACGTCGAAGCTGCGCGCCGCGAACGGCAGCTCGTAGATCGACGCCTGCACGAATTCGATCCGCGGGTCGAGGCCCGGTGCGACGCGATCGAGCTCGAGGTCGCACGCGACGAATCGCCCGCGTGGTGGCGCAGTGCGCAGCAGATGCTGGGCGAGCAGCCCCTCACCGCAGCCCACCTCGAGCACGCTGATGGGCCGCGTCTGGGCGTACAGCTCACCGACCGCGCCGAGGAACCCGCGCATCAGCGCACGCGCGATGGGATTTTTGGTGCCGTACTTGTCGTAGTGATTGCCGACGATGTTGTCGGCCCCAGCTGTCGAGTGGCCTGGGCTGCTCACGGCGACTGCCCCGCGACTGCATGGTCGTGCTCGTCGACGACCGCGAGCGATCCGCCGGCGGTCCACGCGACGGCGCCCGTCGAGCTGACACCTTCGATCGATCCGCCGTCTGCCGGCCCGATCTGCGCATCGAGCCGCCGCACGCGAATCAGCACCTCCTCGGTGAGCCGCCGATTCGTCGCGAGCAGATCGCCGATGAGGGCCATGAGCGCGATGAGGATCGACAGCACGATCGCCCCGACGCCGACGAGCAACGACTGCACGTGGCCGCTGTAGTCGGGATCTTGCACGAAGAAGTACAAAAACCGCAGCCCGAGCCCCGACCCGAACAGGAACAACACCACCGCGAGGAACCCGAACGTCTGCACCGGCCAGTAGAGGTTGTAGGCGCGCAGGATCACGGCACCGTTGCGCCGCACGTACTCGAACACGGATCCGAACAGCCGCGACTCGCGGGCCTTCGGATTGGTCTGCACGCGGACGTTCTCGATCGCGAGCCCGAGATGCCCCGCGTGGATGATCGTCTCGAGCGTGTACGTGAAGCGGTTGTGCACGAACAGCGCATTCGCGGCGCGGCGCGAGAACGCTCGGAAGCCGCTCGTGGAGTCCGCGACGGTCGTGCCCGACGCCCGACGTACGAGTCGCGAGCCCCAGCGCTGCAGCACGCGCTTGAGGAACGAGAAGTGGGCGATCTGGTCGGTCTGGCGATCGCCGATCACGATGTCGGCACGCCCGGCGAGGATCGGAGCGACCAGCGGCGCGATGTCGGACCCGCGATACTGGTTGTCGGCGTCGGTGTTGACGACGATGTCGGCCCCGAGCCGCAGGCACGCATCGAGGCCGGCCATGTGCGCCGCCGCGAGCCCGCGATTGCGCGGGAATCGGACGATGTGATGCACGCCGAGCTCGCGTGCGAGCCCCGATGTGTCGTCGGTGCTGCCGTCGTCGACGATCAGCACCTCGATGCTGTCGATCCCGGGAATCGAGCGCGGCAGGTCCGCAAACGTCTGCGCGAGCCAGTCGCGCTCGTTCAGGCACGGGATCTGGATGAACAGGCGCACCGACTGACCCCTTTGTACCACGGCATTGGTGACCGTCGCGGTTGCCGAATGCACGCGCTCGCCACAGACTTCGCGAGACGATGGTGCGCAGCGCGAGACTCGTGGTGGTGGCCGTCGTCGCGAGCAGTGCCGCGTGTCGTTCCGCGCCCGAGCCGGTCGACGAGTCGTTCGTTCGCGCCGTCCCCGACGAAGCTGACGCAGCGGTCCCCGACCAAGCCGACGCGCCGGTCACCGACGACGCCACGACCTTCGAGGGCCGTCCGATCGCGCCGACGATGAGCCACCTCGGCGCGGACTGGCTCGGTCGACCCGAGCGGATCACCGAGGAGGATCCCGATGCGCTGCACGCCGCGCTCGCGGTGCGGCCCGGCCAGACGGCGTGCGACGTCGGTGCCGGCAGCGGCTACCACACGATTCGTCTCGCGCGCGCCGTCGGCCCGAAGGGGCGCGTGATCGCCAGCGACCTGCAGCCCGAGATGCTGGCGCTGTTGCGCGATGCCGTCGACGCTGCCGGCGTCCGCAACGTCGAGCCGGTGCTCGCGACCGCCACGGATCCCGCGCTACCGCCCGGTGGCTGCGATCTGATCCTGCTCGTCGACGTCTATCACGAGCTCGCGGCGCCCGAAGCGATGCTCGCGGCGTTCGGCCTGGCGCTGGCGCGCAAGGGTCGGCTCGCGCTGGTCGAGTTCCGTGGCGAGGATCCGGACGTGCCGATCAAACCAGAGCACAAGATGACCCTCGCGCAGGTGCGGCGCGAGCTCGAGCCCCGAGGGTTTCGGCTCGCGCAGCAGTTCGATGGCCTGCCGTGGCAACACCTGCTCGTCTTCGATCGCGGCGGGTGACCGCGACCCACGCGGCCACGGTACCATCGGTGCCATCGCGAGCCCGAGCCCAGCGCCACGTCTCGCCGAGCGACTGCGCGATCCGGCGACGCTCGTCGCGCTCGGGCTCGTCGTGATCGCGGTCGTGCACGCATCGCGGTGGTCGTTTCTCTGCGACGACGCGTACATCTCCTTTCGCTACGCGCAAAATCTCGCCGAGCACGGTGAGCTCGCGTTCAACACGGCGCCGCTCGAGCGCGTCGAGGGCTACACGAACTTCGCGTGGGTCGTGTTGCTCGCGCTGGGTGCGAAGCTCGGCATCGCGCCCGAGCGCAGTGCCGCAGTGCTCGGCATGCTCGCGTTCGTCGCGATCCTCGTGCTCGTCGCGATCGTGGTCCAGCGCAGCGCTTCGGAAGGTCCGCGGCGCCGCTGGGTGCCAGTCGGCGCGATCGCGTGGCTCGCTGCGCTGCCGGAGTCGGTCGTGTGGGCGTCGGGTGGCCTCGAGACCGCGCTCGCGGTCGCGTTCGCGCTCGGCAGCATCGCGCTGTGGGGCATCGATCGTCACCGCAGTGCAGCGCTCGTCGCCGCCGCGGCCGTGCTCACGCGACCCGATCTCGCGCTGGTGCTCGCGGTGTGGGGAACGGCGTGGGCGATCACCGACGGCGCCGCATGGTGGCGTCGGCGCCCGAGCACGCGTCGCGTGATCGAGGCCGCTGCATGCGTCGTCGTCCCGCTCGCGGTGCACCTGGTGTGGCGCCGGTCCTACTACGGGACATGGTTGCCGAACACGTGGGCCGTGAAGGCCCATGGCGCGGCCTTGCGCGACACGTGGGGGATCGCCTACGTGAAAGCATGGAGCGCTGCGATGTGGCTGCCCTACCTCGCGCCGACGATCCTGCTCGTGCGTCGTGGCGCGGTGCCGTGGCTCGCGACGACGATCGCCGTCGTCGCGTATGGCTGGTCGGTCGGCGGTGACTTCATGGCGTACAGCCGCTTTTACCTGATGGCGACGGTGTCGCTCGCGATCGGTACGGCGCTCGGGCTCGACGTGCTCGCGGGCATGATCGAACGCCGCTCGCCGCGTGTTGCGATCGCCCCGATGCTGCTCGGTGTCGCGACTGCGATCGCGCTCGGCGTCGTCGCCGACGGTCGATGGCATGCCGATCGCCGCAAGCCCGAGGGCTGGCTCGACGGTAAGTGGGAGGGCGTCACGACGATGCATCGCTTCGCCGAGGTCGGGCGCGCCGCCGGCGAGTGGCTCGGCGCGAACGTTCAGCCCGACACGCTCATCTCGGTCGGCGCCGCCGGAGCGGTGCCGTATGCATCGCGACTGCCGACGGTCGATGCGTTCGGGCTCGTGGATCCGGTGATCGCGACGATGAGTCCGCCGCCGCTGCGCGAAGGCGGCGGCGTGCGACCCGGCCATCAGCTCTACGCACCCGCCGAGTACATCACGCAGCGCGATCCGGATCTGTTGTGTCACGTCGGTTTCCGCGGTGCGAAGCCGCCGCGCGAAGCCGATGCACGCCCACCATTTCGCAACGGCTACGTGTGGGCATGCGTGCAGCCCGGCCCCGACACGGCGAAAGATGCCGACGGCGCGTCGTTCGATCCCGGCGTGTACTGCTGTCGTCGCCCGAAGGATCGCATCGTCGGCCAGTTCGGCGAATTGCCCGGGGCCCAGGAGGGCACACGTGGCTGACGATCGCTGGCTCGTTCGCGCAACGCAGGTCGGCCGCGTCGCAGCCGCGCTGTCCATCACCTGGATTGCCGCGCTCGTGGTCGTGTTCGCGCTGCGTTTCGGTTTCCCGCTCGAGCTCGAATGGATGGAGGGCGGGGTGCTGCACCAAGCCCGCCGCTTCATGCACGGCGAGCCGATCTATCCGCCGCCCTCCGAGGCGTTCGTCCCATTCCTCTATACGCCGCTGTACGCGATCACCCTCGGCACGCTCGGTCACGTGTTCGGCCTCGGCTATGGGCTCGGTCGCGCGATCAGCATCCTCGCGTGGGTCGCGATCGGACTCGCGCTGCACCGCGCGGTGGTACGCGAGGGCAAGTCGAAGGTCCACGCGCTCGTCACCGTTGGCCTGTGGTGCTCCGGCTACGTGTTCGGGTTCCGTTGGGTCGACCTCGCACGCCCCGACACGATGTTCCTCGCGCTCGCGATGTGGGCACTCGTGCTGCTACGCGAGTCGTGGGGCGACTGGAAGAAGGCCGCGCTCGCCGGCCTGCTGATGGCGCTCGCATTCTGGACCAAGCAGACCGCGGCGGTGCTGATCGTCGCGAGCGGCATCGGTGCGCTGGTCATCGCGCCGCGGCAGATCTGGCCGTACGCGCTGGTGATCGCGATCGTCGACGGCATCGGCATGGCGCTGGTCGACGCGCGCACCGACGGCATGCTCTGGCAGTACGTGTTCGAGCTGCACCAGGCCCACACGTTCAACGACGAGCGGTTCTGGAAGAAGACGTGGGGCATGTTCGTGCACGCGGCGCCGTGGCTGACTCTGCTGGTCCTGTGGCTCGTCGCTAAGCTCGTCGCGCCGTGGGTGCTGCGCAAGCGCAAGCTCGCGAGCCGCGAGGACGATCGGCTGCGGGCGCGTCTCGCCGCGCATCGCGGTCTCATCTTCTGGACGATCATGGCGACGGCGGGCGCGCTGGTGAGCGCGCTCGGCTACAGCACGCAGTGGGCGGAGCCGAACGCGTTTTTGCCCGGGGTGTGCCTCGGCGCGCTGTGGATCGGTGTCGCGCTGCCGCGTGCCGGTCGTGACGAGGCGGTCGCGCTCGGTCTGGTGGCGGCGCAGCTGCTGTTCTCGCTGGTCGTCGAGCCGCGTTACCAGCCGATCCAGAGCCACGGTATCTCAGCGCTAGGCAAGAGCTACACGTGGCAGGATCTCGATCGCACGATCCCGACGTCGGCGCAGCGCGATGCCGCGGCCGAGCTGCGCGCGAGACTCGAGCGCGATCGTCCGCTCGTGCTCGCATTGCATCGCCCGTGGTGGTCGGTGCTCGCCGGTGGCGACGGCCACGTCGGCAGCATGGGCATCTCCGATGTCGCGGCCGACGATCGCAAGCGCATCGAGCAGGCGCTCGGCACCGAGGTGAAGGCGATCGCGTACGACGAGATCTGGTTCGAGGGCGAGCCGCCGCCGTGGCTGCGGCCGGCGCTGCGCGGGCGCTACAAAGTGGCCGAGCGCAGGCAGGGCGAGGGGCGTGTGCGGCCGCTGTCGGGCTGGATGTCGGACGCGGGGATGGTCACCGCGTACACGGCCGATCAGATCCGCATGGTGCCGATCAGCGCGGCGGTCGTTCCTGCCGGCTACACCGTGCTCGCGGATTTCGAGGACGGCACGCTGCAAGGCGTGAACGCGCACGGTGGTTTCGGTCGCCGGCCGGTCAGTGGGTTCACCGGTGATCTCCCGCAGCCCGCCGGATTCGGCGGCGAGTTCTGGCTGTCGAGCGCGGGCGCAGGCGGACGCATCGAGGTGACCGGCGACGCGAAGCTCGGGCCGATCGCGATGACCGAGGGCATGGTCGTGATGGCGCGCATTGCCGTCGTCGGAGAACGCGACGACCTTGCCGTGACGATCGTGGATGCCGAGGGTCACGAGCTCGCGACACTGGCGTTGCCGGAGTCCAGCTCGGTGTTCGCGGACGTCGCGTGGAGTGCAGCCAACACGGGAGACGCCTACTTGCATCTGCGCGATGAGGAGACCGCCGGAGCGATCATGCTCGACGACGTGTGGCTGCGTTGACGCTTTGCCCACGCTCCGATGCGGCGGCGAGCAACGGCGTACGACGAGGCTGCCCGGGCCGCTGGCCGCGGGCGTGAGTAAAACGCGAGCGTCGATCATCCTCGCGCACTTGACCTGTTTTCTTTTTCTTGGCCATGTTCGCTTTGCTGGCCGGCACAGTGCCGCATCCCAACACGGCAGCGAGAGCGGCCGACAACGGCAAGCGTCGGAGGAAGCGCGATCATGGCGGAGACGTTGGAGGGGGTCTCAGTGTTGGGCGTCGCGGACAACGCCATCTGCCGCGAGTGGCTCGCGTCGGCATTGCGCGAGCGCGGTGCCCTCGTGCACGCGTGCACATCGTCTGCGGGCGACTTGGCCGGGTGGATCGGGGGTTGTCCGAGCGATGCGATCGACGTCGCGGTCCTCGATCTCGACGCCCTCCACGGAGCTGGCATCGAGATCGCGTTGGCGGTGCGTGAGCACCGGCCTCGGAGCTGGCCGTGGATTGCCCTTGGCCACAGCGACGACCCAGTGCAGCGCGCGGCGTTTCGGATCGGACGCGCGGCACCGCTACTGTTGGATCTCAACACGCCCGAGGCGCTCGCCACCGCGGTCGCGGATGCCCTGAGCGCGATTTGCAGAAGCGCGACGGTACACGCGGCAGCTGTCGTACAGCCAACAGATGTTCTCGCTGCACGACGATGAGGTCGCTTGCGTTGGCGGGATACTCGACCAGAAGACGGACGGTGCGATTGCGCGTCAACAACCGGAGGCCTCACCCACGCGATCAGGTCTGCCGAACTCGACGCGATCACATCTGCCGGTCCTTGACATGCCGTGCCATGAGACGCCGCAGCCAGGTCGATCGCAGCACCTGGGATCGGCTGACGAAGTTGATCGCCCGCTGGCTCCCGCCCGCGAAGACCTGTCACCCCTGGCCGCACCAACGGCTGGCCGCCATCACCCAAGGCAGGAGCCGGATGCGGTAGTTCCGCTCGTCCGGATCTGTGCGGGGGGGGGCGCCTGGGGGGGCGCCCGGCAACGGGCGTCCCTACCGCGACCGCCTGTTTCCCTAGAAATACGCCAAGTCGTTGGTTCACAGGAGAAGCGAGATTACTCCTGCGATGGCTCCATACAGAAACAGTGGTAGAATCGTCCGACGTAGGATTTGCCCCTCCTCATTGTGCAGCCCGAGGATCGAGCAGACGGCAACGATATTGTGAATGCAGACCATGTTGCCCATCCCGCCCCCGGCGGATTGCAGGCTCAGGATGGTGGTGCGGGAAAGGCCGAGCGCGGCGGCAGTGGCGTCTTGGATGCCGCCGAAGGTGAGGTTCGAAACGGTATTGGAGCCAGAGAAAAAAGACCCCAGCGCACCGAGATAGACCGCCGCAAATTGCCACGTCCCACCGCCGATTCGTGCCAGCCCGTGGCCAAGAATCGAGGCGCACGAACGCTCACCGCCGACCATGAGAAGCTTCACCAAAACCAACGCGCCGAGAAACGCGCCGAGAGGTTTGAGCACTTGCCGGAACGACTGCTGCCACGCCGCGCGCATGGGCGGTGCGGGCGTGCGATAGAGCGCGAACGTGAGTGCGGAGACGAGGAAAAACGGAATCACCGACGGCACATAAAGCACGGCATGTGACCAGCCCAGTTCAGTGCCGAAAATGTGCCGCCATTGAACCACCAGCGACGAGCTGATGCGCAGCTCGCCGAGCGCGGAAAGTGGGAGATGGATCGCGGGTGCGCTGGAGGTCAGCCACGTTTTCAGTCCGAGCGCATCGACGCGGGTGATGATGAGAATGAGAACAGTGGCCCACAGCGGGAAGGTGGCTTTGAGTAGACTGGCTGGCGAAATTTTCTCCATACGCTGCTTGGTTTCAGAAGGCGTTAAGCCGATGCCATACCGCGCCAAAACAACGGAGGCGGCGAGTCCGCAGACACCACCGGCGATGGAGGGGAACTCGACGTTGAAACGCGCCACCGCGACAAAGGCCGCCATCGTTGCACCGATGACGAGCGCGATGAAACCGAGATTTTCCCGGATCTCCCGCACCGATACCACCACACGCAACGCCAGCAGCGGAATGACAAGTGCCGCTCCGGCATGAATCAAGGCAGTCTTAAAGGCAATTTCGCGAAACTCAGCCGGTGTCAGACCGAGCCCGCCGAGCCCAAACCACGTTGGCATACCCACCGCACCAAAAGAAACCGGCACGGTGTTCATCATCAGGCACAGCACCGCTACCGGTAGCGGCGCAAAGCCTAAGGCCACCAGCAGCGGTGCGGCCAGTGCGGCGGGCGTGCCGAACCCGCTGACGCCTTCCACCAAAAACGAGAACGCCCAACCTACGATCATGAGCTGCGCTACGCGGTTGGTGGTGATGCCATTGAGCCACTGCCGCACGGTGTTCATCGCGCCGGAGTGCTCCATCGTTTTGAAAAGAAGGATCGCGCCCCAGACGATGAGGATCGGTGTGAGTGCGGTGAGCAATCCCTCCACCACCGCCGCATGGACGAGGACCGGCCTCACCGCGAAGTAAGTCAGCAGAATGACATAAAGCACCAGCGCCGCCAGTGGCAGCGCACGGTTCGACGACAGGCTCTGCTTTCTGGTCATTAAATAGACGAGCAACGCTACCGGCAGCGCGGCGAGGATGAGATCGAGGGCAGGCATCATCCCAACTCACGACCTTTTCAAAGCGGCTTCGGTTTCCAATATGGCCAGCGTGGTCTTGATCATTGTGTTGGGAATCAATGAGATGCTGTCGATGCCTTGTTCGACGAGGAACTGCGCGAACTCGGGGTAATCGCTCGGGGCCTGGCCGCAGATGCCGATCTTGCGGCCTTTGGCGCGGCAGATGGCAATGACCTGCGCGATCATCTTTTTCACGGCGGCGTTTCGTTCGTCGAAGATGGGGGCAACGATTTCGCTGTCGCGGTCCACGCCGAGAATGAGCTGCGTGAGGTCGTTCGAGCCAATGCTGAAGCCGTCGAAGATTTCGGCAAACTCTTCGGCGAGGATGACGTTGCTGGGGATCTCGCACATGACGTAAATCTCCAGCCCGTTTTCGCCGCGCTCGAGTCCGTGTTTTTCCATCTCGGCCTACACCCGCTGGCCTTCCTCGATGCTGCGGCAGAAGGCCGCAGCCTTTTTCATGATGGGCTGCCAGTCGGGGTCGGTCTTGTCGGTGACGAGGATTTCGCCTTCCTGAAACTGCCCGATGTGCTGCTCGCTCTGGATGACGCGCACTTTTCCTGTAGCGATTTTCTCACCGACACTTCGTCCGCTCACGAGCACCTTGCTTCGTTTCCCGAGCTGATAGGTTTCCAAATCCCTCGGTGCCGGAGTGCCGCGCTTGGCGAAATAATGGTCTTCGACGATGCAGCCCCAGCGCGCAAGTTCAAGCACCTCGTCGTCGGTGAGCGCCAGCTTCGCGCGGTCGGCGGGCGCGACGGGGACGTTCTTCACCATCTTCCCGCCGCCGGTGTCGTAGATGAGTTTGAATTCCTTGCTACCGACCGTCTTTTGCAAAATCGGGTCCCCGGGAAAATTCGTGGGTCGATCGAAGCGTTGCGTGAGCTGGAGTCGGTGCGAGAATGATGAGCACGCGCGAGCTCGAGCGTGACGACGGCGACGATCGGCGGCGCTGCCGAGCGAC
>Ga0105048_10009193_pt1 | contig 15752 bp, 8 predicted proteins | sample MAT05_FD_78382 | JGI IMG/M metagenome (GOLD analysis project Ga0105048, IMG submission 78382) | Freshwater microbial communities from Lake Fryxell liftoff mats and glacier meltwater in Antarctica - MAT-05 | ecosystem: Environmental > Aquatic > Freshwater > Ice > Liftoff microbial mat | place...
ATGTGGTAGAGCCACCGCCCATTCGCAGTCTCGCACCGCAATAATCACTGCGGTATGCCATGACTACTGGTTCAGATGATCTCGACGGAGAGACCGGAACTGGCCGAATTCCCTGTCAGAAGACCTCCCGCAGGCCTTCCTCGAAGAAGCCGCCTGGCCACGCTTTCACCAGCTCACCCCGCTCGTTGAGCGGCATCTGGCGAACGACGCTGCGTGTCCCGTCAGGCTCGACATACAGCACCATGACGTCGTCAGGACGAACCTCGCGATGCTCTTTCGCCACCCTGCCTTCTGCTGTTTCTCGCATTCGCCGCATTATGCGAAGCAGCAAATGCTCGCTGTGCGTCTCCAGCAAGAACGTGTTCTTCCGCTCGCCCAGCGCCGACTCGATGAACACGTCGCCGAGCTCCGCCTGGAGCCGCGGGTGAAGGTGGATCTCGGGCTGCTCGATCGCCACGAGACGGTCCTTGTTTCCATATGCCTCCACGAGCACCGGCAGGACTTGGCTGATGCCGATGCCGACGTCACGGTGGCTGACGGTAGTCTTGGTCCTCATGTCAACGAGCACCAGATCGTCGTCGCCGTCCACATTGCGATCATTGAGGAGCTTCCGGGTGACGAGCTTGACGAACTCGTCCCGATCCCCTCGGTCCAGCGGCGAGGCCTCTTCCAGCGACGCTTCGTCTTCATCGGCGCTTTCACCACGCTCGTTCAGCTTCCGCAAGATCTCATCGATGCCGGCGCCGATCGCGCGCTTTGCCGTGCTCGGCGCGACGAACCGCCGCCTTGAAATCTTGTAAGGGGTTTGCAATCGATCCGTGGAGCCCAGCCACAAGTTCACCACGTCGCGAAGCTTCTTGCTCTTTCGCATCCGGTCCCAGGCGCGACCGCCTCCGGCTGCCCAGTTGGTGTCGTCTTGTTCGGCAAATGCCATATGGCGTGGAGGGTAAGAGCGGAGCGGGCCGAGGTAACTGAGGCGCCCGAGCTCTTGGTTCACATAACGCTCCACCGTCCAGAGAACTTGCTGGAGCGCGCCCACAAGGCCATCAAGCTCCAACCTGTCTTCGGGAGGTTGCGGGAATAGCCTGACCGGCTTGGCGACAAACCCAAGAATGGCCTTCTGGAGCTCTTTTTCGTTCCATGCGCCCTCTTTTTTCGACAATCCCGCAGTGCCATCTTTGAATGGCCATAGAAGCTTCGCGAAAGCTGGTGACATCTCGTCAATGCGAAACTGTTCGTCCGAACGCCGGCTCATGCGGAGGTAGTTATCGTCGTCGATGAAGAGGTGATAAGAAATAAGGGTTGGCTTGCCGCGCGCGAGAGGACGAGCTTCATTGTCAAGAGGCAAGCCGAAGCTCATAAGCACGACAAAACGGTCGATTCCAGGTATGAAGTAGAGCACACCGGGATCAGGTCGGAGCTCGACGCCCCACGTGACGCGTTGGTCGAGCGCGCGACGGTGGACGTATTGACGAAAACCACCAAGATCGATTGCGTCGCCACCCAGCTTGGTACGTCTTATGTCGAGTTGCCCATTCGGCCTTGTGGCTTCGTGCCCAAGCGCGAGGCCATGGATCAGGCTGGATTTCCCGGCGCTGTTGGGCCCGAAGATAAGGGTAAGCGGGCGAATGGGTACGCGAACCGGCGACGCAAAGGCCTTGAAGTGGCCCAGATGAAGTTCGGTAAGCACGTAGGAGCCTCTTTCGTCAGCCGCGCGGAAGCGTGGAGCCGCTTCAGCGGCTGAAGGTGGTATGAAGCATTGTCGGAAGCAGTTCGCCGATGCCCTGCTGAATCTGGTTGGTGATGTCTGCGAGCGTTACGTAAGCCTGCATCGCTCGACCAATTTCTGCGCATACTTCGGGGGGAGGAACAGGAACGTCGAGATCGAGCAAGAAGCGACGTGGGAGGGATCGGATGCCGCGAGAAGTGCCGAACGTGTACGCAAGCAGAAGATCCTCGACGGATTTGAGATAAGCTAGCAGGTACCAAGAATCGATGCCGGAGTCCGCCTTCGGCTGTAAGGACCTGAGATTTTGACTGATCACGAGGGGAACCTCGGTGAGCGCCATTGGAATGCGCTGGGTAAGGGTCATTCCTCGAACTGCGATCAACACAGATCCTGACTTTATGATCCGGAGAGGAACCTGATCGACCGCAAGCTGTGTTACATGAGATTGGGCGTCGAAGATCCTATGTTGATTTACATCTTTAATCGACACCCAAGGGAACCCTTCACCCCAGTAGGACGGTTCATTTATGGACGGTGTTGTTCCCTGAACATCATCCACCAAGTTGCCGAGTTTGGCATGGGGAACATTCTCGCTCCAGCCGTGTGAAAGCACATTCCTGGCTATACTCGCACGCAGTGTATCCACCCCGCGCACGAAGGACTCGCGGACCTCCCCAAGGCGTGCGAGCTGCTCCTCTATCGGCCGGGAAGCCACATCAGCGAACCGAGGCTTGTAGCGATGTGCTGACAGATCGAATCGGTTTTCCTCGATTGTCGCCCGTCTCGCCCACCAGCAAGGCGAGGGCTCCTCGGGACGGCGCATCGTCGCGGCCTCCGGACCGGGCGGACGCGTGTAGTCCGATGCCACGAAGCTGGCCCAGCGAGTCAATAGCTCTGGAATGTCGTTCGCTTCCGGCTGCGGGGTACGGTCCAGATCATACCCGTCGTGCTCGACCTCATAAAACCAGACATGCGCGCTCCGCGGAGCCTCGTTCACTGGTCGCCGGAGCACAAAAATTGACGTCTTCACCGCGGAATAAGGCCGGAACACAGCAGTCGGAAGCGAGATCACCGCCAACACATCACACGTGGAGAATAGCCGCTTCCGCACCTCGACGAACGTCGAGCCCTCGCTGAACAAGACGTTTTCCGGGACTATGATCGCGCAGCGCCCCCCAGGAGCCAGGCTCTCCATGGCGATTTCTAGGAAGAGAAGCTCCAGCCGCGTCGAGGGGATCGGTAGATCGGTCCGGATCGCGTCGTAAGAATCGTCGTTGCCGAACGCGGGCGCGCAGAGAATCACGTCGTACTTCCGCTCCATCTCCACCGGTGTGAGCCCGCCGAAGTTCGAAAGCGAGTTCACCCGGCGCACGTTCACCGGCCCTATCTTCTGGAGCGCCAGGTTCATGCTGGCGATGCGAATCATCTTCCGCGAGATGTCGTTGCCATGGATGAGCTGGCCCACGTGCGAGCGATCGATGCCCAGCGTCCCGCCCTCGACCTTCCAGGTCTGAAGCGGTGGACCGCCCTTCTCGATCGGCCAGTCGTCGCCATAGATCGGCCGCTCGTCCGGATCGCTGCTCGCCTTCGCCAGCACATAGGACACGGCGTCAGTGAGAAAGCCGCCGGTGCCGCACGCCGGATCATAAATCGTCTCGCCCACAGCCGGATCGACGAGGGAGACCATGAGGGCGCGCACATGACGCGGCGTCCGGAACTCGCCGGAGTACTTCGCCTCGGCGAACAGGAACTCGAGGATCCTGCCCATCTCGTCCGGCTCCAGGCGCCGGAAATCGATCCCGTCGATCAGCTCCACGATGCTCTGAAAGGCGCCCGGATCTTCGATCTTGAGCGTCGCGTCCCGGAAGTAGTCCGCGACGGCTGGAGCCTCATTCACCAGTGAGCCCAGGTAAGAGAGCACGTGGTCCTTGACGAACCGATACCGTTCGAGCGGCGGCAGCTCGCGCAAGCGCGACCAGCGAAAGCGCGCCGTCATCCCCGAAAATATGGGCGAGCCCTTGGCCGGCTCTTCCTCGTCGAGGCGCTTGAGGTAGATGAGCTGCGCGACCTGTTCGAGCCGATCGATCGGATCCACGATCCCGCTGCGATCGAGCTCGGCGACGATTTTGCGCAGACGCTCCTGGAGTTCTTGCCACCCCGAGTGCGCCCCATCGTCCTGCTCGCGTTCGCGCGCCGGCTTGGCACGGGACCCCCGTTTCACGCTCGTCATACGCGGACCCTCGCGCAACAGGATCTGAACGTCATCGCGCAGTGGAATCGAAGGCGAGCAGCCAAGGCCATGGAGGGCTTCGACACTAGCGGCGACGCGCGCGCAGACACAAGGATTTGTCGCGCCCGGCGTCCAGACTCGCACGCCTCGAAGCGCCGCGACGCCGAACGAGGCACCCCTTCACGCAGGCGGACAGAACGGGAACCGCTGATCCCGGATCCCGTGACGTTCGCAGCTTTCCAGACCCGGAAACGTGCGGACCATCAAGGTCGCCGCGTTGCGGGACCCGGAATCTCGAATTCCTTCACGTCTCGTTCGCCGCGGCGCTCAGAATTTCGAAAACATTCACGACGTGCACGCCATCGGATCCAGAAGTTCGAAAACATTCGCCGCCGGCTCGTCGCGGCGCTCAGAAGTTCGAAAACATTCACCGCCGGCGCGCCGCGGGATCGAGAATTCCGCGCGCCTTCACCGCTTTCGCCCCTCAGGATCGAGAATTCCGTGCTCCTCCGCTGCTCGCGCGCCTTCCGTGCCCGGGATGTCACTTCCACCAAAAATTACAAAAATTCCATTCCACAAACGGAAAAAGACGAGATAACTTCCGGTCCATGGCAAGCATTTACACCCCCGACGGCAGCAAGGTGCCCCTCGAGGTCCTCCGCACGCTCCTGATCTTTCTCCTCGCGCGGCTCTCGAGCGATCCTCGTGCAGCTGCCTTCGTCGCCGCTGTCAAGGCTCTTCGCGTCGACTGGAACCCGGTCGCCGCGAAAGAGCTGGAGCTCGAAGAAGCGGTCGTCATCGCGATGGCCATGGTCGTCGCTGCCGATCGGGGGCTCGACGGCGTCTCGGGGTTCGTGAAGATCGGGATCCACAAGGGTAAGAAGGTGGATGTCACGCTCCCGCGCCACAAGCTCTTCTTCGGTACCGACAGCCCCTCTGTCTTTGAACGAAAGCGCTTATCGGCACAGATGATCGCAATGCAGAACTGGCCCGATTTCCTGGCCAAGTCGGAGGATCCGGATCTCGTGGCGCTCGTCCCGCCGGTGGTCGCGGCGATCAAGGTCGGTGAAGTAGCGGAGAAGGCGCTCACGGACGCGGTCGCCGCGCGCGCCGCCTTCCAGCTCGGCGGGGAGCGCAACAAGATCTTCGACCGGTTCAACTCGGTCTGCGCGACGACGTATGGCGCGCTCAAGGCGCTCGTCCACGATCACCCGGAGCTCGGCCTGGTCAGCGGCTATGCCGAATCGTTCTTTCATCGCGGCCCCGCCGCGCGCCCGGAGGAGCCAACGACGCTCGACGACGCCATCGCCGAGGTGAAGAGTCTCGAGGCGCAGCTCGTGACGGCCAAGGAGCTTCGGGACGATCTCCAGGGCCTGGCGACGGCGCACGCAGATCAGCTGAAGACCGCGGAGGAGGCGCTTCTGGTGGCCGCAGCGGCGAAGAAGAAGTCCGATGAGGCCGAGCTCGCGGCGAAGAACGCCGTGGAGGCCGCGAAAAAGCTCGATCCGACGCCGGGGGGCAAGTCGAAGAAGAAAAAGTAGCTCAAGCCTCGGGCTCCCGGCGTGGATCGCACCCTCCAGCGGTCCGATTTGACTAGCGCTTACCCCTCAGTTCCCGAGTACCTTGTCCGCTGGACGCACGTCGCCTTTCGGAGCCGCTGACTCGTGCGGGATGGAAGGGTTTCGTGGAAATTATTCTCGGTGTGCTTCTCGTCGCGGTCCTGGCTGCGCTTGGCTTCGCGGTGTTCATGTGGAGAGAAGCCGCCGCGGGGCGGGGTCGCGCGGCCGAGGAGAAGGCGCGGCTCGACGGCGCGCTCGCCGCCTTGAACGAGCAAGTGCGCGTGCTCGCCAAATACCAGGCGATCATCGATGCGGAAGCGACGGCGGCCCAGGTTCGTTGGCAAGGCCAGCGCGAAGCCGCGGACACCGTCGCCAAAGCTCGGCGCGAGGCCGAGGGGCTGCTCGCCGACGCTCGGTCCGCTCACGCGTCCGCGGAGGTCTCTGCGCGCGCGCTGCGCGAGCAGGCCGCCGTGGAGGCGAACAAGGTGGTGGAGGCGGCGAAAACCCGCGCTGAAGAGATCGCCGGGGAAGCGCTCGCGGCGATGCGCGATGCTAAGCGGATCGAGAAGACAGCCCAGGCCATGAAGAACGTGATCGAAGGCTACGGGGACCGCTATGTCGTCCCTACCTTTGGCCTCCTCGACGATCTCGCTGTCGAGTTCGGCTTTGCCGAGGCCGGACAGCGCCTCAAGGCGGCGCGCGAGCGGATGCGCGAGATGATCACGTCGGGAATTGCCGCGAGCTGCGACTACGTCGAGCAGAACCGCAAGGCGACAGCGATCGCGTTCGTGCTCGACGCCTTCAACGGTAAGGTCGACACGGTCCTCGCCGGAGTCCGTCAGGACAACTACGGCACGCTGAAAGAGAAGATCAACGATGCCTTCATGATCGTGAACAACAACGGAAGAGCGTTCCGTGACGCGAGGATCGAGTCGGCTTACCTCGACACCAGACAAGATGAGCTGAGGTGGGCGGTCGTCGCGCAGGAGCTGAAGGCCAAGGATCGCGAGGAGCAGCGAGCGATCAAGGAGCGGATCCGCGAGGAGGAGCGCGCCCAGCGTGACTACGATCGCGCGATGAAGGAGGCCGAAAAAGAGGAGGAGGTGATCCGCAAGGCGATGGAGAAGGCCCGACGCGACGTCGAGAAGGCCGGCGACGATCAGAAGGCGAAGTTCGAGGAGCAGCTGCGGGAGCTGACCGCAAAGCTCCAGGTCGCGGAGGAGAAGAATCAGCGCGCTCTCTCGATGGCGCAGAAGACCAAGACGGGAAACGTCTATGTCATCTCGAATATCGGCTCCTTCGGCGAGCACGTCTACAAGATTGGAATGACACGTCGGCTGGAGCCGCTCGATCGCGTCCGGGAGCTGGGCGATGCCAGTGTCCCGTTTGCCTTCGACGTCCACGCGATGATTCCCAGCCAGGACGCGCCGGCGCTTGAGCACGCTTTGCACAAGCGATTCGTGCGCAGTCAGATGAACAAGGTGAACCCTCGGAAAGAGTTCTTTCGCCTCTCTCTGGAGGAGATCCGCGAGGAGATCGAGCAGATGGGGTGCCAGGTGCAATGGACCCTCACTGCAGAATGCCGTGAGCTCCGGGAGACGCAGTCGATCGAGCGCGATATGGCGAGCAAGACCTTCGACGAGCAGGCCTGGCTGAAGGACCAAGCCATCAAGGAGAAGGCGATCCGGCACGAGGTGGACGAAGTAGAGATGGCGGTGTAGCGCGCCGCGGGGGCGCGTTGGGCAGGCGGCCCTCCGCTGCACGTCCTCGCACGGCGCCGCGGTTCGTTCTAGGCTGCCCTCGTGCCAACGACGGCCCTCTCCGAAACGCGTCCCTCCCCGCCTCGGGCTACGATCGCCGAGTGGCTCGCGCAGCCGGAAGAACGAGGCGCGGAGCTGATCCGCGGCAAGCTCGTCTACAAGGCGCTGCCGAGCGCTGCGCACGGGCGGGCGCAAGGAAAGCTGTACGCGCAGCTCGATCCCTATGACAGGAGACCGTCGGGCGCGGGGAAGCCGGGCGGATGGTGGCTTTCGCTGGAGGTGGACATCGAGCTTGCCGGAGAGGGCGTGCGGCCCGATCTGGTCGGCTGGCGCCGCTCCCGCGTGCCCGCGCTGCCGCGCGCCGAGCCTGGAAAGGCCATCACCGAGCGACCTGATTGGATCTGCGAGGTCCTCTCCCCCACCACCGCATCGCGTGACCTCGGCGAGAAGCTCGTCGTCTATCATCGCGCCGAGGTGACGCACTACTGGATTGTCGATCCGTTGAACCAGACCCTCACAGTGTATCGGTGGACCGCTGATGGATACATTGTCGCGCTCGGCTGTGGTGGGCAGATGACCGTGCGGGCCGAACCCTTCAGTGATCTGGAGATCCCCATCGGGGTGTTGTTCGAGGACGCCTCGCCGGGAGAGGGTTGACCGCCCGCTTGATCTTGCTCGCACGACCTCCCGCGGGAATGACCACCTCGAAGAAGCGCGTATGGAGCTTAATTTTTCGGCTGATCCGCGCTCTCCTTGTCGTCCTCGTCGCGCTCGCGGCGGCCTCGCTCTCCGGGTGGATCTGGTTCCACCACCGCGCGCGCCCGGCGCCGCTGACCGAGACGCTCTTCGTCGGGGTCACCCACGTCCGCACGATCCGCGACGCGCCGCGGCCGGAGATCGTCCACCTCGTCACGGTGGATCTCGACGCGCCGGGGATCGGCTTCTTCGTCACCCCCGGCGATCCCGCGGCCGAGCTCCCGCTCTCGGCGCGGACGGCGTCGGATTTTCTCGACGAGTTTCACCTGCAGATCGCGGTGAACGCCGATTTCTTCTCGCCCTGGTACTCCCACAACCCGATCGATTTCTATCCGCGCCGCGGCGATCCGGTCGCCGTCGATGGCTATGCCTGCTCTGCGGGCACGCGCTACGGCAAGATCAAGAACCCCGCTGAGCGCACGCTGCGCTTCTCCAAAGGCGAGCGACCGAGCTTCACGCTTCCGCTCGAAGAGGCATGGAACGCGGTCTCCGGTGAGCCGCTGATCGAGGACGGGCAGGTGAAGATCGCCTCGTTTCACGACGTGGAGCGGCTCCACCCGCGCACCGCGGTGGGCCTGGATCGGCTGGAAACGAAGCTGGTTCTCGTGGTGATCGACGGGCGGCAGCCCGGCTACAGCGAGGGCGCGACGCTCCCCGAGCTCGCCGAGGTTCTCCTCGTCGCGGGGGCCTGGAATGCGCTCAACCTCGACGGCGGGGGCTCGACGGCGCTGGTGATCGAGGGCGCGTCCGGGGGCGCGATCCAGCTTGATTCACCGATCCATACGCGCCTCCCCGGGCGCGAGCGGCCAGTGGGAAACCACCTCGGGGTCCGCGCTCAGCGGCGCTGAGCGATTTGCGCCCGCCGCAGGGCTCCGCTACGCGTCGCTTCCATGAAACGCACTCTTCTCATTGCTCTCGCTGCCGTCGCCCTCGTCGCTTGCGAGGAGCCCGTTCCGCCGAAAACAGCGGCTGACTCTGCGCCCACGGCCGCCGCTTCCGCTGCGGCGCCCGCGGCGCCCGCCGCGAGCGGGGCGGTCTCACCCGCGATCCAGGCGATCATCGCTGCGCCGGATCGCAGCGATGCGGACCGCGCGATCGACGCAGGCCGCCACCCGGCGGAGCTGCTCGCGTTCTACGGGATTGCCCCGGGGATGAAGGTCGCCGAGCTCGGCGCGGGCGGCGGCTACACCGCGGAGCTGCTCGCGCGCGCGGTCGGACCGACCGGCGTCGTCTACGGGCAGAACAACAAGTTCATCGTCGAGCGCTTCGCGCAGAAGCCCTGGAGCGAGCGGCTGGCGACGCCGATCATGAAGAATGTGGTCCGCGTCGATCGCGAGTTCGACGAGCCGCTCCCGCCCGAAGCCCACGATCTCGACGCCGTGTTCATGGTGCTTTTCTATCACGACACCGTGTGGATGGAGACCGACCGGGCGAAGATGAACAGCGCTGTTTTCAAGGCATTGAAGCCCGGCGGGGTCTTCGCGATCATCGATCACAGCGGGCGCGCGGGGACGGGCGCGACCGAGACCAAGACGCTGCACCGGATCGACGAGGCCGTGGTGACGAAGGAGCTGACGGCGGCCGGCTTCAAGCTCGGCGGTGAGGCGGCGTTCCTGCGCAACCCGGGCGACGCGCGCGACTGGAACGACTCGCCCGGCGCGGCGGCGGCCAAGCGGGGGACGAGCGATCGGTTCGTGCTCAAGTTCGTGAAGCCGTAGCGCCGAGCCGCGGGGCGATTGGCGGGGCGGCGCCTCAATGGTCGACGAGCTTGACCGTGCGCCGCACCCCGTTCGCTTCGAGCTGAAGCTCGATGGTGCCCACTTTGGTGGTGCTGAAGACGGCGCCGACGGCGGTGCCAACGCGGGCGCCGACGGTGGCGTCGAAGGCTTCGACGCCCGGTACCTGGCGGCCGTTGACCGCGACGAGGAGATCGCCCGGGCGCACGCCGACGGCGGCGGTCGGGCCTTTGGGGTAGACGCCGAGGATGATCAGGTCGACGTCGGACATCCGCGCGCGATCGAGGAGCGGGAAGACGCGGCCGACCGACAGGCCGAGCGATGCGCCGGTCTTCCGGTAGAAGACCACGGCGGCGTCGAAGTCCTCTTTGCGGAGGCGGTAGCGCGCCAGCACGGTGACCTTGCCTGGGCCGCGCTCCACCAGCGCCTCGACGCGCTCCGGCGTCGCGAAGCTCCCGACCTGGCGCAGGTAGCGCGTGGCTTCGGCCGCGAGGATCTCGGGGCGGTGCTCGCTCGGGGGGGCGCCGCTGAGGCGGGCGGCGACGAAGCGATAGAGCTCCGATCCCGAGAGCTCGGCGAACATCCCGAGGGCGAGGCGATCGATGGCGGCGTTGCGCGCGGCGGCGAGGGCAAGGTCCTCCGTCGCGCCGGTGCCCCCGCCGACCGCGAACACCGCGCCGGCTTCGATCACCAGATCGTACTCTTGCCGCACCCAGGTCGGCTCGCGCGCGGAAGGCGTCGCCGAGGGCGCGACGACGAGCGCAGTGGTGGAGGCCGCGGGGGCGACGCCGACCGCGGGGTTGAGGCGGCGCCAGCGCGCGACGCCGGTGCCGATGATCAGGCCGAGCGCGATGGTCACGCCGAAGAGGCCGAGCGGCCTTCGGAGCGAGGGCGCGGCGACGACGGCCCGCGGAGGCGAAGGCGGCGTCGCGGCGAGGGGCTCCGTCGCGACGGTGGGCGCCGGCGTCGCGGTGGGCGGCGTCGCGGTGGGCGGCGGCGTCGTGACGATCCGCGGCGGCGGTGGCGTGGTCTCGACGGCGGCGTGCTCGAGCCGACGGAGGATCTCCGAGGCCCCGACGAAGGTGAGGGGGGCGCCGCAGCGCGGGCAGGCCGCGGAAGGATCGCGTCGTGAGCGCCGCGACGCCGCGCTCTCTTCGTGCGTCACCAGCGCTGCGCGCGGGGCGTTGCAGCCGTCGCAGCGGGCCTCGATCATCGCCGACACGATCTCCGCGCGCGCCGGGGGCTTCGCGGAGGTGAGGTGGGAGAGCAGCGCGCTCGGGCACCCCTCGATCCGGATCGAGGGGACCTCGCCCCCGAGGGCGCGGATCGCGCGCTCGAAGCCCGCCGCGCCCTCGGGCGAGACGCCGCCGGCCGCGCCGAGATCGAAGACGAGCGGGCCCTCGATGCCGTCGAGGATCCGCTTCCAGCGCACCGCGCCGTCGAGCGGGCAGCGCACGGTCACGCGCGTCCCGCCGGCGTCGATCGTCTTCTCGATCGACTCGCCGAAGCCGGACTCGGCCTTGATCAGCTTCTCGTGGGCCGCGCGGATCGCGAGGCCCACGGCGGCGCCCGCGTGGGGCACGGCGAAGGCCAGGTAGCCCGCGGGATCGTCGTCGAAGCTGCCCTCCTTTCCGCAGCGCGGGCAGCGCTCCGCGGGCGGCTTGGCGGCGCGGATCGCCTCGGCGTCGGCCTCGACGTCGAAGAGGCGGGTGAAGCCTTTGCCGCACGCGTCGCAGCGGTAAGGCGCGTAGAACGAGACGATCCGCCCCTCGCCCGCGAAGCCGCGGATCATGCTCATCTGGTTGACGATCGACTCGGCGCAGCGGAAAAAATAGAGCTCGGAGACGCGCGGGGCGGCCTCCGCCAGCATCTGGAGCCACTCGCGGACGCCGAAGGACGTGATCCGCTCCACCCCGGCGAGATCGATGATCACCCGGCCGGTGAGATCGCGCGCGAGCTCCTCGCCCTGGAAGCCTTCGTTGAGCTTGCCGGCGAGCGTGAGCGTGAAGATGTCGCCGATCCGGCGCTCGGTCGCGGTCGTGGCGCCGAGGATCTTGGTCGTCGCGGCGGTGTCGCTGCCTTCGGCGGGCGCGAAGGGCCGCGCGGCGGGCGCGGTGGGCGTGGTGGGCGCCGGCGTGACCGGGGGGCGCGGCCCTGTGGCCACGGTCCGGGTGCGCACGTCGAGCGGGATCCCGTAGCCGCGCTTCACCGTGGGGATCGCGGTCGTGGCGCGCCGCTGCGACGCCAGCCCGGCGCCCCCGTTGTCGACGGACTCGTCGATCGACCACTCGTCGGCGAGGGCCATGGCCGGCGGCTGGCGCTCGACGATGTGCGCGAGCAGGTCGCGCCCCGAGGCCAGGGCCTCGCGCCACGTCTCGGCGCGGCTCCCGAAGAGCTCGGCCATGTACGCCGAGAGCGCGAGCGAGGAGACGGCGAGCCGCTCTTCCCGCGCGAAGGCCTCGAGCTCGGTGTGGAGCTGCCGCGCGGTCGGGTAGCGCTGCTCCTTGTGGCGCTCGAGGCAGCGGAGGACGATCTTCTCGAGCGCCGGCGGGTAGTCGGGGACGATCTGGCTCGGCAGCACGATCGGGCCTTCGAGGATCGATCGCATCATCTCGTACTCGGAGGAGCCGGCCTTGTGGAGCCGTGGCCCCGTCGTCAGCTCGTGGAGCATGACCCCGAGCGAGTAGATGTCGCTGCGGCGATCGAGCGGCTCGCAGAGGCACTGCTCCGGCGACATGTAGGGGATTTTGCCCTTGAGCGTGCCGTTCTGCGTCGCGTGATCGCGGTTGGTCGCGACGGCGATGCCGAAGTCGAGGATCTTCACCGCGCCGTCGTGGGTGACGAAGACGTTGTGGGGCGAGATGTCGCGGTGGACGACGCGGAGCGGCTGCCCGTCGAAGCCGACCTTCTCGTGCGCGTAGTGGAGGCCGGCGGCGACGCCCATGACGATGTTGAGCGCGTGCTCCACCGGCATCCGGCCGCGCTGCGGGCGGAGGGCCTTGCGCAGGGTGCGCACGTCCTCGCCGTGGAGGAACTCCATGGCGATGAACGGGCGGCCCGCGACCTCGCCCACGTCGTACATCTGCACGAGGTTGGGGTGGTTCAGCGTCGCCGCGATCCGCGCCTCGTCGAGGAACATCCGCACGAAGTCGGCGCTGGTCGAGAGCTCGGGGAGGATGCGCTTGACCACGCACATCTGCTCGACGCCGGAGATGCCGGCGGAGCGCGCGACCCAGATCTCGGCCATGCCGCCGACGGCGATCTTCTTGAGGAGCTGGTACTTGCCGAGCGTGGTGGGTTGCATGGAGAGGCTCCGGGAGACGAGATGTTCGCGCCGCTCAGAGCGCGTTCAAGGCGCCGGGCCGCGCGATGGCTTCACGATGCGCGTGCTGCGCCGCGCGCCGAGAGACTCGAGATCGATGCTGACCGCGCTCCCGGGCAAGGCCGCGGTCCACTCGTCGTTGGCGACGCGGTTGAAGGCCTCCACCGTGCTCACCGGGTGGCCGTTGACGGAGACGACCACGTCACCCGGGCGCACGCCGACGAGCGCGCCCTGAAAGCCCGGCTGGACGGCGACGATGATCAGTTCGCCCTCGGTGCGGATGCTCCCTTCGAGCTCGGGGAAGAAGCGCGCGATGGTGAGGCCCTGGAACGTCGCCGTCTGCCGGTACGATTCGACCGCGGCGAGGTAGCTCGGCTTCGAGAGCTTGTAGCGGACGAAGGACTCGACGCCTTGCTCGCGCTGGCGCGAGATCGCCTCGACGCGCTCGGGCGTGGCGATCGGCCCGACCTGCCGGAGGTAGCGGCGCGCCACCGGCTCGATCGCCTCTTTTTGCCGCTCGCCGTGGGGATCGACCGTGACGCGGGCGGCGACGAAATCGTGGACGGGCGAGCCGGCGAGCTCGGTGAGCATGTTGGCGGCGAGGCGCTCCAGCGCGTCGCTCCGCGCCATCCCGAGCGCGGCCTCTTCGTTCGCCGCGGGGCCGCCGCGGCCGACCACGAAGACGCTCTCGCCGTCGATGACGAAGGTGCGCTCGACCCACGGGGGCGGGAGATCCGAGGTCTTCGACCAGGCGGGGCCGGCGGCGGCGCGCTCGGTGGACGCGGGCGCCGCGGCCGACGCGGCGATCGAGGCGACGGGCGCGGGGATCTCGGTGACCGCGGCGGCCTTCGCGGGCGTCTGGCCGCGGAGCACCAGCGCGCCCAGGCCGAGGACCGCGAGCCCGAGGATCGCGACGACCGCGTAGAGGCCGCTCGACGTGCCGCCGCCGCTGCGGATCGCCACGGGCGGGGCGGGGAGGGCGGGCGTCGGATCGACGACAGGAGCCGTCGCGAGGGAAGGCGGCGGAGCGGATCCGGGGCTCGCCGTCGCCTTCGGGGGCGCGGCGGGCGCGCTCGATTTCGGAGCCGCCGCGCCCACGTCGGCCAAGGCGTGCGCGCCGAGGAGCTTGAGCAGCGGGCGCGTCGCCTCGAACGAGAGCGGGGCGTTGCAGCGCTTGCAGAGGGCGTGCGGATCCTGCCCTTCGAGGATCTGCGTGGCCGACTCGTCGAGGGTGATCACCACCGGGCGGAGCGCGCCGCAGGGCCCGCAGCGGCCCTCGAGGATCGCGGAGACGATCGTCGCGGGGGCGACGCGGGGCGGCGTCACGAAGCGCTCCGCGACGAGGCGCGGGCAGCCTTCGATGCGCATCGTCTCGGTCTCGCCGACGAGCGCGCGCAGCGCCGCTTCGAAGGCCGCGGCGCCGTCCGGCGTCGTCGAAGGCGCGGCGCCGAGATCGAACACGACCTGGCCCTCGAGCCCGTCGAGGACGCGGTTCCAGCGCACGTTCGCGTCGAGCTTGCAGTTGACCTTCACGCGGGTGACGCGGCCCTCGACCGTCTTCTCCACGGCCTCGCCGCCGACGGGCTCGTCGCGCCGCTCGAGCGCCGCCACCGCCACGCGGACCTCGCGCGGGACCGGCTTCCCGGCGTGCGGCGTCGCGAAGCCGAAGTAGGTGCGGGCGTCGTCGTCGAAGGCGCCCGCGCCGTCGCAGCGCGGGCAGCTCGCGGCGGGCGCGACGCCCTTGGTGATCGCGTCGGCGTCGTACTCGCAGTCGACGAGCCGCTCGAACTGCGTCGAGCACGCCTCGCAGGCGTAGGGCGCGTAGAACGAGACGATCTGCCCGTCGCCGGAGAAGCGGCGGATCATGCTCATCTGGTTGACGATCGGCTCGGCGCAGCGGCCGAGGTAGAGCTTGCGCACCCGCGGCTCCGCCTCTTGCAAGAGCTGCAGCCACTCGCGCACGCCGAACGACGTGACCCGCTCGACGTCGCCGAGATCGAGGAGGACGTCGCCCTCGAGCTGCTTGGCCAGCGCGGCGCCCTTGAAGGTCTCCGTCATGCGGCCGGCGAGGCGGACGACGAGGATCGCCCCTTCTTTGCGCACGTCGAAGGTGATCCCCGCGGCTTGTCCGCTGGAGCCTGCGGGCGCCACCTCGCGCACGCTCGCGCGGGGCGGGGAGCTCGAGCGCTCGGTGACGGGCGCCTGGACCACCGACGGGGTGGGCGTCAGGTCCAGGGCTGCGGCCCGCGTCCTTTCGACGATGGCCAGCGACGGGGGCTCGCGCCGGCCCGGCTCCAGCGCGCGGGGGGAGTCGACGTTCACCGCGTGGGGGGAGTCGACGCTCAGCGCGAGCGCGCCGTTGACCGCGCTCGCGCGCTGGGCGATCGGCGTCTGCGACTCGGCGAAGAGGGTGAGCGTCATCGTCTGGTTGTGAAGATCGCTGTGGCCGATCGCGTAGGGCGAGATCTCGCCGTACGAGTAAAAGCCGGTCACCAGCGCCTCCTTCGGCAGGGCGTCGCGCACGGCCTCGACCTCTTCTTCGATCCGATCGCCGAGGACGATCCGCCGCCCGACGCAGCTGATCGCCACCGCGAGCGAGGCGCCTGGAGGCGTGGGCCCCGAGCCGGTCGCGGTCTTGGTGGCGAGCTCGGCGCCGCCGA
>Ga0105048_10009200_pt1 | contig 15747 bp, 17 predicted proteins | sample MAT05_FD_78382 | JGI IMG/M metagenome (GOLD analysis project Ga0105048, IMG submission 78382) | Freshwater microbial communities from Lake Fryxell liftoff mats and glacier meltwater in Antarctica - MAT-05 | ecosystem: Environmental > Aquatic > Freshwater > Ice > Liftoff microbial mat | place...
GTGCGTGAATCAGGACGCCGGAGTGGCGAGCGACGCGAGCGCGACTCCGGACATCGGAGCGGCGCTCGACGCGGGCTCTCCGAGCGACGACGCTGCCGCTGCTGCGAACGACGACGCTACTGTGGTGAACGACGACGCTGCCGCGGCAAACGACGACGCTGCTGTTCCGAATGAAGACGCCGCCCCGAGCGCGGACGCGGCCCCGAGCGCGGACGTTGCGCCGACGGCGCATGACGACGCCGCACCGCTCGTACTTGACGACGCCGCGATGAGCGTGCTGCCCGATGCTGCAGTGCAGATGGATGCCTCGGCTGGCTCTCCCGATGCGCGCGGTCGAGCGGATGCAGGGGCCACGGGCGACAGCGGCGGTTGCTCGACTTTGGGCCCGACCACGAGCCCAGCGACGTTGCTGCTCTTCCTGATGCTCGCAATGGCGCGGCGACGCCGCATACAATGAAGAGGGGTGGTGCCGCGCGCCGTGAGCCACTCGAGACGGGCGACGTGCGCGTTCGTCGCGCTCGTCGCGGCGTGCACCTCCGCGCCCGTCAGCGGCTTCGGGCCGCTCGACGCGGAGGTGCGACCGGATGCCGCCGAAGTGCGACCGGACGCCGCCGAGGTGCGGCCGGATGCGTCGATGCCACCCGACGCCGAGGATTCACCGGACGCACGAGTCGGGCCGCGGATCTTTCGTGGGCGAACATTCGCCTACGATAGCGTGGGGCCTCGTCCGGCGCTCGATCTCGCCCGGTGGCAGTTCAGCGCCTCGCAGGATGATCAGATCGTGGCGTCGGGCGCGGGACACACGGACGGAACGTTCGAGCTCGAGGTGCCCGAGGCGTCCGTGCTCTCCGAGCCGTTCAGCCCGTGAGCGACGAGGAGCGCCGAAGCTCGGGCCTCTGCGTTCCGTCACGGCGAAGCGACCGTTGCGGCCTCCAGTCGCACGTGCGAGCCTCGTTGCGTGATCGCGCGCGGCCACTCGGTGCACTACACCTTCGCGGAGTACATCGCGCACGAGGAGTCCACCAACGCCAAACACGAGTACGTCGATGGCCAGATCTACGCGATGGCGGGCGGCTCACCCGAGCACTCGGCGCTGATCGCGAGCGTCGCGACCCAGCTCGCCAATCAGGTCCGCGGTGGACGATGTCGAGTTCACTCCAGTGATCTGCGAATTCGCGTCATCGCGACGGGCCTCGCGACGTACCCCGACGTCACGGTGGTCTGTGGTCCTTGGGAGCGAGACCCGGAGAACGCGCGCACGGTCGTGAATCCGGTCGTCGTGGTGGAGGTGCTGAGCCCGAGCACGCAGGCGTACGATCGCGGCGAGAAGCTCGAGCAGTACATGCTCCTACCGTCGCTGCGCGCCGCCGTGCTCGTCGCTCAGGACCGCCGCGAGTTGGAGGTCTGGTCGCGCGAAGACGCGGGGGCTTGGGCTCGGGTTCTCGTGATCTCCGGACAGTCGGCGAAGCTGCCTGCGATTGGGTGCACGCTGGATGTCGACGCGCTCTACGAAGACGCCGCCGAGCCGGCGCCCTGACGCAATTCACCGCAGCGACGGCCGCCCGAGATCCATCGTCTCCCCATCCCGCGGCATCACCGGCCACTTCGCGTGCGCCGCCTCGCGGAACACCGCCGCCGCTCCGGCACGGAAACGATCGATCGTCGGCCGCTTCTTCCAGTCCACCGCGAGCCCCGCCGCCAAGAGTTGGCCGAGGCTCTGCATCGCCGGCTCATTCCCCAGCGCACGGCGAACCCGTCGCGCCGCGTAGCCGTCGCAGTGGCGGCGGAGGACCTGGTTCACGTCCATCCCGTCGACCAGCAAAGTATTGGTCATCACCTCGAACGCGAGACAGCAAAGGGAGTACACGTCGGAGGCAAAAGGCTCGATCCTTTCCGGGCCCGCGGCCAGCCATACTTCGGGCGCGCCATAGTGCGCGCTGCCGCAGCCGGGGCGGAGCTGGCGTCCGGCGAGGCCGAAGTCCACCAGCACCGGCACCGCCTCGTCGTTCGCCGCGGCGGCGGCCTCGCGGAGAATCACGTTCTGCGGCTTCACGTCGAGGTGGGCGACGCGCGCGCCGTGCATCGCCTGGAGGCCGGCGGCGAGGCCGTCGATGATGGCGAGGGCGCGCCGCATGTCGAGGTTCCCGAGATCGAGGATGTGCTTGAGCGAGGGACCTGGCACCAGCTCCATCACCAGGATGGGCTTGGGGCGGACGCGCGCGTCGAAGGTGATGAATCCGGCCAGGTTTCGGTGCGGGGGCAGGGCGAGCAAGGCGCCGGCCTCCTGGCGGAACAGCGCCTCGAACTCTTGCTCGGAGATCGCGCCCGCGGCCGTGGCGTAGTCTGGCACCTTGAGGGCGAACTTCTCGGGCTCCGCGCGGGTGCGATCGTCGCTGCGGCACGCGACGAACACCGAGCCCGCGCCGCCGGTGCCGATGCGCGAGAGCAGATGGAAGCCGCCCATGCTGCGGGACATCGGGAGCCACGAGGGGAGGCCGATGCCGCGCACGACCAGCGGATGCGGGCTCTCCGAAGCCACGGGCAAGCGCGCGACGCGGGTCAGGACGGTGATGACCAGGCGGGAGATCGCCGGCGGAATCACGCCTTCCAGCGCAGCCTGGATGATCGACACCTCGGCTTCGATGTCGCCGCCGTCGGTCGCGACCGACCGCTCGAGCGCGAGGCGGAAGTCGTGCATCGCAGCGGGGGCAGTGCCGAGATCGGCCGAGATCGGCAGGCCGATCCGGCGGCGCGCGCCCGAAGCACAGGCCACCATCGTGGTCACCGCGCGGCCCACCTCGGCGAGCGCGGCCGGCGGAATCGCCATTCGCCCGGTGGCGCGGACCAGCAGCCCCACCGCGTGCGCAGCTGCGGCGATCGCGTCGCGCAGCGCCTCGACTCGCGGGGAGATCGCTCGGGGGAGGGCGCGGCCGAGATCGGCGAGCCGCTCGCATGCGCGGGCGAGGGCCGTGGTGGCGTCGGGATCGTCGCCGACCGCAGCGCTGAAGAGCTGGTACGCGTCGAGCACGACCTCGACCTCGGGCACCATCGTCGCCTCGCGCACGATCGCGAAGTCGTCGCCCGGCTCGAACCACGAGGTCAGGCAAAGCAAGACGTCCGAGATCTCCAGGTGATCACCGCGGATCATCGAGTCCCAGGTCCGCGTCATTGCCGCCCAGACCGCGCGGCGGAGCGGCGATCGGTCGGTGCGCGCCCGCTCCATCAAGATCTTGAGCGCCGGAAGGCGTGAGCTCGCCGGGGGTGCCAGAGCATTTCCGGCGCCGTCGAGGAGGCGGACCAGGGCGCGGAGGCGGGTGAGGCGCAGGCGGTAGTGCGGGATCACCGACGAGACCTCGGCGGTAGTCTCGCGGGCGAGGAGCGCGCGCTCGAGGCGGGCGAGGGGCTCGGCCAGCGGCTTCAGCGCGTCGGCGTCGGCCAGCGTCAGCGCAGCCGCGAGGGTGCCGTCGGCGAGCAGATCGCGATCGAGCTCGCGCAGCATGCGCTGGGTGCTCTTGCGCTGATCGGCGTCGCTCTCGTTGGCTTGCTCGAGGCGCACGACGATCGAGGCCAGCTCGACCACGCCGCGCCGCGCGTGGCCGACCGCCTCCGCGAGGTGCCCCGCGTCGAGCTCGTCGCAGGTCTGGCGGAGCGCGCTCGCCAGAGCCCCTGGGGACTCCTCGCCCCCGAGCTCGGCGCGCAACGCGAGCGAGAGCGCCACCAGGCCGTCGTCGGGCTCGCGCGTGTGATCCTGCTGGTCGAGCCAGGTGATCGCGGCTTCGCGCGCCTTCGGCACGGGCAGATCGCCCTCCTCGCGGATGAGGTCGACCAGGGCCTCGACGGCGTCGAGCCCCCCCGCGCGCACCATCTCGGCGGCGAGCGCATCGGCGGACGCAGGCTCGATCGCCGCCAGGCCGGCGAGACCTTGCAACACGGCGCGCGCGACCGCCGGATCCCGGCGGCTGCGCTCGAGCAGCACTTCTCGCCAGCGGTTCGCGATGCCGCCGCGCTCCAGCGCCGCTGCGGCCGACGTCGCCGCGCGGCGCACGACGTCGCCGCCGAGCTGGAGCTCGTGATCGATCTCCGCCGCGCTCTCCGGTCGCTCGTGCGCAATCAGGCCGCGCGCCACCGCGGCGAAGCGCCAGACCAGCGCCTCGCGATCGGTGAGCAAGCGCCGATGGGCCGCCGCGATCTCCGGTTTGCCGAAGAGCTCCGCGCCGTCGCCGTTGCGATCGAGCACGTCGCGCGCCGCGTGCGCCAGCAGCCGCGCGGCGAGCCGGCGCTCCGGCAAGGACCCGCTGGAAGGTGCGATCAACCAGCGATCGGAGAGCTCCGGACGCGCGATCAACGCCAGCGCCAGGGTTCCGACGCCACCCGGGGCCGAGAGCGGCGCGGCGAGCACGACCTCGAGCCGCGCGCGAACCGCCGGCGGGTCCAGGGCGCGCGGCGACGAGAGTGCCAGAGCACGCGCGAGCACCAGGAACGTCTCGCGATCGCCCTCGCGGAGCATCTTGAGCACGCGGCGACCGAGCTCGCGCCGCTCGCCGCCGTTGGGGAGCGCCTGCGCGAGCTCGAACAGCACGCGCGCGGCGGCCATCGGGGCGAGCCAGCTCAGATCGTCGAGCTCCGGGTCGGCCAGGACCAGGCGCATCGCGGCGAGGACCGCGCTCGGATCGAAGCCCTCGAGGGGGGCCGGATCCAGCTTGGCCGCCTCGACGAGGGCCGCGACCCCGCGACGCCACACCCGCTTGCGCTCCTCACCACTCGCTGCCGACTCGAGATCGAGCAGCGCCGCGAGGTCATTGCCCGCGTTTCGCACCGGCAAGCACGGTAACGAACCGCGGTGCCCTGGTCGAGGTCATTTTCCTTCGGGGATATCGGCGTCGTCGATGAACGCGTAGCTGGTGCCGATCGTGCCGACCAGATTCCACCGCGTATACGAAGATTCCACCGTCCCGCCTTCACCCATTGCGAGCTGCTCGAAGCTGAGCGCGGCGTCGCGGACCCGCGTGGTGCCAGAGCCGATCTCGAAGCTCACGCCGAACCACGAGCGCACCTGCTTTCCGAGCAGGCCCACGGCGAAGGTCGCCCCGAACATGTCGATGTGATCGGCCACGCCCTCCTCGACGTCCGCGCCGGAGGTGCTGGAGAGATCGGTGAACGCGCCAAAATCGAGCACCACGTCCTCGTTCAGCGCGATCTCGGCCCCGAAGCTGATGTTCGGCTGAATTTCGCTGGTGAGCACGGTATCGCCCGGCGGTGGGTCCGAGGGCGGCACGCCTTCGACCACCACGGGCACGAGATCGCGCGCGATCCGCGCCTGCCGCGGCAGCGCGAGCGCGAGGTCGAGCGAGAGCACCACATCCGGGAGATCGAGGGCCGCACCCAGCACGATGCGGCCGGGGAGTGCCAGGTCACTCGAACCACGGGATCGCTCCGGAACAGCGCCGAACGCCGTCCCGCCGCTCCCCGCGAGCGCGAACGTCGTCGACGTCGACAGCCTCGCGGAACCGTACAGGTCGACGGTCGGGGTGGTGAAGACGAGACCCAGCGAGAGCGAGGACAGCGGTGTCCACCGCACGCCGAGCTTGGCACGAGCGCCCAGCGAGAGGAGCTCCGTGTCGCTGGTCGAGGCCACGAAGTCGAAGCACCCATCGGTGATCGCGCACGGCGACGCGGACTGCCGCACCAGCAAGACCTCGGAGTGCGACTGCGACGTGCGCAGGAGGCCGCCGAGCGACGCGCCGATGGCCAGCGATGGCGTCACCTGCCATCCAGCACCGAGATCGGCGACCAGGAGATCATCGCGCACGGTGATCGCGAAGTAGTCCTTCTGCTCGGGGTGCGGTGGGTCGACCGCCAGGAAGATCGATCGCGGCACCGACACCGAGAAGCCCACGCCGATGCCGTCGCCGATACGTCGCACGAACCCGGCGATCGAGGGCAGCGGGTGATAGCTGGTGGCGCTGATGTCCTGGCCGGGCCCGAGCGCGTCCGGGGAGTCGAGGCGCTGCAGCATGTACGCGTTCGCGGCGATCTCGACCCGCGATCGCGCCGCGCAGCCCAGCGCCGCGGGGTTGTAGTGCAGCGCCGCCTCGTCGCACGCCAGCGCGGTGTACGCCCCGCCCATCCCGGCGGCGCGGCTCCCGAGCGGATAGCTCTGCCCGTTCTCGTAGAGGTTCGGCGGCGCGGTGGCCGACGCGCGGGACGCGGACAGCAGCAACAGCATCGAGACCGACAGCGCACGCATGCGCGCAAAATACCGCCCCAAGGTGCCAGAGCAAATCAGCCGTTGCGGAGCGCATAGAGCGCCGCGAGCACCAGCATCACGATCGCCAGCGCCACGATCGGCATCATCGCCGCCGGCCGCCGCGACGCCGCCGGCAAAGGCGCCGCCAAAGGCACCGGCACCGCCGTGAGGGGCGGGATCATCGATGGCACCGTCTGCGCCGGCGGAATCGGGCTCAATAGCCACGGACCGGTATCGAACGTCGGGGCCTTCTGCCCTTCGATCGCAGTCTCTTCCGCGTCGTCCGATACGACGCCTGTGAGCACCGCGGTCTCCTGCGGCCGCGGCGGCGCGGCGCGCGCGAGGTTCCGGCGCGGCGCGCGGTCGTCGGCGGGCGGCGGCACCACCGGCATGGACTCCGGCACCGGCACGTCGGGCGGCTGGGTCCGCTCCCCGGGCTCGCCGAGCGCATCGAGCGGCTCGTCCAGCGCTTCGAGCCACGGCACCGTGTGCGGTTCCTTCATCGCCATCGCCAGCTTCGCCGCCGACGGTCCCGACGCCGCCTCCCACGAGACGAGACCGATCAGCGCCTCGCGCAGCTCGCCGAGCGTCGCGCGATCACCGGGCGAGAGCGCGAGGCAGCGGTGCAAGAGCGGCGCGAGCTTGGTCCGAAACGCCTCGGGCAGCGCATCGAGCCCCTTCAGCTCCGGCTTCGGCCCGCGCAGCTTCACGCGCACCACCGACTGGATGGTGGTCTGCGGATACGCGCGCTCGCCGCAGAGGAGCTCGTACATGATCTCGCCGACCGCGAAGACATCCGTCGCGGGCGAGGTCGGCGGCGCGCCCGCCACCTGCTCCGGCGCCATGTACGCCGGCGTGCCGATCATGCGTCCCGCGACGGTCTTTCCGTGCGAGCCGAGCTTGGCGACACCGAAGTCGATGATCTTGAGCCGCGGGATGCGCGTCGGCGGCCCGATGCGCGGATCGCGGGTGAAGAGCAGGTTGTCCGGCTTGAGATCGCGGTGGACGACGCCAGCGGCGTGCGTGGTCTCGAGCGCCGAGACCAGCTGGAGGCTCACGCCGACGGCTTGCTCGATCGACGGCATCTTCCCGCCGAGCGCGGCGAGGCTCGGGCCCTCGACGAACTCCATCACCAGCGCGACGCGCAGCGGCTGGTCCGACTCCACGACGTCAAACACCTCGGCGATGTTGGGGTGGCGGATCTGGTTCACGATCCGCGCCTCCTGGATCACGCGCTCGATGCTCTCGTGCCCCAGCAACAGGCGCGGCGAGATGACCTTGATCGCGACGCGCCGCCCGAGCTGCACGTGGGTCGCGAGATAGACCTGGCTTGTCGAGCCTTCGCCGAGGAAGCGATCGAGCCGGTACCGCCCGAGCGTCGTGCCCTCAAGCTCGCTCACTCAGCAGTACTTATCACGACTTCAGCCGCGCGCGCGGTTCTCGAGCCGCCACAGCGACCGCTCGATCAACAGCACCGTGAACGGATCTTCCTCGGTGCTCGCCGCCGCGATCAGCGCATCCGCCGCGCCCAGCTCGCCGAGCGCCTGGGCGCAGGCCGAACGCACGTCGGGGCTCGGATCGAAGCGCAGACCGTGGATCAGGGCCGACTCCGCCCGCGGATCGCGCAGCCGGATGAGCGCGCTCGCGACCTGCTCGCGGACAACAGCGTCGGGGTCGGTCAGCCGGTCGATCAGCGCCGGCACCGCCGCAAAGTGGCGCAACCCGCCCAGCGCATGCGCCGCCCGCGCGCGCACCGCCGCATCCGCGGCGCCGAGCTCGGCGATGAAGCGGCGCTCGCCGCCGAGGCGCAGCACCGTCCCCTGGATCGCGCTCCGGAGCGGCGGATCGACCTCCGCCACCAGGATGCCGAGCGCGAGCACGGCGTCCGCGTCGGCGATGGCCTCGAGCTTCGCCAGCGCCTCGAGCTTGGCCTCGATCGGCGCGACGAGCGTCGACACCAGCGCGAGGGCCCGCTGGCGATCGACGGCGAACGCAGGTCGATGATCGATCGCGGCGCTCATGAGGCACCTCGGCGCATCGCGCTGTCGAGGATCTGGAGCACCGGGCTGCCGCCGGCCGGCGCCTCGATCACCTTCTGCGGATCACGCGCTCCAAGCTGCGGGCGCAGACCGGTCGCGGGCTGCTCTGGGTTTCGCGACGACGTGCCGCCGGCGCGGATCACCATCGCGCTGTGATCGAGGGCGCGCGTTCCACCCGTGCTCAGGCGGACCACGGTCTGCTTGCCTTCGCCTTCGTCGCGCACGAAGTGGAGCGCGCTCGGATCGAGGTGCTTGTCCTCGAGCCCGAGGCGCGCCCGATCCTCGCCCGGCATCGCGCGGATCTTCGCCAGACCGAGCGGCGTGAACCCGCGCGCGCGCAGGCCGGACATGACCTCGCGTTCGGCGTCGAGGTGCACCGATCGCTCGGGGCCGCCGGCGCCGATCGCGATCGCGACATCGAGGCGACCGTCGACGCGCAGATCGCTGGGCTCCTTCGCGGCGAGCTCGAGCAAGAGGAACGCGCGGCCACCGACGGTGACCTGGCCTTCGATCTTGATGCCTTCGGCCCGCTGATCGAGCTTGCGGAAGAGCTGCGTGAGCTCCGCGTCGCCGCGGATCACCAGATCCTTTCCGGCGATCTCGCGCAGGTGCTGCGGCGTGACGCCGGCGTCCTCGAGCGCTGACTTCAGCTCGGGGCTCATCCGATCGAGGTGTACGCCGGTCGAGAGGCGGCTGACGAACATGGCGCGGCTGATCGCGGCGACCATCGATCAGCCCACCAGCTGCGCGGGCATCAGGTCGCGCGCGACCGAGGAGTCCTCGAGGACGATCGAGGCCTTCATGGTGCGGTGGTTGGCGATCGCCAGCCCGGCATTGTCGACCGCGCCGAGCATGGTGTTGGTCACCGCGATGCGCGGCGCGTGCGAGAGCGAGCCGTAGGTGTAGAGGTGGTGGCCCTCGACCTCGGCGTAGTTGCGCTCCAGGCGGCTGGTCCAGACCTCGAGCTCCGCGTCGTCGACCGCCGCGAGCGCGCCGCCGCGCACCGCGACGTTGTCGGCGAGGATGGTCGCCGAGATCTCCACCTTGCCGTCGCCGCCGACGAAGATCGCGCCGCCGAGCTGGGCGCGGTTGTCGACGACGGTGCACTCGTGGAGCCGCACGAAGCCGCGATCGACCGCCACTGCGCCGCCGCGACCGGTGCGCGCCGCGTTCTTCTGCAGCATGCAGCCGACCAGGTGGACCCGCGCGCCGTTGTCGACGGAGACACCGCCGCCCATCGAGCCGCGGCCGCCGGAGATGGCGAGCTCCTCGATGCGCACGTCGCCGCCGATCGCGTCGATCGAGAGGACCGGGCCCTTGCCCCAGCCGTCGAGGACGGTGTTCTCGGCGCCGGCGCCGCGCAGGGTGATCGGCTTGTCGATCACCAGGCAGCCGCGCATCGTGCCCGCGGGGAGGTGGATGATCGCGCCGGGGCGCGCGTCGTCGATCTGCTTCTGCAGAACGGCGACCTGGAGGGAAGAGGTGACGGGTGCTTCGATGGCCATGTTGGTGTCCTCGATTACGCGCCGCAGATGTGCAGCGACTCGATCTCACGCACGACCTGTGCCATCGCGATGACGTGCACCATGTTCTCGAGCGGCCGCGTGCCCCCGGCGCTGCCCCACGGATTATAGATGCGCAGACCCTCCGGAGTGACGTCGAGCACCGCGTAGTTGTGGTCGCCGACGAGCGGCGCGGTGAGTGATCCGCTCCGCGTCTTCAGCACCATCGGTGCAGCTTTTGCGCGAGCGGCCTTCAGCGTCGTTGCAAGCTTTGCCAGATCGGTGTGCTCGGTGATCGCGACGCGCCGCGAGCGCAGCCCGGTGATCGCCTCGAGCGCGCGGCCCGCGTTGCCCGTCTCGAGGTGCGCGTAGGAGCCGCCCTCGCGGATCGCGAACGCCTTCTCGAGCAGCGCGACCCACAGCGTGTCGGCCTGCCCGTTCGGGACCGGGTCGGCGTAGCCCTCGAGCGAGAGCTCCGAGGTCACGATGACGGTGTCGTCGCCGAGATCGATCGCAAAATCGAGCTCGCTCCGCCGGCGAACGCGCCGCACCAGCGTCGCAGGCGCGCTGTGCGCCACCGCCGCGCAGCTCGCGAGCAGCCACGCATCCGCGAGATTGCCTTGATCCACGTCGCCGTAGCAGGGCGGGATCGCCTTGCCCTTCGCGTCCCTGCGGAACGGCTCCCCGGGCACGCGCCGGCTCTCCGCGTTGTGGCCCGGCGGCGGCGCGAGCGAGGCGTCCTCCTCGTCTTCGGGCACGCGCTCGAAGACCGGCCGGCGCCGCTCCTCGTCGTCGCCCCGCACCACCAGATCGAGCTTGCCGGCCGGTGCCGCGGGGCCCTTCTTCGCGACCTTGGTCGGGGTCGTCTGCGTGCCCGTGCTCAGGGCGCGCAGACCGACCATGGTGTGCCTCATCGGTGCGTTCGACGTCGTCATGGCTCAACTCCTCAGCAAGCGAGATGCCGGATCGCGACCATGTAGATCTCGTTCTCGGCCTTCGAGACGCGCGAGGCGGTGTCGTACGCGAGGTGGTTCTCGTTGATGGCGCGCTGCGCCTCGAACATGAAGCCGTCGTCGCGCGCCCCGCTGCGGGCCTCGCTCAGCTGCTCGCCGATCAGATCGCGCAGCTCGGCCGTCACACCAACACGTCCCGCGCTGTCGCGGCCGTTGAGGTCCTTGGCCAGCGCCGCGAGCGTCGACGTGTCGAGCCCGAGCTCGCGGAACTCGGCCATCAAGCGGCCGACCTCGTCCTTGTCGAGGTAGCCGTCGGCGGCCATCTGCTCGAACTCCTTCTCGAGCCCGTTGTAGGCCTTGCGCCGGTTCAGCGCGGCCTCTTGCTGGTCGGCGATCTGGCCGGCCCGCTGATTGGCGGCTTCGCCGTGCGCTACCAGCTCGTCGATGAGTTTCATGGCCCTGTCTCCTTCTGAAGGTACCGGGGGCCCGCCGATCGTTCGGCGGGCGCTCCCCGGTACGATCAATTCGGCAAATCAAGCGGTCGCGGCCGCCAGAGCCTGGCTCTTCTCTTGGTCGATCTTGTCGTTGTCGTTGACGGCCTTGCCCAGGTCACCCTGCGCGGCCTGCAGCTCCTGGAGCATCATGTCGATGCCCTGCTGCTTCACGATGATCTCCTGCTGCGCCTTCTTCATCTCCGCGCCGCACGTCGCCATCGCGTCGCCGACCTCGCCCGCGCCGCCGTCGCTTCCGAAGAGGCCGCCCATGAACTCCTCGAAGCCGGAGCGGTCGTTGATCTCCGCCATCTCCTCCTGCAGTGCCTTGAGCTCGCTCTGCAGCTGCTTGATGTGAGCGTCGAGCTCCTTCTTCTTCTCGTTGGCGGTCTGCACGTTCGCGGTGCTCGATTCGCCCTTGCTGGCCGCGTTCTCCGCGGCGCCGCTCTGGAGGAGCGCTTGAACGTGTCCGATGCTGTTCGACATGGTGATGTGCTCCTGATCCTTAGATCTTCGAGGTGATTGCGGCGAGGGTGTCGAACTTCTTCTTTTCGACCGAAGAAGCGAGCGTCTCGGCCTGGTTGTAGTCCGACATGATCAGGTTGATCTCGACGTTCCCGAGCTTGTCCTTGGCCTCGGTGTCCTTGATCGCGTCCTGGAACTGGCCCTTGATCTGCTCGATCATCGCCGCGTTCTTCTTCGCCTGGTCCGCGTCGCCGAGCTCCGCCTTCCAGTGGCCGTACTCGCCCTCGTGACCAGCGTCGTAGTGGCCGAGCATGCTCGACCAGCTGCCGTCGACGCCCGCGGTGCTGAGGCCCTGGCCCTCGAGCATCGCCTTCATCTCCCAGTACTCCTTGTCGGTGACCGAGTGGTCCGAGATCTTGGTCTCGAGCGTGCGCACGTCCGCGCGCAGGCTCTTCTGCTCGCCGATCAGCTTGCGCTGGTTGTCTGCGCCAATCATCGCCTCGTCGTTGGCGTTCGCGCTCTTGAGCTGGGTCGTCGCAATGAGTCGGTTGATTCCGTCGGTCGCCATGTTCGTGTCTCCTTTTCCGCGTCGATTAGATCTTCGAGGTGATGGCGGCGAGGGTGTCGAACTTCTTCTTCTCCACCGACGAAGCGAGCGTCTCGGCCTGGTTGTAGTCGGACATGATGAGGTTGATCTCGACGTTGCCGAGCTTGTCCTTGGCCTCGAGGTCCTTCACGACGTCGCCCATCGCGCCCTTGATCTTCTCGAAGTTGGCGCTGTTGGCCTTCGCGTCGTCGGCGTCGCCGCCCTCGGCGATGCCGTTGTCGCCCTGCTTGAAGCCGGCTGCCATGCCCGGGTCGAGGTTGAGCGCGGTCAGCATCGCCGCGATCTTCCCTTCCTCGGCGACGCTGATGCCCTTGTCGGAGTGCATCATCGTCTCGATGGTGCGAAGGTCGGCGCGCAGGCCCTTCTGCTCGCTGATGAGCTTGCGCTGGTTGTCCGCGCCGATCATCGCCTCGTCATTGGCGTTCGAGCTCTTGAGCTGGGTTACTGCGATGAGTCGGTTGATTCCGTCGGTGGCCATGTTGTCTTCTCCTGGTTTGAGGTTGCTCGGGTCGCTCTCTGCGAACCGTAGTGAGCTAGACCTTTCCAAGGCGCGTGCCAGGTCGCGGGCGACGAATTCCTCAATCGCTACGCTGGAGGCCGCCGCTCGAGCCCGCCGGCTTGCAGAAGATGCAAGTGCGAGTGGCAAGCGCTGCAGCTCGCGCGCGCGCCGCCTCTCTTAGGACGGCCTCGAGCGCCCTCCGAGCGGTGGCACATGCGTTGCTTTGGTCGTTCCCATGAGCATCAACAACATCCGCCGTCTTCACCAGACTCAGAGCGCTGCCAACATCGACAAGGAGAAGGAGGCCAAGGGCGACGTCCAGGACGCGCTCAAGCGCAACCTCGAGCACGTCGACAGCGCCTACTCGAAGAACCTCGCCGAGATCGCCAAGAACAAGGAAGCGCGCGAGGAGAAGAGCGACTGGACCTGCGCCTTCGCCATCATCCTCGGACCGTTCGTCGGCACCGCTATCGGCAGCGCGATCGGTGGCGCGGCGAACGACAGCGAAGAGGAAGCCGCCCGCGAGCTCAAGAAGGAAGCGGGCTCGGACGATCTGAAGGCGCAAAAGGCGATGGACGACTTCGGTGACGCGCGCCTCGCGCTCGAAGACACCAAGAGCCAGGGCCAGCAGATCGACAAGTTTGGCTCCGAGCTGCGTGACGCGGCCTGGACCGGCATCTAATTCGAACCAGGAAACGAAGGAGAAAACATCATGATCAACTCACAGCTCAAGGCCAACATGGCGATGCTCCAGATGGAGCGCACGACGGAGAGCAAGGACGCTCGCAGCAAGGTCAGCACCGCCCGCAGCGAGCAGACCGACGCGAAGATGGACAGCCTCCAGCTCAAGAACGAGGCCTCCTCCCTGCGAAGCGAGGCGGAGAACGTGAAGGCCGCCGCCAACGCGACCGCCACGCAGCTCGGCGTCGCCGCCGCGGCCGCGATGTTCATCCCGATCGTCGGCCCGGTCATCGCGGCGATCCTCGCGGCGGTTGCCGCCATCATCGTGATGGTCGGCATGATCGAGGCGAAGTCGCTCGAGGACCAGGCCGCCGCCAAGGAGCGCGAGTCCGGCCAGAAGGAGCTCGAGGCCGACAAGCACAAGACCGAGGCCGAGGACGTGAAGAAGGAAGAGCAAGATCGCAACACGCAGGTCGAGCAGTTCCGCCAGCAGGTGGTCGAGATGAGCAAGGACTCCGGCAACACCGCAAAATTCTGATCGATCGCCGCGCGCGAGAAGGAGCACGTCATGAACGTTTCAAGCATGAAGGGTCTGGTCGCTCGCATGAGCGTCGAGAACGCCATCGAGAACAGCAAAGAGAACCGCCTCGTCTCGCGCGCTAGCGCCGATCTGTCGCAGGCGTTGATCGGGCAGCAAAACGCCGAAAAAGAGCAGGAAAACTCGCTCAAGGCCACGTCGGGTGACATCGCGATCGCCTCGTCCGCAGTCAAAGCTGGAGAGAAGAGCGTGATGGCCGGCGTCGAGGTGAAGAAGTTCGCCGAGCGCCTCGGCACCGAGGGTGAGCTCACCAAGAACGTCGAGGCCGGTCAGGCCGAGCAGGCCAAGAGCCAGTCGACCGACAGCACCAAGACCGAAGGTGGCGAAGGCAAGGGCGACAACAAGGCGGCGACGACCGCCGCGGTGATGAAGAGCAGCCTCGGCAACGGCATGACCGTGGGCCAGCGCTTCGGCGAAAAGAACACCGAAGCGCTGCTCAAGCCGGACGTCGGCGCGAAGATCGACAGCGCCGGAAAGGTCGAGTCGAAGGGGGACTGGGACAAGCGCGTCGGCAGCAACCTCAAGGCGTCCGGCCTGACCGACGGCGAGGTCGCGCAGGTCTGGGACAAGGCAAAGGACGGGAAGTTCGACACCAAGGACGCGGTCAACTTCATGTACGACAACCGCACGCCCCCGGCGCAGGTGGCCAACGATCAGTTCCGCCAGAAGCTGCAGGGCGAGATCCAGGGCCAGGTCGTGTCGCTCACGACCCAGCACCTCGGCACGCTGGGCAAGCAGCACTCGACCAACGGCCAGCGTCTGGGCGAGGCCGCCGGCGAGGCACGCGAGACGGGCGACAAGGCCCGCAGCAACACGGTCGAGGTCAACGAGAAGGCCGGCGACCTGAACCTCAAGTCGATGCGCCAGCGCCGCGGTGCTCCGACGTCCTAGAGCACCGAACCGCTCGAGCTCACCGCCGTCAGGCCGTCAGGTTCCATCCTGGCGACCTGGCGGCGTTTGCTTTTGTGCTCTTCCCACTCCTGCAACTCGCTCTTGCACCTCCTGCAACTGGCCGCTTCTGCTGCGCTCTTTCCGCCCTCTGGCCCCGCCTTGGGCCCCGGCACGCCGCTTGTAATAGCTCCCGACATGGTTGCCGTCGCTCTCCGAGACCCTGGCGCTGCGCTGTGGAACGATCTGTCGCAGGCCCACGACAAGCCCTCGACGCTCGATCACGCCCGCAAGAACGACGCGCACTACGGCATCAAGGAGGTCCAGGCGCTCCGCCGGGTCGATCTCGTCGCGCCGCCGGAGATGGCCGACCTCGCCGAGCCGCTGGTGAAGATGTTCTCCGGCGAGATCACGTCGGGCGACCACCTGCGCTTGCCGCAGCTCACGTCGCACGACGGTCCGGCGATGAACGCCGCGATCGGCCGCATCCTCTCGGTCGACACCCAGTCGGTCGGCGGTGACCGCGAGGCGGTGGTGAAGGAGGAGAAGATGCGGCGCGTGCTGCAGGCGCTCCAGTTCGCCACCACCCAGATCCAGATGCGCACCACCGCCAGCAACTACTGAGAAGGAGCGACCGATGAACACGCCGAGCCGTCCCCGTCCCGCCCCCGTCCCCGTTCGTCGCACCGCCCCGCAGCCGCAGAAGAAGCCGGTCAGCTTGATCCCCGAGATCGAGACGATCACGCCCCCTTCGAGCGCCTACGTCGCCCTGAGCGA
>Ga0105048_10009201_pt1 | contig 15747 bp, 6 predicted proteins | sample MAT05_FD_78382 | JGI IMG/M metagenome (GOLD analysis project Ga0105048, IMG submission 78382) | Freshwater microbial communities from Lake Fryxell liftoff mats and glacier meltwater in Antarctica - MAT-05 | ecosystem: Environmental > Aquatic > Freshwater > Ice > Liftoff microbial mat | place...
GAACCGGGGCAAACCGCTACTTTCTGGCAGGGTACTAATTTACCCGATGCCTATATTATTCAGCAAACGCTTAAAAGTAAAAACGGGCTGGAAGAAATAAACGGATCAGAAGAAACATTAGACTTTCCCGAACTCAGGAATATAGTACAACGGTTTCAGTTTGACGCAAAAGAAGCAGACCGTGGCGGCTATCAGGTAAATCGGGTGATGATTTACCAAAACAGAATCTACACCCAAAGCTGGATGGTTCAGGTACCATGGACTAATAAGGAACTTAAAATTAGTCTTGAAACATTTAGAGATAAATTACTACCTGGTCAAAATGAAACCTGGAAAGTAAAAATAGCCGGGCATAATAAAGATCAGGTAGCCGCAGAATTACTGGCCTCGATGTATGATGCTTCGCTTGATCAGTTTTTACCACACCAATGGACACCTCCCAATCCATGGGCTACAAATTATTTTTATAACAATTGGACTGCAGGCACTGTTGGCACCGCCCCCTTCCGAAATAAATATTTTTATCCGGAATCTGCCACTTATGATAAAAGATATGACGAGTTAATTTCGCTGACAAATGAATACGGAGACCGGGAAATGCAAATACGCATACGAGGTTTAGCAAGCATGAGTATGGAGAAAAGTGAAAACATGGCCATGGCAGCTCCGGTAGCTATGGATGAAATGAAAGAAGAAGAAGAAGGTTACGCGGCAGACACGGCCGCTACCTCCGAAGTGAATGAGAATAATACACCAAAAAAACAGGAAGAACCATTAGTACAAATAAGAAAAAATTTCAATGAAACGGCCTTCTTTTTTCCTGATCTGAAAACCGATGCTGAAGGAACCATTAGTTTTAGTTTTACTATGCCCGAAGCGTTGACCGCCTGGAAACTGCAGTTGCTGGCACATACCACCGATGCAAGATTTGCTTATGCTACGCAAAATATAGTAACCCAAAAGCAATTGATGATTTTACCAAATCCTCCAAGATTTTTCAGACAGGGAGATGAAATGGAACTTAGTGTAAAACTGAACAACCTAACGGACAAAGAACTGACGGGACAAATACAACTGGAGCTTTTAAATGCTTCTACAGGACAGCCAGTGGATGGTTGGTTCCGAAATGTATTCCCCAATCAATATTTTACTGTTGCTGCTGGTAAGAGTAATGCAGTAAAGTTCCCTATTGAAATCCCCTACCTGTATGATGATGCAGTTATATACCGATTGATTGCAAAATCAGGCGACATGAGTGATGGAGAGGAAATGGCATTGCCGGTACTGACCAATAAAATACTGGTTACCGAAAGTTTCCCACTGAATATTCGAAACAGCAATAAAAAAGTTTTTGACTGGAAAAGGTTTACCGAAATGAGTTTCACAAACACAGATGCATTGGAAAACCACAGCATGACCATTGAATATACAACCAACCCGGCATGGTATGCGGTACAGGCATTGCCTTACCTGATGGAATATCCTTATGATTGTGCGGAACAAACCTGGAACCGCTACTATGCCAATGCGCTGGCTTCGAAAATTGCAAACAGTACTCCAAAAGTAAAATCCATTTTTGAATCCTGGAAAAATCTCACTCCGGAAGCCCTGCAAAGCAATTTAGAAAAAAATCAGGAATTGAAATCCGCTTTGCTGGAAGAAACGCCGTGGGTACTTGATGCAAAAAATGAATCCGCACAGAAAAAAAATATCGGACTTCTTTTTGATATGGTTCGCATGCAAAAGGAAGCTGCCAATGCACTAAATAAACTAAAGGAATTGCAAAGCAGCAATGGTGGGTTTGTATGGTTCAAAGGAGGAGCCGATGACCGCTACATGACGCAATACATCTTAACCGGTATAGGCCACCTGAAAAAACTAAATGCACTCCCTGCCGATCAGCAAGATGATTTGCAAAACATAATATCGAAGGCCATCCCTTATCTTGATAACAGAATAGAAGAAGATTATCAGAAGATCAAAAAATCTGCTACCACAGATGTAAAGACGAATCATTTGAGCCATTTTACCGTACAGTACCTATATATGCGTAGTTTTTTTAAAGAGGTCGCTATGGAAGCCAAAACAACTGCGGCTTATACCTATTTTACAACCCAAGCCGAAACACACTGGTTGACACAATCAAAATATGATCAGGGTATGATTGCACTGGCGTTATATCGCAATGGGAAACAGGCTCCTGCAAACAAAATTCTGGCATCGCTTATTGAATACAGCATTCAAGATGCCGAAATGGGTATGTACTGGAAGGAGTTTAATAACCCTGGCTTGTACTGGTGGCAAGCTCCCATTGAAAGTCATGCACTGCTGACGGAAGCTTTTGCTGAAATTGAAAACAGCGTAGCACGCATTGACGACTTGAAAACATGGTTGCTCAAGCAAAAACAAACCACCAATTGGAAAACTACCAAGGCAACTGCTGAGGCTTGCTATGCCTTATTGTTATCAGGCTCTGACTGGTTGCAGGAAACGCCGGGTGTGGTAATAAAATTGGGTAATTATGTAGTGGATAGCAGAGAACAAAAAACGGAGGCCGGTACCGGATATTTCAAAGCCATTATTCCTAAAGAAAAAATAAATGCTTCTATGGGAAAAATCGAAATAACGCTTACCAATTTTGGAAAAGACCAGAAATCTGCAAATGGTTCCTCTTCGTGGGGAGCAGCTTACTGGCAATACTTTCAGGATGCCGATAAAGTAACTGACGCCGAAACCAATGTGGCCATTAAAAAGAACTTATATGTGATACGCAATACGGATCGTGGGCCGGTTCTGGAAAAACTGGAAGAAGGCAAAAATTTACAGGTAGGAGATCGGGTAAAAGTGCGTGTTGAAATAAAATCTGACCGGCAAATGGAATATGTACATCTGAAAGATATGCGGGCAAGTTGCTTTGAACCAGCCAATGTATTGAGCGGATACAAATACCAGGACGGATTGGGCTATTACGAAGCCACAAAAGATGCCAGCAGTAATTTCTTTATCGGTTATCTGCCCCGTGGTACCTGGGTGTTTGAGTATGAATTACGCACTACCCATAGCGGACAATTCAGCAACGGTATTACCACCCTGCAATCCATGTATGCACCCGAGTTCAGCACACATAGCAAAGGAATGCGTGTCATTGTAGATTGATATCAGGTAAAGTAATATTTTTACGACATGGACAGAAGGAACTTTCTGCAGAAGATGGGACCATTAGGCGCGTTGGCGGCTATATCAGTACCTGCACTTGCCGGCGATACCGAACCTGTAAGGGCATCAGGACATCCCCCACCTTACCTGCGTGAAGGAGATTATATTGGCATTACTTGTCCTGCCGGAGCTATTGATCAACGGGATGCCCGGTACAGCGAAGTAATGCTGGAGAGATGGGGTTTTAAAACCCGATTTGGCAGCACTATTGGCAGAAGATGGCAACAATTTGGAGGTACGGATGCTGAACGTGCAGCAGATTTTCAGCAAATGCTTGATGACCCCAATTTAAAAGCTATTCTGTTTGGAAGAGGCGGATATGGCTCTATGCGCATCATGGATAAATTGAACTGGGATGCTTTTAAAAAAAATCCGAAATGGTTGATAGGCTACAGCGATATCACTGCTTTTCACTGTCATGTCAGCCGGTGTTTTGGTATCCCTACCATTCATTCCCGAATGGCAGGAGGATTCGGTTCGCAGGAAGATCAGTCAGAAATTTCCCTTAGAAATACGCTGTTTGGCAAACCCATTCAATACGAATGGGAAACAACAACATTTAACCGCCCCGGAAAAACACAAGGCATATTGGTAGGGGGTAACCTCAGCTTAATTTATGCAATGCAGGCTAGCATAAGCGAATTGGATACCGATGGAAAAATACTTTTTATTGAAGATGTAAGCGAATACAAATATACAGTGGACAGAATGCTTATAAATTTAAAAAGAAGTGGGAAACTGGATAACCTGAAAGGATTAATTGTAGGCGGATTTACATCCATTAAAAAAGAAGACATTGCCTATTTCACCATGTCTATAGAAGAAATTATATATGAAAAAGTAATGGAATTTGATTATCCGGTTTGTTTCAATTTTCCCGGAGGACATCAACAACCCAACCTTGCCTTGAAACTTGGAATGGCTTATGAACTAGAGGCAATTGTGTCCATAGCAAAGTTGACCGAAGTTCGCAATGCTTTTCCTAATCCTCCTTTGCCTTTTATTGACTCCATAGCTATACCGCACAGCCCATCTTCGAATCTTTGATGAGAAGTCGCAAAAAAAATATTTTATGATTTTAAAAACACCCCCGTATTTAAAAAAAGGGGACACCATTGGTTTAATTTGTCCGGCTGGTTTTATGCCTGCTGAAAATACCAAGGTTTGTATAGAAATTTTAAAAAATTGGGGCTTCAACGTAAAGGTTGGAAAAACAGTGGGACAGCAATCCCATTATTTTTCGGGTGAGGATGCGGAAAGATTACAAGATCTGCAGGATATGCTTGATGACCCTTCAGTATGTGCCATCTTGTGTGCACGGGGTGGCTATGGCTGTTCGCGTATTGTGGACGAAATAAACTGGAATGCTTTTCGGAAGAATCCTAAATGGCTTATTGGTTTCAGTGATATAACCGTTTTCAACAACCATTTATATCAAAAGCTAAAAACCTCTTCCATTCATGGACCAATGGCTGGAGCATTTCACAAAGCCGGTGGAACAGACGCCTATATCCTTACTTTAAAACAAGCTTTATCGGGGCGTAAAATGCGTTACAAGTCCGAACCTCATGCTATAAATAAATTCGGAAAAGTTTCCGGGCCGTTGGTTGGAGGTAATTTAAGTATTCTGGCACATCTTGTCGGAACTCCTTCTTTTCCCGATACAAAAGATTGTTTGCTTTTTTTGGAAGATGTGGGAGAATATTTGTATAATGTTGATCGGATGCTTTTGCAACTCGATAGAGCAGGTAAACTCCATCATTTAGGTGGATTGATCATTGGTGGTTTTTCTGACTGCAAAGATACCGTAGTTGGTTTCGGCAAAAACATCTATGAAATCATCCAAAATCGTGTTGCGCCATACAGTTTTCCTATAGCCTATGGTTTCCCGGTAAGTCATGAAAAGGAAAATGTAGCCTTGAAAATAGGTGTGGTTCACCACCTGCAGGTTACCAAATCAGGAGTGGTGCTTAGGGAAGCAAAATAACCAACCACTACATTCGATAGCAAACAGCGTTTATATTCATGCCTGCCCCTACCGAAGCAAACAATACCACATCGCCGGTTTCTAGTGTATGATTTTGAATTTGCCCCCTTTTTACCAGATCGAAAAGCGTAGGCACGGTAGCTACCGAACTGTTGCCGAGCAGGTGAATGCTCATGGGCATAACATCTTTTGGAATTTCATTTTTTCCGTATAATTTAAAAAGCCGCTTGATAATGCCTTCATCCATTTTTTCATTGGCCTGATGAATAAACACTTTTTTTACATCTTCAATAGAGACACCCGCCTTATCAAGGCAATCCTTCATGGCAAAGGGTACGTGTTGCATAGCATATTCATACACCCTTCTTCCTTTCATTTTTATATAGCGAACACGTGGATCGCTTCCTGGAAAATTGGATTTACCCATATACAGGTAGTAGGCCTCCTCGTTGCAATGAGATTGCACACTTGCACTTAGCAACCCACTGCCATGGGTTTCTACCGGTTTGTATTCCAGCACGGTAGCACCTGCACCATCACTAAAAATCATGCTGTCACGATCGTACATATCAAGTACACGGCTCAAGGTTTCTGTACCAATAACAAGTGCTTTTTTGGCAATCCCCGCTTTAAAAAAAGCATCAGCATGAATAACGCCCTGTAGCCATCCCGGGCAGCCAAACAATAAGTCATACGCTACACAATTAGGATTACGGATATTAAGATCATGCTTTACCCTACTGGCAAGGGCAGGCAAAATATCAATCTGTATGGTGTGTTTTACAACATTACCAAAATTATGGGCTACTATAATCTGATCGAGGGTTTCAGGATCCACGCCACTATCTTCAATGGCAATCTTTGCTGCTTCGAGGGCAATATCGGATGAGTTTTGCTCAGGCGTTGCGTACCTGCGTTCAGCAATACCGGTTATCTGCCGGAATTTTTCCACAATCACTTCGGGATCGGTTGTAATGAGGTTGTGCTGCTCATCGTAAAAATCATGAATTGCAAAATCCCTGTTTTTCTTTTGAATGGAGGGAATATAGCAGCCCGAACCAGTAATGACACTTCTGTATAGATCCATGGAAGATTTTTGTATTTTATAAATGTAAGGGTTTTGGTTTTTTTTACAAAAAACAGTAGAATGCTCCCATTAATTTAATCCAGGAAGGAGATGTCCCATTTTATCCTTCTTGGTCTGCAAGTATTTACGGTTGTGCGGATTAGATATAGCCTCCAGCGGAACCGACTCCACTATTTCCAGTCCATACCCCATCAATCCCACTCTCTTTTGAGGATTATTGGTCATCAACCTCAATTTGGTTACTTGTAGGTGACGTAAAATTTGTGCGCCTACCCCGTAGTCTCTGGCATCGGCAGGTAAACCCAGCATCAGATTGGCCTCCATGGTATCAGCACCTTCTTCCTGCAATTTATAGGCTTTCAATTTATTGGTAAGACCAATTCCCCTTCCTTCCTGATTCATATAAATAACAATACCCTTTCCTTCCTTTTCAATCATTTCAAGAGCACAAGCCAACTGATCGCCACAATCGCAACGAAGGCTTCCCAGGATATCTCCTGTAAAACAACTGCTATGCACTCTTGTTAACACAGGTTCATCTTTTACCCAGGTGCCTTTTATAATGGCAAGATGCTCCTGTCCATTACTCTTATCTAAATAGGAAGCCAACGAAAATTGACCGTATTTGGTAGGCATTTGTACGGTAACAATTTCCTCAATCAGGCTATCGCGTTGCAGGCGGTATTCAATCAGATCTTTAATAGAGATCAATTTCAGATTCCAATCTTTGGCAAGTATCTCTAGTTGTGGCAATCTTGCCATTGAACCATCTTCATTCATAATTTCTACCAGTACACCTGCGGGTTCAAAACCTGCAAGTCGTGCCAGGTCTATTGTGGCCTCAGTATGGCCGCTACGACGCAAAACTCCACCGGGTTTGGCGCGGAGTGGAAAAACATGTCCGGGACGGCCAAGATCCGCAGGCCGTGTTTCCTTGTTTATTAAAGCAAATATAGTTTTAGAACGATCCTGAGCCGAGATACCCGTACTTGTACCTTGTCCCAAAAGATCAACAGAAACGGTAAAAGCCGTTTCATGCATAGAAGTATTAGAAACCACCATTGGGTGAAGTTCCAGTTGTTCGCAGCGGTCTTCTGTAATAGCCGCACAAACAAGCCCCCGCCCGTATTTGGTCATAAAATTAATAATCTCTGGTGTGGCATGTCGTGCTGCAACTATCAAATCACCTTCATTCTCTCTATCTTCATCATCCACTACAATCACCATTTTTCCTTGTCTTATATCCTCAATGGCTTCTTCAATTCGATCCATATTATATTATTTTAACACCTTTCCATTTGAGCCTGAAAGGCAAAGGTAAACAATCGTCGTCCTCTCTTTGGTTTCTAAACTTTTTTAATAATAATATGACAGGGAAGATTCCGCAATTGTTTGAGGAATAAAAATATAAAGGCAAATAATGAAGAAATAGCATTGCTCCGCAATAAATCCCGCCATAAAAACTGTTTTCCCATCATTTTACATTTTTTTAATTTCCGGGATCATTTAAAAAAAGAAAGATGTGTTGTAGTAGGTAGCTCACTCTGAAAAATGCTTAACTAATCTCCATACCTATCCTTCCATCAGGAGAAAACGTAAAGCCTTTTAAACCAAAAAATAATATTTCAGAATAAAATAGTGTGCCCCACCATGGTAATTATCAACACGCCTAAAAGCTAAAAAATTTAGGAAAATATTGAATAAGAGTGATTTTATAGGGTAATAGTGTTATTTTTTTATCAATCCTATAAAAACCATTACAATTTATTGAATAAGAGGAAATTTGAAATTGTTCAAAAAAAATAAAATAAAATTTAGAGTAAAGTCGGTAATAATTTGTTAACATAAACCAAAGATAATGTTAGAATGTTACTGTTTCTTTGCATTCAAACTAAATGGTTTAAAAAATGAAATTGAGAATTTTAAGTTTTTTGGCGTTAGCCATATTGGGGCTATTTCCTGTGTTAGCTCATGCACAGGTTACCAACAGTAGTATAACCGGATCAGTTATAGATGCTGAAAAAAAGGAACTTGAGGGAGCCACTATCAACGCCATTCACATTCCTTCAGGAACAACATATCAAAGTACTGCGCTCAAAGGAGGCAACTTTGTATTGTCTGGATTACGCTCTGGGGGACCATACAAGGTTACGATTACTTATGCAGGGTTTGAACCAGCTATTTTTCAAAATATTAGTTTACTCTTAGGTGAACCTTATGACATTCAGGTGATAATGTCAAATTCCAACAATGAATTAAACGTTGTTACGGTTACCTCCTCAAGGCGAAAGCTATCTGTTGATAAAACTGGAGCATCCACCAACATAAGTTCACGCCAATTAACTTCCTTACCTACTATTTCACGTAGTTTAACCGACTTTACAAGAATTACCCCACAAGCAAATGGTAATAGCTTTGCAGGTCGTGATGGACGCTATAATAATCTTCAAATTGATGGGGCTAATTTAAATAACAATTTTGGTTTGAGTAACGATCCCCTTCCGGGTGGCGGCAATCAGCCAATTTCATTGGATGCTATTGAGGAGGTATCTGTAAACATTGCACCATTTGATGTGCGGCAATCTGGTTTTACTGGTGCTGGCATTAATGCGATTACCAAAAGTGGTTCAAACACATTCACCGGCTCTGTTTATGGATATTACCGCGATCAATCATTTAATGGTGCTCGTGTGGCATCAACTAAATTACCTGAAGCTCAACAACAGGAAAACAGAATTTTTGGAGCTACCATTGGAGGACCAATCATTAAAAATAAACTTTTCTTTTTTGTAAGTGCTGAGACAGAAAAAAGTTCCCGACCAGGTATTAATTTACTTCCTTCTGGAACTGGTGCAACTGGTGATAATGTATCAAATACACATATTGATTCCCTCACAAAGTTATCAAATTTCGTAAGATCACGCTTTGGTTACGAAACTGGCTCTGCAGACAATTTTCGGAATTTTGGTGTGGAGAATAGAAAATTATTAGGTAAAATTGATTGGAATATAAACCAAAAACACAAACTAACTTTAAAGTATAGCAACCTGACAGTGCTTCGCGATGATGCATCTTTAAATGGTTCCAGTATTCCTAATAATCCTAGTTTTCGCCCTGCAGGTGCAAGCAGTAATATTTCCAGACTGCCTAACAACCGATTTAGCAGAAACTCTATGGCTTTTGATAACTCTAACTATGGATTTGAGCGTAAAGTATCGTCAGCCTCTATTGAGTTAAACAGCAGATTTAGTAATAGGTTTAGTAACCAATTTTTGGCCACCTATACAAATATAGAAGATGTAAGAACATTACCCGGTGGCATATTCCCAACGGTAGATATTTTTAATAATAATGGAGCTAACTACATGCATGTAGGATCTGATCCTTTCTCGGTAAATAACGAAGTAGTTAATGACATAGTCAATATTGTTAATAATATAACATATTACGCTGGTAAACATACTATAACCGGTGGCGTAAACTATGAATATCAAAGAGTTGGAAATATGTTTATGCCAGGTGCGGGAAGCTACTATGCATATAATTCATTAGATGATTTTATTAACGATCGTACACCGGCTGTATTTTCTCTTACATACCCACTTGATCCTAACCAAAACAGTGTGTTTGCAGCAGACCTGAAAATAGGCCAGCTTGGTCTATATATTCAGGATGAATTTGCCGTTAATTCTAAATTGAAATTAACTTATGGAATACGTGTAGATAAGCCTATATATATGGATCAACCCGCTGAAAACCTAGCTTTTTCAGCCTTAAGCTTTGCCGACAGAGATGGTAATGCAGTAAACTATTCTACTGGAACCTTTCCTAAAAACAAAGCCCTTATTTCGCCTCGTGTAGGTTTCCGCTGGGACGTAGATGGAGACAAGAGCATGATTATAAGAGGTGGTACTGGCTTGTTTACAGGGCGCATTCCTTTTGTATGGCTTACAAACATACCATCTAACAGCTTTATGCAACAGGCAGCAGGAACCATTACCAACCAGGCAGATTTAGCAAGTATTCGTTTCAATCCTGACCCTAATGCCTACCGCGATCGTTTTCCGACAGCAGCGGGTCAAACTATTTTAAACAATGCGAATTTTGTTGTAGCGGATCCAAACTTCAAATTTCCTCAGGTTTTAAGAACAAATATTGCGGTTGATAAATCATTAGGTAATGGATTTGCATTAACGCTGGAGGCTATATATTCTAAAGATATCAATGCAGTAATAATGCGTAACGCAAATGAGGCACGTCCAAACGCAACGCTCAACAATGATGGTGATACAAGGGTAAGATTTAATCCTAATTCAAATGCGCAACGCAGGATAAATCCTAATGTTGCGAGTGCCATTGTGTTGGAAAATACCAATCAAGGATATCAGGCCGCTATTACCGCTGAATTAAAAAAGGCCTTTAGCAGTGGTTTTTACGGTACAATTGCTTATACCTTCTCATTAGCAACTGATGCAACTGCCAATCCTGGTGCTCAAGCTACATCAGTATGGAATTCAAACCCCGCTGTAGGAACATCCAATAGTGTAGAACTAATGCGTTCACAATATGCCACTCCTCACAGGATTGTAGCAAATATTTCTTACAGAAAAGAGTATCTGAGAAATTTAGCTACCACCATTGGTATGTTTTATGATGCATCCCCTCAAGGTCTGTTTTCTTTCACCTACAATGGCGATATTAATGGTGATGGTAACAATTCTACTGATCTTATGTGGATTCCTAATGATCCAAAGAATATAAACTTTGTACCGATTGTTGTGCAAGGTAATGTTGTACATACAGCTGATGCACAACGTATTGCATGGTCACAATATGTTGATAATACGGATTATTTTAATGAGGGTGGTGGCAAGTATTCAGAAAGAAATGGAGGTGAGTTACCATGGTATCATAGATTAGATGTTAAGTTGCTGCAAGATGTTTTCGTTAATATAGGAAAAAATAAGAATACTTTTCAACTAAGTGTTGATATACTCAATTTTGCAAATATGCTAAACAGAGATTGGGGTGTTCTGCAAAGTGTAGTAGCAAATGGCCGCCCACTAATACTTAATAATGTAAATGCGAATGGAGTTCCTAGCTATCGGCTTGAGCAGTTGCAGGGTCAGTTAATTACCAGTCCATTCCAGCAGGTAGTTTCTACTGCAAGCACTTGGGGAATGCAAATAGGTCTTCGATACATCTTCAATTAATATTCCTTTATTTATTGTGGTACATAAAAAATTCAGCTTAATGGCGGAATTTTTTATGTACCACAATATTTTTAATCAAAACACATCCATTTGAAATTCAAAAAAATACCTCAAAAAATGAAAGATTGCGAATTCATTTGAGTTGTTACATGAAAAGAAATAAAACCAGTTAACTTTTCTGTAAGGTTGGTATCAGATTTTTAAAATTTAATCATAATACATCACTTCCTTTTCGCCTCCTTCGCCCAATTATCTTTCAGTGTAACTGTTCTATTAAATACAAGCTGACCTTCTTTGGAATGAACCGTATCGAGTGCAAAATATCCTTTCCTTATAAACTGGTAAGCGGTACCCGGTGTTGCATTTAGCAAATCCTGCTCTACATAAGCATTTTCAATGATCGTCAGGCTTTCGGGATTAATAAAATCCTTAAAATCGCCTTCCTCGGAAGCGGGGTTTTCCACCTGAAACAACCGGTCGTATAACCTGACTGCTGCTTTACCTGCATGAGCCGCACTTATCCAATGTATGGTACCTTTTGCATGGATGCCACTGGTATCATTTCCACTTTTACTTTCGGGAATATATTCCGCAGAAACGGTTGTAAGGGCTCCAGCCTCATCTTTCTCAAATCCGGTACACCGAACGATATAAGCACTTTTGAGCCTAACCACCGCCCCCGGTGCTAAACGAAACCATTTTTTGGAAGCTTCTTCCATAAAATCTTCCCGTTCAATCCATAGTTCCTTTTCAAAAGGCAGCATCCGATCGCCGGTTTCGGGCATCTCGGGGTTGTTTTCTGATGGCAGCATTTCATGTTCCCCCGCAGGATAATTAGTAATAACAAGTTTTACAGGATCGAGTACCGCCATTCTTCTTAATGCTGTTTTATTCAAATCTTCCCGTACAAAAAATTCCAGCAAACCAACATCAATCAAGTTTTCGCGTTTCGCCACTCCAATTCTATCGCAAAATTCACGGATGGCTTTGGCGGGGTAACCCCTGCGCCGCATCCCGCTAATGGTAGGCATCCGGGGATCATCCCAGCTTTCTACAAATTTTTCTGTAACGAGTTGAAGTAATTTTCTTTTACTCATCACCGTATAGGTCATATTAAGCCGGGCAAATTCGTACTGTCTGCTAGGGAAGATTTCCAGATTTTCTATTAAAAAATTATACAATTCTCTATGCGGTACAAATTCGAGGGTACAAACGCTATGGGTAATGCCTTCTATACTATCGCTTTGACCATGGGCAAAATCGTACATGGGATAAATACACCAGGTAGCGCCGGTGCGGTGATGATGGGCATGTTTGATACGATAAATAATGGGATCCCGCATGAGCATATTAGAACTCGTCATATCTCCTTTTACCCGAAGCACTTTGGCTCCATCGGGAAATTTGCCATCGCGCATTTCCCGAAAAATACCCAAATTCTCCTCAGCAGTACGATTGGCATACTGATTTCTATTGCCGGGTTGTGTAGGCGTTCCTTTTTCCTTTGCTATAGCTTCGCTTAGGCTGTCATCCACATAGGCAAGTCCTTTGGCAATTAAATTTTCAGCAAACTGGTATAACTGTTCAAAATAATTACTTGCATATAATTCGTTGGCCCACTCAAAACCAAGCCAGCGCACATCCTGCTTAATGCTTTCTACATATTCTGTTTCTTCGGTAACGGGGTTGGTATCGTCAAAACGGAGATTCGTGCTGCCCCCATACTTTTTGGCCAGTCCAAAATTGAGTACTATGCTTTTGGCATGCCCGATATGCAGGTAGCCATTTGGTTCCGGAGGAAAACGGGTCTTGATTTGATCCACTTTCCCGTTTTTAAGATCTTCCTCTACAATTTCTTCTATAAAATTCAAGCTGCGCTCTTCGCTCATATCCCTTTCGTTATTTACTTGCGAAAATACCGATTGTATAGCTTAGTTCTGAGTTTGTAAAATGGTAGCTTCTATAAAGTTGTTTTCCGGGATACTTATTAGTCGTCCATGAAACGCCTTACTCTCCTTAATTTGTTGAATTTGCTTACATGGTACACCCGGTAGTGCGAAGGGGTTATTGGGAAGTTTTCACTAACTTCCGCTATCCCAATTACCGAAACCGTTTAAATATGCTATATTTATAAATACATAATGCTTACGTAAAGGTGGGATTATCTTGCATCCATCCAGGATTTGATGCTGAATATACATGCCCGGATGTTGCATACATAATTGGAGAATACAAAAAAAGGATTGTTTATAGATAAAGCTATAACAATTATGAAATACTTATTGACGGACGTAATCTCAACATGAAAGAAAATCAGGGATTTGTGCTTTATTAAAAAAAATCCCTCCCGTGAACAGGAGGGATTTTAACCCTTAAAACAACCAACATGAAAAATTCTATAGTAATAAACGAAAAATAAAAGATTTGGTTGGCTATTAAAAAAAATATTCTGTTAGGATATTCACAATAAGGCAATATCGAGGACTTGCTGCATGGTTTTTACATAATGAAATTGCATACCTTTTATAAATGCAGGGTCAATTTCATTGACATCTTTTTCATTTTGCCAGCACATAACGATTTCTTTTAGCCCCGACCGCTTGGCAGCCAGCACTTTTTCCTTTATACCTCCTACCGGTAAAACCTGCCCCCGGAGCGTAATTTCACCGGTCATAGCGAGATAAGGCTTCACCTTACGTCCTGTAAAGGCAGAAGTAAGTGCCGTAAGCATTGTTACCCCGGCACTTGGTCCATCTTTAGGCGTAGCGCCTTCGGGAACGTGTACATGTATGTTCTTTGTCGCAAAAAGTGTAGGATCAATATTGTATTTTTTTGCTACCGATTGTAAATAACTGAGGGCAGTACTTACACTTTCTTTCATTACATTACCAAGATTACCGGTCAGCTTCAGTTCCCCTTTGCCATCGCTCAGTATGGATTCTATAAAAAGAATATCGCCTCCCACATAGGTCCAGGCCAGTCCAACAGCCACCCCGGGCATATTTGACGTTTTATAAACATCATTGCTGTAACGGGGAACGCCAAGAATTTTATGGATATCAGGTAAGGTCAATGATCCCTTTACTTTCGCTTTGATAGCAAACTCCTTGGCCTGAAACCGCATAATACTAGCCAATTGCCTGTCTAGTTCCCTCACCCCACTTTCGCGGGTATAGTTTTCAATTATTTTTTCAAGCACCGAATCGCTGATGGTGAACTTTACTTTTTTAAGTCCATGTGCCTCTCTTTGCTTGGGCAGTAAATGACGTTTTCCTATCTCTACTTTTTCTTCAATGGCATAGCCACTCAGATCAATAATCTCCAATCTATCTCGCAGTGCCGGCTGAATGCTATCGAGCTTGTTGGCGGTGGCAATAAACAGTACCTTACTCAGGTCATATTCCAGCTCGAGATAATTATCATAAAAGGTATGATTTTGTTCGGGATCGAGTACCTCAAGAAAAGCACTGGAAGGATCTCCCCGAAAATCGTTGCCAATTTTATCAATCTCATCCAGTATCATTACCGGGTTACTGGTTTTTATTTTCCGCAGGTTTTGCAAAATGCGGCCTGGCATGGCACCTATATAAGTTTTACGGTGTCCGCGTATTTCGCTTTCATCATGAAGTCCTCCCAAGCTTAGGCGCACATATTTACGACCGATAGCATGGGCAATACTACGCCCAAGAGAGGTTTTACCAATACCCGGAGGTCCTACAAAGCAAAGGATCGGACTCTTCATATCGCCTTTCAACTTGAGTACCGCCAGGTATTCCAGAATCCTCTCTTTTATTTTGAACATGCCATAATGATCTTCATCCAGCACTCCCTTGGCATTTTTAAGATCGTAATTATCTTCCGTTATTTCATCCCATGGAAGATCGAGCAACAAATCGAGATGGTTGTACACCACACTGTAGTCCGGCGTACTCGGGTGCATCCTTTCCAATTTTTCCACCCCGAGGTTAAAAGCATTCTTTGCCGATTCAGGCCATTTTTTGGTTTCGGCCTTTTTGCGCATCTGATGTATTTCGGCAATATTGTCGGTACCGAGTTCTTCCTTAATGCTTTTTAATTGTTGCTGCAAAAAATAATCGCGCTGTTGTTTATCAATTTCAGTACGCGTTTTATTGGTTACCTGATCTTTTAATTGGGCAAATTGCAGTTCACGGTTTAGTAGTTTAGATAGTTCCTCAGCCCGCATTTCCAAATCGTCCATTTCCAAAATTAATTGCTTCTCTTTA
>Ga0105048_10009202_pt1 | contig 15747 bp, 10 predicted proteins | sample MAT05_FD_78382 | JGI IMG/M metagenome (GOLD analysis project Ga0105048, IMG submission 78382) | Freshwater microbial communities from Lake Fryxell liftoff mats and glacier meltwater in Antarctica - MAT-05 | ecosystem: Environmental > Aquatic > Freshwater > Ice > Liftoff microbial mat | place...
CGAGTTGCATTCAAGTGCTGATGCCGCTCGAACGTCTTGAAGGGCAAGGGCTCGGTGCCCCAGAGAAGTTCGATTTCACCGTCCAGGTGCTCGATGACCTTGACTGCTTGTCCTCGCAGCGCGTAGCGTGGCTGATCGGGCTTGGTGAGGACCACCAGCATGCGTCCCTTGAACTGGCAAGTCAGCGTCTTGGACAGCACGCGCACGTAGTGGTGTGCGCAGACACGAGCGAGATCGCGCGCATCGCCCTCGAAGGCTCGGTGGGCATTGGCGCTGTCCGCTGCCAAGCGCACAAAGCGGGCGTTGTGCTTGACCAGGTACATGGGGAGCCAGGCGTTGGCGGCCTCGATGGTGCTGATCCTGGCCAGCCGCAATGCCTTGACCAGGCGATCCTGCAGAGTCTGAAATGCGCGCTCCACCCGACCCTTCGCCTGGGGCGAGTAGGCCAGGATGGACTCGATATTGAGTTCACCTACGGCGCGCTCGAACTGCGTGGGCGTGGGGTCCTCAGGGTCGTGTTTAGTGAAGATGCTGTGCCGGTCGCTGTACAGCGCCAGCGGGCGGCCATGAACTGCCACATGGCGCTGCAAGCTGTGCAGGTATGCATTGGTGGACTCCACGGGGTAGAAACACGCCTGCAGTAACGCGCCGGTGGCATCATCGATGAAGGCGATGAGACAGCATTTGCCCGCGCGCTCCTCGAACCAGGCATGCGGGCTGCCGTCAATTTGGACCAGCTCGCCCAGGCGGCTGCGCCGCTCTCGCGGGCTGTGAATGCGCCGCACCCGCGAACGCTTGGCCTTCCACAATCCAGCGTCCATCATCCAACCGCGCAGCGTTTCCGTACTACCCGTGTAGCCGTGCTGGGCCATCAGGTACTCGCACGCCAGAGTAGGTCCAAAGTCTGCGTAGTGCTCGCGCACCAGGCCTACAAACCGTTTCTGTATCGCTGGCGAAATACGTCGGTTGCTTGGAACACCCCAGCGCCTGGATACAGCCCCTTGGGCTCCGCCCTGGCGTACTGCCCGTGTCAAACGTTTGACCTGACGTATCGAGATGCCCAGCCACAGAGCAGCATCTGACTGGCCCATCGTGCGTTCAATGACTTGCTGGATCACCGCGTACCGGTCAGCTTCTTTCAAACTCATCTGTACCACCTCGACCATGATCGCCCCTAAACACCAAAGGGGACATTTGAATCTGGTTAAAAGGGGACATTACGACTTTGCGCTGTCAGTAATTTGAGAGGGTTGCCAAGCAGTCTCGTAAGTGCCAGACTGTGCCAAACCTGTTTCCAGGTCTCTGCGGTGAGCGGTGTCACGTCGCAGGTCTGAAGCTTCTGAAACTAGGAGACCCGCTATGTCCAGATATCACCCGGCCTCATTGCTGCGCGCGGCAGCCCCGTTCTTCCTGTTGGCCGTGTTGGGCGCCGTTTCTGCTCCCAGTTACGGATTTTCGTCGCTGTTAGCCTCCAACTCCAACTGTTCTGGGTGCCATGGCAATCCGTTGGTGGGCTCCACGCCCGTAACCGGTGGAGTGCTGGCGTTTGGCAACAACGGCAAAACCCTGGTGGGCCAGACCTCCAGCGCAAATTTCACGATCAGCAACACGAGCACCAACCAGCGGGGTGGGTTCAAGGGCATTTTTCCGTCTGTGACAGGCGAGTTTTCGGTCAACGGTTCGCCGACGATCGTCGGTGACCAGGGATTCCTTCGGGCGCAAAAATCCGTTGGACCACTTCCGCTGGGTTCGGTATCGGAGGCCCGCCTTTATTCCTACAAGCCGACAGGGCGCGGTTCCGATTCTGTGATCGTGAAATTCACGCCCTTGAGCTCGCAATTCATCACAGGCGCAGATGCTTCCGCCGCGGCGCGGACCGTCTCCTTTCAAGGCCAGGGCGTGGCGCCAGTGGCCAGTTTGAACACCTCGCAGGCCAACGCGGGTAATGTGCTTGTGGGTGCCAGCAAGCTGGCCAAGCTCACGCTGCAGAACGTGGGCGATGGCAACCTCTCCGGGCTGGGCGCATCCAGCAACCTCAACGGCAATTTTGCTACCGGCTCGGGGGCCTTCTCTGGCGCCGGTGCTACTTTCAGCCTGGCCGACGGTGCATCCCAGATGCAGCAGTACAACTTCAACCCCGTGGTGCGCGGCTTGAGCACGCTGGTCGCCAACGTCAGCGCCAGCAACGGCAGCACCAACGGCCAGAACCAGGCCCAGTCACTGGCCGCACAGCTCTCGGGAATCGGTGTGGCGCCAGTGGCCAGTTTGAACACCTCGCAGGCCAACGCGGGTAATGTGCGGGTAGGTACCAGTGGTATCGCCGCGCTCACGCTGAAGAACGTGGGCGATGGCAACCTCTCCGGGTTGGGCGCATCCAGCAACCTCAACGGCAATTTTGCTACCGGCTCGGGGGCCTTCTCTGGCGCTGGTGCTGCGTTCAGCCTGGCCGATGGTGCATCCCGGATGCAGCAGTACAGCTTCACGCCGGTGACAACTGGAGAATCCACGTTGGCCGTCGCGCTGACCGCCACCAACGGACACAGCGATGGCAGCAATCGGGCAGAGGTCATGCAGGCGCAGTTGACAGGAACCGGTGTATCGCCAGTTTTCGCGGCGTCCACGGCAACCACGATCGACTTCGGTACAGTTGATGGCATCGGAATCCTGCCCATGATCTTGTCCAACCATGCACCGGGCCAGGATCAGGGAGCGCTTACAGCGCTCACGTTGCTATCGTTTTCCGTCACTGGCCCTGATGCCAACCTGTTTTCGCTTCTCAATTTCGCTGAAGGAACCCGACTCGGCGTCGGGGACAGTCTGGCGCTCAGCATCCGCTTTGACGGAACCGGTCAGAGTGACAGCCATATGGCGATGCTGAGCTTCATAACCGATGAAGGCGCGGCTTTGGGAGGCGTCGGGAATGTGCGTGAATATTCACTGATGGCAGCAGCCGTGCCCGAGCCCACGGTCGCCGGTATGATGCTGGCAGGGTTTGCCTGCTTGGGATTGTTGGCCTCACGCCGGCGTCGGCTTACTGCAGAGTGAGTGTCGGCCGGGCGGAACGCGCATATCGTCAGGAACAGGTCGCCGCGAGCTTGATATGCACTGAAGATCGAGTTTGATCGGCGACCCGAAGCCGACAGGGTGCCGCTGGACACCGGCTGCGTGATGGTGGGAGCGCAACTGCATCTGCTCAGTGGCATCCGGAAATTCCTTCAGTTGCGCGATCGTGCAAGGTAGCGATTCGTTTATGTTGATCACCAGCCTTGGATTGATCACCCTGGCTCTTCATTCACCTCAATTCGCCCCTCGGGCTCACACCTCGTTGGAAAGGGCTTGGATTTGCCCTCCATCCTGAACTTTTCCTACGGCTCCAACCTGCTCGGCAGGCGTATCGTTCAGCGCGATTCGTTCACACGGCGACGCTTCAAGGGTATGTTCTGCGTTGGCACAAGGCGGGACAGGATGGCTCAGGCAAGTGCGACATCGTCCGCACGTCGGAGCCTGGTGCTTGCGGGTTTGGCGTCGTCTATGAGTTGGCTACTGGCGAGAAGCATCGGCTGGACGCGACGGAATGCCTGGGCCATGGCTACGACGAGATGCAGGTCACACTCGGCATTGCGCCAGGCAGCATCACGGCCTGGACCTATTGCCCCACGTCGATTGACGCGTCGCTGCGACCGTACACCTGGTACAAGGCGCTGGTTGTTGCCGGCGCGCGCGAACATGGCCTGCCAAGCGACTACATCGCCCGGCTACAACAGATTGCTGCGTTCGACGATTCCTATGCCGATCGGGCCCGTCTGAACTGGGCGATTGCCATGCCCGACGCTGGCGCATGGCTTGGGTGAGGTGATTGCCGGCGCACCGAGTTCGAGGCCTTCCTGGAGTGCGGCATCATGGCGCATGGCTTCCTGCGCCTGCGCTACGCCGACTGCGGCCACGACAAGCTCGTGGCGTTCAGCTGCAAGTGCCGTGGGTTCTGCCCTTCGTGCGGGGCGCGGCGCATGGCGCAGAGCGCCGGGCATCTGGTAGACAACGTCATCGGAGCGCGTGCGGGTGCGCCAGTGGTTGCTGTCACTGCCGATCCCGCTGCGCCTGTTGCTGGCCGCACAACCTGCGCTGGTAACGCCGGTGCTGCAGGTCGTGGACCGTGTGATCACGCGCCACCTGCTCGATCAGACCGGCTTCAAGCCCTTTCAGGCCGGCAGCGGCGCGGTCACGCTGATCCAGAGATTTGGGTCTTCGGCCAATCTCAAAGTTCATCTGCATTGCCTGGTACACGGCGCAGCATGCCGGGCATCGACATCGGTACGCAGAAGTCGAGGCTGATCGCACCCCCGTTGCCGAACGAACAGCCCATGCCTGGCGCATCGCGGTCCACCAGAGTGACACTGTGGCCACGCCGCAGCAGCGTGAGTGCGCAGGTGGCGCCGACGATGCCAGCGCCTACGACGACAACCGTCTTGGCGTGTTCGTTCACGCGCTCCATCGTGGCTGCCTCGGTGCAGCATCACTGGATGAACTGGGGGTGGGAAACTGGGCACAGATTTGCATTGCAGCGGCGCGCGTTTGACTACCCACTACGCAGCCACGACCAGCCGTTGCATCCAGTCAAGCAAAACGGAGGGCAGATTCGCAGGCTTGGCCAACAACGCGTACTGGTTGGCACCAAAAACACCTGGCAAATAACTGGCGGCGTGCCGGTCCACGGTCAGGCAAAATGGCGCGATACCCTGGAGCTTGGCCTCGATGACGGCGCGCCGCATGTCCTCGACACCGTAGCGTCCTTCGTAGACGTCGACATCGTTGGGCTTGCCATCGGACAACAGCAGCAACAGGCGCTGCGCGGCGCTCTCGCGCATGAGCGTCGCGCTGGCATGGCGGATTGCTGTGCCCGCCCGCGTGTACTGCTCGGGTTCCAGCGCCGCGATGCGCGTCGCAACATGGTTGCCATAAGGCTCGTCGAAGCGCTTGAGGGTGCGCACCGACACCGCCAAGGGACCATATCCCGAGAACGCCTGCACCGCGTAGGGTTCTCCCAGTACGCTCAAGGCGATGCACACCAATAACAGTGCCTCTCGTTCGACGTCGATCACGCGCCTGCCGCTGGAAACCCACCCATCGGTTGATCCGCTGACGTCAATCAGCAGCATGATGGCCATTTCGCGCCTTGAGCGCTTGTGCGATCGATAGAGCGCCTGCGCCATCGGCAGCCCCGCGCGCAGATCGGCCTGGGCATCGATGCAAGCCTCCAGATCGATTTCATCCCCATCGAATTGCCGGCGCAGTGGCGTGCGCCGTCCCCGCAACATCTCGAAGCGCCGCCGGATCGCGTCCAACATCGAGCGGTGCTCGACCAGGGTGTCGTCCACCCAAGACTGCGGGCCGTCCGGGGCCGTCAGCAAACGGACGGCGGCGCCAGGCGCGCGGTAGGCCTGGATGCGATGGTCCCACTCCGGGTAATGGATCTGGCCCGCACCGTCGGGGATCGCGCCCGCAATGTGTTTCGCACGACCGTCGGGCGGATCGTCGGACAGCAGCACCTCTTTGGGTGCACCGGGTGACGTCACGAGACGCGCCTGCTCGAGTTCGGCAAGTGATTCAGCAAACTCATCGGCTGGCGTCTGGGCATCGCGGTCGGTGGGCCGCTGCAGTCCAAAGGGATCCTCGGCGACTTCATGCGGAGCCGATGCCTGGATCATCCAGGCACCCTGCCGTGTATCGTCTTCATCGTCCGGTGCTTCGCGCACCTTCGGTTGGCGCGCCAAACGGGCGCTGCGGGTTGGGCTCGTTGCGTCTATGCCGGATGCACCCTCACCTTCGACCGCCAGGCCCGACAACGCTGCGCCCGGGGCCAACAGGTCGCCGGTCCACCAGTCCTTGAACACGGGCCGATTTCCCAGCCGCGCGGCCATGGAAACATCGGGCGCCAGACTGTGCGCCATGTCGCGCGCCATCTGCCGGGACATCGCGGGCGATGGGCTGACGATCGCGCCGGTGCCCCCCGCCACGCGTGGTGTGGCCATCAGCGCACGCACCCAGGCTTCGATGGGCTGAAGTGCCAGCGGGAAATCCGACAGTGCAGGGCGCGCGCCCAGTGCGGCCGCCCGCAGGGCGCCCAGCGGCGCCAACATGCCCGGCAGCCGTTGCGCCAATGCCGCGTCCGCAGCCTGGGCTTCTATCAGCAGGTAGAGGTCGCGGACCAGCGGCGTGACGTCGCTGGGCGCGCCTGCCGCACTGCCCCGGTACGCGCGCATCGCCTGCTGCAGCGCCACCGTGCGAAACCGTTCGAGCGCCAGTGCTGCGTCGGTCAGGCCTGTCTCAGCCGGCAACCAGATGCAGACGCCGTCCGTGGCCGGGATGGCGCCCGACACGCGAGGACCCTGCTGACGCCCAAAGGTTCTCGCCAGGAAGGTGACGCGCGCTGGCGCCTGGGCCATACGCAGACGGTAGGAGCGACCGAACGCGGCAACAATCAACAGGTCCAGGCGTTGCGCGATATCGGCCAGCGTGAGCACAGCAACGGACGGCGCACTGGCGCGGTGCCGGCGCCACACGCCCTGGACGAAACTCGTCGCATGCATTGCCGCATCGGTGATCACGTCTTCGGCTTCGGCCATACACGGCGATTGCCTCTGAACCGCTCACACAAAGGTGGCGTCAACCAGATCGCGCATCGCGCCAACCAGCGACTCATCGTCGGACAGCGGGGAGACGATGGCGGTGTAGCAGGCCTGGCGCGCGCCGATGCCACTGGCCACCAGGCCGGCAGCGGCAATCAGCAGTCGCGTGCTCGGCACTTCTGCCAGGCCACGGTCGCGCAGACCACGCAGCCGACGCGCCAGCGACACCAGCGCCATCGCGGTCGCATGGTCGGCGGCAGCTTCGCGTTCGACGATCGCCGCTTCCTGCTGCGCCGGCGGGAAGTCGAAATCCAGCGCCACGAAGCGCTGACGCGTACTGGGCTTGAGGTCCTTGAGCATGCGCTGGTACCCCGGGTTGTACGACACGATGAGCCCGAAGCCCGGCGCGGCATTGAGGGTCTCGCCGGTCTTGTCGATCGGCAGGAAACGCCGATGGTCGGTCAGCGAATGCAGCACGACCATCGTGTCCTGGCGTGCCTCGACGACCTCGTCCAGATAACACAGGGCGCCCTCACGCACGGCACGCGTGAGCGGTCCGTCCTGCCAGGCCGTACCGTCGTGCCGGATCAGAAATCGGCCGATCAGGTCACTCGCGGTCAAATCGTCATGGCATGAAATCGTCACCAGCGGGCGCCCCAGCCGCCAAGCCATGTGCTCGACGAAGCGCGTCTTGCCGCAACCGGTGGGACCCTTAAGCATCACCGCCAGGCCGCGCGCGTGGCATTGCTGAAAAATCGCGACCTCGTCCCCGGCCGGCAGGTAATACGGCTCACGGTCCAGCGGTACCGGCGCTGTCACGCCGGTGCCGGCGTCACCACTGGCTGCAACACCGGTTTGTGGCCGTCATCCACCCCGAAGCGCGGCGCGTGGCGGAAGAAGTCGTAGATGAACAGTCCCACGCCAATCGCGAAGATCGACCCGGTGACCACGAGCATCACGAAGTGCACCTGTATCTTGAGCTGGGCATCCAGGTAACCCATGCCCAGGATGCGCTCCAGGTAGACCTGGGCGATGCCCGCGGTGGCGAAGGACAGCGTCATGCCGAACATGCCGCCGATCTGTAACCAGAACGACCAGTATCCGATGCTGCTGCCCTGCTCGGGCCGCCCGGGCGTCATCGCCGGCAGCGCGAAACTGATCATCGCCAGCGTGATCATTGCGTAGGCTCCATAGAACGCGGCATGGCCATGCATTGCCGTGATCAGTGTGCCATGGGTCCACTTGTTGACGTCCGGGAAAGTGTGGGCCAGCCCCAGCAGACCGGCGCCGAACAAGGTGAAAATGGCGCTGCCCAGCGTCCAGTGCAGCGCCAGCGTATTCGGGTGCGACATGCCGGAGCGGCGCATCGCAGAGTAGGCGTAGATCGCCATACCCACCAATGCCAATGGCTCAAGCGCGCTGAAGATGCCGCCGATCGGCAGCCAGTAAGCCGGCACGCCGACCCAGTAGTAGTGGTGCGCTGTGCCGAGAATGCCGGCGATGAAGACCAGGCCGACGATCACGTAAAGCCATTTCTCCATCACCTCGCGGTCAGCACCCGACAGGCGGATCAACAGATAGGCCAGGAACCCGCCCTGAATCATTTCCCACACGCCTTCGACCCACAGATGAATGGTCCACCAGCGGTAGAAGATGGATACGGTGTAGTTCTCGTACTCCAGCAGGGCGGGCAGGTAGAGCACTGCGGCCAGGCCCAGACCCAGCACCAGAACGCCTTCGGTCGTGGTGAAACGTTTCGACTTCCAGATCGTCATGCCGATGTTGTAGAGAAACATCAACATGCAGATCACGATGACAATCTTGTGCGGCAACGGCTGCTCGAGCAGCTTGTTGCCGGTGCCATAGCGAAACAGGTAGCCCACCACCGCGGTCACGCCCATCAGGGTCCACAGCACAAGTTGCACATAGGCCAGCTTGACGCTGTACAACTCGGTGCGCGATTCGTCCGGCACCATCCAGTAAGTGGCGCCCATGAAGCCGGTCAGCACCCACACGATCAGCAGGTTGGTGTGGATGACCTTCGTCACATCGAAGGGCAAGATATAGAGCAGCGGATCCGGGCCGAGGTACTTGGCAGCCGACAGCAGGCCAAAAACGAGTTGCAGACCGAACAACACCATCGCGACGGCGAAGTACCAGTAAGCAACCGATTGAGACCTGTAGCGCATGACAAGATTCCTTCAGACGGGCGCCGGGCTACTTGAAGGTCATCAAGTAAGCGACCAGGTGGGTGATCTGGTCGGGGGTCAGATCCTTGCCGTAACTTGCCGGCATGAACGACACGCCGCTGGCCGAATACATGGCGCCGGCGACGGCATGCGCACTCGGCTGGCTGATGGATTCGCTCAGGTACGCGGCTGGATCTTTCGCCTGGCCCTTGTAGTCGGCCAATGTGATCGTTTGCTGTGCACGTGTGGCTACACCCGCGAGCGACGGCCCGGCCCCGCCAACACCAGGCTGCAACGAATGGCACGCAACGCATGCAGGGGCCGATGTCCTGAACACGATCTCGCCCAGCGCGATGGGGTCCTTGCCACCGCTGACCGTAACGGGTCCGGGAGCCTGCACCGCCGCGACGACAGCCGCTGCCTGGCCATAGGGTGTGGCGCCCATCGGCCCGATACCGGCGCCCGTCACCAGAATCGGGCGTGGCGGCCAACCCTGGTTGTCCACCTTGCTCACCCAATCGAGAAAGGTCACCAAGTCGGCGATCTCAACGTCGGTCATGTCCTGCTTGGGCATGAGCCGGCGGTGGCGCTGCTCGTCGTAGAACTTTGACGGATCCTTCAGGTAGGCCTGAAGATACGCCGCGCCACGATGCTGCGCAATCTTGGTCAGGTCAGGCGCGTAGTAGGCGCCTTCGCCGAACAGTGTGTGACAGTTGATGCAGTTGTTCTTGTGCCAGACATCCTTGCCATGGGTGACAGCAGGCGTGATGTTCTGTGCATTCGTGAGCTTGGGAAATTGCCGGTGGCTGTCAATCGTCAGCCCCAGGAAAGCCACCGCAGCGACAACGGTCGACCCGATCGCGAAGAGCCTGGCCTGTCGCTTGTTCATGGTTCGAGCCGCAGCGTCAAACGCTGATACCGGTCCAGTAGGTGACTGCGATATAACTGGCGTAGACGATCCCGATCAGCATCAGGGCGAGCACCACATGGCTGAAAGCCTTGAGCCCGTGGTATGCCGTCATGGGCGCGGCGCCATCGTAGCGACGGGCAAAAAATGCGGGGGGTGGGAAAGCACAAGGTGATACTGCCGTAGCTGAATTCTTTGGTCTGTGCGCTAACGCACACAAGCCACTGGGAACCCATCTGATACCCACTCTCCACCAGGCCGGTAGCGCCAGAGGCCCGCGTCGTCGCCCAGGCGAAAGAGGTGAAGCCACTCGTTGTCGAGCAGTTGGCGAACCGTCGTTTGCCGGGCGATGATGTCGTCGATCGGGGCCTGGGGCGCCTGAATGAACACGCTCAATCGCAGCGGCGTGTGACGAAACCGTTTGCCATCGTGCAACGACTGCATCGGCAGGCCGATGCGCAGGTCGCCACCGTTGCCTTCGAAGACACCGATATTGCCGCCCACCACGTTGTGCAGGACCTTGTCGCCGCTGCCGTAGCGCGCGTTGTCCACGGTGGACGCGTGGTACTGAAGGTTGATCCAGTTCGTCACCACCATGGGCGCCGTCATGATCAGTTCGAGCACCTTGAAGCCGGGGTCGCGTTGCCAGGCGTAGTCGTGCAGGAAGCTGCGGCCGCCCAGGTTCAGGTGCCGACTGCGGCTGCGCGGTGCCACGATGAAGGCGGCGCAGTCGGCCAGGCCCCACTCTGGCCGGACTTGCGCCCAGTCGGTGGTGCGCGCAGCAATCGCCTTGTGCAGCGCGCTGGCATCGCTGACGCAAGCGGAGAGGCCAAGCGAGGCGGCGCGCTCGGCCCGCGCCCGCCGGCCGGCGTCGGCCAGCCATGCATGCAGCCGCGCCAGGTCCTGGGCGTGGCTGGCGGGCAGCAGGTCGGTGTCGAAGAGCTGCAACTCGTCGGTGGTGGTGTTGTGCAGGCCACCCAGGAACCACGTGCTGTCGGGCACGATCACGCCGCGGGCCTGCAGACCCTGGCGCACCTGCGGCTCATTGAGCACAAAGGCGAGCGCGCGTGCGTTTACCTCGCCGGTCTGACCGCCGCAGGCGCCGCAGTCCAGCCCGGCGGCATGGGGGTTGTTGGCACTGGTGCTGCCATGGCCAGCCAGCAGCACCAACCGCGCAGGGGCGTTCAGGCCGATCGCGCCGAGCGCGGTCGCGGCCATGTCCACGCGGGCCTCGAGGTCGGGGCCGCCCGAGGTCGGAAAGCGTGGCCGCAGCTGACCACGCTGCGCGGCGAGCAGGCCGGTCTGCTCGACCGGCGTCGGGGCGACCTCGCCACCGAGGCTGCTCCTGAACAGTTTGCCGGCGAACAGCAGACCGCAGGACTCGACGAAGGAGAAGCTCGATCCGGCACCACCGCGAAAGGCCTGCCACTGCTGACGCCACTGCAGCTTGCTGCGCCGCTGCCGGGCCAGCACCGCGCCCAGGCCGGGGGCGTCGCATTCGTCGGTGATGCAATAGCCAGGGGCGAGCAGGCCGGGCAGTTGCGGGCGCGTCATCTCGCTTCCCAGCGGCCGGTAGGCGACAAACATCGCGAAGAAGCCGGCAAAGCCCAGCGTCTGCACCTCAAGGCTGCTGGCCTCCAGCGCGCGGCGGTAGACCTCGGAGCGCACGTCGATGCAGAAAATCGCCTGCACCGCGGGCACAGCGGCCGCGGCAATGGCGTCGTCCATCATTGCCGGGGCGCTGGACAGACCTTGGCACAGAGGGGCCTGAAAGCTGCGTTCCAGCGCGCTCTGCCATAACCAGTCGGTATGTTGAGCACGCTCGGCCTGCGCAATGCTGTCATCACTGCCGCGCCACGCGCTGGCGATCAGGCCTGCCACACCAGACTGGCCGTGGCCTTCATGCAGCAGCCACTCCCACGCCAGCCGCACCGCCAGCAGGTGCACGATCTGCTCATCGTCGCACTGCACCAACCTCGCCTGCCATCGCTGGTAGGCACACCATGACGCCCACCCGTTGATGCTCAGCAGCAGCGCGGTGAAGTATGCCTCGTGCGCCGCAACGGGCACTTGCAGTTCGCGCATGGCAGCGGCGATCAGAGCCCGCGGTTCGCCTGGCAAGCCGGCCACACGCGCGCTAAAACCACGAAATCCCATCAACATGCCTGGCCCCAGATCGTGCGCAGATTGCCGCAACCAGCTCGGGTACAGCCCCCCGCTGCGGTCCGGTCCCCAGGACGCCTGGCCCTGGTCGAAGTAGGCTGCGCAGCACTGGCTGATGTGGTGCGTGATGTAGTCGCGCCACGCCATGGCGTGGCCCAGGTCACGGTGTGCGTCCACGAGGTCGGTGACCAGCGGCAGGCGCCCTTGCAGCGCGGGCTCAGAATCCAGGCTGGCCAGCAGTGTCTCCACGGTCTCGGCGGAACCGGCTGCGGCAATGGCCGTCTGCAGATGCTCGCGACCCACGCGGCCGGCCTGCCACTGCTGGCGAAACCATTCACGCGACATCAGCATGGGACTGCCCGACAGCCCGGCCAGCTGCGCCGCAGCAGCGGCAATCGGCCGCTCGATCTGGCCCCAGTAGGGGTTGACAGCAATGAATCGGTCCAGCGGCCATGTCGGTGCGATACGCGCGCAGGCGCGCTCGATCGCCAGCTGCATTGCAGCCGCTGAAGGCGAAGCCCGGAGGGTGGTGTCGACGGCAGTGTGCATGGTGGATCTTTCGGTGGACGATGGTGCGGGTTCAGGGCTGGGTCTGCTCGTCGAGCAGCGCTGCGGCCGGCCGGGCCAGCGTGCCCGGCATCGCCGGCACGCGAGCCGGCCACAGGCGGAAGGTCAGCCGGGTGAACAGTTCGTCCAGGTACAGGCCGGCGAAAAGCCTGGGGTACAGCCAGCGCGCCAGAGCCCCCTGCGGCCGCGCGCGCACGGCGCCCTGCACCACGAACAGCAAACCGAAGCAGCCCAGCACCCATCCCACCAGGCCCGGGTTCGGGTCCGACAGCGTAGCCCCACCGGAGCCGGCGAGCCACCCGCTGAACACGGCATGCAGACCGAAGTAGGCCAGCGCGACCACGAACGCTGCGCCCAGCCCGGCCAACGCACCCCACTTGCCGGCCCGCAGCAGCGGCCCGGTGAGCAGCGGCACCAGCGCCAGCGCCAGTATGCCGCCCACCGCCCACAACGCCGGTTCGGTGGCCCGAGTGAAACCCCAGGCCAGCGCTGCAGCAGCCACCACGGCCATGCCGAACAGCGCGCCCAGACCCCAGGTGAGAGAACCCAACGGCGGGGCGGGTGGCGTCATCTGCTTCAGGCGATTCTGTTCTACCGCGCCGCCGGCGCCAAGAAATGCGTGGGCCTTGTAAAGTGAGTGTGCCACCAGGTGCAAGAGCGCCAGCGCGTGCAGGCCCAGGCCGCACTGCATCAGCATGAAGCCCATCTGGGCACAGGTGGACCAGGCCAGCGAGACCTTGATGCTGATGCGCGTCGTCATCACCAGCGCGGCAACCACCGCCGTCACGCTGCCCATGACCACCAGCAGGGTCTGCGCCGCAGGCACGCCAGCGACGAGCACCCCGACGCGGATGAGCAGGAAGCCGCCCAGGTTGACCACCCCCGCATGCAGTAGCGCGGACACCGGCGTCGGCGCTTCCATCACCTGGATCAACCAGCCATGCACCGGCAGCTGCGCGCACTTGAGCAGCGCGCTGACCGCCAGCAGCAGCGCCGCAGCCTGCATCGGGCCGGAGATCTCGGGCAAGGCATGCGCGGCGGCGATCACCCGGTCGATCTCCAGCGTACCGAACTGATGGCCGATGATTGCCACGCCGCCGAGCAGGCACAGATCGGCCACGCGGCTGGCCAGGAACTTCTTGTGCGCGGCGATCAGCGCCTGCGGCCGTTGATCGAAGAACGTCAGCAGTCCGTGCAACGCCAGACTGGTAGCGATCCAAGCCAGCGCCAGCATGCCCAGATTGTTCGTGACCACCAGCAGCGACACAGCGGCAAGCGTCAGCATCAGACCACGGATGTAGCGAGGCTGACCCTGCGCGCCGCCCAGGTAGCTATGCGAGTAGCCGACGATCACCCAGCCGATAAAGCTGACCAGCAGCAGCATCAGGCCTCCCAGCGCGTCGCTGCGCAGGCTGATGTGCAGCGCGCCAGCGTCACCTAGCGGCGCCAGCACCGGCCCCCGCATCAGCGCCGCCCCACTGGCGAGCAGTCCGGCCAGGGACAGCAGCGCTGCAACCAGTGCCAATGTCGCGCTCCAGCGGGCGATGCGCCAGCCGATCTCGGGCCGCGCGGTGCTTGCCATGGCGGCCGTCGCAGCGACCCCATAGAGCAGCGGACTTCCCGCCAGCAGCGCGGCACGCCAGGGTGAAAGTTCCAAGAGGGTCGGTTCCATGGCGCAGATCTCGCGGGCTAAGGTTGACGCGACTATGACGCCTGCAATCAATTCCGTAAAATTCATAGTTGCTGACAAATGGTTCCATAAAACAGATATAACTGGGCATGTCTCGACTCAATTTCCATCACCTGCACTACTTCTGGGCGGTGGCCAAGGAGGGCAACCTGACGCGTGCAGCCACCCGGCTGCACGTCTCGCAGTCGGTACTGTCCACGCAGATCAAGCGGCTCGAAGAGCAGCTCGGGCACGCGCTGTTCAACCGGGTGGGCCGAACGCTGCAGCTCACCGAGGCCGGCCGCATGACACTCACCTACGCCGAATCGATCTTCACGTCGGGCAACGAACTGCTGGCGATGCTGCGAGATGGCACCGCCCAAACGCGACAGGTGCTGCGCATCGGTTCGGTGGCCACGCTGTCACGCAACTTCCAGGAGAACTTCGTGAAACCGCTGTTGACCCGCAGCGACATCAAACTGGTGCTGCAGTCCGCCGGCCTGGAGGAATTGCTGCAGCGGCTTCGCGTTCACACGCTCGACGTGGTGTTGTCGAACCGTCGCGTGCACGCCGACGCCGACCATCCATGGCGCTGCCGCAGCATCGCGCGCCAGCCCGTCAGTCTGGTGGGCCGACCCAGGCCGAAGCGACGCGCCTTCCGGTTCCCGCAGGACCTGGCCGAAGTGCCATTGCTGCTGCCCAGCCGCGACAGCGACATCCGAGCCGGCTTTGACCTGCTATGCGAGCAATACGGCCTGCGCTGCCAGGTGCTGGCCGAGGTCGACGACATGGCCTTGCTGCGCCTGCTCGCACGCGACTCGGGTGCGGTTGCCCTGCTGCCGTCCGTGGTGGTGCGTGACGAACTGTCGAGCGGCCAGCTCGTCGAATATTGCATCGTCCCCGACCTGATCGAGCATTTTTATGCCATCACGGTCAAGCGCCACTTCGAGCCGCCGCTGCTCAAGGAACTGCTGCGTCGTGAAGAGACCGATGTACTCGGCATTGCGGGTCAGACCTGACGGCGGCGGTGCTCACACCGACGCGAAGGCCAGCCAGGTGCTTGACCCCAGATCCCTCTGCGGTTTCGGTTCGGGTTTCCGATGCAGAGCGGGCACACGGCGCGGACATTCAATTGCGTGCGGCGTGGCCTTTGCATGGAACGCCAATTGCCGCGGCCGACGTTGGCGGGGTCGTGAGTCAGCCGAAGGCTAACCGGGTCGCCAGAAAATTGACGAACGCGCGCACTGTCGCTGGTTGCAGACGCGACGACATCACCGCATGCACTGGTAGCGCCGGCAGGGCCCACTCCGGCAACACAGCTACCAAGCGAGCCGCCATAACGGCCTCGCGTGCGATCGCTTGCGACAGGACAGCGACGCCCATGCCGCGTTCGGCCAGCACGCAGGCCAGCCCCGGGTTGTTGATGCCAAAGCGCCCTCGCACCTTGACCTCCGTCGAGTCGCCGTCACGCAAAAGGCGCCAGCACGCGCCTTGCGGCGCCTGCGCAAGCGCGATGCAGTCGTGCTCGACCAAGTCAGACGGCTGCTGCGGCCAGCCCTGCCGATCGAGGTAGCTCGGCGCGGCGAACAAGTACAGCGAGATTGCACCAAGCCGCCGTACGACGAG